>Ga0307479_10000653_pt1 | contig 31238 bp, 26 predicted proteins | sample atmos_gasesECM4C_FD_203743 | JGI IMG/M metagenome (GOLD analysis project Ga0307479, IMG submission 203743) | Hardwood forest soil microbial communities from Morgan-Monroe State Forest, Indiana, United States - atmos_gasesECM4C_515 | ecosystem: Environmental > Terrestrial > Soil > Temperate...
TTCGGGGGCGAGGTCGACGGGGGTGCCCGCCCGCAGCCCGTTCACGAAGGCGGCAGCGGCCCGCCGGAAGCTCACCTCGTAGCGGTGCTCGATGTCCCGCACCTCGGTGCGCATCCGCCCGCTCACCACCACGAGCGGCGGAAGGTCGTGGAGTCGTCCCGACAGGCGCGTCACCCAGACGAAACCGTCGGTGCCCTGGACTTCGAAGAACTCGTCGGCACCGAACCAGTCGCTGTCGATGAACATCCCCGGGGCGTGGGCGACCTCCATCATCCCGAGCAGGTCGTCGCGCTCGTACTCGAACAAGGCCACCATGGGCGCCTCGAAGAACAGCCGTCCCTTGCGCACGACGGCCTGGACGCTTCGGATCTCCTCACCCACCAGCCACAGCGCCATGGCGTACTTGTGCATGACGTCGTCGAAGAGGTGGCCGCCCGGGCTGCGACCGTCGAAGCGCCACACGTATCCCTCCGGGTCCTGGGCCGACTGGAACGCCGATTCGGTGTCTCCGACGACGGTCTTGATGCGCAGAACGGTGGGGGTGCCGATGGCGCCGGAGGCGATGATCTCCCGCATGCGCTCGAGCGGCGGGTAGTAGCAGCAGTTCTCCGTCACCCGCAACGTCACACCTGCCTCTGCACAGGCGGTGATCATCGCCCTGGCGTCGGCCACGGTGGTGGCCATGGGCTTTTGGCACGACACGTGCTTCTTGGCCCGGGCGGCTGCGGCCACGTGCTCGGCGTGGAGGTAGGTCGGCGTGAGGATCTCGACAGCGTCCACTTCGTCGTCTGCGAGGAGCTCGTCGAGCGAGCCGTACACCTTGGGGACGCCCCAGCTGCGGGCGACCGCCCTGGCTCGTTCCAGGCGCGTGTCGCACATGGCCACTACGTCGCAGTAGGGATGCTCGAGGTAGCCGGGGATGTTGAGCTGGCTGACGTTGCCCAACCCCACGATGCCGATCCGCACCCGTTCCATCGGCCCCCCCCGGCGACGTCCCAGCTGGAGGCGTCATGGTAGCCAGACGATGACCTGCCTAGCCCATCGGCATGGCCTCGTAGACATCGACCGACCCGCCGCTCGTGAGCACGGGGCAGCCTTTGGCCTTGTCGACGGCGTCGGCCAGGCTGTCGGCAGACAGGATGGTGTAACCGGTGAGCGACGACACGCCGCCGTCGGTGATCGAGCCGTCGGATCTCACGGTCGAGGACGCTCCGAACGGCGCGCCGCCGTCCACCACCGCCGCACCCAAGGCCCCGAACCAGTTCATCCACTGGGTCATGGCCTCCTGCTGTGCAGCCTCGGTCTCACCCATCCCTCCGCCGCGGTAGGCCAGTACGTAGTTGCCCATGGACTCCACTCTCCTCGCTCGATGACCACGATCCCTGTGCCACTGGCTACGGCGACGGGCTGATGGCAGATTGCCCTTTTGCCTGATCCCGCCGAGGAGGGCACCTGGCTGCCACCATTTGCAGCGACGAGGGCGCCGGTGGTAGCGACAAGGTGAAGTTTCGGCGGGTCAAGGCGGTGGAACGCAGTGGGCAGCAACCGGCGGCGGGATCGGCGTGGACATTCGCTGTCAACGCTGGGCCGGGCTCTCGGGCTCGGGCTTGTGGCCCTGTCGGCAGCGGCATGCGGCGCCCGGGTCGGTCCCTTCGCCACGGGCCACGCCGGAGCCTCACCGGGCTCGGCCACCTCCTCTTCTTCCGCCGTGCCCGCCTCGTCTGGTGCGTCGGGTGCCGGCGCGTCGACGAAAAGCCCATCCACGCCGGCAGCCTCGGGCGCGGCTCCCGCCAAGGCTCCCGCCTCGGCTCCCCAGGCGCCGTCCGGTCCCACGCCGACCACACCGGGCACCTACCGCTACAGCCAGAGCGGCGGCTTCACCGCTCTCGGTTCGACGCAGAACGTGCCGGCCCAGGGAACGATCGTCGTCGACGCCGCCTCGCCTCAGGGTGCCGGCAGCTGGACCCAGGTGTGGCACAGCTACATCGATCCCAGCCAGCCGCCCAGCGACACCACCTTCTCGATCACGCCGTCGGGGTACGCCATCGTGTCCGAAGTCATCCGCATGGCAGGGCAGACGTTCACCTGCACGTTCAGCTCACCCATGTTGATCGTGAACTGGCCGCCCACCGTGGGTCACCAGTTCTCCGGATCGGCCAACTGCGGGTCGTTCACCGTCCAGGCGAGCGGCAGCATCACCGGGACCCAGCAGACCACCGTGGGCGGATCGCCGGTCACCGCCTACGTGGTCACGACCAACGTGAGCACTTCGGGGTCGGTGAGCTCGACGTCCACGGAGACCGACTGGCTCGATCCCGTCCACGAACTCGATGTCCGCCAGCAGTCTCAGGAGAAGGGGACCTACCAGGGCGTGGCCTTCCAGTCCGACGTGACCCGCACCTTGAACTCGACACAACCGGGCTGACGTGGCGCACCGCGCTCGACCCGGTGCCGCCGCCCGGGATCAGGCGGGGAGGCCGAGGAGCAGCCCGGGAGCGGCCAGAGCGTCGGCCAGCTGACGCAAGGCGTCGGCCGCGTCGGAATCACCTTTCACGGCTGCGGCCCGCAGCACGATTGCATCGGCGAGGCTGATCCGGCCCGGCTCCGCTCTGACCTCGGCGGGACGGCCGGAGAGCTCGCCCAAGAGCGCCTGGGCGGCGAGCTGGAGGGGAGAGGAGCCGAAGCCCCGACCCGCTTCGAGGGCGGCATCGAGCATGGACAGTACGGCGTCACCACCCTGGTCCAAGAGGGCGAGCCCGAGGGCGGGGATGATCCCCGCCGCGCCCACGAGTGGCCCGGTGATGGGCCGGACCCGGGCCTGGCGTTCGGCTGCCTCCGCTGCTCGCCCGGCCAAGATCAGCCCGGCGTTGACGATCACCCCGGACACGGTAACGACAGGATCCACGAAGTCTTCGGGGGGGAACGGCGGAGCCGCCGACGGCGCGTCCGTGGCCAGGGCCACGACGAAGCCCGCCGCCCACGCCAGCCAGCTCTCGGTGTGGTGGTGGGTGGGTTCGTGCAGGCGGGCCAGGATCGCCGCTTCGCACCTGGCCTCCTCGAAGCGTCCCGTGAGACGGAACATGACGGTACGCAGGCTTCGTCCGTGGATGGCCATGTCCGTGAGGCCCAACTCCTCGGAGATCGTCGCCAGCTGCAACGCCAGGTCCTCGGCGGTTGCCGTGTCGGAAGCGGCGCCGCACAAAGAGAGGAAGAAGTGCCGCCAGGCCAACGTGGCCAGAATTGCGCTCCGGCGGTTGCGATCGCCGGTGTGGCGGGTCCACTCCAGTGCGTCGGTGAGCCAACCCTCGACACGGGGGTCGTCGGGGCGGGCCAGTCCCAGGAAGGATGTGGTCGACACGGTGCCGGCCCGGTCACCGATCGACTCGAACAGCTCGACGGCCCGGTCGAGTGCCCGCGCCGACTCGTGCATTTCGCTTCGGTAGAAGTAGGCGACCCCGACGTTGGCATTCGCCCACGCCTCCTTCTCGAGGTTGCCGAGGGCGTGCCACCGCTCCACGGCCGTCTCGAGTCCGGGGATGGCCGCGCCCGGGTCGGTGAACACCTTGACGTTGGCGGCGCAATGGTCGCGTTCGACCGCCACTGCCGGGTCGGCGGGATCGTCGGGGACGAGCGCCAGCGTTGCCAAGGCCTCGTCCTCCCTCCCGCACTGCCCTTGGATGTTGCCCAGCTCGAGCAGTACCGCCGGGCGGCGCATGCCGAGCGCCACCGCCTTCTCGAGGAGGCGGATGGCGTCCAGGAACCGGAACCCCTCGGCGAGCACGTGCCCTTCGTCGGCCAGCGCCTCTGCAGCCTCCCGGGCGATGTCGGGGTCGCCGGCGAGATAGTCAGCGGCCCGCTCGAGGTGGCGGACCCTGGCTTCGGATCGTCCGTTGGACGCTGCTCGTCGGTGGAGCTCTCCCCGGGTGGTGCGCGGCAACATGTCGTAGGCCACCTCGGCCAGGAGTGGATCGGCGATCTCGAACCGGCCGTCCGGACCTCGGCGCACGAGGCCGCTGTCGTCCAGCACGGACAGCGCGCTCGAGCAGTCGCCCCCGCTCAGGGTCTCGAGCTCCTTGGCGGTGGCGTCGCCGAGCACGGCGAGATGCTGCACGGCGAGCTTCTGGGCCCGGTCGAGCGCGTCGAGACGCGCCGCCAGCAGGGCCTGCAGCGACGCCGGCACGGCTCCGCTCGGCGCCAGGCCGTAGCCGGCGTCGTCCGGAGTGAGCATCCGGCGCGCCCTGGCCATGGCCACCAGCTCCCGCAGGTACAGCGGGTTGCCCTTCGACATCTCGGCGAAGAAGCGTCGGGCGTCGTCGCTCAAGGGCTCGCCCACCAACGCTTCGGCCAGCGCCTCGGACTGGGCCAGCCCGAGGGCCTGCAGCCGGAGCGTGTTGGCGGCGGCGAACCGTGACAGCCACCCAGCCGGCTCGGTTCGGCCGGCCAACACCGTGAGGAGGGGAAGCTCGCGCAGGTGCAGAGCCAGCTGGCTGATGAGCTCGAGCGTGCGGTCGTCGGCGCCGTGCAGATCGTCAACGAGTACGACGAGCGGCTGGTCGGTGGCCTTCTCCTTCACCAGTTGGCCGAGCCCCCAGAGCTGTTCGCGCTCGATGCCGGCGGCGTCGATGGCGGCCAGCGAGGGGTCGAGCTCACCGATCACCGAGCGCACCCGGGCCTGGACGGCCGGGTCCGACGAGGTCCCCAGCTGGTCGATGAGGTCGGCTGCCACCTGCAGGCCACCGAGCACGCCGTATCGGGGATAGGCGGCCCGAACCACCTTGGCCTGACCGGCCGCCATGTCCACCACCTCGTCGAGCAGACGGGTCTTGCCCGAGCCAGCGTCGCCGCACACCACGACCAGCGCCCCTCGCCGGTCATCGCGCACCCTGCGGAACTGCATCTCCAGGAAGGCCCGCTCGTCGTGGCGCCCCACCAACACCGACCGTTCCCCCCCCGGGCCGTCGGCGCCCCGGGTGACCTTCAGGGCGGCCCACACCTCGACGGGCTCGCTCTTGCCCTTCAAGAGCACGGGCTGACGTTCCTCGAACTCGACGCGATGGCGGGCCAGTTCGGCGGTGAGGCGACCGCACAGCACCTCGCCCGGGCCGGCCGCCTTCTCGAGGCGTGCCGCCACGTTGACCGTGTCCCCGATGACGGTGACGTCGTCGCCGCCCACGGCGCTCACCATGACCTCGCCCGAGTTCACGCCGATGGAAAAGACGAGGTCCCCTCCCAGCTGGCGCATGGCCAGCCCGGCGGCGACGGCCCGCTCGGCGTCGTCGTCGTGGGCGACGGGCACGCCGAACACGGCCATGAGGCTGTCGCCCATGTACTTGTCGATCGTCCCACCGTGGTCGCCCACCACCCGGGCCAATTCCTGGAAGGCGCTGTCCACCATGCGCGCCACGACTTCCGGATCGGTGCGTTCGGCCAGCGACGTGAACCCCACGACGTCGGCGAACAGGACGGTGGCGAGCTTGCGTTCCTCCGTGCGCACCACCGGCTCGGGGCTGGCGCCGGGCGACGGGACCAGCGCAGCGCCGCACTGGCCGCAGAAGGGCTGGCCGGCCGGGTTGGGGTTCCCGCACGACGGGCACGTGCGGGCGTCGAGCGGTGCCCCGCAGGTTCCGCAGAAGCGGTAGCCCTCCGGGTTGACGGCCTCGCAGCGTGGACAGCCGAGCACCGCGCTCAACGCTACCGGCGGTCGGGCACCAGGCGCACCACCGGAAGAGGCCGGCTCATGGTGGCGCGATAACGCTCGAAGATCCCGCCGTTGGCCTTGTTGGCCACCTCGAAGACCCGTTCGTATTCGGACGCACCAGGCAGGAGGACGTCGGCGGTGACGGCAACAGATCGGCGTCCGATGTTCACGTGGGCATGGGGATCGGCTTGGAGGTTGAGGAGCCATCCAGGTGGGCGCTCGCCCCCGAAGTTCGACGCCACCACCACGAAGGCGTCGCCGTCGTTGGTGTAGGCGAGGGCCACGCTGCGCCGCTCACCGCTGCGACGGCCGGTGGTGTGCAGCAGCAGCGACGTGACCGGTCCGGTCATCCGCCGGCCGACCCGTCCCCCGCTTCGGAGGTAGACCCAGCGGTGCATGCGGGTGAAGCCGCGCAACAGCGGTTCCAGAGCGCGTCGCAGTGGGGAAGGGGTCTCGGTCATGAGACGCACGGGCCCGGGACCCGGTGGAACGTCAGGTGTCGGACCGGAAGTCAACGAGCGGCGTGGCTTCGCCCACGGCGATGCCGTGCCACTTGGCCCACACCTCGACCACGCCGTCGACGTGGGACTCGACGTGCTCGCCGCAGCTGCACGCCCCCTGGGACCAGCCGGGACGGAAGCGCATGGGCCACAGGGCGATGACGTGGTCGACGTGGCGAGCCCGGTGTACAAGCCGATCCGCCTCGAACATCACGTCTCCTCTGCCAGGCCTCCGCCGTTCGGCGCCCTCACCAGGGAAACGCCTCCTTGCCGCTCACCTTGCGTGGCCGGAAAGTCCTGTCGGGCCGGGGCCGGCGGCGTGCGCCGGAAGGCCGTCGGGCCAGGCCAGCCCCATATCTTGACAAAATCTAGTAAAGCAATAGGATTTAGGGACAAGGTGTGGGCGGCGTCGTGCTGGCCAGCCCACAACCGGCGTACGGAGGTACGACACGGTGCACATCGACGGGTTCGTGATCCTGGCGGGAGCGATCGTGGGTTTCGCCGTCGGGCTCACCGGCATGGGTGGCGGGGCGCTCATGACGCCGGTGCTCGTGCTGCTGCTCCACGTCCAGCCGGCGGCCGCCGTGTCGAGCGACCTGGTGGCCTCGTTCTTCATCAAGCCGGTGGGTGGCGCTGTCCACCTGCGGCGCCGGACCGTGCATCTGCGCCTGGTGGGCTGGTTGGTCGCCGGTGCCGTCCCCGCCGCCTTCACCGGCGCCGCCGTCCTGAACAGCGTGGCGCACGGCAAGACGTTGCAGAACGACATCGAGCTGGCGCTCGGCGCCGCCTTGTTGGTGGCGGTCGCCGGGATCGCCCTGCGGGCGGTGACCCAGCGTCGTTCGGGGGCACTTCCGGTGAAGGCCGCGGAGTGGCCGGAGGTCCGCCCCGTTCTCACGGTGGTGGTCGGAGCGGTCGGTGGGGCCATCGTGGGCATGACTTCGGTCGGTTCGGGCTCGCTCATGATGGTCGCCCTCATGTTCCTCTACCCGTCGCTCACCGGTGGCCAGCTGGTGGGGACGGATCTCGTGCAGTCGGTTCCCCTCGTCGGGGCGGCCGCGCTGGGGCAGCTGCTCTTCGGTCACGTGGCCTTGGGCGTCACCGTGTCGTTGTTGATCGGTTCGCTGCCGGCCGTCTATCTGGGAGCCCGCCTGTCCGCGGTGGCGTCCACACGGTTCACCCGGCCCGCTATCGCCGTCGTGCTGCTGTTGTCGGCGCTGAAGCTGGTGGGTGTCGGGAACATCGCGTTGCTCCTGATCTTCGGGTCGTCGCTCGCCGTCGCCCTCGTCGTGCTGACGGTGCGGGCCACCCAGCGCCGGAGCCGCCGGCCCGACGTGGAGGCAGCTCCGAGCCCCGACCGCGAAACGGTCGAGTTGGTGGGCGCGCGAGAAGGCGGCTGATGCGCTGATAGACGCCATCCGGCGCGGGGCCAATGCGGGTTCGCTCGGCCGGCGCTCCGGATACCGACTGGACCATGTCGGAAACGCCAACGCCCGTGCTCGGGAAGCCTCCGAACTCGGGGCGAACGTGAACGGCGAAGGCGAGATCTAGCGACGGGCGGACTGGGCGAAACGCCGCTGCAGGTCGCCCATCATGGCGGTCCGTACCACGTTCGACTGGGTGACGATCCCTGCCAGTCGGTTCTCCGCGTCGAGCACCAGTGCCGGCGTTCCGCCGGTGGCGGTCATGCGTTCGAGCACCACGCGCACCGGGTCCCCGGTTCGCACCACCGGCACCTGGGCGAGCGGCACGGCGATATCGGCCACGGTGGTCGACCCCAGCCGGTCGCCGGGAACGGCCCGCACGGCGTCGAGCCGCACCACCCCTGCCAGCCACCCGCGGTCGTCGGTCACCACCACGGCCTCACCCGGATAATGGCGCAGCGCGCTGTGCACGATGTCGGCGACGGTGGCGTGTGCCGGCACAGTGGGCGGATTGGGCGTCATCACCTGCCACGTGGCCAGCTGGGCCACGCTGCTGCGCAACCGGGCACCGCGCTCTTCGGCTTTGGCGGCGGCATAGAGGAACCACCCGAGCAGCGCCGGCCACAGCCCGAAGGCGCCTCCGTAGCCGAATCCGATGAGGCCGACGGCGATGAGCACGACTCCGAAGAACCTGCCGGCGCGCGCCGCCGCGACCGTGGCACGCGTGGGGTCGTGCCAGGCTCGCCACAGCCCGGATCGGAGGATGCGCCCACCGTCGAGCGGAGCGGCGGGGATCAGGTTGAAGGCGGCGAGGAGCAGATTGATCTGCCACAGCCAGGTAAGCACCTGGGCGACGAGTCCATGGCTGCCGGCGCCGTGGGCGAGCACCTCGCCGACGGCGAACGCTCCCGCCAGGGCCAGGCTGGTGCCGGGCCCGACGGCGGCGATCCGGAACTCGGCTCCTGGAGACGTCGCCTCGCCCTCGAGCTGCGCCACGCCACCGAACAGCCACAGGGTGATGGACTTCACCCCGACCCCGTTGTGGCGGGCCACGACGGCATGGGACACCTCGTGGGCGAGGAGCGAGAAGAAGAAGACGAGCGCGGCGGCGATCGCAGCCACCCAATAGGCGGTCCGGCTCCCCCCGATGTGGGTGCCGGGCAGGACGTATTCGGCGAGCTGCCACGTGACGAGGGCGAAGATGACGAGGACGCTCCAGTTGATCCCCACGTCCACGCCGGCGAATCGGCCGATCCGAATGCTCTGTCTCATCGATGTCACCTGGTACAACCCAGCATGTCATGACCCTGTTCCCAATCGTGCGCCTGCACACCTCCAGCCTGCTGGTCTCGGCTTGGAACCAGCTGTGCTAGGGATGCAGGGTGTGGCGCAGGGCGCTGACGACGGCTCGGGAAGCCGTCGGCCCGAGAGGTTGGCCGGCGAGGTGCGCGTCGCCGTGGCGGCCCACCGGGCCGAAGACCCCCGGGAGGCGGAGTCTCGCCACCGGGTGCTCGACCTGCTCGACCGGGTCGACCGGCCCTTCGACGAGCACGCCGGGCCCCGTCACATGACCGCCTCGGCCGTGGTCGCAGGTCCTCGGGGCACGGTGCTGCACCTGCACAAGCGCTTGCACCAGTGGATGCAGCCCGGTGGTCACATCGACCCCGGCGAGGCGCCGTGGGAGGCAGCGCTCCGGGAGTCGAAGGAGGAAACGGGCTTGGCCCTCGCCCATCCCGTCGGCGGACCCCGGCTGATCCACGTCGACGTGCACAACGCCGCCAACGGGCACGAGCACTTCGACGTGCGCTATCTGCTCCTGGCCAGGGACGAGGATCCGAAGCCCACGCCGGGCGAGAGCCCCGAGGTGCGCTGGGTTCCCTGGGAGGAAGCCGACGCCTTGGCCGACGTCTCCTTGACCGGCGCCCTGGCCGCCGCCCGCCGCCAGCCCGAGGTGGCCGGGCCATGACCGAGACGTTCGAGCGCCTTCTCGAGGTACAGGACCACGACACCAAGGTCGACCAGCTGCGACATCGCCGGGCCACGCTTCCCGAACGCGCCGAACTGGCCGAGTTGGAGTCGCGGCGCGCCGCTCTGGACGCCCGGACCGGTGGCGTCCGGGTGGAACGCGACGAGCGAGCCGAACGCCAGGCGACGCTCGAGGGTCAGATCGAGGCGGCTAAGAGCCGCAAGAGCGAGCTGGAGCGGCGCATGTACGGCGGGCAGGTGGGCTCGGCTCGTGACCTCGCTGCCATGGACGACGAGGTCCGCCAACTCACCAGGCACGTCAACGAGCTCGAGAACCGGGAGCTCGAGGTCATGGAGCAGCTCGAGCCCCTCGACGGCGAGCTGCAGGCCGCCGAGGTGGAACGCGACGGCATCGACACCCGTTCCGGCGAGCTGCGCGACGTCATCGCTCACACCGAGAAGGAGCTCGACGCCCAGATCGACGTCGAGCTGTCGGCCCGGGCCCCGCTGGCGGCGAAGCTGCCACCCGAGCTGTTGAGCCGCTACGAAGGGCTGCGGAAGAAGCTGGGCGGGACGGGGGCGGCGAGCCTCGTGGGCAACTCCTGCAGCGGTTGCCACTTGACCCTGCCGGCCATGGAGGTCGATCGCATCAAGCACGCCCCGCCCGACACCGTGATCACCTGCGACAACTGCGGCCGCATCCTGGTGCGGTGATCGACGCCGCGGTGAGCGGTGGCGGGCACGACGCCGCGAGGTAAGCCAAGTGCTGGTCCTCATCCGCCACGGCGAAACGGACGCCAACGCGGCGCGCCTTCTGCTGGGCCGGGCGCAGTCGCCGCTCACCGAGCGAGGCGTGGCCCAAGCCAAGGCGTTGAGCCGGCTGCTCGGCCCCGTCGCCCGGGTGGTGAGCAGTCCGCTGGCCCGGGCCCTCGACAGCGCCGCCGCCCTGGGGTTGGACGTGCCGGTCGAGATCGACGACCGGTGGGTCGAGGTCGACTACGGCGAGTACGACGGCCAACCCCTCGGTTCGGTGCCGGCCGAGATCTGGCGTCAGTGGCGCGCCGATCCCGGCTTCCGTCCTGCGGGTGGGGAGAGTCTCGCCGAGATGGGCGGGCGCGTCCGCCAGGCGTGCGACGAGCTCTTCGCTGCCGACGGTGCCGGGGCTCGGGGCCCGGCCGACGTCGTGGTGGTGAGCCACGTCTCGCCCATCAAGGCGGCGGTGGCGTGGGCGCTTGGGACCAGCGACGCCGTGGCGTGGCGGCTCTATCTGTCGACGGCGTCGATGACCGTGATCGGGTGGGGGAGCGACGCTCCGGTGCTGCACGCCTACAACCTGACCGCAGACGCTCCGGACGGGCGCTGACGATCCCGGGCCCTTCAGTGCTGTGCAGCGTGGCCTAGAGCTGGGTGCACCCCCGCGGACCGTTGGGGGCGTAGCCCACCTGGATGGTGGCGCCACTCGGCCCATTCACCACCACGCAGGCCGAGGAGCTCGGGAGGATGCTTGCGTAGGCGGCCGGGGCCGTGGCGAGCAACGTTCCCCCTGCCAGCACCGCAACGAGCAACCGCTTCTTCATGGGGACGGCCCTCCGTGTTCCTCGTTCGCCGATGTGTCCTTCGGAGAACGGTGCCGTGCTGGGCGCTCTTGTGCCCGACGACCGATCGTGGCTGCAGTTACACGAGCGGTGCTAGTGGCGCTGGCGCTCCAACTCCCGCTCGATCTCGCTCTCGGACGGCGGCTTGCGGCCGGAGACGAACCAGGCACGCCCGCCGCCGGGGCCGCGGTCGATCAGGGGTTTGCCTGGAGGAAGGCGAGGACGGCCTCGGCCAGCTCCGGGCCGCGGTCCTCTTGGAGGAAGTGCCCGCCGCCCACGATGACGGTGTGAGACTGGCCCTTGGTCCCCGGCACCAGGTCGAGGAACCGCTGTTCGGCGCCCTTGGTGATGGGGTCGCTGTCGCTGAAGGCGCACAGGAACGGCTTCTCGAACTCCTCGAGCGCCTTCCAGGCCTGCCGGTTCGCCTCGGCGGCTGGGTCGTCGGGGCGGCAGGGGACGAGCAAGGGGAATTGGCGCGCGCCTTCTTTATAGGACTCGTCGGGGAAGGGGGCGTCGTAGGCGGCCAGCACCTCGGGTGGGAGCTCCGAGGTGCAGCCGCTGGACACGATCCGGCCGATGGGCATCTCCGCTACCTCCTGGGAGAAGCGCTGCCAGGCCATGAAGGCGTCGCCCATGGGGACGTCCCCCGTGGGGAGCCCCGTGTTGGCGGCGACCACGCGTCGGAAGCGCTCGGGATGCTCGGCCACCAGGCGGAGCCCGACGAGGCCTCCCCAGTCCTGGCCCACGAGCGTGACCCCGGACAAGCCGAGCCCGTCGAACAGCGCGGCGCGCATCCACTCGACGTGCCGGGCGTAGGTGTAGTCCTGGCGCGACGCCGGCTTGTCCGAGCGTCCGAAGCCCACCAAGTCAGGCGCCACCACCCGCACGCCCGCCTCGGCGAGGACCGGGACCATCTTCCTGTACAGGTAGGACCACGACGGCTCGCCGTGCAACAGGAGCACCGCCTCTCCTTCGGGGCTCGTCCCCTCGTCGAGATAGTGGACGCGCAGGACTTCGGTACCTTCGCCGGCCGGTACCTCGACGTAGTGGGGCTCGAACTCGTACCCGGGCAGTGACTCGAACCGCTCGTCCGGTGTGCGGAGAACCTTCATCCGTGCCTCCTCGCCTGGGGGCCGCATGGTAGGCCGGGTCGCCGTGCGGGCGCCCCCTGTGCCTCGCTGTCTAACCTGCCGCCGTGCGCGCCGTCGTGTGCCGTGAGCTCGGCCCGCTCGACAACGTCGTGGTCGAGGAACGCGACCAGCCGGTGGCCGGCCCCGGCCAGGTGGTCGTGGCGGTGCGGGCCGCCGGCGTCAACTTCGTGGACGGGCTCATCTGCCAGGGTCGCTATCAGATGAGGCCACCGACGCCGTATGTCCCCGGCGGCGAGATCGCCGGTGAGGTCGTCTCTCTCGGGGACGGGGTCACCAGGGTGCAGGTGGGGGACCGGGTGATGGCCATGACCGGCTTCGGTGCCTTCGCCGAGCAGGTAGTGGTCAATGCCGATTCCCTCGAGCCCGTTCCCGATGCGTTGACATTCGGCCAAGCCGCAGCCTTCATCCAGAGCTACTCCACGGCGTGGTTCACGTTGGCCCGCCGAGCGTCGATGTCGGAAGGGGAGTGGGTGCTCGTCCTCGGCGCTGGGGGCGGCATCGGGTTGGCGGCTGTCGACGTGGCGCTCGCGCTCGGGGGCAACGTCATCGCCGCCGCCTCGAGCGAGCAGAAGCTCGGCTCGGCACGCGCCCTCGGTGTCGAATGCACGATCGTGTACGAGCGCGAGGACCTGAAGACGCGTGCACGAGAGCTCTCCGGTGGAGGGGTCGACGTCGTCGTCGATCCTGTGGGCGGGCACCACAGTGAGCCGGCGCTGCGCGCCACCCGCCGGTTCGGTCGCTTCTGCGTAGTGGGCTTCGCCTCCGGCCCCATCGCGTCGGTGCCGCTCAACCAGGTGCTGCTCAACAACCGCACCGTCGTCGGTGTGGACTGGGGGGCGTGGGCCTTCGCGGACCCAAGCGGGAACCGCGAGCTGCTCGCCGAGCTGCTCGACATGGCGCGAGACGGCCGGCTGCATCCGGCCGTGCCGGCGGAACGGTCCCTCGACGAGGCCGCCTCGGTCATGACCGGCCTGCTCGAGCGGTCGGTCAACGGGAAGGTGGTGCTCGTTCCCTGAGGGAGCGGCGTTCCTACGAGCTGGTGTCGGCCTCCGAGGCCGGGTCGAACCTCGAGTGCAGGGCCAGCACCTCACCGGTCGAGCGGCGCCGCTGTTCCTCGAAGATGCGGTCGTAACCGGTGCGGCTGATCCGCCAGCGGCCGTCCTCCTTGCGGTAGTCGTCGTGGTACAGCGCCGTGCCGTGCAGCTCGAAGTCGTAGGCGGGGACGATGACCCTGTCCTCCAAGTACCAGGTCCCCGTGGCGGTGATGTCGGAGGTGAGCTCGATCTCGGGATGATGCCCCGTGTGCATCGTGATCCTGCCCGGATCGCCGAGCACCTTTTGCAGGAAGGCGACCACCTCGCCTCGCCCCTCCTGCGACATGCTCCCTGAGTCGTAGGACGAGGAGACGTCGTCGGTCAGCAGCTCTCCGAGTTCGTCGAAGCGCTTCAAGTCGAGCAACCGGAAGTAGGCGTGCTTCACGCGTCGGATCGCTTCGAGCTCTGCAATGGCTGCCTCGTCGTCCACGTCGTTCCCTCATTTCACGGACGTCGGCCCCCGCACCATGCTGAGGCGGATATCAGAGATGGCATGACAAAGAACGTCTGCCGCGGCGAAGTGTACGAAGCAGTGACGATCGTCGTCACGCTGGGTGTCAATCGGTGCCAGGCCGTCCTCAAGCGCACAAGCGGGCCTAGGATTGCCATCGTGGGGAGACGTGGAGCGCGGATCGGCGCGGCCCTCGGGCTGCCCGTCGTCATCGCCGGCGCCGTGATCGGCGCCTTGGCGCTGGCCGGTCCGTCCGATGCCGCCCATCGTCCGCCGTCGCACGTGCTCACGCCGGCAGCGGCGACGAACACCACCACCAGCACGGCTGCGACACCGTCTGCACCGGCACCGGATCCTGCCACCGCCGCCAACTCGTCGCCCCCCTCCAGCACGACAACGACGACCGTGGCGCCCTCGCCGCCCGCACCTGCCATCGGTGCGCCCGCCAACAGCACGTGTGGTGGTGTGTGCGGGCCCGACAACAGCGGAATCTCGAGCTCTTCGGGCAACGGTCCATAGGCGCTGGGCCGCCTGGCGCCTTTTGCCGGTGCAAACGGGCGTCGCTCGGCTGTCATGTGATTGCAACGTGAGCGCGCCGCGGCGTGCAAATCCTTGCATCGCGCATGCCCGCTTGTTAGAAATACAACCCATTGTGAGTGACGTCGGTTGTGCGACGCCACCGAGCTCGCGGCGCCGGTTGAGGGCGGGCCACCGGCTCCTCCCCTCGACGTTCGTTGCGGCGGCAGTGGTGGCATCAGTGATATTGCCGTCCTTGCGCGCCGGCGCGGACCCGGTCTCGAAGAGTCAGACCCAGCTCAATCAGGTCACGAACCAGCTGCAAGGCGCGCAAGCGCAGGCGGCCCAGATCGAGAGCCAGCTCCAAGCCCAAGGGGCGCGCCTCGACATCCTCGCCCAGCAGTACGAGACGGACGAGCAGCAGCTCCAGACGCTCGACGATCAGCTGGCCTCGTTGAAGGCACAGATCGCCGTGACTCAGTCGCACATCGCCGCCACCCAGGCCCGTCTCCGCCGAGAGGCGTTGCAGAGCTACATGACCGGGGCCACCGACAATTCCTTCGACAGCATCTTCTCCTCCGGCGGCGAGAAAGCTGCCGTGACCCAGGAGTACCAGAACCTGGTCGGGGCGAACCTGAACAACGAAGTCGACCAGCTCCATCAGGAGCAGACCACACTCGGGGTGCAGCAGACGCAGGTGCAGGGAACCGAAATGCAAGCCCGCGCCGCCGTGGACCAGGCGTCTGCCGCCCAGCAGCAGGCGCAAGCCGTCGCCGCTCAGCAACAGGGCGAGCTCAACCAGGTGAAGGGCCAGGTCGCCAGCCTGGTCGCCCAGCAGCAGCAGGCCAAGCAGCAGCTGGCTGCCGCCCAGTACCAGGCGCAGCTGGCTGCCCAACAGGCCGCCGCCAGAGCTGCGGCCGGCGCCCAAGGCCCGAGTAATCAGACCTACACCAACGTGGCGGTGTCGCCAGGAGCCCCGGGCGCCGTGCAGGCGGCCGAGAGTCAGCTGGGTGTGCCTTACCAATGGGGCGCCGAGTCACCCAAGGGCTCGCCCGACCCCGGCTTCGACTGCTCGGGTCTGACCCAGTGGTCGTGGCGCCAGGCTGGCGTGTCTCTTCCCCGCACGGCGCAAGAGCAATACGACGCCGTCCCCCACGTGGCCATGTCGCAGATGCAGCCCGGTGATCTGGTCTTCTGGAACGACGGCACTGACTCGGTGCAGCACGTGGGCATGTACGTCGGCAACGGCGACGTGATCGACGCTCCCCAGACGGGAGAGGACGTCCAGATCCAGCCCATCTGGACCAACGGACTGGTGGGCGCCGGCCGGCCCTGATCGGAGCCGCCGGCCGCCCCGGGCCACCGATCAGGGCGCCTGACCACAATGTCCGAAACCCGCCAGAATCGCGTCGGGCCGCGTGTCACCATGGCGCCATGGAGGACTTCGACCGCTGTTACCGGGCCGTCCAGAGCCGCGACGCCCGTTTCGACGGCTGGTTCTTCACCGCCGTCACCTCGACCGGGATCTACTGCCGACCCAGCTGTCCGGCGCTGACCCCCAAGCGGCAGAACGTCCGCTTCTATCCGACGGCCGCCGCCGCCCAACAGGCGGGTTTCCGCGCCTGCCTGCGCTGCCGGCCCGACGCCGCCCCCGGCTCACCCGAATGGCTGGGCCGGGCCGACGTGGCGGCCCGGGCGGTCAGGCTCGTCCTCGACGGGGTGGTCGACCGCGAGGGGGTGAGCGGCCTGGCCCGGCGCCTGGGCTACGGGGAGCGTCAGCTGCACCGAGTGCTCATGGCCGAGGTGGGCACCGGTGCCCTGGCCCTGGCGCGCGCCCAGCGGGCCCAGACGGCGCGCCTGCTCGTGGAGACAACCGACCTGCCGCTGGCCCCGGTGGCCTTCGCCGCCGGCTTCGCCAGCGTGCGCCAGTTCAACGACACCGTGCGGTCCGTCTTCGCCCGGACCCCGAGCGAGCTTCGGGCCGCCGCCCGTCAGCGTGGCGGTGCCGGCGCCACGCCGGGGCGGTCTCGGCCGGCTGCCACCGGTGCGGCGGTGGTGGCGCCCGTGATCTCGGTGCGACTCGCTCACCGGCGCCCCTTGGCCATGGAGTCGCTGTTCGGCTTTCTCGCTCGACGGGTGGTTCCCGGGCTGGAGCGGGCGGACGGCGACGCCTTCACCCGGAGCTTGCGCCTCAACCACGGCCCCGGGGCGGTGCAGCTCGAAGCCGGTGACGGCTATCTCGAGGCCCGCTTCACGCTGTCCGACCTGCGCGACCTGAACAGCGCCATCGCCCGAGCCCGGCACCTCGCCAATCTGGACGCCGACCCCGTCGCCGTGGACCTGGCCCTCGGTGAGGACCGCTGCCTGGCCCCGTCGGTGAAGGGCTGCCCCGGGCTCAGGGTGCCGGGATCGGTGGACGGCTTCGAGACGGCGGTGCGAGCCGTGCTCGGACAACAGGTCTCCCTCACCGGGGCGCGGACGCTGATCGCCTCTCTCCTGTCCAAGACGAGCTCTCCGGCTGTGCCCGGACATCCCGACCTGCGCGTCTTCCCGTCGCCTGAAGAGCTGTCCGAGGCCCTTCGGTCGCCGAGCCGCTCCCGTGGCGCAAAGCTCGGGCTCTCCGCCACCCGCCGAGCGGCGCTCGGGGCCCTGTGCGCCGAGGTGTCGAGCGGCCGACTGGTCATCGACGCCGGTTCCGCCCCGGCCGAGGTGACGGCTGCCCTGCTGGCTCTGCCCGGCGTGGGCCCGTGGACCGCCGCCTACGTGGTCATGCGGGGGCTGGGTGATCCCGACGCCTTCCTTTCCACTGACCTCGGCGCCCGCCGGGGAGCAGAGCGGTTGGGGATCGAGCACACCCCCGAGGGGCTGGCGGAGCACGCCGAGCGCTGGCGCCCGTGGCGGGCCCACGCCCTCATGCATCTGTGGTCGGTCCCAGCAGGCGATCGCCGCCGATCAGGGCGCCGACCATCACGCCCACGAGAGGAGAGCGCAGCATGACTGCCCGTACCATCCATCGCACGCTGCTGGACACCCCGATCGGCACGCTCGTGCTCGAGGCCGACGACGAGGCGCTCGTCCACATCGAGCTGCCCCGTGCCGACGCGGAGCGCCGCCGTGCCGTCAACCCGTCGGCGCCTCGCACACGAGAGGGGGCCAGCAACGACACCGGTCCTGTGCACGGACCGCTCGCCGATGCCGTCGCTCAACTTGGCGAGTACTTCGCCGGCCGCCGGCGCCGCTTCGAGCTACCGCTCGAGCTCTCGGGCACCGACTTCCAGTGCCAGGTGTGGGGTTCGCTGGCCGAGATCCCCTACGGGTCGACCATCAGCTACGCCGAGCTGGCTGCCATGGTGGGTCGGCCCACCGCCTTCCGCGCTGTGGGACAGGCCAACGGCGCCAACCCGCTCCCGATCGTGTTGCCCTGCCACCGGGTCGTCGCCAGCGGCGGGCGCATCGGCGGCTACGGCGGCGGGCTCGACATGAAGCGGCGCCTGCTGGCGCTGGAGGCCCTGTCCGGACTGTGAGGGTCGCTTCAGGCGGAGGCGGGGCGCGCGGTCGGAAGTGGCGTCGTGAGCTGGGGAGGAATCATCCCCCGTTCGAAGAGCCCGCCTTCGAAGTCGGCGGCGGTGGCCGGGTAGCCGAGCAGGTATCCCTGGACCCGGTCACAGCCCAGCCGGTGCAGCTCCGACAGGGCGAGCTGCGTCTCCACCCCTTCGGCCACGGCGATGAGCCCGAGGGAGTGGGCGAGCGCCACGATGGCGCCCACGATCACCCCTTCGTCCGATTCCTCACCGAGGCCGTCCACGAAAGCGCGGTCGACCTTGAGCGAGTCCAGCGGGAAGTGCTTCAGGTACGACAGCGACGAGTAGCCGGTGCCGAAGTCGTCGATACACACGCGCACGCCGAGCCGGCGGAGCTGGCCCAAGGTCTCGGCGGCGGCGCGCTCGTCGTGCATGAGCGATCCCTCGGTGATCTCGAGACAGAGCGACTCGGCATCGATGCCCGTGGTGGCGATGATCTCCTGCACCGCGTCGGGGAACTCGGGGTTGGCCAGCTGCCGAGGCGAGATGTTCACGTTGACCTCGATGGGCTCGGCACCGGCGGCCCCGGCCATCCGGTTCCACAGCGCTATCTGCCGGCACGCCTCCTCGAGCACCCAGGCCCCCATTTGCACCACTAGTCCGCACTCCTCGGCGGCGCGGATGAAGTGCTCCGGCACGAGCAGTCCCCGTTTGGGGTGCTGCCAGCGCACGAGCGCCTCCACCGCCACGACGGTCCCGGTGAGCAAGTCGACGATCGGCTGGTAGTGGACACGGAATTCACCTGCGGCCAGGGCGTGGTGCAGCTCGTTGATCACGTGCAGGTTCTCGAGGGCCACGGCCTGGGCTCGGCCGTCGAACACCTCGACGCGGCTCCGCCCCGCCTCCTTGGCCATGTACATGGCGGCATCGGCGTCGCGAAGCACGGTGGCGGCCGGGCTCTGCCCGTCGGTGACCGTGACCCCGATGCTGGCCGTCACGTAGACCGGCGACCCGTCGAGCTCGAAGGGCCGCTTGAGCGAGTCCAACACCCGGTGTGCCACCACCACGGCCTCGTCGTCGTCCTCGAGTGTCTCCCACAAGATCGTGAACTCGTCACCGCCGAAGCGCGCCACCGTGTCCTCGTCGCGCACCGCCTCGGCCAGTCGCTCGGCGACGGCCCGAAGCAGCTCGTCTCCCGCCGCGTGCCCGAGCCCGTCGTTGACGAGCTTGAAGCGGTCGACGTCGAGGAAGGCCACGGCCACCCGGCTCCCGTGGCGGGCGGCTCGGCTGAGCGCCATGGTCAGGCGGTCGAGGAACAGCACCCGGTTGGGGAGCCCGGTGAGCGGGTCGTGGATGGCGGCATGGGCGAGGCGCTCGCGCATCTGCCGCTGCTCGGTGACGTCTTGCACCTGGGCGATGAGGTAGAGGGGGCGGCCACCGGAATCCCGCACGCACGACACGTGCACGTGCGCCCAGACCTCGCGTCCATCGGCGTGCATCAGCCGCTTCTCGAGCTCGTATCCGTCCGAGGTCCCGGCGGAGACGAGGCGGCGTTCGTTGCGCCCGACGCCCGCATCATCGGGGTGGGAGAGCGACTCGAGGCTCCGGCCCACCACCTCCTCGGAGTCATAACCCACGATGCCGGCAAAGGCCCGGTTGGCCCGTAGCACGTCACCCTCCAGGGTGGTGAGGGCGATGCCGACGGGAGCGTCCTCGAAGGCGCTCCGGAACCGCTCGTTGGCGTCGAGCAGCTCGGTGATGTCGTGCAGGTTGCCCACGATGCCGCCCACGTCCGGGTCGTCCATGCGGTTCGTCACAGTGGCCTCGAAATGACGCCAATGGCCGCTCGAGTCGCGGATGCGCAGCTGGGTGCGCAGCACCTCGTCGGGATCGCCGGCCAGGCGGGGGAACTCGCTGTTGATCTGCTCCAGGTCCTCCGGGTGGATGAAGCCGGCTGCCGAGGACTCGAAGTAGGGGGACGGCGAGATCCCGAGCACACGCTCGAAGGCCGGGCTCACGTACTGCAGCACCCCGTCTTCATCGACGACGATGATGATGTCGGCCGCATTGGACACGAGGGCCTTGAAGCGACGTTCTGATTGGCGCACCTCCACCTCGGCCCGTTCCCGCTCGCCTGTGACCCGGCCGAGGAGGCTCATGGTGAGTACCGTGCCCAGCAGGCTCAAGGCGGCGAGGCCGTGCACGAGGGGCTGGCGGATGAGGGTGGGGGCGATGCCGAGCGCGATGGCCAATTGGCCGAACGACATGCACACCACCGTGGACACCGCCGCCAAGCGGGTGACCCGGGAACCGAAGAGCTGGAAGGCCGTGCCCGATCCGAACAGGAAGCCCACCGACAAGATGGGCCCCCACCCTGTGGCGTAGGCGACCACGGTGATGATGGCCATGTTCACCACCACGTAGACCGGCATGTGCCAGTGCCGGCGGTCGTCGCCCCACAGCGCCGCCGACACCACCGCCATGGTGCCGCCGCAGAACACGATCAGGACCAGGAGCCAGTAGGGGAGCGGCGCGATCAGATGTCGCCAGCGAAGCAGGCAGAACGCCGCCGCCACGGGCGGGTTGGCGAGGATCGACGGATCGAGCGCCCGTCGCCACAGGCGCCGGGTCAGCGGTTCGACAGCCGTCTCGTCTTCTGCCTGTAGGGGGCCTGCCACCTTGGGGTCATCGGCGCAGGCCACGCCCTCCTTGAACGTGGCAACTTGTCCTGCCACGCACCGTGCCTGTGCAGGTCGTCACGACCCTCAGGCCGTCACTCCCTGCGGCCGGCGGTGCGGCTGAGGGCGACCGCGGGACGAGCGGGCCCGGCTCAGGGGCCGGGTCTCAGTGGCGCCGGCGGAACCACGACCCAGAGTCGAGCACCAGGCTCAGGGCGATGCCGAACATCCACACGTCCTTGGCCAGGGCCCTGCCGTCGGATGTGGGCCGCACGCTGTCGCGATGGTGCATGCCCGGGGTGCGGAGATAGAGATTGAGCAGACCGCCGGAGAACCCGGCCAACCCGGCCCCGGCCAGCCAGCTCGGGACGAACGGCGCCAGCAGCGAGCCGCCCAAGATCATCTCGCCGATCCCCAATGCCTTGACGAAGGTCCGGGGCTCCATGTCGGCGACGAATGGATACGTCTCGCTGGCGAAGTGATGCAGCTGCTTCACCGTTTCCTCGTCGGCGTCGAGCTTCCCCATCCCCTCGTTCATGATGTACGCGCCCGTGGCGACGCGCTCGGGAAGGTGACGCACCTTCGTTCGCTTCTTGAGGACGATCTTCGATCCCATCATCTCGCCGCCTCCATCGTCTCGCGTGAGGTCACCAGTGGCACCCCGTTGTCCGCCCCGTGCGCACGTGCGGTTGCGTGCCTGTCGGTCCGGAGGCCGGGGATGCTCGCCCCGCGATTTCATACCCCCGCGGGCAGCGGATCAGTCGGGGAAGGTGAAGACGAAGACCTGGGTGCCGTAGGCGACGAGCCTGGGTGTTTCGGTCCCTGAAGTTCCGCAGTCCCACACGGCCATCTCGGCCGACGCATACCCATCGTCGGCGTGGCGGGTGCGGGAACGGGCGAGCACCGATGGAGAGCGGCACGGGCCCAACAGGTGGACGGTCAGGTCGATGCTGGGAGAGAACCAGCGCGTCGGCCCCAGGTGTCCGAGCTTTTCCCGAATCGAGCCCGGCATGGTGTCGACCAGCACGACAATGGCGAGCGGGTCGACCGTCCCGTCGTCCAGCCACGGTGTCTCGTCGAAGCGATACCACATCACGGTCTCGGCGCGACCCGGCTCGAACCGCTCCCACGGGGCATGGCCGTGCACGGTGCGGCCCTCCACCTGCTCGGACCAGAACGGCATCGGAGTGAAGCCCTCGACGCCGGGGGGCGGCGGCGTCCGCCACGACGCGCACTGATCGGGCGGGGGCGCGGCCGGAGGGTCCAAGTCGTCGAAGGAGAAGCCACGTCTAGAGGAGCCGAAGGCGGCCGTGGTCACATGACCCGCCCGTGCGCCCTCGTTGTGCACGTCGGCACGCAGATGGGACATGGAACGGCCCCGCCGCAGCGTCTCCACCTCGACGGCGAGCGGGCCATCGGTCACTTGGCTCACGAAGGTGGTGTGGATGGTGCGCAGCCGCTGGTCGCCGTCATCGAGCTCGGTCGCCATGGCCCTGGCGGCGATTGCCGTGATCACCCCTCCCTGCGGCAGGGGGAGGAGGTTCCAGCGGGGTGACAGCGATGCTCGGTACCTGCCGGTATCGAGGCGATGGACAGCGGTGTCCTCGGCGAAAGCGCTGCCCATGGGCGGCCATTCTGTCCCAGCGGTCAGCTGCCCGAGAAACCGCGGTCAGCTACCCCACGAACAGCCGTCAGCCGTCCTGACCCACCCGCACGTCGTCGACGACAGACGACGCCGCGACGGTGCCGACCAGTGCACTGTGCATATCGTCCAGTGCCACCCCGAGCTCAGCCGCCTTCGCCGTGGCCTCGTCCGGGAAGATGTTCTTCACGATGAGCGGATCGGAGGTCACCGTGTAGTCGGGCGCGAGATGGCGGGCGTAGCGGTCGATGTACAGCAGTTGCTTGGCGATGAGCACGAGCTCACGAGGGGCGGTGGCGTCGAAGGCCTTCAACAGGTCGAGGGACTGGGTGACGAGCTGCCCGATGTCGATGGACCCGTAGCCGGCTATGAGAATGGGGCGGAGCATGGCGTTGAGAAAGGCGCCGATCTCCTCGTCGGTCCCCGCCCCCGGCGGGAACACCCCCACCCGCCGGTAGGCGGCGGCCACCCGGGTGAAGTCGAGGTCGAAGCTGCAGGTGTAGAAGAGGTCCTTCAACACCTGCTGCCACTCTTCGGACAGCTCGCCCATGATGCCGAAGTCCAGGTAGCACCCCCGCCCGTCCTCGAGCGCCCACACGTTGCCGGCATGCATGTCGCCGTGGAAAGGCCCGTGCACCATGACCGCCTCGGCCCACACCTTCGCTCCCCAGCGCAGGATGAGCCGGCCGTCGATGCCCATGGAGGAGAGCTGTTCGAAGTCGTCCATGGGGATCCCCCACACCCGCTCCATGCAGATCACTCGGGCCCCGCAGTAGTCCCAGTAGACCTCGGGGGCGGTAATGACCGAGTTGTCGCCGAAGGCGCCGATGTTCTGCCGGAACCGATCCTGCTGCCATGCCTCACGGGCCGGGTTCAGCTCCTGGAAGGTCACGGCGTGGACGTCCCGGATGATGTCGCGCGCTCCCGAGGTCCGTCCCCACGGGGTCCGCTCGACGAGCCAGGCCAGGCGGTAGCTGTTGCGCAGGTCGCGCGCCATCTGCTCCCGGATGGCGGGACGCTGCACCTTGACCACGGCCTGACGGCCATCGGCCAGGGTGCAGGCGTGCACTTGCCCGATGGACGCCGCCGACAGCGGTTCGTCGTCGAAGAAGCGGAACAACGTCTCGATAGGCGCGCCCAGGTCGACTTCGACGGTGGCCCGCAGCGTCGCCGTCGGGAAAGGTGGCACGGCGTCGAGGCAGCGACGGGCAGCCGTGGCGAGTACGGCGGGGAACAGCGGCCCTGAGCTGGCCACGATCTGTCCCGCCTTGACGAAGGTGGGGCCGAGGCGGATGAAGCCGTCCACCAGGCCGTCGCACGCCACCTGGATCACCCCTCGGCGTCGGCGTCGGAACACCCAGGCGGCCAGGGCCCGCACCACCGACCAGCCCAGGACGAAGAAGACGACCACCATGCGCCCGACGTCGCCGGGGTGGAACTGCTCGAGGGGCGGGGCGTCGACGTCCAACGCGTCGGGAGGCGGCCCGTCTGCGAAGGGGCCGCGGGGCGCATCCCGGGATGACCAGTCGGAGTCCATCGGATGTCGTGCGCTCCCGGCGATTGGGCTTCTGCTCTAGTGGGCGGCGACTTGCGCCCGCAGCCGCCGGTAAGGGTAGGGGAGCATGCGCAGCCGGTCGGGCAAAGGGTCGGTCAGCACGCGCAGAGCCCGCAGCTGCGCCTGGTACTCGAGCTCGTGTAGCGCCGACCAGCGGATGCCCCACCGTGTGCGGATCACGGCAGGGAACGATCCCGCCAGGGCGATGTGCACGGGGTGCGAGATGGGCACGAGCGTGGGCTCCCACACCCCGAGGGCCAGCGCCCGCGCCACGGGGGCGGGCAGGTGCACCGGTGCCGGCAGGTGCCGCAGGCTGGGCACGAGCTCCACGACCGGCTTGTGGGTGAGCTTGGTCTCGATGCCCTCCTCCACGTAGGCGCGCAGCCCGGCCACGTCGCCGGGCATGTCCCCGGGCCGCACCCCGAACAGCTCACCGACGGCGCGTGCCTCGGCGTAGAGCGCATCGACGTCGGAGGGGGGAAGCGCTCCGTGGATCTTCTCCAGGGCGAAGAGCGTGGCCTCGAAGGTGGTGAGGTGCACCCACGTCCACGCCTCGCGGTTCCAGGCGTGGTACCGGCGGCCGTCCAAGCCGATGCCTTTGATGTGGCGATGAAGCTCTCGGATCTCGGCCGCCGTCTCCGCCCGGTGCGAGCCGAAGGTGACCCGCTGGCCGTATATGAACGTGCGCCGAGCGCGACGCCACGGGTCGGAGAAGATGTCCGAGTGCTGGTAGATGCCGGCCGCCACCGTCGGATGCGACCCCTGCAGGGCCAGGATCCGGCCGGCGAAGGGCACCAACAGACGCCACTCGGCCAGCTCCCGGGCCAGCGGAGGTGGGCTCGCCGCATCACGGGGTTGCGACACTTGCTCAGCATTTTGTAGCGTTTGTCGCACACTCGAAACCTAGCGACCGGGCGGCCCCTCGGCAAGAGCGGTCATCTGGAGGGGCCGGCCGAGCACCCGGACTCGAGCAGGGGAGATCGACCCGGCAGGCGCCCCATGAGACGCCCCAATAAGAGAGGTGACCGATGGCCGAGACCGACTCGGTCTTGAAGCTCCTCGAGCGGCTCCCACCCCGGCCCGATCCGGGGCTCGATCGCCTGCTCGACGGCACGGAGCGGGCCCTGGCCCGCTACGGCATCAGGCGGACATCCATGACCGACATCGCCCGCGAGATGCACGTGGCCCGCACCACCCTGTACCGCCAGGTCAGCTCGGTGGAGGAGGCCGTGGCGCTGGTGGCCTCGCGGCAGTTGCACCGTGTCCTCGACGACCTGGTGGCCTACCTGTCGGCGCCGGGCGGAGCGAGCGCCGCAGGGTTCGTCAAGGCCGTGGCCGGAACCGTGCGCTTCGCCCGATCCAACCCGGTCTCTCGGCGTGTGCTCGACGACGAGCCGGAGATCCTGGGATCGCTGCTGGCCAGGGATCTGCGGCCCTACGCCACGCAGGTGGCCGAAGCGCTCGTGCCCATGGTGCGCAGCGCCATGGAGGCCGGGCTGATCGGGGGGGACGACCCCCTGCTCGTCGCCCAGTGGCTGGTACGGGTGGTGGCGGTGCTCGTGGTGTTGCCCCCCGAAGACGACCTCGACGCCATGGTCGAATACGCCCTGAGCCCCCTTCTGGCGAGGTCGGCGCCCATGGCGTGAGGCCCTTGTCGTCCAGGCCCCAATTGCACTCGCTGACTCACAAGTCAGTAGAGGCTCCGGGCGTTATCCCCCTGTGGACGTGGGGGAGCAGGGGGCGCCACAAGCCGAGCCGGTAGGGACGCTGGGGACACGGCAAAAGGGGCCGGGCATCGAGCGTCCCCTCGGCGCGCTCACCCCCGACAAGGCGTGGGAGTGGGCCAAGCGCTACGTGCCCTTCTTGATGGTGATGGCGGTGCTGCTGGCGCTCGTGGCGCAAGCGCCCACCACCCGCGCCCCGCAGGCGGCTTTGTCGTCGCCGGCCGCCAGGGGGTCGGGGGGATCGAGCGGCGGACCCTCCACTGCAGCATCGGGCAACTCGGCGGCGGCGAGCGCCGCCGCGGCCCAAGCAGCGGCCAACGCCGCCGGTGCCGCCGCCAACGGCATCGCCCGCAGCGGCGTGAAGTGCGGGACGGGCGTGCTGCAGGTGCCGTGGTCGCCGTACGCCCCGCCGTGTGTGCCGGCCTGGTCGGGCGACAACGGCGGGGCCACCGCTCCCGGGGTGACGGCATCCACCATCACGATCTCGTACCGGGAGGAGGGCGAGTCGAGCGATGTGAACGCCGTGCGCTCGATCATGCCCGGCGTGCTCCCCACCGACAGTCAGGTGCTCTATGACCTGAACGTCTTCCTGCAGGCGTTCAACAAGGAGTACGAGCTGTACGGGCGACATGTGGTCTTGAAGCCCTACACGGCCCAGGGCGACGCCATGCAGGAGATGGTCGGGCAAGACACCCAAGGCGCCCAGGAGGACGCGGCGACGGCCGCCAGCATGGGGGCGTTCGCCGACCTCACGCCTCTGCCCACGGGGCCCTACGACCAGGCGCTGGTGCAGAACCACGTCATCGCCATGAACCAGCTGCTCACGTCCAACCAGTACCTGCACAGCTCGGCGCCCTACGCCTATTCGATGATTCCCACCCTCGACGACCTCGGGCAGCTGCTCGTCACCATGGGATGCAACATCGGCTCCTCCAACGTGAGCTTCGCCGAGGACTCGTCACTGAACGGCAAGCCCAGGATCTTCGGCGCCATCCTCCTCGAGGACCCCCAGTACCAGGGCCTCGAGAACGAGATGGTGAACGGGCTCAAGCAATGCGGGGTGAAGATCCCCGTGGTCGTCAACTACACGCTGGACCTGTCCACCATCCAGCAGCAGATGCAGAACGCCATCTCGCAGATGAAGGCCAACAACGTCACCACCATCTTGTGTGGTTGCGATCCGGTAGGAAACATCTACGTCACGCAGGCGGCCGACCAGCAGAACTACGGGCCCGAGTGGTTCTCCGAATGGCTGCCACCGCAGTTCGAGCGCCTCTACTCCCAGGACCAGTGGGCGCACTCGGTCGAGGTGGGGCTCGGCCCTTCCATCCCGGAACAGAACGAGGAGTCCTACAAGGTCTTCAAGATGGTCAACCCAGGTGGCGAGCCCGCCGAGGCGCAGTTCTGGTACATCTACTACCAGCTGCTGTATCTGTTCAACGGGTTGCAGGCGGCCGGGCCCGACCTCACGCCCGCCACCTTGCTGGCCGGCTACCAGCACCTTCCGCAGAGCCAGCTCGGCCAGGTGGGGCAGTGGACGTACGGATCGGGCATCTACTGGCCCTTCTCCGAAGCGCAGATTTCGTACTGGGTCCCGTCGAAGGCCAATGCGTTCGACGGCAAAGCCGGGGACTACAACCCATGCTTCGGAGGACAGTGGTACTCGCTGTTCCAGCCGAGTGCCATCCCCAAGGGCCTCGACTGTCCCGGGCTGTCGTGACGCGCTGGTGCGCGGCCGTGCACCCGGTGGCGCCATGACCGGCGCGACCCGGTGACGGGAGTGGCGTCGTTGATGGAAGGTTTGAGCCCGCGCCTCCGGACGGCGGCGGGCTGGGTGCTGGGCGTCGTGGCGTTGGTGGTGGCAGGGGAGCTCCTTCTCCCCAAGGGACTGGACTCCGGTGCAGTGGCGCTCGGTGTGGTGTTCGGATGTCTGGACGCCCTGGTGGCCATAGGGCTCGTGCTGGTGTTCCGGGCTAGTCGCGTCATCAACTTCGCCCAAGCCAGCTTCGGAGGTCTGGCGGCGGCGGTGATGTTGGTCATGATCGTCGCCTGGCACGTTCCCTACCTGCTGGCGGCCCCGGTGGCCCTACTGGTCGCGCTCGGGAGCGGGGCTGCCACCGATCGTCTGGTGGTTCGCCGCCTGGCTCGATCGCCGCGCCTGCTGCTCACGGTGGCCACCATCGGCGTGGGTCAGGTGGTGGCTGCGCTGCAGCTCGGCCTGCCCGCCCTGTTGGCCAAGAAGCTGAACGCCTTCTCCATCTACACCACGCCGCTGCACGGGCTCCACTTCTCCATCCACACCACCTACTTCACCGGTGATGCCGTGCTCGCCGTGGTGGTCGTCGTGGTCGTGCTCGTCGGGCTGGCCTGGTTCCTAGCGCGCACCGACTTGGGGCTGGCCATCCGCGCCGCCGCCGACTCCAACGAGCGCGCCGTGCTGCTCGGCATCCCCGTCGGCCTGCTTTCGCTCGTCACCTGGACCCTGGCGGCCGGGATGTCGGGGTTGGGCACGATGCTGGCCGTCCCCGTCGAAGGGCAGAACCTCGGTCAGGTCATCGGTCCCGAAGGGCTCCTCGTCCCGCTCGCCGCCGCCGTCATCGCCCGCATGGAGAGCCTGACCACGGCGTTCTTCGCCGCCGTCGGCATCGGCATCTTCGAGTCGGTCGTCTTCTGGAGCTATCCACGTTCCTCGAGCGTCGACCTCGGCGTGTTTCTCGTGATTCTGGTGGCGTTGTTGCTCCAGCGCCGTCGCATGGGCCGCATGCAGGCTGCTATGGGGGACCTGCTCTCGGTGAAGCCGATCCGTCCCGTCCCGGCGCAGGTGCGCCGACTGGCCTCCTACAAAGCCGGTCGTTTCTCCATGGGCGTGCTGGTGGCGCTTCTCGCCGTGGCGGTGGTGCCGCTCGCGCTGAGCAGCGGGCAGCTCTTCGTGGCCGCCTCGGCCGCCATCTTCGGCATCGTGGCGGTTTCGCTGGTGCCCCTGTCGGGATGGGCGGGTCAGGTCTCACTGGGACAGTTCGCCCTGGCCGGGGCGGGAGCCGGGGCGACCGGGGCACTGCTCGTGCACTTCAACCTGGACCTGTTCCTGGCCCTCGCTGTCTCGGCGGTGGTCGGGGCGGCGGTGGCGGTGCTCATCGGGCTGCCCGCCCTGCGCATTCCCGGGACATACCTGGCTGCGGTGACCATGGCCTTCGCCGTGCCCGTCTCGACCTACTTCCTGAGTCAGATCTACTTCCCGGGCATCGCCGAGACCGACGTGGTGCGTCCCGTGTTGTTCGGCAAGGTGAGCCTCGAGTCGCCGCGCACCTTCTACTGGCTGTGTCTGGCCTTGCTGGTGGTGGCCTTGCACCTGACGCGGAACCTGCGTGACAGCCGCGCCGGGCGGGTGATCCTCGCCACCCGCGACAACGAGATGGCGGCGGCGAGCTTCTCCATCTCGCCACTGCGGACCAAGCTCTTCGCCTTCGCCTTCTCCGGGGCCATGGCGGCCATGGCCGGCGGTCTCTACATCGTCGCCAACCGCGGCTTGGGGTTCTCGGGCATCGACCCCGAGCTCAGCATCGACGTATTCCTCATGGTCGCCATCGGGGGGCTCGGCTCCACCACCGGTGCCGTCCTCGGCGTCGTCTACGTGGAGGCCATGCAGTACCTGCTGCCCGGCTACGCCCAGCTGCTCGCCACCGGCGGGGGGCTGCTGCTCTTGCTGCTCGTGGTCCCCGGCGGCCTCGGCCAGATCGTGTTCGACGTGCGGGACCGCCTGTTCGCAGCCTTGGCCCGGCGCAAGGGCATCGAGAGCTCGGCGTTGTGGGAGTCGGCCCGCTTCGAGCCCGCGCTCGCCCCGGGCGGTGACGGTGATGGCGCCGGCGTCGCTGACGGTGACGGTGTCGGTGGCGGCGACGGACGTCGGGGCTACCGGGTCGACGCCGGTGGCGGCCGGCCCATGCTCGAGTGTGCCGGGGTCGGCGCCGCCTACGGCCCGGTGGACGTCCTGTTCGGCGTGGACATGGCGGTGGGCGAGGGCGAGATCGTCGGGCTCCTCGGCACCAACGGCGCCGGGAAGTCGACGATGTTGCGCGTCGTCTCGGGCCTCATGGCCAACAAGGGCGGGCGCATGCGCTTCGAAGGCGACGACCTTGCCGCCATGAGCCCGCTCGAGCGGGTGAAGCGCGGCCTCGTCACGGTCCCCGGTGGCCGGGGGGTGTTCCCCTCGCTGACGGTCGAGGAGAACCTGCACGTGGCGGGGTGGCGAGCTCGGCGCGACGGCCGGTCACCGGAGCCGGCGCTCGAAGAGGTGCTCGAGCTCTTTCCGCCCTTGCGGGCGCGCTGGCACACCAAGGCCGGCAATCTCTCCGGCGGCGAACAACAGATGCTGACCATCGCCCAGGCCTGGCTGTGCAACCCGCGGCTCCTGCTCATCGACGAGCTCAGCCTGGGACTGGCCCCGGTCGTCGTGGCGGGCCTGCTCGACGCCGTGCGCCAACTGGTACGCCGCGGGGTGACGGTGGTCGTCGTGGAACAGTCGGTCAACCTCGCCATCGAACTGGCCGAGCGGGCGGTGTTCATGGAGCGCGGTCAGGTGCGCTTTTCCGGTCCCACCGCCGAGCTGATCGGCCGCGACGACTTGCTGCGCTCGGTGTTCCTGCACAGCGGGCCGGCGGAGCCCTCCGGCGAGACCGGGCTTCGATTGTCGGCGCGGCGACGGCGAGAGCAGTCGAGCCCGCTCGATGGGCGCGCCGAGGTCTTCGCCGTCCAGGAGATCCGCAAGCACTTCGGTGGGGTGCTCGCCCTCGACGACGTCTCCTTCTCGGTTCGCCAGGGGGAGATCCTCGGCATCATCGGCTCCAACGGCGCTGGCAAGACCACCCTGTTCGACATCTGCTCCGGGTTCCTGGCTCCCGACGCAGGGCACGTCGGTCTCGACGGCGTCGACATCACCGCCTTGAGCGCCCCGTCCCGGGCCAAACGGGGGATGGGCCGCATCTTCCAGGACGCCCGGTTGTTTCCGGCCCTGACCGTGGCCGAGGTGCTGGCGGTGGCCTTCGAGCGGCACATCGAGGTGCGCGACCCGCTGTTATGCATGGCCAACATGAGCTCAGTGCGCCGATCCGAGGCCCAGGTGGCAGAAGGCGTGGACGAGCTGCTCGAACTGCTGCACCTCACCCGTTATCGCGACAGCTTCGTCTCCGAGCTGTCCACCGGCACGAGGCGCATCGTGGAGCTCGGGTGCACCATGGCCCACGCCCCGTCGTTGCTCCTCCTCGACGAGCCGTCGTCGGGACTCGCCCAGCGGGAGACCGAGCGACTGGGCGGGTTGCTCCTCGAGCTTCAAGGCACGACTGGCGCCACCATGGTCCTCATCGAGCACGACATCCCGCTCGTGAGCTCGGTGGCCGACCGCCTGGTGTGCATGCACCTCGGTGGGGTGTTGTGCGAGGGCCCCCCCGACGACGTGCTCGCCGACCCCGCTGTGGCTGCCTCCTATCTCGGTGAGAGCGACGCCGCCGTGGCCCGATCTGGCATCCGAGCCGCCGGGTTCGGCGCCGGCCTTGGGTCGTCGAGTTTTCCATCCGTCGCCGGCGGGCCGGAGAAGCCGTCGTGAGCGATCTCGTCTCTCGCGTGCGCGACAGCGTGAGCCGCTCGGTGCAATCGGTCACGTCGCGCAAGTACCTGGTTGGTGCGGTGCTGGCGTGGGTGCTCGTCGTCTACCTCGCCTCCTCCCCTTCGCTG
>Ga0307479_10000654_pt1 | contig 31210 bp, 19 predicted proteins | sample atmos_gasesECM4C_FD_203743 | JGI IMG/M metagenome (GOLD analysis project Ga0307479, IMG submission 203743) | Hardwood forest soil microbial communities from Morgan-Monroe State Forest, Indiana, United States - atmos_gasesECM4C_515 | ecosystem: Environmental > Terrestrial > Soil > Temperate...
TCTCGCCGCCGAACCCCCTCGCCATCCCGTCGACCGCGCACGCGTTCGCGGGCAGGTTCTCGCCGTGCGGCGGGAACTCCACGGCGGCGTCGAAGCCGAGCGGCCGGGGGTCGTCCAGGCCGAAGGTCAGGGCGGCGACGAGATGGAGGTCGGCCAACCCCTGCTCGCGCGCCGCGCGGCGCCAGCGCGCGACCGTCTCCCACGGTCCCGGGATCGCGCTCGGCCGGTAGACCAGCAGCACGGGCGCGCCGCGCACGCGGAGGTAGCGGCGATCGCGAAAGAAGGGCATCAAGTCCGCGATCAAGGCGGCGTCCAGCTCGGGAGCGTAGCGCTGCTCGATGAGCAGCCCCTTTTCGGCGCCGTCCCAGCGGCGCGTCCAGTTCTCGTTGGCCCAGCAGAGGCAGAAGGGGAGGTCCGGCTCGCCGTCTGCGAGCATCTCGGCCAGCGGCCGCTCGAGCAGGGTCTTGGTGCCGAACCAGTAGTAGTAGTAGCAGAAGGCGTGGATGCCGTGGCCGCGGGCCAGCGCCGCCTGCCGCGCCCGCGCTTCCGGCAGGCGCAGGTCGTAGAAGCCGAGCCGCTCGGGCAGGTGCGGTTGATAGTGGCCGGCGAACTGCGGCCGCGCGCGCGTCACCCGCGACCACTCGGTGAACCCCTTCCCCCACCAGCGGTCGTTCTCCGGGATGGGGTGGAACTGCGGCAGGTAGAAGGCGACGAGCTTGACGTCCTCTTCCGCGGGCTGGGCCCGGGCCGCGGGCGCCGCGCGCCAGGGCCGCCGGCGGACGTGGTCGGCGAGGCGGAAGCCGTGACCGTCCCCGGCGCCGTCGCCGCGCTCGACGACGACGAACCCCTCGTACACGGTCAGGCTGCGGAAGAGCGCCGGCGAGCTGCCGCCGGCCGCCACCAGGTCGCCCACGAGCGCCGTCAGGCTCTCCTCGCCCGCCCAGACGTGGCCGGGGTCCTGAAACTCCGGCCAGTGCTCCCAGGCCCAATCCTCGATGACGTACAGGCCGCCGGGCGGCAGCAGCGGGAAGAGCGCTTCGAAGCTTGCCCGCGTCGGCAGGTCCAGGTGGGAGCCGTCGTCGATCACCAGATCGAGCTCGCCGCCGAGGTCGCGCTCCACGATCTGGCGCAGCGCCGCGCGGTCGGACTGGTCGGTCCGCCAGCGCGTCAGCACCCGCCCCTCCAAGCCGTTGGCCGCCACCCAGCGGCGGAAGTACGGGCTGTCCTCGCGGTCCAGGAGATCGATCGCCACCAGCCGCTCGGGCCGCAGATGCTCGTACCAGAAGGCGGTGCTGCCGCCGTCCCAGATGCCGATCTCCAGCACGCGGCGCGGCCGGAAGCCGGTGACCGACCAGAAGCGATCGAACTGCTCGACCAGGCGCCGGTCCTTGTAAAAGCGGAAGCAGTCGTCGCCGAGGTCCCAGCCGTCGCTCCGCGACTGCTCGAGGCGGAAGACGAGGTCGCCGAGGAGCGCGCGGTCCGCCAGCCAGGTCAGGCGCTCGAACATGGCGCTCCATCGCGCCTGACCGCCACCGCGGTGGCGTCGCGATAGGTGCCGTGGGGCGTGCGCTGCACGATGGCGATGCGATAGGTCCCCGGCGGCAGGCCGGTGAGGTCGATCGTCGCAGCGAAGCCGCAGTTCGCGGGATGGCCGGGGAAGGCCGCCACGACGTCGGGCCTGGCCATGCGTTCGGTGACGCGGACGACGCGGTCCCCGGCTCCCGTGGGCGACTCCAAGACCAGGAAGAGATCCACCTCGCCCGGCGCGCAGGTCCCGGCGTGGGCCCAGCCCGCCAGGTGGACCTGGTCGCCGGGCAGCGGCAGGGGCTCCCGGGCGCCATGGAGCTCCGCGCCGCCGGCGCCGCCGACGCGGTCGAGGCAGAAGCGACCGCCGGAGGGCCGCAGTTGCCGGCTCGCCACCGGCACCCAGCGCAGGGTCTCGGGGGCGGCCAAGTCGGTGCGGCCGAGTGCCGCCTCGACGCTGGCCAGCAAGCGGTCGCGGGTGTGCTCGTGCAGCGCCAGCACCTGCCCGAGCTCGCCCAGGAGAGCGGCGGCGGGGCCCTCGACCTCTCCCAGGGCGTCGCGCAGCTGGCGCAGGAGCACCAGGCCGCTGGCGGGTCCGCGCGCCGCCCGCCGCGTGGCGAGGAGCGCGGCGCGGCCGTCCCGATCGTCCGGCTCGAGGTAGGCGCCGCGCAGCCAGTCGTTCCAGGAGTCGACGAACACCAGGCTCTCGCCGCGGCGGCGGGTCGCGTCGACGACCGAGCGCAGCCAGTGCTCGTACAGCTCGGCGGAGCGCGGGTCGGCGGCGTCGCGCCGGCACTCGACGGTGCGCAAGAAGCGGTGCCGCGGCCAGGGGCGCGCGAGCGCCGCGGCGACCACGCCGGCATGATCGGCGGCCGGCGGCGGGGCCTCGAGCAGGGAGTCGAAGCCGAGGTCCTCGGGGCGGTCGGCGGGGGCCGGCTCGGCGGCGCAGAGGTGGAGCTCGCCGAGGCCGCGGGCGGCGGCCGCGGCGCGCCACTGCCCGGCGATCACCCGCGGCTCGACGAGGCGCGCGACGCCGCGCACGATCAGGAGGAGGCGGCCCTCGACGCGCAGGTAGCGGCGGTCGCCAAGGCCGGGCGCGATGGCGTCGAACAGCCGGGCGCCCGCCGCCGCGGCGACCAGCTCGCCGTCGCCGGCCTCCAGCGCCACCATCAGGCAGAAGGGGAAGTCGGGGCGGCCGGTGGCCAGCAGGTCGCGCCAGGGCGCGTCCCAGCGCGGCCCGGCCGCGCCCCATGGATATAGGTAGCAGAAGGCGTCGACCGCATGCTCGCGGGCCAGCGCGGCCTGCGCCTCGCGCACCTCGGGCACGCGCGGGTCGCCGAAGCCGAGCTCGGTGGGCAGGGGCCGCGGCGGGTGTGCCGCGGCGAGGCGCGCCCAGACGTTGCCGGCATGGCTGCCCTCGCCGCCTTCGGCGGGGGCGTAGCAGCGAGGGTCGTAGAGCGCCACCAGGGAGACGTCGCGCCGCGGCGCGGGAACCGCTTCGCGCGGCGCGCTCCGCTCGTCCGGCTGGCGCGGCTTGCGCACCAGCGCCAGCTCCTGCGCGAAGGCCGCGCTCGCCTCGGCGGGCAGCGCCAGCAGCTCGAGGCCGGCCGCGGCGACCTCCCGGCGCACGACGTCGGGGCTGGCGAAGGCGACGCCGTAGAGCGGCTCGCCGCCGTAACCGGAGGTCAGGGCGGCAAAGCCGTGCCCATGCCTGCGCACGAAGCGCGCGGTGGCGGTCCGCCGCAGGCGCGAGTAGGAGCCGTAGAGCTCCATCGCGCCGGCCAGCCATGCGTCGAGGCGGCTGTCGGCGAGAAAGGTGAAGGCCGCGACGCCGCCCGGTCGCAGCATGCGTGCCCACGCGCGCAGGACGCGGCGCCAGTGCGCGAGGGGCGTGTGGGTCAGCAGCGAGACGCAGACGACCGCGTCGAGGTCGCCCGGCAGGCCCTCCTCGTCCGGCCGCCAGCCGGTGACGACGGGCAGCGCCCCGAGCTCGGCGGCGCAGAAATCCACCGCGCCGCGGTCGATGTCGCAGGCGTAGACGGCGGCGTGCGGCAGGGCGGCGCGCAGCGCGCGGGTCATGCGGCCGTAGTGGCAGGCGAAGTCGGCGACCGCCCGGCTGCCTGCCAGGCCCGGGTGGCCGTGCTCGCGCAGCAGGGCGTCGACGTCGGCCAGCTGCCTCACCGCGGAGCTGAAATAGGCGCCGACGTGAATTGCCTCGAAGCCGGGGAAGATGACGTCGCGCGGAGACACCGTGCGATTGACGCGCCGCAGCACCTCCTCCTGCCGGACCGTCGACCGGGCGGCGGCGGCCGCCGCCGCGGGCACGTGGCGCCGCTCGTCCGACCATTCGACGCCGGCCGCCCGGATGAGCGCCGCGAGCTCCGGCGCCGTCTCGCGCAGGCTCTCCCGGCGCGCCGCGTCGAGATCGTTGGTGAAGGTCATGAACTCGGCGAACAGGGCGGCGTCGAAGTCGTCGCCGGCCTCCTCGAGGATCTCGCAGTAGGCGCGCACGACGGCGAGGTTCGCCGGCCGGCATTCGGCGTCGAGATAGCCGCGCAGCCGCCGGGCGGCGATGCGGCGGACGCTCGGGGGAAGGTTGGTCGGGCGCAGGCGCGCCGGCCAGGTCACCACGTTGTAGGTCAGCTGCACCTCGTGCTCGTCCAGGAAGCGGAGCAGGGTCACCATGTCGAGCGCGTTGCCGTTCTGCAGGGTCGGCGTGGCGGTGAGGACGAGGTTGGGCAGCTCGCGCAGCCAGCGCAGGGTGTCGACCAGCTTGCGCCAGCTGGCACCGTGCCGCAGATACTCGTAGAGCCTCCCGTGACCGTCGATGGAGAGCCCCACGTTGAAGCCGCGGAAGCGCGGCGCGAGCTCCTCGAGCCGGGCGCTCCGCTGCTGGCCGTTGGTCAGCAAGCCCACGAAGAGCCGCGGCGCCACGCCGCGCGCGACGAGCGCGGCGAGCAGCCGCCAGGTGTGGTCGATGAGGAACGGCTCGCCGCCGATCAGCGACAGCATGGCGTTTTCGTCACCGCCGGCGCCGCTGGCGATCATGTCCGCCATGGCGTCGACGTCCTCGAACCAGGCGGAGGCGTTTTCGGGCACGAGCCGCAAGCGCTGCGGACGCCGCGCGGACGAGGCGGCCCCGGGGGCCGCCGCCGGCTCGTTCGCGGACCACGCCACGTGCACCGCATCGGCGGCGATGCGCGAGCTGGAGAGCGGGTTGCAGCTGCGGCACTTCAGGTTGCAGACGTTGCCGAGCTCCAGGATGAACCAATCCGGCCGGCGCTCGAGGCGGAACCCGTTGGCGGCGCCTTCCCGGGGCAGCGCCTCGACGGCGAGCCGGCCGCCGAGCTGCCGGTAGCCGGCGTTGGTGAGCAACCGCCGGCTGACGCCGCCCGCCGCCTCGCGCTCCCAGCAGAGGCGGCAGGCCTCGGGCTTCTCGCCGCGCGCCATGGCCGCGCGCACCTCCACGACCTCGCGGGCATTCCACAGATCGTCGAGGGAGTCGCGGTAGATGCTGCCCGTGCGGCCGTCCACGGTGAGGGGCGCCGGGACGTCGCAGCAGAAGGTCGCCCGGCCGTCGGGCCCGATGGCGAGGGTGCTCCAGGGGACGATGCAGGCGGTCTTCGACATCACGGTGGCCGGCCACGATGCTACACCACACCCGGCCGGCCGCCGCCAGCGTTGGGCTCGCGGGGCGGCGATGCGACCGGCGTTCCCGGCTGCCGCTCTACTCGTGGCGGAGTGACACCGCCGGATCGACGCGGAGGCGTTCGCCCGAGTCAACTGTCCTGGCGGCGGCGCAGGAACAGCATGGTGCGGTCGTCCGCGTAGGGGGTGCCGCGCACGAAGTCGTCGAGGGCGCTCTCGATCGCTCGGCGCAGCTCGGCGAGCGGTGCGGCGCGATGCCGGTGGACCAGCTCGGCGAGCCGGTCGAGGCCGAACTCCTGCTCGTCGGGGTCGGCGGCTTCGGTGATGCCGTCGGTGTAGACCAGCAGGAGGTCCCCGGGGCCCAGCTCGGTGGCGTGCCCCTGGTAGCTGGCGCTCGGCAGCAGCCCGAGCGGCGGGCCCGAGGTGGTCAGCCGCTCGGCCTCGCCCGCCGCCCGCGCCAGCAGTGCGGCGTTGTGGCCCGCATTGGCCCAGGCCAGGCGGTGAATGGCGGGGTCGAGCTGCGCGATGAAGCCCGTGGCGTATTTCTCGGGCGGAGTGCGCGCGAACAGGCGCCGCGAGACACGGACGCAGATCCCCTCCGGCGGATGACCCACCTCGATGGGGCCGACGGTGAGCGCCTCGAGCGATGCGCCGAGCAGGGAGGCGGCCATGCCCTTGCCGGAGACGTCGCAGACCAGGCAGGTGACGACGCCGCTCTCGGGTTGGAGGTCGACCGTATAGAGGTCCCCCGAAACTCCACGCGAGGGCACGTTGGCGGCCAGCAGCTCGTAGCCCGGCACCACCGGCAACTGCGACGGCAGCAACGCCAGCTGGATGTGGCGCGCCAGCTCGAGCTCTGACGCCAGCCGGTGCCGCTCCGCCGCCTCCGCGGCGAGGTCGAGATTGCGTAAGTGGAGCGCCGCCGCCGAGGCCAGCGACACCAGCAGCTCCAGGTCGTCCTCGCCGAACTGCCGCACCCGCAGGCGGGAGGAGAGCACGATCATCCCGAGCACGCCGCTGGGCACCAGCAGCGGCGCGGCGAGGACGCTGCGCACACCCGAGTCGAGGATGCTGGCGGCGCCGGCGAAGCGCTCGTCGGCGGCGGCGTCGAGCACCAGCGCCGCCTGGCGCCGCTCCTTCATCTCGCGCAGCAGGCTGCGTGAGAAGAGGACGCGGTCGGGGCCGAGGCCAGGAGGGCGTGACACCACCTCCGTCAGGTCCCCCGCCTTGTCCAGCAGCAACACCGCCGCCTGCTCCGGGCGCAAGCTGCCGAACACGCGGTCGAGGATCATCTCGAGCGAGGCGCCGCGCGACGGCGACTCGGTCAGCGCCTGGTGGACCTCGTTGATCAGGCGCAGCCGTTCCGCGTAGCGGCGCAGCTCCTCGGCCGAGCTCGACGCCTCGAGGTCGGCGCGCTGCACCAGCATCGACGCCGCGTCGCGAAACAGCCGGACGGCCTCGGCGGCGGCCAGGCCGTCGGCGACCACGATCGGGTCCGGCTCCAGCTTGCCGGTGTCGCGGTGAGAGGGTGGGCCGGCGGCGGCGGGGCGCGGGGCGCCGGCCTGCCTGGTCGCGGCGCCGCGGCGCACCACGATGCGGCTGTCGTCGGAGAGCTCGAGGAGATCCCGGTCGGCCAGGCACGCGGCCCCCGCCAGCGAGCGGCCGTTGAGCCGTGTGCCGGCCCGCGATCCGAGATCCTCGACCCACAGCTCGTCGCCCCGGCGCTCGAGCCGAAAGTGCTGCCGCGACACCCGCTGGTCGGGCAGCTGGACGTCACATTCCGAGCCGCGTCCGACGACCAGGAGGTCACGGTCGACCTCCCGTGCCGTCCGCGGCAGCCGCGCGGACTCGATGTCGAGCGACCATGAGCTCATGGCGGCGTGCAAGGTATCACGCGGGTCGGCGCTGCTCCGGCCCGTTGGACGAGTGGGAACGGGTTACGGCGTCTTCACGCTGGCGCCGGTTGGCGACCAGCCCATGGTCACCAGGATCCCGGGATCGCTCGCGGCCTGGCTCCTGCCGTTGACGAGAAAACGCTGGCCGTCAGCGGTCGGCAGGTAGTACGAGTGCTGGCTGGTGATCGCCAGCTGGGGGATGGACACCGCGAAGAGCAGTTGAGGATCGCCGACGGTGAACGGCGACAGGCTCCGGATCGGCACCACGCGCAGCATGCGGTCGAAGCCGACGTAGAAGAGCTCCTTGCCGTCCTGCCGCCAGGTCGCGAGGTCGCCGCCGTCCGTCGTCACCTGCCAGCGTTCCGGCGAGCCGTCCACGGGTTGCACATAGATCTGGGGCAGCCCGCTCTCGTCGGAGGTGTAGGCGAGGAGCCGGCCGTCGGGTGAGAACGCGGCATGGGCCTGCGAGCCCGGCAGGGTCTGCTGGAACGGTCGCGCGTCGCGCCCACCCGCGAGCGGCAGCAGCCAGAGCTTGTACGCCCCGCTCGCGGTGCCCTCGAGCACGAGGAGCGGCTCACGAGGCGAGGTGGCGTCAACCCATTTCGGCGAGCGTCCACGATAGAGGACCGTTTCGCCGCCGGTGCCGTCGGCGCGCTTGGCCACGATCAGATGCTCGCCGCGCAGCTCCGTGGCGAAGTAGATCGTCGTTCCGTCCGGGGACCAGATGGGTGTGCTGCCTCGCGCGAACGAAAAGCGCATGGCTCGATCGCGAGCCGAGGTATCGAAGATCCAGATGTCGGAGCTGTAGTAGTTGGGGAGAACGCTCTTGGCCACGGCCACGCGCGTGCCGTCGGCGGAGAGCCACGGGTCGTAGAAGTTGCCGAGCGACCCCACGATTGGACCAGGGTTGCCGTGACGGTCTACCCAGCGCAGCTCGCGCTGAGTGGACGCGGATGGGCGCACGGCCACCACCTCCCCGGCCGCGGCGAACAGGTCTTGGGCCGTCTTCTCGGCATCGGTGCCGACTTGCTCGGCGACCAGGAAAGTCTCCGTGGAGAGCGACGCGGTGCGGGCATCGAAGCGCCGCGCCACGACCGAGCCGTCTCGGTCCCAGAGCAAGAAGCCGCGTGGATCGTAGACCGCGCGCGCCACCCCTGACAGCAGGAGCACTCGCTTTCCGGTCGACACCGAGAGCCAGTAGATCCCCGGCTGCTTGCCGTCGGGGATGGTGAAGAGAATCGCCTCGCCGCCCGGAAGCGCCCAGGGGTAGCGATGGCTCCCCTCCCCCGCTCCGGCGTCGAGCTCGGTCAACGGGCGTGGCGTACCGCCGCCTGCAGGGACCCGCGATAGGGGCGCGCAACAGCTCGGGGAGAAGACGATGTCGCCCGACTCGCTCCACGTCGCGCCTCGCGAGTCGGAAACCGGGGCGAGCGCCTCGACGTGCCCGGTCGCGATCTCCAGGTGGCGGAGCTGGCCGGCGGCGAAGAACCCGAGGCGGCGGCCGTCGGGCGACCAGAACGGTTGCTCGGCGTGCTCGGTGCCCGCGAGCTCCCGGCTCTGGCCGGAGTCGAAGGAGTGCAACCAGAGCCGCGGCACGCCGTGCTGGGGCGCGAAGCAAAAAGCCAGGGAACGGCCGTCGGGCGACAGCGCCGGGTAGCCGTCGATCTCGCCCGGCGCCGGCGGCATGACGACGAAGCGTGTGGCGCGTGACGGCTCGTCTCCTGGCCGGTCGCGGCGATCGAGCCGCAGCATCGCCGCGGCGCCGAAGGTGACGGCGAGGAGGGCGACGAGCCACGGCAGGGATCGCATCCACAGCGGGCGCGGCGGCGGAGCAGGGGCGATAGTCTCGGCGGCATCGGCGGTCCCGGAGGCGACCTCGTCGAGCACGATGCGGGCGTCGGCGATGTCGTGCAGGCGGTTTCGCGGCTGGCGCTCGAGACAGCGCCGCAGCAGGCGCCGGATCGCCGGCGGCGTGGCCGCGGGGAGGGCGGCCCAGTCGATCTCGCTCTTGAGCACGCTGGCGAGCGTCTCGGCGACCGAGTCGCCGGAGAAGAGCCGCTTGCCGGTCAGCATCTCGTATAGCAGGACGCCGAACGACCAGATGTCGGCCCGGCGATCGATCGGCTTCCCGGCCGCCTGCTCGGGCGCCATGTACGCCGCGGTGCCAAGGACCATGCCGAGCTGAGTCCCGTGGGCGGCGGTCAACGTCGGGGAGCTCGCGAGCGTCGGCGAGCGCGCGACGTCGGCGGCCGCCCCTGGCGCGTCGAGCGCTTTCGCCAGCCCGAAGTCGAGGACTTTGACCGTCCCTGCCCGGGAGAGCTTGACGTTCTGCGGCTTGAGGTCGCGATGAACGATTCCCTTCTCGTGGGCCTCCTCCAGGGCCCCGGCGATCTGCCGCGCCACCGGCAAGAGCTCGTCGAAGGGAAGGGCCCCGGCCTCCAGCCGCTCCGCCAGCGTCGGGCCCTCGACCAGCTCCATGACCAGGGCGCGCACCCCGTCCGACTCCTCGAGCCCGAAGATCGCGGCGATGTTGGGATGGTGCAGCTGGGCGAGCACCTTGGCCTCACGCTCGAAACGCGCCAGGCGCTCGGGGTCGGCGGTGAAGGCCCCGGGCAGCACCTTGATCGCCACCTCGCGGTCGAGCCGGGCGTCGCCGGCGCGGTACACCTCGCCCATGCCGCCCTCGCCGAGCATGGCGGTGATCTCGTAAGGGCCGAGGCGCGTGCCGGCGGCGAGGGTCATCTCGATTCACCAATTACCGGACGGCGCTTACGATCTCATCCTTGCGCGGCGACTCCGATGACGTCTCGTAAATGACTGGTTATAAAGATGTTAATGGTCCAGGCCGTCGCGGCGGGCGACGGCGAGGAGGGAGTCTCCCAGCCAGGGGGTGGTGACGACGCGGCCGATTTGGCGGAGGGGCTTGAGGATGGGGTTGCCTTCGCCGACGGCGCAGAAGTTCGAGATGGAGGTGAGGGTCTCGGGAACCAGGCCGGCGTCGTTGAGGGCCTGGCGGAGGCGGGCGGCGGAGAACATGTGGATGTGGGTGGGGTCGAGGTGGAAGCTCCAGCGGCGGCCGAGGAGGAAGCGGGCCAGACTGCCCGCGTTCAGGGTGATGACCACCAGCTTACCGCCGGGGGCCAGGGTGCGCCGGCAGCTGGCGAGGGTGTCGGGGTACCGGTCGAGGTGCTCGATGACGTCGAGCAGGGTGATGGCGGCGAAATGTGCGTCTGGAAAGGGGAAGGAGTCTTCGGCGCCGCCGATGGTGATCGGGGCCGTGGTGCGCTGGCGGGCGGTGGCGACGGCGTGGGGCGACAGCTCCAGGCCGTAGGGCTTGTAGCCGGCCCTTTCCAGCGCCTCGAGCAGGAAGCCGAAGCCGGAACCGATGTCGAGGACCCTCCCGCTGCCGACGCCGTGGGCACGCAGCAGACCGATCAGGTAGTCGAGGTACTTGAGCTTTCCAGGGTGCAGCTGGAAATACTCACGGTCGAAGTAGTCCTCGGTCGGGAGCGAGGTCGGCAGGCGCCGCGGCGGGGAGTCGGGTTGAGCCACCCGGCGGATGCTAGCATGCGCCCATTGATGCCTTGAGGAGCTGGGGGTCGCAGGTCGGCTCGCTCGACCATTGCAGCAGGAACGATAGACTGGCCGCGATGGACGCTGCGCAGCGGGCCTTCCGGGAGTATCACCTCCGGCGCGACGCCGAGATGCTCGCCCGGCGGGAGGAGCTCCGTCGGAATGTGCTCGCGCAGGTCCATGATGCCGTCAAGAACATCGCGCCGCGGTATCCGGCAATCCGCGCCGTCTACCTCTTCGGGTCGGTCCTCCAGGCTGGCCGGTTCTCCGCAACGTCAGACATCGACCTCGCCATCGACTGCGACGACATCGCAACCGAGACTCCCTTCTGGCGAGACATGGAGATGGCTCTCCGGCGCAACGTCGACTTACGCCCCCGGATCGGAGCTGTCGCCCGCGCCGTCGCCGCCTACGGAGAGCTCTGCTATGCACGAGAAACGGATCCTCTTCGAAGCTAGCATCCGCGCTGATCTGGCTGCGATCGAAGCGCTGTACTCCGCTCTCGGGGATGAGCCACTCGCGGTCGAGGCGCCGGAAGACGAGGTCATTGTCATCGCTTACAGGCTTCACAACCTCTACACCGCGTTCGAGAACATCTTCCGTACCATAGCCATCGCGTTCGAGAACACTCTGGACGAACGGTACGGATGGCACCGCCAGCTGCTCGAGAGAATGCGTCTCGACCTGAGCCCGATGCGGCCGGCGGTCATCGACGATGCCGCCTATGCTGCTCTCGACGAGCTCCTTCGCTTCCGGCACCTCTTCCGGTCCGCATACAGCGCACGCCTCAACGCCGAAAGGCTGGGGCTCGTCTTGCGCGCAGCCCGCGACCTGCGCCCACTCTACCGTCCTCAGATCGAGGGCTTCCTCCGGTTCGTAAGCGCCAGCTGAGCGGGAGCTGCGGCTGGCCGGCGCCCGGCGCCGCGGCGCGCCGCGGCGGTGGCGACCCTGACGCTCCTCCGCCGGCGGGTCCCGTGCGCGGGCTTGGTGAAGTCGCGATGGACGCGGCCTCAGGAGCTGCCGCCGGCGCGCGGAGCGGGAGGCCGCGCCTCCGCCTGCACCCGCGGCGCGCCCGGCAGGAACTCGTAGACCTGGCTGTAGGTGTCCGAGTAGCGGAGCGCGAAGAGGCCTGGCAGCGCTTCGGCCCACTGCTGCTCGGCCGGGTACGGTACGCCCGGGAAATGGGTCACCAGGAGCCAGCGCACCCTGGCCTTCAACAGGTTGGTCAGCCATGCCTGCGGGTTGGCATCGACCCGCGGATCGCAGCGCGGGTAGCGGGCGGCGTCGTCGAAGTCGGCGGCGTTGATGTTGACGTAGAGCAGCCGCCGCTCGAGGAAGGGTCCCATCGCCGGGTAGATGAAGTAGAGCGACGGGCCGGAGGCCACCGCGACCGTGCCGTCGCCGCCGTGCTGGTCGAGCCAATCCCAACCCGGGGCGTACAGGGGGGCCAGGGTGAGGTGGACGACCCATTCCCTCTCGAGCGCCCGGGCGCGGTCTGCGACGCGGAAGCGGGCGAACGGTGCCGCGCCGGCCAGGACGAGGACCAGCGCCGCCGCCGCCAAGGCCCCGGCGTGCCGGCGGAGCAGGCCGCGCAGCCGCGGCGAGAAGGCCAGCCCGACCGCCGCCACGTCGATGGCGGCGATGGCGAGACGCACATCGCTCGGCATCTCGGCATGGAGCTGCAGCATGCCCTGGGCCGCCAGCGCCAGGGCCAGCGCCTCGGTCGCCAGGGCAGACACCGCGCGGCTCTCGGCGATGGCGACGCCGCCGGCGAAGAGCAGGCCCATCGCCGGGATCAGGTACCGCACGTTGGCGTAGACGTTGTTGGAGTACGCGTCCGGGACGGTCACCCAGAACGCCACCTCGCCGAGGACCTGGATCGCCGTCACCAATCCCTCGCGCCAGAAGGCGCGCGGCACCGCGAAGGGCAGCGCCGGCACCAGCAGCAGGAGCACGGCGGCCGCGGGGCCGATGCCCAGCTCCACCGATTGCGGCTGGGTGATGCCGAGCACCGCGTCCAGAGCCTGGCGCCCCAGGTCGGACGGACCGCCGGGAGCCAGCAGCGACCGCGGCCGCGGCAGCAGCGGCAAGGCGCCCCCGGCAGCCAGCTTCGGCTTGCCCGCGGGGTTCTCGCAGACCAGGGCGAGCGGGCCCGCGCCCAGGGCGACGTTGCGCAGGTAGAAATAGCTGCCCACCGCCGTCGCCAGCACGACGGCGAGGAGCACCTGCGCCAGGCGCCTGGCGCGCCAGCCCGGCGCCAGCGCCACCAGCGTCACCGCGAACAGCGCCCCGTAAGGCGCGCCCAGCACCTTGGTGCCGGCGGCGAGGCCCAGCCCGAGGCCGGCGAGAGCGGCGGTCGCGGCGCGCGGCTCGCGCAACCAGAGGAAGCCGAAGAAGCAGGCGGCGAGCAGCGCCGCGGCGACGAAGACGTCGACGTACTGGCTGGCCGCGTAGCGCGCCACGGTCGGCGTCATCAGCATCAGGAAGCCGGCCAACGGCCAGTACCGGCGCGCCCCGAGCTGGCGGGCGATCCCTCCCGCGGCAAGCCCGAGCAGCAGGCAGTGGGGGAAGAAGGCGAGGTTGACGAACAGCTCGCTGTGCGAGGGGGCCATCCACCACCACAGCCAGAGCGAGCCGTTGCCCGGCACGAAGCCGTAATAGTTGACCGGGTGGTAGCCGAAGACCGGCCGCAGGTTGCCGCTCTGCAGCCAGTTCGCGGTCAGCAGCAGGTGATACATCAGGCTGTCCCAGGAGAGGGGCGGCCGCAGCAGTCCGCGCAAGCCTTCGCTGCCGAGCGCAGACAGCGCCAGGATGGCCAGCGCCGGATGCTCCCGCAGGCGCCACCAGGTCCGCCCGGCGAGGACCGCGAGCGGACCGCGCAGCTCCTCCGCGCTCAGCCGGCGCGGCCAGCGCAACAGCGCCACGACGAGGAGCAGCTGCGACGCCAGCGCCCAGGGCACGAAGAGGTGGCCGGTGGCGCCGAGCAGGAGCGCGATCCCCACCGCCTCCGCGCTCGCGGCAAGGAGCGTCGCGACGGCGACGGCCAGCGGATCGGTGGCGCGGACGCTCGCGGGCATCAGCCGCAGCGCCATCAGGTAGCCGCCCAGACCGACGGCGCCGAGGCTGATCAGGGTCAGCGCCGTGCCGACGACGGCGAGCAGGGCCATGGCGGGGGGATTATAGGCCGGCGGCGGTCAGGCCGGGGGCGCCGCGCCCGCGACCGCCGCGCGAGCGGAGCGGCCGTGGCGGCCCGGTCCGCCGCCGCCGGGCCGCGCGACGCGGTGGAGCGCACGCACCAGCGGCGGCAGCGCCAGCACGCCGAGCAGCACCGCGAACCACAGGGTGGCGCCGCGGATGATGAAGGTGACCAGGGTGGCGCGGGCGGTGTCCAGGCCCTGCGCCCGCAGCAGCGCGGTGAGCGCGCCGTCGGCCGCGCCGAGGCCGCCGGGCAGCATCGAGGCCGAGCCCAGGAAGGTCGACGCGGTGTAGTCGAAGAGGCCGGCCAGGAAGCCGGCGCGCGGCGCGTAGGCGCGCACCGCGACGACGAAGCCGACGCCCTCGGCGCCCCACGCCAGGGTCGCCACCGCGAGCCCCATGCCGAGCAACCCGGGCGACAGCAGGCTGCGCAGCCCCTGGTAGACGGCCGCCAGCTCTCCGCTGCGCCTCCCGACCAGCGGCAGCCGCGCCAGCCGCGCGAACAGCCAGGCCGCCCACCGTTCCCAGGTGAAGACCGCCGCGCCGAGCGCCACCGCCGCCAGGCCCAGCGCCGCCCACAGGGGGCCTCCCGGGAACGCGAGGGCGCCCAGGGCCAGCAGCGCCACCACCCCGAGCAGGTCGGTGACGCGCTCGGCCACCACCGCCGGCGCGACCCGCAGCGCCGGGCCGCCGCCGAGCTCCCGCACCAGCCACGCCTTGCCCAGCTCGCCGGCCTTGCCGGGGGTCACCGACAGCAGGAAGCCGGCGAGGAAGACGGCGAGGCTGCGGCCGCGCGGCAGCGTCGTGCCGAGCGCCCGCAGGTACAGCTCCCAGCGCACGAAGCGCAGCGCGTAGTTGACCAGCGACAGGCAGAGGATGGGCGCCAGCAGCGCGAAATCGAAGCGCCGCAGCTGCTCCCAGAAGCGCCGCGGATCGGCGACGCCCAGGAGCCCGATCGCCACCAGCAGGCCGAGGGCGAAGGCCGGCAGCAGCCGCCGCCCGAGGTGGTAGAGCGCCGCCTCGGAGCGTTCCGGCGCCGGTGGGACAGCGGCACCCGCGCCGCCAGCGCCCGGGTCCGCACCCGCGCCGCCAGCGCCCGGGCCCGCACCCGCCACGCCCGAGCCAGCGGCCACGCCCGGGACCGCGGCCACGCCGGCGCCCGGGACCGCGCCCGCGGCCTGGGCTCCCACCTGCTGCGCGCTCAGGCCGCCGCCGCCCGCCGATCGGGCTCCGCCGTTTCCGGGTACTGCTCGAAGAGGCGCATCCATTTGCTGGTCTTCTTGTAGCGCTCGATGCGCCGCCTGCCGATCGTCGGATACCACGCGAAGTCGTGATAGAAGAACGACCCGAAGACGAAGAAATAGACGAGCGGCGTCCGGAACAGCAGCTTCTGCAGCCCGTGCAGCGGCCCGAACCAGACCAGGTCGCCGAAGCGCGAGACGGCGTTGTCGCCGACCGAAAAGTGGAAGTTCATGCCCGAGACGTCCTCGCCCACCACCTCGATGTCGCGCGGATCGCCGACGCCGAGCCCGGCCTCGTGGGCGAGCCTGATGTACTTGATCGACAGCGGATCGAAACCCATCAGCTTGGCCGCGACCGCGTCGATCGCCACCTGGTCGCCGGACGCGAGCAGCAGGTCCTTCTCCACCGGGATCATGGTCCGCGGCCCGGGACCGTTGCCGCAGGTGGTGCCGTCCTTGACCGCGAAGATGCCGCTGTGGATCTCTTTCTGAATGGTGAGCAGGTCGACCAGCGTCTCGTGGATCCACGAGTGGGTGTAGTGCCGCCGGGTGTTGAGCAGCCCGCCAAAGGCGTTCTTCATCGCCCCGGTGGTGGTGGTATAGATGTGGCACTTGACCGTCGGCAGGTGGACGATGTTCTTGCCGATGAAGAACTCGGGAATGGTGATCCCTTCCGGATAGATGCGCGGCAGCGCCAGCATCCGCCCTCTCGGCTCGTAGCGCACCCACTTCAGGTCCTCGGGGAAGCAGTTGTAGCGAATCGGCACGCCATACTTCTCGAGCACCGGCAGGTAACGGTTGAGCCGCTCTCCCTTCTTGGGATCGGTCACCACCGTGTCGTTCTGCACGCAGACCTGGTCGGAGAGGCCGATCTTGCGCAGCTCGAGGATCGTGCCCTCGAGCTGCCAGGGCGTGGTGTTCGCCCCGGGAAACGGGAAGTGCCACGAGATGTTGTCCTTGAGGATGGTCGTCGCGCCCGGGGCGAGATGATCGCGCACGTCGGCCATCTCCATGGTGCGCCCGACGTCCTCGAGCACGCTCTCCGGCCTGGTCTTGAGCACGGCGACGCGCGGTTTCTTCACGGCACCCTCCAGCCGCGTGTGGTTGCCATCCGTGCCGCCGGCGCCCGCGGCGCGCTCGGACGGCGGCCGCGCCGGCGCGGCACCGGCGCGGGTACGCTGACGATACCAAGTTTCATCCGCGTTGCCTCCGCCAGCGCCGCTCGGCCGCCTACCTGCTCACCTGCCCTGCCTGCCCATCCGCCTGTTCGCCCGCCTGCCCGCCGCGCGCCCGCTCGGTCAGTCGAAGAACCCGCGCACCGCTTCGCACACCGCCGCCACCTCGTCGTCCGTCAGCTCGGGGAACATCGGCAGGCAGAGGACCTGGGCGGCCGCGGCCGTGGCCGCCGGCAGGTCGCCGCCGGCCACCGCGGCGGCCAGCGTGCCGGCGAGCGCCGGCTGGCGGTGCAGCGGCGACGGGTAGTGGATGGAGGTGGTGACGCCGTGCTCGGCGAGATGGCGCATCAGCGCGTCGCGGTGGGCGGTCCGCACCGCCAGCTGGTGGTAGACGGACAGGCTCCCCGGCGGGTCCGCCGGCGGCAGCGCCAGGTCGCCGGCGCCGGCCAGGCCGCCGTAGTAGCGGCAGGCCAGCTCGCGCCGCCGCGCGTTGTCGGCCTCGAGCAGCGGCAGCCGGCAGTTGAGCACCGCCGCCTGCAGGCTGTCGAGCCGGCTGTTGAACCCGATCTCGACGTGGTGGTAGCGCCCGTCCTGGCCGTGGTTGGCGAGCCGCCGCACGCGCTCCACCAGCTCGCGGTCGTTGCCGGTCACCGCGCCGCCGTCGCCGAAGCAGCCCAGGTTCTTGGTGGGATAGAAGCTCCACGTCGCCAGCCGGCCGCAGCCGCCGACGCGGCGGCCGCCCCAGCGCGCGCCGTGGGCCTGCGCCGCGTCCTCGATCAGCCATAGCCCGTGCCGCTCGCACAGCCGCAGCACGGCGTCCACGTCGAACGGCCGCCCATAGAGGTGCACGCCGATGATGCCCCTGGTGCGCGGCGTGACGCGCGCCGCCGCGTCCGCCGGGTCGAGGTTGAAGGTGGCCAGGTCGATGTCGCAGAACACCGGCACGCCGCCGGCCAGCAGCACCGCCTCGACGGTGGCGAAGAAGCTGAAGGCCGGGACGATCACCTCGTCGCCGGCGCCGACGCCCAAGGCGCGCAGGGCGAGGACCAGCGCGTCGGTGCCGTTGGCGACGCCGACGCACGCGGCGACGCCGAGGAATTCGGCGAACCCGCGCTCGAGCTCCCGCACCTCCGGCCCGAGGACGAACGAGCTCCCGTCCAGGATGCGCCGCCAGCGCTCCTCGAGCGGCGCCGCGATCCGCCGCCGGGCGCGGGCGAGGTCGAGATAGGGGACCTGCACGGTCGTGGTCATGAGCCTCCCGACGCCTGCCCCGGCGAGCGCTCCACCCCCACCCCCGCACCCGGCGCGCCGCGGCAGGCGCGCGTATTGTACCCGCTCCGGCGCGGCGTCGTGGCCTCATCGGCCTGATTGGCGCTGGGCTTGACCCGGTGCCGCCTGGTTTTTCTTTCGTGACGGGAAAACTCCCCAGCACCACGGAGCCCCTCTTGCGGCTGGCGACCGGCGCACCGGGGGCTGCCGTCATGAGTGGGGGATCTACGGCTGAGGCGCTTCGGGCAGCGCCAGCTCGGCGGCGAGGAAGGCGGCGAAGCGCCGGCTGCCGCGGTCGGAGAAGTGGAGGGGGTCGGCGAAGTCGTCGTCCTGCCAGCCGAGGCGCGCCGCGGCGTCCAGCACCTGCACGTCTTCGTCGCCGGCCATGGCGCGCAGCGTCTGGTTGAGGCGCTCGAGCTCGCCGGGGGCCGCCTCGGACAGGAGGCCCGGGAGCCACTGCGCCAGGTACTTGAGGTCGTCGGCCCGCTGCATCCGGCGGATGCGGATGGTCTGGGTGACCAGCGCCAGGCGCGCGCCGTGGGCGCGGGCGATGCCGGCGAGCGACCGCACGTTACGGTCGAAGGCGGCGATGGCTTCGGGCGCGAGGAGCGGATGCCGCGGCTCGCTCGGGTCGAGGCTCGCCCATGGATCGCCCGGCCGCGCCCAGGCCGCGTCCAGGCGCTCGAGCAGCACGCTGCGCGACCGCCACGGCAGGGGCGGCCGAGCGAAACCGAGCGCGCGCAGCGCCAGCTCGGCGTGGCCATGCTCGTACTGGCGGTCGAACGGCCGGTAGCCGCCAGGCTGCAGGTCGTTGTCTCCCTGGTAGAGCACCACCAGCCCCGGCTCGAGGTCGGCGTCGCGCAGGGCGAAGGAGATCAGGCTCTCGAGCGAAGTCCACCCCGGGAAGCCGGCGTTCCACACCTCGAGCCGCGGCTGCCGCCGCCGCAGCGCCGCTTCGAGCCGCCACGGCCAGGTGCTCTCGTCGTTCGCGGCCAGCAGGTCGAAGGTGGTCGAGCCGCCGGCGCAGAGGACGCGCAGCACCCCGGCGGGCCGGGCGAGCGGCCGCTCGGGCGAGCGGTAGCCCAGCGCGTTGAAGCCGGCCTGCTTGCCGAAGGCGTGCACGCGCGCGCCCTCGCGCGGCGCGGTGTTCAAGAATGGGTGCCGGCGGTAGAGCCGCAGCGCCTCGTCCTGCTGCGCGCGCACCCGGCTCGCCGCGGTGCGCGGCCAGGCGCCGGTCGCGAGGCGCAGCCAGAGCCGCGCGCCGCCCTCGGCGGCCGCCAGCAGGGCGGCGGTGATCGCCAGCACGATCGCCGAGCGCAGCGCGACGCGCCTCACCGGCGGTGGCTCCCGGAGGCGGCCCCGGACGGGGCGGAGCTGTGCGACGCGGGCATCCTCGCGTCAGGCCGGATCGGCGGGATCGCCGGGCAGGCGGCGCAGCGGGTAGCGCGTCCAGGGTGTGCTGTAGACGACCAGCTCGTCGCTGCCCATGGTGACGTTATCGGGCATCTTGAGGCGCAGCACCGGTTTCAGCCCGAGCGCGGCAGGCAGGCGCGGCAGCCAGGCCGGAAAGATGGCGACGTAGTCCGGGCGGCGGCGGGCGAGGGCGGCCGCCATCGCCTGGTCCCAGGCCACGCCGGCGGCCAGCTGCCGCCTCACCTCGAGCAGCAGCTCGGGGTTGGCGATGCCCGCGAGATCGACGATGCGGTTGGGGAGCAGGTACTTGAAGGCGCCGATGTCGTTGACCGCGAGCAGCGCGCCGGCGGGCAGGCGCGGCCCGAGCCAGCGCGCCGCGCGCACGTCGCTCGACTCGACGTCCGCCAGGTTGCGGCTGTAGAAGGCGGCGCGCTGCAGCAGGTCGGTGCCGGTCGGCCAGAGCAGCACCACCAGCAGGGCCAGCACGATCGGCAACCGCACGCCGGCGGCCGTGACCCCGGCCCGCAACGCGCCGGCGGCGCCCTCGAGCGCCAGCACGCCCAGCACCACGACGACGGGAAAGAGCGGGAAGTAGTAGCGGCCGAAGTTGCCCGCCAGCAGCCTCGGCCCCGCCGGGCTCAAGGCGGAGTAGGCGAGGGGCAGCGCCACCAGCCAGAGCCCGGGCAGCAGGCCCCGGTCGCGGCGCGTGCCGAGGCGGGCGACGAGCGCCGCCGCACCGCCGCAGCAGAGCAGGGTCATATACGGCTGCGAGCGCAGCAGGATGCCGAAGACGCCGTAGACGTACTGCAGGTCCGGCACCCAGCGGCGCAGCTCGCCGCCCTTGGCCGCATAGGTGGTGGGCAGGAACGAGCCGCCGGCGGCGCGGTAGAAGAGCAGCGGGCCGGCGAGCGCGCAGGCGGCGAGCAGCGCCCCCGCGGCCAGGCGCGCGAACGGCGGCCGCGACCAGCGCAGCGGACCGTCGCCATCGCGGCGGAAGCGGAGGCAGCGGTCGAGCAGCGAGAGCGTGAGCAGCAGCAGCCCCTCGGGACGGGCCAGCCCGGCCAGCGCCAGCACGACGGGGGCGAGCGGCAGGGTCGCCCGCCCCCCCGCGAAGTCCGCCGGCGCCAGGCCGGAATGCGGCGAGTCGGCCTGGTCCGCCGGTGCCGAACCAGCATGCGCCGGGTCCGCTGGGTCCACCGGCACCGGGCCGGCGTGCGCCGGCTCCGCGAGCGCCGCGTCAGCCGCGCGCTCGCGCAGGTGCAGGATCATTCCCCAGGTCGAGAGCAGCACGAAGAGCGGGATCTCCATGCCCGAGAGCGCCGCCCACACCAGCCAGCCGGTGCCGAGGGTGAGGCCCCCCGCCAGCGCCGCCAGCCCGCGCGACAAGCCGAGCTCCCGCGCCAGCCTCCAGGTGGCGTCGATGCCCCCGAGGTAGAGCGCCCCGCCGGCCAGCTGCGCCCAGGCGAACGGGTTGCCCGGCAGCCACGCGAGCAGCGCCAGGAGCGCGGTCCACAGCGGCGCCGTCGAGCCGGTGACCAGCTCGCCGGGGTTGTAGGAGAGGCCGCGGCCGGCGGCGAGGTTGCGCGCGAACTGCAGATGGATCCAGCTGTCGTCGAGCGGCCAGCCAAGCCGGCCGTCGAGCTGCCACAGCTCGATCGCCAGGTAGCCGAGGCACGCCACCGCGCCGCCCAGCAGCAGCCAAGGGCGGGCGCCCCAGCCGCGGCCGCGGCCAGGGCCGGGGCGGCTCCCGCTCGCCGGCTGAGGAGCATTCGGCGCCGTGGTCATCGGGACGGCAGCATACCGAAGTCCGGGCTCCCGGGAGATCCGGCATTCCCAGCATCGCCCGGCTGCGCGGACTGCCACCGGCATCGCTGCACCCGCTCGGCCGGCGGGCGATCGTCGCCCTCAACCCGCTGTCGAGTCAGTAGTCGACTGCTTGACTGGCCGCTGGCGTCTGTATAAACTTGATTTGCGCATACGCGAAGACTGCTGACCCCAGGCGCGGGAACGCTGCCTCGGTCTTCGATTTCGCGGCTATGGGCCATTCCTGGCAGTTGCCAGACCTCCTGGCGTCTTGGTGCGATGCCACGCAAGCTCCTCCTCATTACCGGCTTCACGGGGCCCCTTCCAGCTCCTGGCCTAGCGCCTCCGAGAACGCCCGAGGATCACCCCAGCGATTTTCTGCTTGAAGAAATGCTGCTCTCGCTTTGCAGCGACCAGCATCCTCTCTCCGGCCACCTCGCCGGCTGTACCTATTGCCGGTCGAGGCTGCGGCGACTCTTTGACGCCGGAGCGGAGAAAGGATCCAGCTGGCAACCCGGCGTCCTGATCGGCTTTGCCAACATCCTTGTGCCTTTGCTGTTGGCCTTTACGCAGCCGGAGGAATTCGAGGATTCCGCCACTCCCTTTGGGCTCTCTGTCTGGGTCGCGGAGCTGATCGTGGGCGCGGCTGTCCTCAGGCACAACCGGAGGCTGGGCCGGACACTGCTCATCGCAGTCTTGACCTCGGCCGTCGCAATGGGTGTGTTCCTGCTCGCGGTTACCGGGCTCTTTACCTTCATTGCGCGCGGCTACAAGAACTGAGCGAAATGAGCGCCACGAATCTCGCTGCCTGCCGAGTGGCCGCAGCGGTAACCAGGCTGCTGCGCTGAGCAACCGGACGCCGCGATTCCTGGGCTCGATCGGGCCGCCAGCGGCGACCCGTCGCCACTCGCTGAAGAGGCGCAGCGTTGTGGCCGGGCAGTGTCGCTCCGGCGTCCAGCCCGAAGTCGCGTACCGGCGGCGCCAACTAGTAAGATGAGCGGCCGATGACCAGGTCCCGGCTCGAGCGGCGCTGGCAGCGGGCGTCGCGGCTCGCGCTCTACGGCAGCCTGCTGGTGGTGGCCGCCGCCGCGTACGGCATGGTGGCGACGCTCGACCGGCCGGCGGCGCTGGCCGAGACGGACTGGATCGAGCACGACTACCTGCACGACCCGACGGTCGGGCTGCTGCGGCGCTACGTGCAGATCGACACCAGCCGGGCTACCGGCAGCGAGGTGCCCGGCGCGCGCTTCCTCGCCGCGCAGCTGGCCGCGGCCGGCATCCCCGCCGAGATCGAGGTGCTCGACGGCAAGCACGCCAACCTCTACGCCCGCCTCGACGGCCAGGACCCGCACCCGCTCGTGCTGCACAACCACATCGACGTCGCCGACGTGGACCCGCGCGAGTGGATCTACCCGCCGTTCGCCGGGCACATCGAGCTGCCCTGGATCTGGGGGCGGGGCGTCTTCGACATGAAGAGCATCGCCGTCGCGCAGCTGCTGGCGATGACCGACCTGGCGAGGAGCGGCAGGCCGCTGCGCCGCTCGGTGGTGTTCCTGGCCACCGGCGACGAGGAGGCGGGCGACAGCCAGCTCGGGGCGCAGTGGGTGATCCGCACCCGGCCGCAGCTGGTCGGGAGCTTCTGGGCGGTGCTCACCGAGGGCGGAACGGTCGAGGCGCGCAGCCGCTCCGACATCAAGTATTGGGGCACCGAGGTCGGCCAGAAGCACTTCGCGCGGTTGGCGGTGTGCAGCGCGAGCCGCGAGCCGCTCGAGGGCCTCCGCCGCTCGCTGCTCGAGCGCGGCTACACCGAGACCGACCTGCACCTGCTGCCCGCGGTCGCCGAGGTGCTCAGGGACTACGGCCCGAGCCGCGACAGCCGCGCGATGCGCGAGCCGCTGGCGCACCCCGAGGACCTGCTGACCGACATCGCCGCCTTCCGTGCCATGCCGGGCTACGTGCGCTCGATGCTGCGCAACGAAGCGGTGCCCTTCCAGGTGAAGGCGGCGGCCGGCGGCGGCTACGAGCTGCCGATCCTGCTGCACCTGCTGCCCGGCGTGCGGGCCGCCGACGTCCGCGACGAGCTGCTGCCGCCCTGGCTGCTGCACGGCCTCGCGTTGAGCCTCGAGGAGGTGCCCGGCAGCCCGCCGCCCAGCCCGACGAGCCACCCGGCCTTCCGCGAGATCCTGGCCGCCATCAAGGCCGACTTCCCGGACGTTGCGGCCGGGCCGTTCTTCCTGCCCTGGACCGCCACCGATTCCCGCTTCTTCCGCGCCGCGGGCGTGCCGTCCTACGGCTTCTCTCCCTTCTTCATCATGAGCACCGACACCTACCAGGTGGACCGCCAGAACGAGCGCCTCGCCCTCCCGGGCTTCCTGCAGGGCGTCGAGCTCTACCGGAAGCTGGTGCGGCGGCTGGCGCTCTGAGCGGACCGGGCCCGGCGATGCCGCGCGCGCGGCCGTTCCTGCCGCTGCTCCTCCTGCCGCTGCTGGCGCTGCGCGGCGGCGGGTGCGAGCCGGCGCCGCGGCTGTCCGAGGCCGCGGCCTGGCTGCGCGCCTACGTGCAGATCGACACCACCAACCCGCCGGGCAACGAGCGCAAGGCCGCCGACTTCCTGGCGGCGGTCCTGGCGCGCGAGGGCATCCCGAGCCGGCTGTGGCTCTCGCCGGCGGGGCGGGCGAGCCTTTCGGCCCGCCTCTCCTCGCCGCGCAGCGGCGGGCGCTGCCTGCTGCTGCTGCACCACCTGGACGTGGTGCCGCCGGGCCCCGACTGGACGGTGCCGCCGTTCGCCGGCCTGGTCCGCGACGGCCGCCTGTGGGGGCGCGGCGCCCTGGACGACAAGGGCCTGGGCGTCTGCGGCCTGGCCGCCCTGGTGGACCTCGAGCGGCGGCGGGTGGAGCTGGACCGCGACGTGCTCTTCCTGGCGGTGGCCGACGAGGAGAACGGCGGCGGGCAGGGGGCCGCCTGGCTGCTCGCCAGCCACCCGGAGCTGTTCGCCGGGGTCGAGGGGGTGATCGGCGAAGGCGGCCGCAACCAGGTCACCGGGCGGCTGCTGTGGTGGGGGGTGGAGGTGGCGCAGAAGCGCCCGCTCTGGCTACAGGTGAGCGCGCACGGCCGCGGCGGCCACGGCTCGACGCTCAACCCGGAGAGCGCCAACCACCAGCTGATCGCCGGGCTCGGCCGCCTGCTCGCCCTGCCCCTGCACTGGCGGGTGACGGCGCCGGTGCGCGACTACCTGGCGGCGCTCGCGCCGCTGCACAACGCGCACTGGCGGCCGATCTTCGCCCACATCGACGAGGCGATCGGCGACGCCGGCCCGCGCCAGCCGATCTTTCCGGGCATGGCCGGGCTGTTCCTCGACACCGTGCAGGTGACGGTGCTCGCCGGCGGTGACCGCATCAACGTCGTGCCCGCCGACGCGCAGGCGAAGATCGACGTCCGCCTGCTTCCCGACACCGACGGCGCGGCTTTCCTCGCCACCATCCGCCAGGCGCTCGGGCCGCGGCTCGCGGTCGAGGTGCTGCTCTCCGCGCCGCCGGCGCCGGCCTCGCCCGTCGCCGGGCGCCTCTACGAGGCCATCCGGCAGGTGCTCGGGCGCGAGGCGCCGGTCGTGCCGATGCTCGACCCCGGCACCACCGACTCGCGCTTCTTCCGCGAGCGCGGCGTGCCGGCCTACGGGGTGGCCCCTTTCGCGCTCGGCCCCGAGGACTCGGGCGGCATCCACGGCGCCGACGAGCACGTGCCGCTGACCGAGCTCGACCGCGGCGTCGAGCGCATGCGCCGCATCGTCGCGGCCTACGCCGCGGTACCGGGGCGCGGCGCGCCGCGGTGACCTGAGCTCGCCGCCGGCGACGCCACGACCGGAGCCCGCCGCTGACAACGCTTGGCCGGGTGATGGACTTTTTTTGGCACCGGGCCGCGCGCCGGCATCGCTGACCCCCGGGAGAAACAGCACGGTAGACGGCTTCGGCATTGGCATATCTCTTGCCAAGCCGACAGGTACGTTCCGCTGTGCATTCGGGGGGGAATGATGAATCGCCATTTGTACATAAGAGAAAAAGGTTTCACCCTCATCGAGCTGCTCATCGTCGTCGCGGTGATCGGCATCATCGTCGCGATGTTGATCCCGAACCTGCTCGATGCCCTGCAAAAAGCGAAGCAGAAGCGGACCCTGGCCGATGTCAGAGTCATGGGCACCGCGATGTTCTCGTGGCTCACCGATCAAGCGGCGGCGGCCGCCGCCGGCGCCAGCGCCACCTCGAGCGTGATCGATCTCACGCAATACGGCAATCAGTTGCAGCCGGCGGACCTCGCCACCGTGCTGGTCTCGCAGTACGTCCAGTCGATCCCCACGCTGGACGGCTGGCAGAGCCCATACCAGTACTACCTGCGCACCGACAATCCGCACGCGGCACAGGTGATGGCGATCCGCAGCCTCGGCCGCGACAAGACCGCGGACTCCGACAAGTACACCATCACCGCCTTCGATCCCACCGACTACGACCGCGACATCGTCTGGGCCGACGGCTTCATGGTGCGCTATCCGCAAAAGCTGACCCCCTGACGCCGGAGCCCGCACCGCTAGACTAGGCGGTGGTGCCCAGGTTGAGATATCAGCCGGTGCTGCTCGGCGGCGCGTGGCTCGCCGCGCTGTTCGGGCCGCTGCTGCCGCCGGACCGCGCGCTGGCCAATCGTGACGTCCTGCTCTTCCACCTGCCGCTGCGCACCTGCTTCCGCAACCTGGCCGCCGCCGGCCTCCCGCCGGTCTGGAACCCCTGGCTGAACGGCGGCCAGCCGATCCTCTCCAATCCCAACTACGCCGCCTTCTATCCGCCGACGTGGCTGGTCCTGCCCTTGCCGCCGGCCTACGCCCTCGGCGTGCTGGCGGTGCTGCATGCCGCCATCGCCTTCGCCGGCGCCTGGCGGCTGGCCAGCCAGCTCGGCGCCGGCCGCGGCGCCGCCGCCCTGGCGGCGGTCGGCTTCACCGGCGGCGGCGCGCTGCTGTCGCTGCTCAACGCCTACACCCTGTTCTGCGGCATGGCCTGGTTCCCGTGGGTGCTGGCCTTCGGCGACGACGCCCTGCGGCAGCCCGCCGGCGCCGGCTGGCGGCGGCCGGCGCTGCTCGCCGGGCTCGCCCTCGCCATGCAGCTGCTCGACGGCGATCCGGCGGCCGCGATGATCAGCGGCCTCGCTCTGCTGGCGCTCGGCGCGGCCGCGACGTTCGGCGGCCGGCCCTGGCGCCCGGCCGCCGCCTGGCGGGCCCTGGTGCCGCCGCTGGCGGGCGCCGCGCTGGCGGCGGTGCAGCTGCTCCCCACCGCCGGCCGGCTCGCCGGCACCGTGCGCTCGGGCGGGCTGGCGCCCGCGGAGGCGACCCTCTGGTCGGTGCCGCCGCAGCGGCTGGCCGAGATCGTCTTCCCGCGCTTCTTCGGCGACCCGTCGCGCCAGGGCGAGGGGCTGTTCTTCGGCCGCGCCCTGCACGACCTCGATTACCCCTACGTGGTCTCGATCTATCCCGGCCTGCTGGTAACCCTGCTCGGCGTCGCCGCCCTCTGCCGGTGGCCGGTGCCGCGGCGCGCCGCCTGGGCGCTCTGCCTGGCGGCCGGCGCCTTCCTCGCCCTCGGCCGCCACAACCCGCTGTACGAGCCGTTGCGGCGGCTGCTGCCGCCGCTCGCGGTGCAGCGCTATCCGGAGAAGTTCGTCCTTCTCGCCCTCGCGCCCCTGCCCTTTGCCGCCGCGCTCGGCTGGCAGCGCCTGCTCGACGAGCGCCGGGCCGGCAGGACGCAGGCCGCGGACCTGCCGCTGGCCCTCGCCCTGGTGATGCTCGCCACCGCCGGTCTGCTGGCCGGCCTGCTCCACCTCGCGCCCGGCGTCGCCGCGCCGTTCCTCGCCGGCCACGCGCCGCTGCCCGTCACCGCCCGCTCGCTCGCCGGCGGGCTGGCCTTCCTGCGCCGCGAGGCCTGGGCGGCGGTCGCCACGGCGGCGGCGGCCGCGGCGCTGCTGGCCCTGTGCCGCTGGCGCCGCCCGCGCTCCGGCCTGCTCTCCGCCCTCGCCCTGGCGCTGCTCGCCGGCGACCTCTGGCACTACGGCGCCGGCCTGGTGCGGACGGTGCCCGCCTCTCAGTACCGCGAGCCGCCGCCGCTGCTGCGGCAGCTATCGCCCCGGGGCGAGCGGCTCTTCGTGCAGCCGATCCCGGAGGAGCGCCGGCTGCTCCTCGGCAGGGGCAACGCGGATCGCGCGCTGGCGCAGGCCCTGCTGGCGCGCCTGCTCCCCTACTCGGCGGCGCTGTGGCGCGTGCCCTACGCCCTCAACGAGGACTTCGACCTCATGCTCACGCGCTGGGGCGCCCTGACCCTGGGGGTGCTGCATAGCGAGCTGCGCCAGCAGCCGGAGATGGCGCTCCGCCTGCTGGGCGCCTGGGGGGTGGGCGGCATGCTGCTGCGCGAGTCCACCGCGGCGGGGATCCCGGAGGCGACGCCGCCGCCCGCGGCAGCTGCGGCCTGGCCCGTCGCCCTGCCGCGGCGTGCCCGCTGGGACCCTTTCCACCTGCCCGTCTATCGCTTCGTGCCGCGCGTCAGCTTCCACCCCAGCTACGGCTCGGCCCTCTACGTCGCGCGCAGCCAGGGCTATGCGGTGGACCGCCAGGAGCACTGCGTGCGCGCGGCGGCGCCGCCGGCGACGATCACCTTCCCCACGCCGCCGCGCCTGCTCGCCCTGGCCGATGCCGCCGGCCGCATCGATCTGCGCTACCGCGCCGAGGCGGGCGCCTTCTTCGTCGTCGCCGCCACCTTCGACGACGGCTGGCGGGCGGCGGTGGACGGCGCGCCCGGCGCCGCCGTCTATCCCACGGCGGCCGGCCAGGTGGGGGTCGAGCTGCCGGCCGGCGAGCACCGCCTCGAGCTGACCTACCGCGACCGGCTGCTGCCCTGGGGCGCGGCGGTCAGCCTGCTCGGCCTGGGCGTCCTGGCCGGCGCGCTCGCGCCGCGCCGCCGCTGAGAGACGAAGGCGGTCGGCGGCAGAGGCGGCGGCTGGCGGCCCCGGTTTCACGGCTCGAAGTCGCCGGCAGGCGCCAGCGGCGGGAACAGGAGACGGGGCGCCCGCGCCGCTCGCGTAGAATCCTCGGATCGTGTCCCTGCGCCTCCTCTTCGACGCCTACGCGGCGGTGCTCGGACTCATCACCGGCAGCTATCTCAACGTCGTCGTCCACCGCCTGCCGCGGGGCCTCTCGACGGTCGCGCCGCGCTCCGCCTGCCCGGCCTGCGGCGCCCCGATCGCCATGCGCGACAACCTGCCGCTGGTCTCCTTCGCGCTGCTCGGCGGCCGCTGCCGCCAGTGCAAGGCGCCCATCGCCTGGCGCTATCCGCTGGTCGAGGCGGCGACGGCGGCGCTGTTCGTCGCCTGCCTCGAGCGCTTCGGCCTCTCGCGCGAGACGCCGGCGGCGGCGCTCTTCTGCTGCCTGATGATCGCGCTCGGGCTGATCGACCTCGAGCACCTGATGCTGCCCGACCGCATCACTCTGCCCGGCATCGCGGTGGGCCTCGCGCTGCAGCCGTGGCTGCCCTGGGGCGGCCTGCGCCAGGCCGCCGCCGGGGCGCTGCTGGGAGCGGCGATCCTGCTGGCGATCTGGGGGGCCTGGTACCTGGTGCGGCACGAGGAGGGCATGGGCCTCGGCGACGTCAAGATGCTGGCCATGATCGGCGCCTTCCTCGGCTGGAGGGACGTCTTGGTGACGCTGGTCTTCGCCTCCCTGGCCGGCTCGCTGACCGGCCTGGCGCTGATCTGGGGGGGCGGCGCCGGCCTGCGTTCCAAGCTGCCCTTCGGCAGCTTCCTCGCCCTCGGCGGCATCGCCGCCCTGTTCGGCGGCCGCGAGGTCGCCGGCTGGTACGCCGGCCTGCTATGACGCCGCCCGCCGGGCGGGACGACCCGCCCCGCCGGACGCGGCTGGGCCTGCGCGACGAGCTGCTCGTCCTGGTGCCGGTGGCGCTGCTGCTGCTGGTGGTGCTCTCCACCTTTACTCTCTTCTCGTACCGCGGCGCCTTGCTGCGCCTCCGCGACGAGCGCCAGCTGGAGGCGGAGCGGCTGGCGCGCGCCGTCGCCGAGCGGCTGCTCGAGGCGGGCGAGGCCGGCACCGCAGCGGCGGCGCCGCCGGCCGCCGACCGCCTGCGCCGGCTGGCGCCGGGCGCGCGCGGCGTGGGGCTGCTCGACGCCCGCGGCGCGCCGCTCGCGGCAGCCGGCGAGCTGCCGCCGCTGCCCATCGTCCCGGCGGCGCCGGCGGCGGGCTCGCCGCCGCCGGCACGGCCGTTCGCCGCCGGCCCGGATGCCGAGCTCCCCGACGCCGTCGCCGCCTTCGTGCCGCTGGTCGCTCCTCCCCGTGGCACCGTGCTCTACGTCCGCGTCGACCTCCCCGCGGTCACCCTGGGCGCCCAGCTGCGCGCGGTGGGCCTGCTCAGCTGGCTGGTGCTGCCGGTCAACAGCGCCCTGGTGCTGCTGGTGGTGCTCTTCCTCCGCCGCCTGCTGACCCCGTACGAGACGCTGCTCGCCCGCGCCCGCCAGCTCGGCCCGCCGGCGGCCGCCGCCGAGGACGACGCGGAGTTCCTGATCGCCACCCTGCAGCGCGCCCTGGAAGCTCTCGACGAGCGCCAGCGTTCGCGGCAGGCGCACGCCGGAGGCCCCGACGAGCCGCGCCTCGAAGAGGACCTGGCGGCGGTCGAACGCACGCTCGCCGCCAGCCTCGAGAGCGGCCTGCTGGTGCTCGGCCGCGACGGGCGCGTGCTGTCACTCAACCCTTTAGGCGCCGCGCTGCTGGACACGGCGCCGCCGGCCCCGGGCGCGCCGCTCTCCGCGGTGCTGGCGCCTCACCCCGAGCTGCTGGCCCTGCTCGAGGCGGCCATCGCCCAGGGGCGCCCGGTGCGGCGCCAGGAGCACGTGCTGCGCCGCGCCGGCGGCGAGGCGGTGGCGCTCGGCTTGAGCGTCCATCCGCTGCGCCGCGACGACGGCGCGACGCGCGGCTACCTCGTGCTGTTCGCAGATCTCACCGAGGCGCGGCGGCGGGCCGAGGAGAGCCGGCTGGCCGACCGCCTGAGCACGCTCGGCGAGATGGCGGCCGGCGTCGCCCACGAGCTGCGCAACAGCCTGGCCACGCTGCGCGGCTATCTCACGCTCATCGAGCGCCACCCGGGCGAGGAGTCGATCGCCGATTTCCTGGCCGAGATCCGCCGCGAGTCCGACCACCTGCAGCGGGTGCTCGAGGACTTCTTGGCCTTCACCCGGCCCGGCACCGCCCGGCTGCAGCTGTTCTCGATGCGGGAGCTGGCGCACCAGGCCGCCGCCGACCCGGCGCTCGCCGGCGTCGCCGTGGAGGTGCGCGCCGGCGAACGGGCGGGCGCCGGCGGCGCTGCGCCGGAGGCGCCGTTGCGTGGCGATCCGCAGCTCATCGAGCGGGCGCTGCGCAACGTGCTGCACAACGCGGCGCAGGCCGAGCGCGAGGCCGGCCGCCAGGGTCCCGTGGCGGTGATCGTCGACGACCTGCCCGAGGGCGTGGAGGTGACGGTGGCCGACCGGGGCGCCGGCATCCCCGCGGAGCTGCGCGGCCGCCTCTTCCATCCCTTCGCCACCGGCCGCGCCGGCGGCGTCGGCCTCGGCCTGGCGCTCGCGCACCGCATCGTCACCCTGCACGGCGGCCGCATCCGCCTGGAGGACCGCCAGGGCGGCGGCACGCTCGCCCGCCTCTTCTTCGCTCGCGACACTTTCGTTACCGAAGGTAGCACAGCGCTGCCCAGCGAGGCCGCGACCGGAGCCGAGCCCCTCGACGCAAACCATTGATGCGCCAGGGCTTCGCCCGCCTGGGCGGCCGCGTCTCGGGCTGGCACCGGCGTTGCTCCGAGCCCCTGGCATCGTCTCCCGCGCCCAGGGCGTCCTCCCGAGCCCGCGCGGCCAACTCGGCAGGTTTTAGAAAGAGATTCCCCTCCCGAGGGGGTGGGAGGGGGCGCCCCCGGCGCGTCCAGGACGTGAGGAGGGTATGCGGCCCAAGACCCAGCGCGGTTTCACCGTGATCGAGACGCTGATCGCCCTGGCGCTGATCGGCGTCGTCGCCGTCGGCGTCATCCCGTTGTTCACCCGGGCGATCAGCGACAACCTGGCGGGCGCCGACTACACCCGCGTCACCAACTACGCGAAGTCCAAGGAAGAGGACTTCGGCCGCCTGCCTTTCACCCAGCCGACGATCCAGGTCCAGCCCGGCACGACCCGGTTGCTGCTGCCCACGGAGTACATGGACCCGACGACGCTCAAGTGGACCACGACCAGGCCCTCCAATCCCCTCGCCATCTGGACGCGCAACACCGCCGTCACCCAGTACAGCATCTTCGATACCGACGACGACAACACGTTCAACCAGCCGCTCGACGGCAATGCGCCGGTCGACGAGGTGCAGATCCTCCAGGGCCAGGTGCAGGTCAAGAGCGCCTCGGCGATCGGCCCC
>Ga0307479_10000655_pt1 | contig 31209 bp, 31 predicted proteins | sample atmos_gasesECM4C_FD_203743 | JGI IMG/M metagenome (GOLD analysis project Ga0307479, IMG submission 203743) | Hardwood forest soil microbial communities from Morgan-Monroe State Forest, Indiana, United States - atmos_gasesECM4C_515 | ecosystem: Environmental > Terrestrial > Soil > Temperate...
GTGTTCGCCTTTGCCACGACGGTATTCACCACATGCGAAGTGATGACAGTCACCGACTGACCCGTGGCGATCGAGGCGAGTCCTGGCGTCGTGCTCTTGGTGAACACAACGGCTGCCGTCCCCTCGGGCGGCGTGATCGTGACCGTCATGCTGGTGACGCTGCCCGACAGACCTACGAGCTGGCAGAAGATGTTGTTGACCGTGTCGGGCTGCCCGTTTCCGCTCTGGACCCGTGGCGTCACCTCGACATGGAAGGTATTGCGCATCTCCGTCACCTTGGTCGGGTCTAGGAGGAAGCTGACTTGCGAAGGTGTGAGGAGCATCGTCGCTGTGTAGTGCCATTCAGCGGTGGCGCCCGGCTGAAGTTGGGTGCCGAGGATCGGGTCGCCAGATGTGGGATAGGTCACTCCGTTCGCCGCCACCGGCGTGAGGGCCAGCGTCATCCCGGTTGCCAGCGGCGCCGAATCCACGGGCGTATAGGCTGACTGCGTACCCGCCGTCCCGGCCAGTGGCGTCCAGCCTGCCGTGTTGTGCCCATGAGTGATTGCCGGGGCGCACACGTCATTGGTCGACGTGGCGAAATCGTCGTAATACGATGCCACCTGCATCGCGGTGGCAGGCGTGTTACGGGCGGTGAAGTCTCCCGTGAGAGTGACCGTTGAGCCCGTATTGGTGATGGTCGCCGCGTAGGTTAGGGTGTCGCCCGGAATTGCAGTCGTCTTGTCGACGCCGAGGGTGAGTGACAAATTCGGTAGGAGCGTTGCACCGCTTACGGTCTTTGTGAGGAAGAGGTTCGCGTTCCCTGCGGCTCCTGCGGGAGCGGTATTCATCACGAGGGCAACCACAATCGTGATGGGACCGATCAACCGGAGCCCGCGACGCCTGCGCAGACCTCCAGCGTCCCGAGTCGGCAGACTTACGCGCATGACCGCCTAGGCCGACCGGCAGTCATGTCGCCTAGTCCTACCCCAACCCCTTCCCCTCCTCTTGGGCGGTAAGGCGGACCGCCCACGACCCCGAGGAACCCCGCTCTAGCACGGGGACGAGGCCAATCCTGGCAGCGGGACTCTGGGTTGTCAATAACGACGTAAGGCCGAAAAGTGTGCCAAAACGCTTCCCCATGAGCTGACACCCTCGGGTCTTACAAGTCTCCCGGCGGAGACGGAATTTCGTGGGGTTTTTCCTACGTTTAGACTCGCCGCCTCGGTTTTGGCTCGAGCATGAAGGACCGTTATTAGGGCAGCCATAGCTTACGGCCGGATCGAACCGGATGGGGGTGGCGGCATTTCCTGGCCCGAGGCTACGGCTAGTGCGCCCTGAGTTTCGTGGAGTCGGATTACTGGAATGGCACGCTGCTGTCCAAGCAGGAGGACAGATTGGGACGAAGCGGCTACTCAGGGGAATTTCGCCAAAGGGTTCTTGATCTAGTCGCGGCAGGCCGGGGTGGGTGACATCGCCCGTGACCTCGGGATCAGCGATCAGACGGTGTACAACTGGCGAGGTCAGGCGCACGTCGATCGAGGACTCGAGTCTGGATTGACGTCGGGCGAGCGTGCTGAGCTGCACGCGGCGCGAGGGCGCATCCGAGAGCTGGAAGCCGAGCTCGCCATCCACCGCAAAGCGGCGGAGCTGCTCAAAGGGACCACAAGCCCAAAAGGCGATGCGCAGCCGTCGACGTGATGGCCGCGCAGGGCTTGTCGGTGCAGCTGGCCTGTCGCGTGCTCGAGGTGTCCGAGTCTGGCTACTACGCCAGACGCTCGCGGGCGCCCTCGGCCGGCTCCATCCGGCACGCCTGGCTCACTGGAGTGATCCGCGAGGTGCATACCCGTCGCGAGGCACCTACGGCATCCGGCGCGTCCACGCCGATCTGGTCCTCGGGCACGGCATTGCGGTCGGCCACCAGGCGGTGGAGCTGCTGATGCGAGGCGCGGGAATCCAGGGCATTTCCGGGAGGCCTCGCTACCGGCGCATCCCCGGCATGGCCACCGCTGGCGATCGTGTCGAGCGGCACTTGCATCGCGACCAACCGGATCAGCTCTGGGTCACCGACATCACCGAGCATTCGACCAGGGAAGGCAAGGTGTACTGCGCCGTCGTGCTCGACACCTGGTCGCGTCGCGGGGTCGGGTGGTCAATCGACGCCGCGCCCAGCACCGCGCTGGTCACCAACGCACTCGGCATGGCCATTGACCAGCGTCGGCCCTTCACCCTGTCGCACGGCCACTTACTCAAATCGCATCTGACATTCCGAGTTGCGAAATCGGCTTAATTTGAGTTACGCACTTGACGATACTAGGAGACCCACTTAACGTATAACCGCGGGGGCGTGTAGGGGGCCGTCCTGGTCCCAGGAAAGGAGCCGCGATGCAACTCAAGAGGTTCTTGTCGGCACCAATATTTGTTTCTCTTTCCGTCACATCGGCGTTGGCGATTAGTCCTTCAGGTGCCACTCCGGCAGCTGCTGCCCCGCCGCCCCTGCCAACTGGTGTGGACGGGGTAATCGGGTCGGAGTGGAATGGGGTGACGCCCACCTTGGTTCCATTCACGGGCGATTGTGTCGGCGACGCTTGCGGTGGCCAGCTGGTCGCCTTCAACGTCTACACGCGCGCGGATGCGAATTACCTCTACGTCGCCGCGCAAGCGCTCCCGGCTGCCGGAGACCGCTGGAACGACGCCATAGTCCTTGGGAACAACCTCCTCGCCAACATCTACCTCGACACCGACCTCAAAGACGGCTCTGATCTCCTGATCCTGCCGGGCGGTGACGACTGCATGGGGCTGCCCGGCTACGAGAACCCAAACAGTACTCCTAACCCCACATGCAACGAGACCCACTTCGGTCCGCTGGGCACCAGCGTGTACTACGTTGCCACCGGTGGCACCCCTGAGGGTCCCAATAACAGTCCAGCAGGCACCGGGGGTGTGGCCGAGATGGCCATTTCCTGGACGGTGCTCCAAAACGATCCGGACCACCTCGGGTTCCCATTGGTATCGTGCCTCGTTAACGTGCGGCTCTTGCAGGCGTTCGGAAACAACTTCTCGGGAGCCCAGTTCGGCGCAACCCGGTTTGGCACTTTCTCGGCGCCTAGCCGGGAGGCCGATGCCAACGGCGATATCCATGGGAAGAAGGATGGAAACGCGAACTTCCATGCCCACGCACCCAAGTGCCAGAACGGCGGCACGGACCCATCGATTCAATCACAGGATCCCGGCGCGAACATGAATTTCCAGTCCACGCAAGTCCAGACGGTGCTTATCAACGATGCGATCAACACCGTGACCATGACGGGGACCGGTCTGGACAATGGCAACCCCGTAACGTTCACGATGGTGGCGACGGACTTCGGGTCAACCGGGCTCGATACCTTCCAGCTCGTCTTGAGCGACGGCTACGCAAACAGCGGAAACCTCCTCGACGGAACTGTAGCTTTGCAATAGGAGCAAAACCTCAGCGGTTTCTTGGCTGCGAAGTCGAACAGCCAATCTAATCGAACGCTCATTTTGAAGCCTCATGTGGACAAATGGGGTTCATTTTCGGCCGGACGTGATACCATCCGACTCCTACTAGGGGTCAGGCCGATCGGGCAATCTTCACCGAATCTGTACGGGCGTTCACACTACGTTCTTGACACCCTAAGCGGAGGATGTCACTATGCGCGACAAAGGCTTTAGGAGAGGGGCCTCGGTTTTTGGGATTTGGGAGGGGCATCTTGTACCTCGTTGTCCGTAATCACGCACACATAGCCAAAGCTGCCGAGGGGAGTCGGTGGGGTCACCTGGGAGCAGCCAATGGCTACGATCCTGGCGGTTGACAAGGATACGCTCCAGCTCGAGGTACTGAGCCACCTGCTCAGGCAGGAGGGCCACAAGGTCCACGCGACGGCTGAGCCTGAGACCGCGCTCGACCTCCTGCAAACCCAACTGATCGATCTGGTGGTCGTCGAACCGGCGCTGCCGCGGCACGACAGCGTGCGGATCTGCCAGCAGATGCGCCAGCTCAATCCATATACGCCTCTGCTTGTGCTTTCAGAGCGCCGGGAAGAGGATCAGATTGTGAGAACTCTGCTGGCGGCTGCCGACGACTACGTGGTCAAGCCGTTCTCGCCGCGCTACTTGCTGGCCCGGGTCACTGTCCTGCTGCGGCGCTCTAACCTGAACCGCAGCGGCCGTTGGGCGGACGAGAACCTCTCAATTGGCGAGATCTCCCTCAATCTTCAGCAGGCCCAGGTCGTGGTGAATGGACACCGGATCGGTTTGACCCAACGCGAGTTCTCGCTGCTGTACGCCCTGATGGAGAACGCCGGCCGGGTACTCAGCAGGGACCAGTTGACCGAACTGGCCTGGGATCATTTCGCCGGGACCCCGAAGTCGGTCGACGTCTACATCCAGCGGCTGCGGAAGCGACTTCGACCGCACCTGGAAGGGCGGGAGTACATTCAGGCCCTCCGAGGCTTCGGCTACATGTTCCAAATGCCACGACCTCAGGCGGCAGCGCTCCGATGATTCGCTGCACATAGAAAGGTTAAAGGCCTGTAACCATCCATTTAGCGGGCCGGCAGGTGTGCGCAACGTTCAGAGTCTGCCGGCTACGGGTTTTTGCACTCAGCGTCCTGTGGCAGCAGACTCGAGGCGCTCGGAGCGTGACGCCGCGGGTTAACGATCTGTAACCGGAAACAGGCCCCAATCTTACTGTCCGCTTTCTTACGGCCCGTAGCGTGCGAGATCTCCGATGTGGCACGTCTTGCACGTCGCGCCGAACGGCGAGTCGCAGGTCTGCAAATACCTAGGGCTGCACGGGATCGAGGGCTACGCGCCCCAGTTCCCGGCGCCTCCGCGGACCAAGCCCGGTAGCGTCCGCGATCGGAAGCAACGCTGGGTCTTTCCGGGCTACGTCTTCCTCAAGATTGCCGAGGGGTTTGCAAACTGGGACCTGATCCGCTGGGCACCGGGTGTCCGCCGAATGCTCCAGGAGGACGGCGCGCCCGGAACGATCGATGACGCGATCGTCAGTCACGTCCGCCAGCGCCTGGCGGAGCGCTCGCTGATGCCGATCCGACCGACCTTCCAACGCGGCCAATCCGTCGTTATCCAGAGCGGCCCGTTCCGAATGGTCGACGCCATCTTCGAGAAGAACCTGGACGCACCGGCGCGGGTGCAAATCCTGGTTCACCTCCTCGGTCGCCCGCTGGCGGTCGAGGTCGACCCGGCGATCCTGAAGGCGGCCGGCTAGCCGACTTCCTTTCCGAACGGATCGCGTTTTCGAGCACGAAAGTGTTCGAAACGGCGGAGCCTGCCCACTTCATGCAAATGCCCAACGTATCGGTAATCGTCCCGACGCACAACCGGGCTGCGATGCTCAAGACGCATCTGGAGGCCCTGGGCGCTCAGACCTATCCGCGGCAAAGCGCCGAATGGATCGTTGTCTGCGACGGCTGCCGCGACGACTCCGGAGAGATCGCCCGGCAGGCAGGTGCGGACCGGGTTGTCGAGCAGGAGGGGAGAGGAGCGGCTGCCGCCCGAAACGCCGGATTAGCCGCGGCCACCGCCCCGCTTGTGGCATTCCTCGACGACGACATCATCCCGACCGCTGGCTGGCTCGACGCTCTCGTCCGGGAGGTTCGACCGGAGCAAGCAACGACGCTGCTCATGGGCTACTGTCCGTACGCCCCGTCCGCGATTCGAACGTATCTCGACCGCCGCAATGCGGCATGGTACGAGGCGAAGCTGCGGCCGTTGCGTGAACCCGAACACGTCTGGCGGTTCACGGACTTTTTCGGCGGTAACTTCGCCGCGGACCGGCAGGCGTTGCTGAACCTCGGTGGATTCGATCCGCGATTTGCGCTCTTCGAGGACGCCGAGCTGGCGCTGCGCGCGCTGAAGGCCGGCTGGCGAATTTGGTTCGTGCCGGCGGCCCGCGCCGAGCACCACGCCCATCGCGAGCTGGCCGAATACGGCCGGCAGGCTTTTCGCTCCGGCCAGGTTGACGTGCTTCTCGCCACCGTTCACCCGGAAGCGGCTGGAGAACTGCGTCTCGGGATGCGACGGCCCCCGATCAAGCGCGAAATGGGAGTGGCCTGGCGCGCGGTAACGCAACAGAGCTCGCTTGGCCTTCGCGCCGTTGCGCGCGGCGCACAGATGGGCGAACGGTTCAGCCTGCGACCGCTCCTTGACCTGCTGTATTCGCTGCTCTGGGACGGCGAGTACTGGCGGGGAGTGGCCGCTGCCTGATGCATTTCCTGGATTTCCGGTCGGTCCTGTCCACGGTGTTCGCCGAGGAGCTCGCGCCCTTCGGCTCCATCGAGACCGTCGACTTCATTCACCGCAATCACACCGATGTATATCGGGTGCGGGCCACGGGTGGGACCTTGATCGCTCACGCCTCCTCGGACGGCAAGCCATATCTCAGGCGGGTGCGCGCGAACCTCGAGCTGGTCGCGCCCCTCGCTGACCGCCGAATCCCACGAATCCGGGCGTGGCGAGCCGGCACCGGGGCCCTTCCAAGCCGGGACTGGGCCGTGCTCGTCTACGAAGAGATCCCTGGCGAACGGATCAGCCGTCGGAACTTCGGGCGCGGCGCGTGGGATGGCCTCGCCGAGTGCCTCGCCGGAGTGCACGTGCTGGACGGCGACCGCCAGCCCGGTGGCGGCCTCGTGTTTAGCGGCCACGACCCAGCAAACTTTCCGGCTTTCGCCGACACCCTCATGCTGCGAATGAGTGACCTCCCGGTAGAGCCCCATCGAGTTCGGGCGCACCTCGACCAGATGGCCGAGTACCTCGATCGCCACCGGGAAAGCTTCGTGGTGCCGTCACGCATGATCCACGGCGACCTCGATCGGCAGAACATCGTGGCAGTCGGACCGGATGTCGGCATTCTCGACTGGGCGGACCTGACTACCGGTGACTACGCCTTCGACATCGGCATGTTGAAGTTCATGCTCGACTCGGTCACGCCCGGATCGGGCGCGGCATTGATCCGCGATCAGGCTCGCAGATACCGCGAGCGGTTCGGCGATAGCACGCTGGAGCTTCGCCTGCGTTTCTTCGTGGCCCTCGCAGGGCTGGTGCACGCCTTCCACGCCTGCGACGACACCGGTGCCTTCGGGCCCGCGCGCGCCTGGCGAGTACGTACCTCGTACCTTCATTCGGAAGCGCAGTGGCGCGCGCCGCTCAAGCTCGATGGCGAGTCGGCCGGAGCGCCGGCGGCCCGTACTGAGCAATGGGCCCTCGATATCGATCATCCAATGCGGGGCCTGTATTACCTGCTGGCGCCTAAGAGGGTCGGGTGACGGAACGGCCCAGCCTGCGACGGGGCAGCCTGCTGAACTTCGCCGACGGGGCGATCAGCCTAACCGCGGCGCTCCTCGTCTCAGTGCTCCTTGCCCGGAAGCTTCATCCCGACGGTTTCGGCCAATACGCGCTGGTGATGTCGATTGTCTCCTTTGCCTATCTCTTCGCCCGTGCCGGCATCCCGGGCACCGTCCGCCGCTATGCAGCTGAGTTCGACGGGCGAGGGGAGCGTGACCTGATCGGGATGGTGACCGCCCGAGGCCTCCGGAACGCCATGCTCACCGGCCTTGGCGCCGCGCTCCTCCTACTAGCGGCGGCTGGGCCGCTGAGCACTTTCTTCCGAAATCCGGCGCTGCGCTCGTACCTCCTCCTCGGGGCCGTGCTGCTGCTCCCGATGGTGCCGTTGAGCGTTCTCCGGGCCCTCCTCGGCGGCCTCCAGCAATACAAGTTCCTGATGCAGGTCAGCCTCTGGACATCGCCTATATGGCTGGCCGCATGCGGTGTCGCACTGTACGCCGGTGCTGGCATTATCGGGGTCCTCTTGGCGACGCTCGGCATCGAAGTCGTGAACCTCGCAGCCTTGGGATGGAAAGCGGCACGCGAGGTGTCCATCGGGTGGCATGGCCATCTTCCAGAGGCAGTGCGCAATCGGCTGAAGCGCTACAATCTGGCGCTCGCCGCACTGATCCTGCTGGACGTCATCGTCTGGCAGCGATCTGAGCTTCTCTTTCTTGGGCGACTGTCCAGCGCCGCGGAGGTCTCCTTTTACGCCGTGCCCTTCGCGCTCACCGAGCGCGTGGTCGACCTGATTCCCGGCGCGGTCCTCGGCGTTTTGCTTCCCGGCCTGGCTTACGCTCAGTCATCGCCCGACCCCTTGCGGGTCAGCGCCGTCTTTGGGGAGGCGCTTCGTTACCTGACCCTGCTCACGCTGCCTATCACGATCGCCGGCATCCTGCTCGCGCCAATCGTCATCCACATCCTCTATGGAGACGGGTTTGCGGGCGCGACTTTCGTGCTGCAGATCCTGCTGGTCGCGGTCGTCTTCGGCGTCATCGGCCAGGCCTCGCGCTCGGCGCTGCTCGGGATGGAGGCGCAGGGCCGCCTGCTCAAGACAGGAGTCGTTGCTGCAGCGCTCAGCATCGTCCTCGACCTGGTGTTGATCCCCCGCTGGGGAGCTGTCGGCGCGGCCATCGCCAACAGCACTGTCCAGGGCGCCTGGGCCGTGGCGATCTTCATTCCGCTCTGGCGGCGCCTAGACCGGCGGGCCGCCCCGGTCATTCGCGAGGTGGTGGCATCCTGATTGCCCGCACGCCGCTTCGGCTCAGTCTGGCCGGGGCAGGAACCTGCCTCCCGTCCTACGCACGTCGCTATGGAGGGGTGGCGGTCAACGTCACCATCGATCGCTTCGCCTACGCCATGGTGTCAGAGACCGATAGCCCGAGGGTCGAAGTCGCCTCCACGGACTATGGCGACCTGCTCGATGACAACGAATCGTCCCCGGCCGACTCATTCCATCGGCCGGCTCTAGCGATCCTGAAGGAGTTCGGAATCGACCGCGGAGTCTCAGTCTTCCTCACCTCGGAACTGCCGCCGTACACCGGCGTGGGCGCCATCAGCGGAAGCGCCGTCGCCCTCATCTGGGCGCTGGCGCAGCTGAGGCGGCGGCCGATGACCGTGACCCAAGCTGCACGGCTGGCCTCGCTCGTCGAGGTGGAGCGGCTCGGGCTCCCCTTCGGCGTCTCGGACGCCTACGCCCAGGCGCTGGGTGGTCTGACGTTCGTCGATGTCACGGAGGCAGGGGTGCGCGCCGCCGCGATCCCGGTGTCCGAAGAACTCCGGCTCGCGCTCGAGGCGCGGCTCATGCTGTTCTTCACCGGCCGCCTCCAGCGGGACACCCAGGGAATCCACGAGGCGAGTCGAGCCGCTGAGCGAAACCGCGCCGTGGTCATCGAGGCGCTGCATCAGATCCGGGCCGCCGCCATCGACCTCCGCGACCAGCTGCGTGAGGGCGAGATCGATGGCGTCGGCGATTGCCTCGACCGGACCTGGAAGGCGACCCGTCGCATGGGTCAGGTCATGTCCGATCCCTGGGTCGACCAGTGGTACGAGATGGCGGTCAACGCTGGCGCTTCCGGCGGCAAGCTGAACGGACTTGGCGACGCCGGCTTCCTTCTCCTCTACTGCGAACGCGATCGCCAGCAGCGCGTGACGGAGGCGCTCCAGTCCGCCGGGCTGCGGCGGATCGGCGTTCGCTTCGAATCAACCGGGGTGACCCTTCTCCTCGACGAATCGAAAACCGCGATCGCCTCAAGGAACTAAGGAGCACCACTGGCATCGATCCTCGCCACTGAAGCACCAGCCCTCGCCCAACTGGACTTCTACGACCTGCCAGAGTCGTCCACCCTCCACATCTACTGGCGGGCAACGGCTGCCGCGCGCTATCGACGACACACCCAGTACCGTCTCAAGCGCCTCCTCGACGTGGTGGCTGCCGGGGGGTTGCTGATTGTGCTCAGTCCCCTGATGCTCTTGATAGCCCTTGTTGTGAAGCTGACCAGTCGGGGCCCGGTTCTGTTTCGTCAGCAGCGCTTGATGCAGGACGGCGTGGAATTCACCCTCCTGAAGTTCCGCACCATGGTGGACGGGGCCGATGCGATGCTGGACAAGGTCTTCGTGCTCAACGAGGCAAAGGGCCCGCTCTTCAAGGTCCGCAGGGATCCGCGGGTCACCCGGGTCGGCCGCTTCCTAAGGAAGAGTTTCCTCGACGAACTTCCGCAGCTGATCAACGTTGTGCGCGGGGAGATGAGCCTGGTCGGGCCTCGCCCGATCCTGGCTCGCGAAGTCTCGGACCTGCCCGGCAGGGTCGTTTTCCGATTCGCCGTCCCGCAAGGCATCACGGGTCCGTGGCAGACTCACGGCCACCACAAGTTGACATTCGACGAGCAGCTCGCCATCGAGCGGTCGTATATCCAGGGCTGGTCGCTCCTTAAGGACCTCGTGATCGTGGTGCAGACCCTACGGCTTGTGCTACTGAGGCGCGGTACGTGACCGCCATGCACTTTTCACGCGAACCGCAAGCGTCGATGAAATCTCCCGGAGAGGAGTGGTAATGATGGGCTTCTGGCACGATCGATATGTCGTTGTGACGGGCGGCGCGGGCTTCCTCGGCTCACGCGTTGTTGAACAGCTGAGGTCTGCCGGGGCGCGCCATTTCCGGGTCCCTCGCTCGGCGACGACCGACCTGCGGGAGCGAGCTAACTGTCGCCGGGCCGTCGAAGGCGCCGACGTCGTCATTCATCTCGCTGCCAAGGTTGGTGGGATCGGATTCAACCGCGAGAATCCCGCCACGCTTTTCTACGACAACCTGATCATGGGAGCGCAGCTCATGGAGGAGGCGCGTCGCGCCGGCGTCGAGAAATTCGTCGCGGTCGGCACCGTCTGCGCCTACCCCAAGTTCACTCCCGTCCCCTTCAATGAGGACGACCTTTGGAACGGCTACCCGGAGGAGACCAACGCCCCGTACGGCCTTGCCAAGAAGATGCTGTTGGTGCAGGCCCAGGCGTACCGCCAACAATATGGATTCAATGCGATTTACCTCCTCCCTGTAAACCTCTATGGACCGGGAGACAACTTTGACCCGGCATCATCGCACGTCATCCCCGCTTTGATCCGGAAGATCTGCCACGCCCGCGATGAGCGGGCGCCGCGCGTTGAGGTGTGGGGTGATGGCTCCGCCAGCCGAGAGTTTCTATATGTCGACGACGCCGCTCGCGCGATCGCGCTCGCCGCCGAGAAGTACAACGATCCCGACCCGGTCAACTTGGGCGCCGGACGCGAGATAACGATCAAGCAGCTTGTCGAGACGCTCCGAGGGCTCATTGGCTATAAAGGGCAAATCGTATGGGACGCCACGAAGCCGAACGGACAGCCTCGGCGCTGCCTCGATGTCGAACGAGCCGCCAATTTGTTCGGATTCAGAGCCGAGACAGAATTTCTCACCGGCTGCAAGGCCACCGTCGAATGGTGGGAGAATGCCGGCCGATTCCAAGAGATTAGCGAGCCATTGGCGGTAGCGACCCGTTAGAGAGTCGCCAACCCGCGAATTGCGCATCCTGATCTTCGGGATCAATTACTCGCCCGAGCTTGCGGGAATTGCCCCGTATACGACAGGATTGGCTGACTACTTCGCCAGCCAAGGTCATACGGTGCGGGTCGTGACTGGAATCCCACATTATCCAGGCTGGAGCCCGCGTCGCGCCAGGTCCTCCACTGCTAATGAGAACCCTCGGGTCCAGCGGCACCGACACTTCGTACCCCGCCGGCCCACCGCAGCCGGAAGAACTCTCTATGAAATCACCTGGCTGTTGTCAGCCGCGCACTCAATAGGTGATGAGGCTGCTGACACTGCGATTGGCGTCATTCCCAGCCTCTCAGGAGCCGTTCTGGCCTGGCTCGCGCATCGTCGATTCCGGATCCCGTTCGGCCTGATATTTCAGGACACCATAGGTGCAGCAGCGCAGCAAAGTGGCTACCTGGGCGGCGCCAAGTTGGCGAAGCCAGCGCGCTCGGTTGAGCGGTTTCTTGCTCATCGAGCAGATGGTGTTGCGATCGTCGCGGAGGGGTTTAGGGATTATCTGGCGGGGCTCGGAGTTCGCAACGAACGCATCTTCCGAGTCCGGAACTGGGCTCGCTCCGGAGCCAGCGCTGAGTCAAAGGACCAATGCCGAAAGCGTCTGGGTTGGTCCAGCAGCGATTTCATATGTCTGCACGCAGGAAACATGGGCCAGAAACAGGGCCTCGATTCCCTTCTCGCCGCGGCGCAGCTCCTACGATCGGAGCGGGTTCGGGTTGTGCTCGCGGGTGGAGGCAACGACCGGCAACGCCTTGAAGGGGAAACGCGCCGGCACAATCTCGAAAACGTGTCGTTCATTGACGTTCAAGAGGATGGCTTCTATGAATCGATGCTACAGGCCGCCGATGTCCTAATCGTTAACCAACGTGCATCTGTCGGCGACATGGCTCTCCCAAGCAAGCTGACTTCGTATTTCGCTTCGGGCCGGCCCGTCGTAGCCGCGGTCTCTGCACAAAGCGAGACCGCCCGTGAGATGCGAGCAGCTGGCGGAGGGATCGTCGTTCCGTCAGAAGCCCCTCAGGAGTTGGCGACCGCAGTACTTGAGCTGAGGGATGATCCTTCGCTTGCTCGAGGTTTCGGGAAGAATGGACTCGCGTATTCAGCGCAACATCTCGATCAGCTCGCGGTCTTCCCGCAGTTCGACCGGTTTCTCGGGTTCTTAGTTGGTTTCGAGGTAGGGACACATTCGGACGGTGCGGACGGAGAGCGCGCTTTCGAGGCGGAACGAGGCTCGGCCGCGATGAGCGGGAGGCGAACGAGGGCTTGAACGGTCCAAGTCTGGTGACCGTCCCTTTGAGGGAGTCGACCGACTCACACGACAACAGTCCTTGCCCGGTCTGCTCTGGCACAATCTTCACTACAAGTAGTTGGTTGCGAGACAACCGAACCGGGGCGTTCGAAAAGCCATTTCGCGTTGCACGATGCGTTGGTTGCGGCCTGCTCGGACTGCGCCCGATGCCTAGCCAGGAGGACCTTCTTGCCGGCTATCGGCGAGGTTACGGCCCCTACCCAAGCCCTGACTGCGGCCATGACGCTGTGCGGCTGCCAATAGGGACCAAAGCGAGATTCGCCGATACTATGCGCCGTTACTGGCATATGGTTGATGGGAACGCGACGATTGATCGCGTTGGCTTAAAAGGCCGCGTTCTGGACGTGGGGGCTGGACAGGGCCAGAACGTTGAATACTTGATACGCCACGGATATGAGACGGTCGGCCTGGAGCCGAACCCGCTGGCGGCGAGGGTCTGCGCGGAAAAAGGCCTACCTGTCTTATGTGGGACTCTAGACTCCGTCTCACTGGAAGCGGAGACCTTCGACACGGTGATCCTAAGTCAGGTCATTGAACATCTAGTCGACCCGCGTCGGTCTCTTGACTTGGTCAATCGCCTCCTACGGCCCGGGGGAACCGTAATAATTTTCACCCCGAATCCAAAAGGTGCGCAAGCCAAGCTATTTGGTAGTAACTGGGCACACTGGCACGTCCCTTACCACGTATATCTCTACGGTCCAATCCAGCTTCGCAGGTTGCTGAACCGGTCCCGGTTCGTCGTGCACCGCTTGGACACTGTAAGTCCCGCCTACTGGCTCAGTATGTCGTTCCAGCTTTGGAGACACAAGAGTCAGCAAACGGGTTGGGCCTTGCCTGCAAGTGGACGCCAGTTACGCTACGCAACCCGTTTGGCCATTGCCCCGCTCATGCGGGCAATCGACCTGCTCAAGAGAGGAGATTGCATCGTCTCGATCGGAATCAAGGCTTGATGCAACGTCCATACCAGACAGTGGCTGCATTCGAATGGCCGTGTCCATGAGGCGGCATGCAGTGGGCCGGTCGCTGGGCTGGTCCGCCGGGACAGACCTCGCGTCAAAGTGCGCCGTGCTCGTGACTACCTTGATAGCGGTGAGGTCGCTTCAGCCGTCAAAGTTCGGCGTTTTTGTCGGGATGTCCGCGACCACGATAATGGCTGCCGCCTTATGGGACTTTGGGCTCAGTTCGCTGTTGACGCGGGAAGTTGCCGCTGGTCATGTCGGGATGCGACAAGCGCTCACGGCAGTACTTCAACTGCGATCAAAGCTGTTGCCCCTCTGGTTCACCACCTTTGCCGCAGGGACGTTGGTTATCGATCGAGACCGCAGCGTTCCCCTGAGCGCGTTATGCGGGTTCGCCGCCGCTTCGCTAGTTTTCGGTTGTCATTCGGCTCTCTTGGCGATGCTCCGTGGTCGACTCCGTTTCCGGTCCCCTGGGCTAGCGACGGCCTGCGGTCGGTGGTTCACCGCTGGTCTGTGTCTTATCGGCGTCGGCCTGCTTAGGCCACAACGGCCGCTCGAGATTCTCGCATGGGCCCTTTGCGTCGGCGAAGTGCTCACATTGGTGTTATCCGCTCGCGCTTTGCTGTCGGATTTGGAGCGGCCTTGGCATGCCGACGGGGATCGCGGGGCCCTAACACTTAGAGCGGCCATCCCATTTTGCGCCAACGCCATTCTTGCTACCGCATACAACAGGTTCGACGTGATCATTCTGGCGGCATTGGCGTCGGTTCAGCAGGTCGGCTTCTACGCGCCCGCATCTCGAATCCAGGACGCCCTCTACCTGATTCCTTCATCCGTCGGCCTGATAGCGCTCCCGTTCGCCGCGAGTGCGTACTCAGAACAAGGCGGTCCTGAAAGAGTGCGCCGGCTGAGTCAGCGTCTTATTGGAGTGGGGCTGGCGGTGTGTATCCCGATTACGGTCGCCGTATTTCTGTCGACGCCTCTACTAGTCCGTTTTGTACTTGGTTCGCAATATGGTGGCGCAGTCATGCCGACGCGCATCCTCATTTGGTTTCTGCCCTTTGCGGCCGTGCAGGCGCCGTTACTATCCGCACTTGCGGGCAGCGGCCACGCTGGAGACACGACCAAAGTATTCGCTGCGACCTTCGTCACTGCGATTGCCTTGCACGTTTTTCTGGACGGGTCGCTCGGAGCAACGGGGGCGGCGATTGCATCGCTGTCCCGAGATCCAGTTGCCGTGATTGTCGCGCTGTGGCTTGCGAGGAGCGCCGGGGTGATGAAACTGGCATGGCATGGTGTACCCGTGCAGGTCGCTACTGCAAGGGTGAAGGTTAAGCTGTGACATCCCGGTACTCGATCAGAGGATTGGGCTACGGGTTTGAACGCAGGTTAAGCGGTGATCGCGGTCACTGGTTATGAGTCAGCCGCTTGTCTCGGTGCTAACGCCGTCCTTCAACCAGGCCCGGTGGCTAGGCGACAACCTTCGGTCGGTCGCTATGCAGACCTATTCAAACATCGAGCATGTTGTTATGGATGGCAACTCGACGGATGGATCTGTCGAACTTTTGGCGAAGACGAAGCACTACATCCGCTGGGATAGCGGGGCGGACCGTGGTCAGTCCCATGCCTTGAACAAGGCGTTCAGCCTATCCCGTGGCGACATCATAGGTTGGTTGAACTCTGACGACGCTTACTTCGATCAGCGGGCAGTGGAAATTGCCGTTCGTACGTTTGAGCGGCACCCCGAGGTCGACGTTGTCTACGGGCATGCGGTGCTGGTGAACCCGGAAGGTCTGATCATTCAGATGATGTGGGTTCCGCCTTTCAATTACGGAATCCTTCGAAACCACAACTTCATCATCCAACCCAGCTCCTTTATCCGCAGGTCTGCCCTGGGTAGCACTGTCGTACGCGAAGCGTATGACTACTGTATGGATCGCGAGTTATGGTTGAGACTGGGCAAAGATCGGTGGTTCCATAGAGTCAACGCCATATTGGCGATTGACCGGCACCACCTGACCCGAAAGTCCCTGACTAGGATCGACCTCAAGGTCATCGACACGAAGCGTCTCGTTGCCGAGTACGGTGTACCGCAGGGTCACATCGCGCGGGCCCGGCTTAAGGTGCTGAAGGTGATGTTCCGCATGATCGGAGTGTCGCTGTTGCCGTCCCTCAACAAGACCAACTCATGCGGAACCTATCAGGACAGTTTGTGGCACCTCGGAGTGCGACAGCTTGCTGCGACCCGAGCACGCATGCCAATGGGACGGCGACCGGCCGTCCCATCTGTTGAGGCCGCCGAATAGCGTCACTGGGCGCGGTCGTAACGGGGTTGCAGCGAGGCCAGGCGGTTCGAAGATTGGGCCCGATCCTGGCTTTTGTGGGGCTGGCTGCAGTTGGAGTTGCCCTTGCATTAGCGGTAGTTCTCGGCCCTCAGTTCGCACTGATTCCACTCGGCGTTCTCGCTAGCTTACTGATCGCAGCGATTCCGAGAGCACGGTTCGCCGTCGTCATCTTCGGGGCGCTTCTAACTCTGCAAAGCTCCCAGGCCCTTGATCTCCTAAAGATGGCTTACCTCGGAGCTATGTTCTTGGCGCTCGGCGCAGCCCTCTTGAGTCTCCATGAGCATGCCAATGCCGAGGTCTCAGCCTTCCTCCAGGCGTCGTTTCTTTCGTTTCTCCTCGTTTTCATTTCGCTCTTTGTCGCCCTGGCAAATGGAACGCCCGTCCTTTCATGGCTCAGAGACGCGGCACCGTACCTCCTGCTCGCGGCCATCCCCGTGCTCGCCGCGGACGCTAGCCAAACAGTCCCGACCCGGACACTCGTGTCAGTGTTTGTAACGGCTGGGACTTTATCGGCCGCATCGTTCGGACTAGTTTGGGCGGGGGCATCAAAGCGTCATTTGACCGATCTTCCACTTGATCACCTGGTCTACCCGAGCTTTCTCTTCGCGGGTGCGGTCTTTGCCTTTGCCATCTGGAAAGGGCTATCAGGAGGTAAAGCCAGTCTTCGCTGGCTATTGCTCGCGAGCCTAATCTTCGCCGTCGTCTTGACGACGGGAACGCGGACCGCTTTACTCCTGCTCGTGATTCCTCTGGTCTTCTTAGCCAATAAGCGCTTCGCTGCTGACAGGCCAAGGCGTTTCGTCGTTCTCGTCGGGGCTGTCGCGGTTGTGGCAATTGCAGCATTTTGGATCGCTCAAGTAACCTCGGAGAACAACGCGGCCCTCTTGGGTCGGTTTGGATCGTTCGGGCAGCTGGCCAGCGATCCGACGAGTGACCAAAGCGTGCAGGATCGCCTGGGCCAAATTGGCTCGGCTATGAATGCTTTCGTGTCGGCCCCGATTTTTGGCGTTGGCCTCGGACACGAGTTCTCGTGGGCAGATCCGCAGGGCGTTCCCCGGACGGTCTTTACCATCGATACATCGATCTCGTTTTTTGCAAAGTTCGGCCTGCTTGGGCTTGCGTTCTTGATCCTGGTTGCCGAGCGTCTCAGGACAGCCACCCGTGTTCCGCGTGCTCGCCAGCCTGAAGTATGGTGCGTCATCAGCGGCTATTTCTCCCTTATAGTCTGCTACCTGTTTTTTGGATCGCCCTTCGAGGAGAAGGGCTTCAGTCTTGCACTACTTTGTCTGATGGCTCTGCTAATCGCGAAGGTGCCAGTTGACACACGTTCGGCGACGGCTACCTCCAGTCCTGAGCGTAGGCGCCTTCTTATTTCGCGGCAGGCCGAGGCAGGATCCGGGCGTGACTAACGTCTCAATGGCAGGACGGAAGCCACGGGTCGTCTACTGGAATCGCATCCCATCGCCCTATATCCAAGAGCGATTCGACGCCCTCGTCGATCGCGGCAACCTTCGATTTGAGGCCTGGTTCACAGCCCGTACGGAGCCCGACAGGAGTTGGCAGCTGGACGAGTCGTGTTGGAGATTCCCGTACAGGTACCTACCGGGGGTTGGAAAGGAAGGCGGTAGGGTGGTGGTGCCGCCAGCACTACTTCGTGGAAACATACCGGACGTCTTGGTCAGTCTGTACGCCGATCCGTCATTCGTACTAGGAAGTGTCCTGGCCCGTTCCCGACGCATCCTGCACGCTTACTACGTCGAGAAGACATTCGACACTTTGATTCAGCGGAAACGATGGAAAGAGACTTTGAAGAGAGCCCTATTCGCGAAGGCTGACGGTGTACTTGCTGCGGGAAAGGATGCTCGCCAATTCGTGCGCAAATATGGAGTGCCCGAATCGCGGATTTACGACCTACCAAACGCGACTGACGTCGGCTTCTTTTCGACTGCCTCCGGGGCTGCTCGAGAAAAGCGCGACGACAGCCGCCGTACTCTCGGCCTTCGCGGGCTAGTCTTTCTGTTTGTCGGGCGCAGATGGTGGCTTAAGGGTCTCGAATACCTAATAGATGGTTTCGGGGAACTGAACCGGAGATACTCCGGCCAGGTCAGCCTACTTCTGGTGGGCGACGGTCCCGACGGGGAGGCGCTGCGTCAGCGATGCGAACGTCAATCGATCGATAACGTCGTGTTCATCGACTACGTACAAAAGCAGGACTTGCCTCGAATCTACGGGCTCGCGGATGTTTTCGTATTTCCGACGCTTGGGGACTCATATGGCTTGGTCGTCGATGAGGCGATGGCGTGCGGCTTGCCGGTCATATCAACAAGCGCCGCCGGAGAAATCCGATCCCGGGTGGAAGACGGAGTCACTGGATTTGTTGTGCCGCCGCGCAGCAGTGCAGCGTTGGCGGAGCGGATGGCGACTCTAACCAGCGATCCCGATCTGGCACGCAACATGGGTTTGCGTGGCTTTAAGAAGATCTCCACTCAAACTCCGGATATGTGGGCGGAGCACTTTGAGCGCGCGGTCGAGGGAATCATGTCGGCTGGAGCATGCCGATAGTGCGCCAGGTGGTCTTTGTTCTCTACCATCCCGAGTTCGGCGGACCGCACAACCAGGCCCTACGGCTCGCGCGGCCCCTCGAGGAGAAGGCCTGGAAGATGACGGTCGTCCTTCCCGAAGCAGCACATGAGAGCGCTAGGCGCCTGATCAGTGCTGGAGTAACTGTGGTGACGGCGCCGTTGAATAGAGCGCGAGCATCTCTCGATCCAGGCCTCTTTGCAAAGTGGCTAACGAACTTCAAACGCGACGTAGACCATCTGCGCGGATTGATCCGCGGGCTAGGAGCAGACATTGTCTTGTCCTGTGGAATGGTAAATCCGCAACCGGCATTGGCTGCGAGAAAGGCAGGCGTTCCGCTCGTATGGCAAATCGTTGACACGCGCACTCCGGCTTTTGTGCGAGTGCCGATGATGCGCGTGATTAATCGGCACGCCGCCGTGCTCATGACGACCGGAATGCTTGTTGCGAGCCAGCATCTAGGCGCTCGTCGATTCGGTCGGCGCCTCGTTCCCTTCTTCCCACCGGTTGATACGGAGCTCTTTGCGCCTAATGCTCAGCGGAGGAGCGCGGCGCGCAGAGAGTTGCGGATTGCCGAGGACGCTTTCGTGATTGGGAATGTTAGCAATATCAATCCTCAGAAGGGGCATCTGACATTCGTTCGCGCGGCTGCCGCGCTACGTCGAGTCCGACCGGAGACCAAATTCGTGATCCTTGGTGCTATATACGACCATCACGCGGCTTACACAAATGCGCTCTGGGCAGAGGCCGAGCAGTTAGGTCTCCGGATCGGGGAAGACCTCATCGTTCAGAATCCGGGCGCTCGGGTCGCGGAATTGGCGCCTTCGTTCGACATATTTTGGCTTACTTCTGAGCCACGATCCGAGGGGCTTCCTACGGTCGTAGAAGAGGCGATGGCACTGGGCATCCCGCCTGTTGTCTCGGACGTCGGCTCGGTTAAGGAGTTGGTCACGCACGGGCAGTCTGGCTTCGTTGTGCCTCCCCGCAGCCCCCAGGCCTTTTTGGGCGCAACGATAGCGATGATCGATGGGGACGACCTCCGGCTCCGGATGTCTCAAGCAGCGCGACGCTCCGCGGTGTCCAAGGTCGGGGTCGCATCGAGCCGGGACGCTCATATCAGGGCCTTTGAGCTGGCCATACAGTTCACTGGCGCAGGCAAAGCCCCGAAAACAGAGCGCCGTGAGCTACCAACGCCCGCGGGAGCGGGAGGCCCGAAGTGAGGCAGTCCTTGTCGGAGTCCTACCTCCGCCTTGCTTGGGAATCGCCATGGAGAGTTCGGCGACATGCTCTTCGACTTCTTCAGCTACCACTGATCACCTTGAGGTTTCTAATATCGGGTGTAACGCCGGGGCCCGGCGGCAGGTATTTCGGTATGCCTGTCGTTCAGCGCTACAAAGGAAGCATCATAAGCATCGGCAAGGACGTCGAGTTGCGCAGCTCGACCAGGAGTAACGTGCTCGGTGTTTCACATCCAGTGATCTTGACTACGCTATCTCGCGAGGCGAGAATCGATATCGGGGATGGCGTCGGCATCAGTGGTGCCACGTTGTGTTCTGCAAGCTCGATCACGATCGGGCCCGGGACTCTGATAGGGGCCGACGCGATCATCACGGATACTGACCATCACAAGCTCAGCGGCACAAGATCGAAGTATCCTCTCGCTGGCGCGGCGTGTTCACCGATCGTCGTCGGGCGTAACGTCTTTATCGGCGCCCGTGCAATCCTCCTGAAGGGCTCTTCGATTGGCGATTGCGCTGTCGTCGGTGCCGGCGCCGTCGTCGCCGGACACGTCCCGCCACGAGCTATCGTGGCGGGCAATCCCGCCAAGCAGGTCGGCTGGAACACCGAAACCGAGATCGGTGACTCCAGTATTCAAGCACCTGCGATGGTTAGCAAGGCGCCGAAGCAATCCCGGATGTAATGAGCTGCGCGGCCGAAATGAGGAAGGACTCCCGGCAGCACTTGCCGCTTGTTCTAAACCGAGCGCAATTCTTGGAGACTATTTGTTCGAGACATGAGCGAGTGGCCCACATCGGTTGCGCGGACTCGCCGTATACACGGCATCGATTACGGACTGGCCAGCTTCTGCATTCTCGCCTGGTGCAGTCTGCGAACGTAACCGGGTTTGACATCGATCCCGAAGGTTTGGCCGAGCTAAAGCAGCTGATGCCGGGGGAGCGGTTCATCCAGCTCGACTTGACTAGGGACATTCCAAATGAGCACTCAGGGATCTATGACCTTGTCGTAGCGAGCGAGGTCATGGAACACGTCGCCGACATTGGTCGCTTTTTGGACGGGTGTAGGCGGCTACTAGCGTCGGGCGGAGAGTTGTGTGTGACTGTACCCAATGCTTGCTCTCCGAAGGTTGGTATGCGAGCGTTTTTCGGAACCGAGATTGTGCATCCAGACCATCTTGTGTATTTCAGCCCAAGGACGCTAACTCGTTGCCTTGCCATGGCGGGCTTTAGCACGACATACGTGGCCACTTATCTTGCGCCGCCGAGCTTGCCGGGCCGGGTAACCAATGGCGTGTTGCAATTCGGTCACCGACTGCGCCACGGCCCAATCGGCGATGGCCTAATCGCTATTGCGCACGTGTTGGACTCAAGCGGCTGAGGGCTCAAGCAGTTAAGCCAAAACGGGTCCGAGTTTGTTACCTCGACCAAACCGCTCAACTGGGCGGGGCCGAAGTTGCCCTGATGAATCTTGTCGCTAACCTCGACCGAAGTCGCTGGGAGCCGCTGGCCGCGGTCGCACAGGACGGTCCGCTGGTTGGGTGCCTTATCCATGATGGCGTTCCGGTTGATGTATTGCAGCTTGCGCCAGTATTGTCTCGCCTCAGCCAGGGCTCGCTGACCACAGCGGCCGTGGTGAGCCCACGGCGATTGATCGCTGGGCTGATTTACAGCGTAAGGCTTGCGCGATATCTCCGCAGTACTCATGTAAATCTTGTTCATGCTAACTCACTCAAACTCTGTTTGCTGGGTGGACTCGCAGCGCGACTAGCCGGCATCCCAGTCGTATGGCAGGTCCATGCGGTGGTCGCCGAGCCACTAATGCCCCGCGTGGCTGTCCAGCTATTCCGTTTGTTGGCCCGCTGGATTCCGTCCTTCGTAATCTGCAACTCGCAAGCGACCCTCAATGGATTGAAGCTCGTCAATGACAAGACGGCAGTGATCCCGTGCGGTATCGAGACTGCACGGTTTCGGCCTAACGGGCATCGAGATGGGTCTCAGCGAATTGGCATGATCTCTCGCTTCGCGCCCATCAAGGGCCAGCATGTTTTCTTGCAGGCGGCGCAGCGGGTCGGCGAACAGAACCGATCTGCGCGCTTCGTTCTCGCGGGCACTGCCCTGTTTGGCGAGGATGACTACGAAGCTGAGATTCGCGAAGAGGCCGGCAAAGGGGCGTTAGCCGGCAGAGTCGAAATGCTTGGCTTCGTCACGGACGTGTCCGCGCTGATCCAGACGCTAGATGTGGTCGTCCAGCCGTCCACTGCGCCGGAGGGCTTTGGTCAGATCGTGGTCGAAGCGATGATGTGCGCCAAACCGGTCGTAGCGTCTGCGGCCGGCGGATCCGCCGACCTCATCCAGGATCGCGTTACGGGCCGTTTGGTCCCGCCTGGTGATCCGATTGCTCTGGCGGACGCAATTGGTGATGTGCTCGCGCATCCGGCACAGGCGGCCGAGATGGGGAGACGAGCGAGGGAAATCGCGCTGGAGCGGTACGACGTCCGGAAAACTACGCGAGCAATTGAGGAGGTTTACTCGAGGGTGCTGGCCCGACTTTGACCGGACTCATCTTTGTCGGTATGGTCGGGCCCGATTCGCACAATCAGGAAGAACGTCGGTTTGTCGAGGAACTCTCGCTTCACTTCACCGTTAGCCACTACCTACGCGGAGCAGGCATTAAGGGCCTTCGGCCTCATCAATTGAAGTCGGTTCCTCGTCGGCTTCGTGGCGGCCGGGCGGACGCCCCCTCGACAAAGCTGCGCGAGGGTTCGCTGCTCGTGATTCCGGTGCGCTCGGCAGCTCGACGATTCAATGCCGCCTGGATTCGACGACAACTCAACGACTTGATGAGAGGCGCTCCGGGGGATTGGACGGTATGGGTTCGGTTCCCCAGCCCGGAGCTGGTTGACGATATCGATCAGATCCCATATGCCCGAGTCGTCTATGAGCCGATCGATCTCTATTCAGCAGCCGAAGATTTGTCCCCTGCCCACAGCAAGCGCCTTCTTGACGCCGAGGCAAGGCTCATTAAGCACGCAACCGTCGTGACTGGAAGCAAGCAGCTGGCCGAGCGGTTTCAACAGGCGGAAGGCGGAAGTCATTGGCTGCCATTCGGTCGAGATCAACATCAGCCGGCAATCGGCGCCGGTCTTCCACCTGAGATCTCATGGCCGCGGCTCGGCCTAGTCGGATGCCTTGATTGGCGGGTGGATGAGTCGCTCCTTGTTTCGCTCATGACGACGTACTCGGACTGGCACCTGGTCTTGGCTGGGCCTCGGGTTCGGCCCTGGGGCCTTCGGCTGGAGCGATTGCCGAATGTTCACTGGCTTGGACGCATCCCGGTCGAGCGCGTCGGGCCGGTGATCCGCGACTGCGACGTGACCCTGATCCCATATCGGCTGACCGATTGGACGCGCCACTGCCTCCCGGTGAAGGTCTTTGAGTATCTCGCAGGGGGCAAGGCGGTAGTTGCGACCCAGCTTCCCGAGCTGGAGCTGCTTGGCGACGTGATCACGATCGCTCCAGCGGATTCCTTTGGCGAAGCCGTCGAGGCAGCCCTCGATGACACCGGCATCCCCGCGCAGGAACGGCGGCGCCAGGCCGGCGATCGCTTCACCCTCCAGGATCGAGCCCACCGCGCGATTGAACTCGTGCACGGGAAGGAATTGCAGGCAGCGATCCTTTGAGGCTGCCCCTCGTCCTTCTGTATCACATCGTTGCGCCCTGCCCTGCGGACGCTGATATGGAAGAGCGAGGACTCTTCGTAGAACCAATGACCTTTAAGGAACAGATGAATGACCTTGCCACACGTGGGTTTCGGACCCTGACCCTCGATCAATTTGCGGCAGCGATCAGCGCGCCCGCTCCGCCCAAGTCGTTCGTGCTGACGTTCGACGATGCCTATGCGCACGTTGACCCCATAGTGTCGCCCGTCCTACGCGCGCACCGCTTCTCGGCCGTGATGTTTGCATGCCCGGCGCAGCTCGGGGGCAAGAACACATGGGATAGCGGTCATTCGAACCTGTCGAAGCTCGACATCGCGACCTGGGAGCAGTTGAAGGATATGGCGCACGGCCCGTGGGAGATCGCCTCGCATGGGCAACGGCACGTCGACCTCCGCAGCCTCGACCCCGACCAGAGGCGTGCCGACCTGCGCGAAGCCCGCGCCCAGCTGTCGGAGATCGCCAGGAAGCCGGTCGTGGACCTCGCTTACCCATATGGATTCGACGATCCGACCGTCCGTGCCGACGTGCTCGCGGCCGGATACCGCATGGCGTTCACGGCGTGGCACACGTCAAGCGCCGATCCCCTACATCTGCGCAGACGCCCGATCCGAGGAACCGATTCCATGACGGTCTTTCGCCTGAAGACAAACGGATGGTCGGACGGTCTCTACCGCGCCCGCGGCGCGGCGCGCACGCTCATGGGGGCAGGTCGCTGACCGCTTCGGTATCGGTCGTCGTCATCACCAAAAACGAGGAGGCAAACGTCGAACGATGCCTTAATGGAGTGAACTGGACGTCCGAGGTCATCGTGGTCGATGCCAACAGCCACGATCGGACAGCGACGATCGCCAGAGGATGGGGCGCTCAGGTGCTGACACGTGAGTGGTCGGGCTATAGCGCGCAGAAGAACTATGGCATCGAGCAGGCGACCCAGCCGTGGGTTCTCAGTGTCGATGCCGATGAGGTGGTCACGCCGGCGCTGGCGAAGGAGATCGAGCAGACGCTGTTGGCGCCGAGGCACGAGGCGTATCGCATCTTTCGCCCGACCTATTTCATGGGACGGCCGCTGCACCATTACGGGCGCGGCCGGGAGCCTGGCCATATTCGTCTCTTCCGCCGTGGGACAGCCCGCTTCGACGGGCGCCTCGTCCACGAGTCGGTCCGGGTTGATGGCCTAGTCGGAACGCTGCGGGCGCCGCTGCTCCACTACTCGTATCCGAGTATCCGCTCCTACTGGACAAAGATCCATCAATACGCGCCACTCGAGGCGCAGGAGCGCCTTCTCCACGGCTCGCAATCGGGAGGTCGATGGGTGCGCGGTTTCGGCAAGTTGGGCTGGATGTTGATCGTCCGACACGGGCTCATCGATGGCCCGCACGCGTGGCTGTGGATCGCGGGCCAGGCCTACCAGGAATGGCTGGCGACCGGCCAGACCGCCCGACTTCGCCGGCGGGGAGCGCAGCACGCTGAGGCCTGATCGCGTCGCACTGGTCCACGATCGATTGGAGCAGAACGGCGGAGCCGAGCGCGTCCTATGGGCTCTGCACGAGATCTTCCCCCAGGCGCCTATCTTCACCACCATCTGGGACCGGCAGGCCGTGCCACGCTTCCAGGGCTGCGATGTACGGACGTCGTGGATGCAGGGGCTGCCGGGCATTCTGCAGGTGCCGCGGGCTTACGCCGCCCTTTACCCGCTCGCCTTTAACGTTATGAAGCTGGAAGACTTCGACCTCGTTATCAGCACGACCTCTTCGTTCGCTCAGGGCGTCCACACCAACGGAGCCCTGCACGTTTGCTACTGCCATAGCCCCGCCAACTTCGTCTGGCGGCCCGAGGCGTACTTCCACGGGCGGGCGGCCCGGACTGCAGCTATCCCGCTCCGCACGTGGCTGAAGGCGTGGGACCGTCGCGCCGCAGCCCAACCGGACATCTACGTGGCGACCGGCCAATCAGTTGCGGAGCGGATCGACGCGTTCTACCGGCGCTCGGCTGCCATCATCCAGCCGCCGCTTGAGCGCAAGTGGTTTACGGCGCATCAGGCCGATGAATTCTTCCTATTCGCCGGTCGCCTGGTCCCGCACAAGCGAGCCGGGCTGGCGATCGAAGCATGCGCCCAGCTGAGAGTGCCGCTGGTGGTTGCCGGCACCGGGCGGATGGAACACGAGCTGCGCAAGGGGTCTCGCGGTCAGACGGACTTCGTGGGCTACGTCGCAGACGACGACCTGCGCAGCCTGTATGCGCGGGCTCGCGCCGTCCTGGTGCCGAGCGAGGAGGAATTCGGCCTGGTCTCGCTGGAGGCCCAGGCGGCGGGCACGCCGGTGATCGCCTATGACGCAGGCGGGGCGCGAGAAACCGTCATCGATCGCGTGACCGGCATACGGTTCGCGCCGCAAACTGTCGCAGGCCTCGCGGCGGCTATCGGACGGTTCCAGGAGCACATTTGGGACCGTAAGGCTATCCAGGCCAACGCCGCGCACTTCAGCCAGGAGCGCTTCGAGCGGGAGCTGCTGCGGCTGATCGACCGGCACCTTGCTGCCAAGAACCAGTCATTCCGGTCTGCTGTGGGACAGCGCGATACCTAGCCGGCGCCAGTTCCTACTGGGTTGCCTGGGCCTTGGGGCGGCCGTGGCGGCGCCGATTGGCTGGTACGGCGGCGTCTACGAGCCGAACGACATCGAGGTGACCCGGCGAGCGATGGCCATCCGGAATCTGCCCGCCCACCTTGACCAGACCACCGCTGTCCAGATCTCTGACCTCCACTTGAACCAGACCGATGGCATCCACACCAAGATGATCGACCTGATCAAGACGGAAAACCCGCACTTCGTCTTCTTCACAGGCGACTTGATCAACGAATCCGCAGCGATCGGTCACGCCGTGGACATCTTCCGAGAGATCCGGCCAGTGGGAGGAACATGGGCCGTGGTGGGCAACTCCGACCGCAGCTCCGATGCCGTCGATAGCCTGCAGACGCAGCTGAAGTCCGTGGGCGTCCGCTACCTGGTCAACGCCAGCGCCCAGATCGAAACCGGCCTCTGGCTGGTGGGGGTTGACGACCCGTCCGCCTTCCTCTCTGATGTCGGCGCAGCCATCCAGGATGTGCCATCCGATGCGCCGCGGATCCTGCTGGGGCACTCTCCGGATATCGTCGATCAGCTCAATGGTGCCCGCTTCGACCTCATGCTCGCCGGGCACACACATGGTGGCCAGGTGAACCTCCCGTTCTTCGACGGTGCCTGGATGCTCAATGGTCCGTCCAGCAAATACGTGAAGGGGCTCTATAACGTGCACGGGTCGCCCCTCTACGTTAACCGCGGTATCGGCACGGCGAAAGTCCCGATCCGCCTTGGTGCGCGGCCAGAAATCACTCACTTTACCTTCCATGCCGCCTGAAACCGCGCAACTGACCGAAATTTCGGGGCAAACCTGGATAGACGCCCGGACTGAGCTGGAGTCCGCCCGGCGGGCACTGGCGGCCGCACCGCCTGGCATTGCGCGGCAGGCTCCATTCGATAGGGCACTGGCCGCGGAACGCGGGTGCACTGGGATCGTTCATGAATGGCTAGCGCGGAGTCTCGAACTGGATCGGGTCGGCCAGCCGCGCGTCCTGTTCTCACTCGACGTGGATGGAGTTCTCGAGGACTGGTCAGAAGGGTTCACCGCCACCACGGTGACCGGTGCGGCGGCGCTTCGCTTGCTGCAACTTGGCCAGGTCGCGGTCCTGCTGAACACGGCACACAATCAGCAGGCTGTGGAGCAGCGCGCCCGGCAGTTTCACTTGTTTGGCGGCGTGGCCGCCTTTGGCGCCAGCACCCTGGATGCGCTCTTCGATCGCGAAGAACGACTGATCAGCGATCGAGGGGAGCGGCAATTGGCCCAGCTCCGCGCAGCCCTCCGCGCCGATCCGACGGTCGTTCTGGACTCCACTCACGATTGCTCGGTCCGAGCGAGCCGCATCGTCGACGGGAAACCGCGCCCGATCACCGGCGGTGACGCGCGCCAACTTCTGGACAAGCTCGAGGCCCAGGACCTCGCCTTCTGGGTGGCGCCACACTACACCGACTTCGTGGACCGCTCCATCGACAAGGGGATGGGCATTGACCGCCTGCGGAATACCTTCGCCTTGTCATCGATCCCGCTGGCCGCGATGGGGGATGGAGCCTGTGACGTACCGATGCTCAAGATGGCGCAGTTCGCCTTTATCCCGGCGGCTACGCTGCCAACGTACACGCCTCCGAAGCGGCAGCGACTGCACCGGTCGCGGCTCCTCGGTGCCCAAGCCCTCTGGGAAGCGGCCTGTCAGCTGGTTCCCAGCGCCGGACTTCAGCGCCAGGTCATCGAGAGTGTCCAGCGGCTGGAGATCCCAACCTGGTTTCCCCAATCACTTCGTCAACTTCCCTCGACGACTCGCGGACTCTTTCCACGACTTGCGGCCGCGCTCGGGCCGCGCGGCTGACTCGACAACCACCAAAGGAGGAATCACTAATGGAATTGCGTGAATACTGGCGCGTCTTCAAGCGGCGAGCCTGGATCCCGGTCGTCTTGCTCGTCGTGACCGTGGCCACGGCGGGGGCGCTCACGTTCCTGTCGAAGCCGGAGTACGTTGCAGCGGCCACGGTTCAGGCGAAGGCGACCGGCGCGAGCGGAGCCACCGCGACTCAAACTCTGAGTTTTCAGGAAATCGTGGCTTCAGACACCCTGGCGCTGGCTGTGATCAAGCAGCTGAACTTGAATCAGACGCCGGCCGAATTCAGCAAGCGGATCAAGGTTGCAGCGGGCCACAGCGACCTGTTTACCGTCTCAATCACCGACCCGAGTGCCGACCAAGCGACCTTGGTCGCGAACGCCGTTGCCGCAGTGGCAGCGAAGCTCTACCAAGAGAAGAACGCGACCGCATCTTCAACAGTGTTCGACGCGAACATCACGGCGGCTCGCACCGATTTTCTCAAGCGGTACTCCGATGCCGAGCGGGCAATGCTGACATTCGTGCAGAGCCATCCAAAGATCCAGCAATCGAGCGACATCGACCTCCAGACGCAATACCAGGTGCTGCAGCTCGACGAGCAGGCCGCTTCAGCCGCCTACCAGGCGTTCGAGCAGCAGACGACGGCCGATACGGTGACGGCGCTGTCGCAAGCCAACAACTTCACCGCCAGCGTCCTCGACCCGGCCGTCGCCAAGCCAGACACCAGCTCGCGCTACTTGAAGGTCGCTTATGCTGCTGCGCTGGCGCTGCTCCTTGGCATCGGGTTGATCTACCTGCTCGAGTACATGGACAACTCGGTTCGTGAACCGGAGGGCGTCGAGGAGATGGTGGGCGCCCCTGTGGTCGGGATCATCCCAAGGGCCACCCCGCAGACCCTGCGACCCGCACGAGGAGGTGCAGCATGACCGAAGCTAGACAGGACCAGCTCGTGCTTACAGACGAGACCCTCAACACACATTTCGCCGAGGCCTACCGAGCGCTCCGCGCAAATATCAGCTTCAGCTCAATTGATCGCCCGGTCAAAACCATCCTGGTTACCAGCGCAGCACCCCGTGAAGGCAAGACGACCACCGTGATCAACCTGGGCATCATCATGGCCCAGGCCGGGCTGCGGGTCCTGATCGTCGACGCCGATTTCCGCCGGCCCTCGCTACATCACATCTTCGGGTTTCTACCGAACGGCAAGAGGACACTCCCCGGTCTTTCGAACTTGATCGTTGGGAACGCTCGCATCGAAGACGTACGACTCCCCAGCGGATTTGCCAGGGTGGCACTGGTGCCAGTTGGCATTGTGCCGCCTAATCCCAACGAGCTGATCAGCTCACAACGGATGAAGTCGGTGATGGCCGAGCTGGCCGAGGATGCCGACATAGTGTTGATCGACAGCCCGCCTTGCTTGTTGTACTCCGATGCTTACCTACTGGCACCGCTAGCGGACGGCGTGCTCTATGTGGTCAGGTCGGGGTCGCAAGATAAGGCAGCTCAGCGGCGCGTGCAGCGTCAACTGCAACAGGCGAAGGCGCGCATGCTGGGAGTCGTCTTCAACGACGCCCAGGTAGAGGAGAGCGCGGGCAGCTATAGCTATTACTACGCGAACAACGGCCGAAAGCGCTAGGGTCGGGCTTCCGCTGGGGATCCGGCTGCATCGGCGGCGACGGCCACCGGCGTGGCTGGGCGTCCTCGCGGTGTTGGTCGCAGGACTCGGCCTTGGGATCGCTCTCACCGGCGCCCCGGCAACCATTGTCCTCGGGACCCTGGCGGCGTTGGTCGCGATTGCGGCTGCGATCTACCGGCCGGCCCTCGGACTGGCCGTGCTGGCGGTCAGCTACCCATTCGACCTGACAACGTACGCGGGGCCCGTCAAGCTGACAACCTCGGAGGCGCTCCTCCTGATTCTGGCGCTGGTCTTGATTGGTCGGCATTTCGCCCGAAACCCGCCGGCGATTGAGCGCACGCCGCTCGACGTGCCGGTTCTGCTATTTGCCGTCGCCACCGTGCTAACGCTACTGGGGCTCACCGGCTTTTACAGCGACCAACTGGTGGCGCTGGTCAAGGCGGCCGGCGGGTTCCTGCTGTTCTTTGTCGTCACCCAGAGCCTCCGCGAGCGGCAAGAGATCTGGATTGTGCTGACCGCCGTTGTGGCGGCCGCGCTCGTGGTGGCGGTGCAAACAATCCTCCCTATCATCCAAGGCGTTGATGCCGTGACAGCGCTCAGCCGGGCAACCGGGAACGTGATTGATCCCAACCTCTTTGCGGGCTACCTCGTCCTCGTCATCCCAGTCGCGCTGGCGTTCGGGGTCGCGATTCGCCAGCGCTGGGCACCGTTGCTTGGAGCTGGGGCAATGCTGCTACTGGGGGCGGCGTTGATTGCGACGCTCTCGCGAGGTGGCTGGCTGGGTCTGATCGTGGGCGTCGCCACCATGGCAGCGCTTCTCCCGGGCCGCCGGCGAATGGTCCTTGGGATGGCGATCGGCGTGATGCTCATCCTCCTCATTGGTGTGGCTGGACCCGTTGCGGCACGACTCGGAACAGGCTCAGGGGCCAGCCCACTGCAGACGTTCCTGGATCGGGTGCCGATCTGGTCAGCGGCGGTGAGCATGTTCATGCAGCACCCCCTCTTCGGCATCGGCGTAAACAACTTCGGAAACTACGTCGGCGCATACGACCCCTCGCTTGACGTGAACCAGGCGCACGACCTGTTCCTGAATATCGCAGCTGAGCGAGGTTTGCTTGGCCTCATCACGTTCGGCCTTGTTGTCGTCGTCCTTTTCCGGACGGCGATCAGCGGCCTACGCCGCGCCCCGGGTTTGAGCTACCGGGTGCTGGCGGCTGGCGTGACCGCGAGTTTTGCCGCCTTCCTGGCGGATTCCCTTTTCGACGTCGCCTACTACGACTACAAGATCCTCCTGCTTTTCTGGTTGTTAGCAGGAATGAGTGCGACCCTGCCGAAGCTCTTTGTAACCTCGCAAGCAACTTAGCGCACCTGCGTAAAGCCGGGCGGAGGAAAGCACGCCCGGCTTTTTGGTGTCCTGGGACCCCTGCTTAATGAAGAAAGATTCCGGAGAGGACCGCGTTGGCGCCGGCGGTGTGATCGACGGTGATGGTAACGGTGCCACCGGCGGCCACGGTGATGGGTGCGTTGATCCAGATACCC
>Ga0307479_10000656_pt1 | contig 31209 bp, 26 predicted proteins | sample atmos_gasesECM4C_FD_203743 | JGI IMG/M metagenome (GOLD analysis project Ga0307479, IMG submission 203743) | Hardwood forest soil microbial communities from Morgan-Monroe State Forest, Indiana, United States - atmos_gasesECM4C_515 | ecosystem: Environmental > Terrestrial > Soil > Temperate...
GAGACGACTCCGCCGGCACGAACGGCAACGGGTTGCTCAGCGACCTGTGGCGGTATCTGCCGTATCCTTGATTCATCGTACGAACGCACCTATCCATTCACTGGTACGAACGCCAGAGACTCTGAAGGGACCTCTGGCGTTCTCGTCTTTCTCGTCTCTCGTCCGTTGATTCATTCGCAGCTTTCTGATGACTGCCGTGTAACTTATTTTTTTAAAATTTTCTCTCGCTGCTCAAGGAGCGTGGTATCTTCAAGGCCAGTTTGTTGGTTCCGCCCGCGCCCCTAAACAGCAAACCTTTACATTTAGATTGCGGCTTGTTTGGCCAAGCGCCTGGAAGCGCTTTCTAGACGGAGACGACTGCATGCGCATCTTGCTGTACAACCCCGATAACGGGGTCACGCGGAATTTCATGCCTCATCTATGGATGTTTCTTCTCCAAGCCTTAACTCCCCCCGGCCACGAAGTCGTGCTCATCGATGGCAACGCCCAGCCCATGGATGAAGCCGGCATTGCCCGTTTTGTGCGCGAACAAAACATCGGTCTTGTCGGCATTGGCGCCATGACCCGCATGATCGCCAAAGCCTATCGCATGGCCGACGCTATCCGCGCCGTTGGCGTGCCGGTGGTGATGGGCGGCCCGCACGTTACCGAAGAAGCCGACGAAGCCCTCGGCCGAAACGGCGGTCCGCGCCACGCCGACGCCGTGGCTCTCGGCGAAGCCGACGAAACCTGGCCAAGAATCGTCGCCGATGCCGAACGCGGGCACCTCAAGGATATCTACGCTCCCGTCGATGCCTTCGGACAGGAAAGCAAACCCAGCCTCAAGGAATATCCCGCGATTCCCTGGGACAAAATAGATCTCGCGCAATTTAATCTGGTTCCAAAAATGGTGAAGCGCACGCTTCAGCGTATCGGTGACGGTTGGGGCACCTTTCGCATTATTCCCATGGAATCCGGGCGCGGCTGTCCCTACGGTTGCGAATTCTGCACCGTCACCGGTTTCTTTGGCGACTCCATCCGCTTTCGCACCAACGAAAGCGTCGTGAATGAGCTGCTCCTCCTGAAAGCTCGCGCCAAGAGCGAAGGCGGCCAGATCGCCGTCTTCTTCATCGACGATAATTTCGCCATCAACGTCAAACGCACGAAATCCCTGCTGCGCGACATCATCGCCGCCGGGGCCCAAGTCCACTGGGTCGCGCAGATCAGCGCCAATCTTTTGCGCGATGAAGAACTCGTCGATCTTATCGCCGCTTCCGGTGGTAAATGGGTCTTCATCGGTATGGAGTCCATCGATCCCACCAACCTTGCCGACGTGAACAAAGGCTTCAACAAGCCGGGTGAATATGCCGCCGTGCTCGAAAGGCTCGCTGCCCGCAACGTTTATGCCATCACTTCCTTTATTTTTGGCATGGACAACGACACCGTGGGCGTCGCCGAACGCACGCTCAAAGAAATTCGCACTTGGCCCGCGGGTCTGCCCATTTTTGGCTTGCTCACCCCTTTGCCGGCCACGCCGCTTTACAAGAGGCTCGAAGCCGCCGGACGTTTAACCCGCCCGAAGCATTGGCAGGAGTTCATCCCCTTTGCGATGGCTCATACGCCGCTGAAAATGACCATTGCAGAAGCCCACGCCGAAGTGCGAAAGGGATGGGCCAACGCCTACAGCCCGGAAGCCATGGCGCAAGCTGTCGATTCGCTCAAGGACAAGCCTCTCGGCTACCGCATAAATATCTTCATCGCGCGCATGTGTTTCCGCGGAATCTATTTCCCGCAGATGGGTCCTCTGGCGTGGCTGAAACTGATCTACCAAAATCGCCGCACCATCTTTAGCCTGGTTAGGGAAGGTTTGGCCACCTGGCGCGGCCGCCCCGGCAACCCAGTGCCGGTGGCCGACGAAAGTCTCGAAACTGAGGTCGGCGCCACCTAACAACTGCGCGCAGTCGTGAAGCTCAGATGGGCCTTGGCCGCTAGCTGCCAACGATTTTCGGCAGAAACATACCCGTTTCTTTTGCATGCGTTCCAAATTTGTCGCCAAATTCCTGTCTCAGGAAGGACTCCTCGCGTCGCGCTTTCCAGTAAAACGATGCCCACGCAATAGCCACGCCGAGCAATCCGCGCACTTCGCCCGTTACCACGATGGTCCCCAGGAGCCCCAGCAGAATCCCCGTATAAATCGGGTGACGAACGCTGCGGTACGGTCCTGTGCGTATCAACTCGTGGCCCTCTTTGAGGGTGACGACGCCGCTCCAGTTGGCGCCCAGATGCCAACGCGCCCAAAATGCGATCGCCACGCCAGCCGCAGTCAAAAGCACTCCAGCCCATTCCGTTACGGGACCCGCGGGCACAAACCGCGTCCCCAGCCATCCGTGGCGCGCTTCCGGCCGAAACAAAAGGCCAAAAGCCGCCGCCAGCGGAAGCACGTAGACCAACCGTTGACCCCACGATTCACGCCGCTTGGTTTTCTTCAGCTTGAGCGCGGAGACCAGCCAGTACAATCCGAACAAAATCCACAGCGCGTTGATCCATTCTCGTGGTGAAGAAAAATCCATGGGGGCCTCCCGTTGACCAATTCTTTTTTAGGCGCCGTGCTTGCCGGCTTTTTGTTTCAGATGCGAAATCCACTTGCGCTCCGTACGAATCTGGTCGCGCAAGAAACGCACGACTTCGCCGCCCCACAAGCCCAAATCCAGGCGACCGGAAAGCCGCGCCAGGTGCTTTTCACGGCCAGCTAGCCAGCCATCCCGCTCAGCAAGAATTCGGCCGCGCGTTTCCGCATCCAAGAAGCTGAATAATCCCACGCGCAAACGGAAGCCGTTTTCCGAACTGACTTCTTTACCTGTCGAATGGCTAAGGCGCCGGAGCAGTTGTTGCCTGCCTTTGTTCGTAAGCGCGTAAATGTCGCGCGTCTGTCCGCGCTCGCCGGGACTCTTGCGTTTGCTGACCCAGCCGCTCTCCACAAACCGCCGCAGCAACGGATAGACGAGATTGTTGTGCATCTCGGCCTTTCCCGAAAGCAAACCCACCTGCTTTTTCAGCGCGTACCCGTGCTTGGGCGCATCCAGAAGGTTGGCCAGCACCATTAGGTCATTCATGACACTGTCAGTATTGCACTAATAGACGGGGATGGTCAACCCTTTCGTTAGGGCCCCCGTTTCGACATGGCTGTGGTAAGAATCCAGGGTGGCGAAAAACAGTCGGTCTGGCCACTACCTCGCGAGGCGCGGCTACATTAGTTCTTCAATGAATGAGCGGGCCACATCCAGGGGCACCCGCGGATCGCAGCGGACCAGAGGTCCCTCGTTTAGGACCGGCTCGGCGCCATGCAGCGTGGGGACATCGGTGCGCTCGAAAAATTTCCCGATAGGAATCTCCTCGCCCCAGACGAGCGAGTTCTCCATCGCCGCCTTCCAATCAGCCGGGTCATACGCCGAGTCGTCTTCGAGCTTCTTTACGCGCGGGCGGAACCATTGGTAGGTATTGTCGTGATTGTAGGTAACGCAAGGGCTGAACACATCCAAGAACGAGAATCCCGGATGCTCGATGCCTTGCTTGATCAGCTCGGTCAGATGCTTTTGCTCGCCGCTGAAGCCGCGCGCAACAAAAGTAGCGCCCGCAGCCAGCGCTAGCGAAATCGGATTCACCGGCGCTTCGATGTTGCCAAAAGGCATGCTCTTCGTCTTCATCCCCACGCGGCTCGTCGGTGAAGTTTGGCCCGTGGTCAGCCCGTAAATCTGGTTGTCCATGACGATGTAGAGCAGGTCCACGTTGCGGCGCATGGAGTGAACGAAATGGTTGCCGCCGATTCCGAAACCGTCACCGTCGCCGCCGGTCACTAAGACGGTCAGCTCGTGATTGGCCAGCTTCAATCCTGTAGCCACCGCCAGCGCCCGGCCATGCAGCGTGTGCATGCCGTAGGTATTCATGTACCCGGGGAAGTTAGAAGAACACCCGATGCCGCTGATGGTGACCACGTTGTGGTTGGGTATCCGCAGCTCGACCAGCGCTTTTTGCACCGCCGCGAGCACGCCAAAATCGCCGCAGCCGGGACACCAGTCGGGATCGACGCGGCCTTTCAAATCCGCCATGGTCAGTTGCTGAGTGGCACGTTGTACCCCTATGGCCATTGTGGTCTCCTTCTCAAACCATAATCTCGTGCATGGGCACGGACACTTGCGTCTTCCCCGCCCATTGGGTCTTTCCCGCCAGTTGTTCCTTCACTGCTTCCACGATGTGGTGCGGCATGAAGGGTTCGCCGTCGTACTTGCGAATGTGCCCGTCCGGCACAAAGCTGGTTTCGCTGCGCAGGTAGCGCGCAAACTGGCCGCTGTAATTGTTCTCCACGATGATAGTGTGCCGTGAGTCTTTGAGAATTTCCAGAATCGCTTCGCCATGCAACGGCACCAGCCAGCGGATCTGCAGTTGATTGGTTGAGATTCCTTGCTCATTGAGGATCTCCGAAGCTTCCTCGATGACTCCCATCGTCGAACCCCAGCCGATCAATGTAACGTCGGCCGTGCGCGCGCCCGAAAGCACTGGCGGCGGCACGGCGGCTTCAATCCCGGTCACCTTGCGCATGCGCTTTTCCATCATGGCCCGGCGCTTGACCGGATTAGTGAACTCATCGCTGATGAGCACGCCGTCTTCCATGTGTTCGTCCGTCGCCACGGTATGGATGTGCCCGGGAACACCGGGGATGGCGCGCGGCGAAATTCCGTTGTCGGTGATCTTGTAACGTTTGTAATCGCCGTTAGTGGCAGCCGCGGACGGAGTTCCGTTGCCATTGGCGCTGGTGATGAGTTCGCCTCGATCGATGGATGGACTAAAATCCAGATCTTGCGGATGCACACTGAGCCGGCCTTCCGACAGCAGCAAGTCGCAGAGCACCAGTCCCGGGCACTGGAACCGGTCGGCCAGGTTGAATATTTCGGGGATGAGCTTGAAGCAATCGCCGATGTCCAGCGGCGCCGCGATGATCCGAGGATAATCGCCGAACGCCGCGCCAAGCATTTGCCAGAGGTCGCCTTGCTCCGTCTTTGTGGGAACTCCCGTCGACGGGCCCGCTCGCTGGCAATTGATAACCACCACCGGCGTTTCAATCATGGCGGACATGCCCAAGCCCTCGCTCATCAGCGCAAAGCCGCCGCCTGAAGTAGCGCACATGGCCCGAACACCCGCGTGGGCCGCGCCGATCGCCATGTTGATCACGCCGATTTCGTCTTCGACTTGCCGCACCATGATGCCCGCTTTGCGCGCGTGCGCGGCCATCCAGTGCAGCACGCCGGTCGAAGGGCTCATGGGATAAGCGCAATAAAATTTCACGCCTGCCGCCGCTCCGCCCATAGCCATCGCGGTATTCCCGCTAAGGATGGCGTAGCGGTTCTCGGTCCTCGAAAGCGGATTCGGGAACGCCCGGAAGTGTGCGGCGGCATAATCATAGCCGGCCCGCGCCACCGCGACGTTCTCCGCCACTACGGCCTCGCCTTTCTTTTTGAACTGTTCCCGCAGCACTTCCTCGAGCGCCGGGAAACCGATGCCCATCATGTGCAAGCCGGCGCCGATGGCCAGGGTGTTTTGCGCAACTTTATTTCTGCTGATGTCGGCTAGCTCGGAAACCGGAAGTGGGCAGAGTTGTACGTCGTCGTCGGCCGGGCCCGGCTTGATGGTGTCCGCGTTATAGATGCATGCCGCGCCGGCACTGAGAAGCTTCAAGTGCCGGTCCATGGTGTCCTGGTTTAGCGGGATGAGAAGATCGATGCGGTCACCCATGTTGGTGACCTTTTCCGTGCCCGTTCGAATCGTCAGTAAGGTGTGGCCGCCGCGGATGATGGATTGGTAGGCGTTGTACGCATTCAGATGCAGACCCCGCCGGCTGAAGATTTTTGCAAAGATGTCGCCCGGCGTAGCGACTCCCTGTCCGGCCGCGCCTCCGATACCGATAGCGAAGGTTTGCTTCATGGCACCCTCTCAAGCTGAGTGCGGCCGATCAACTGCACTCCCAGCTCTCGGCCGGGCTCAAATGAAAATTTGCATTCGCGCTATAGAGTCTCCTCCCCCGAATGACCAACTAGCTCTTTCGCGTAGCCGGGAGTATACACCCATTTCTTGGGTAGGTACTTTCAAATTGCGATGTGGCGATCGGCCTGCTCCAGGTCGTAGAGTCGCCGCACGTCCTAGGCGCTCAGCCAATCTTGCCGTCCGTTCCGTGCTTCCTTGGTAAGACACATCAGCCCAAATTGTCTTTGCCTATGCCAATTTGGAGGCTGTTTTTGTTTGCCCGCAAGGTGCACACTCTTTTCCATGAAAACCAGCAAGCCCGCCAAGTTCGGCCCCCAGACCGAAGCCATTCACGGTGGCGAACCCAACCGCCACGGCGTCAACGGCCCCATCGTGACGGAAATTATCCGCTCCTCCACTTTTACCTTTTCTTCCACCGAAGAAATGAAGCGGTGGGCCGAAGGCAAGAACAAGGCCTACATCTATACGCGCTATGGCAATCCCACGCTCACCGTGGCGCAGGAGAAAATTGCGGCCCTCGAAGGCGCCGAAGCCGCCATTGTCACTGCTTCCGGCATGGCCGCCATTTCCTCTGCTTTGCTCGCCGCGCTCAAGGCCGGCGACGAAGTTATCACCACGGCGCAGACTTATGGCGGTACGTACCGCTTAATGCGCGATGTTTTTCCCAACATGGGCATCACTGTCCGCCAAGTCGGCACCGATCTCGCGGGCATCGAGAGTCTCCTCACCCCGCGTTCGAAAGTTCTTTACGTCGAAACGCCCACCAATCCCACGCTTCGCCTTGTCGATATTCACAAAGCCGTGGCTTTCGCCAAGAAGCACAAACTCGTTTCCATCATCGACAATACTTTCGCCACACCGGTCCTGCAGAATCCCATCGCGCTGGGCTACGACATGGTCGTTCACAGCGCCACAAAAGCTCTAGCCGGACACTCCGACATCATCGCCGGGGCCGCTGTGGGCAGCGCCGAGTGGATGGAGCGCGTCCGCCACATGATCATTTACCTGGGAGGCTCGATGGATCCGGGAGCCGCGTACCTATTGATTCGGGGCATCAAAACTCTCGGCGTGCGCGTCGAACGCCAGTGCGAAAACGCCATCGCTGTCGCCAAATTCCTCGAAGGACATCCTAAAGTGGCTCACGTGCATTATCCCGGCTTGCCGTCGCACGCGGATCACAAACTTGCCAAGAAACAAATGCGCGGATTTGGAAGCATGCTGGCGTTCGACATGAAGGGCGGGCTCTCTGCCGCCCGGCGCTTCTGCGATCGCGTCCGGCTGTTTCTGCTGGCGGCCAGCTTAGGTGGCGTGGAATCGCTGGTGATTCTTCCGATCTACAGCTCGCATTACAACATGACGAAGGAAGAATTGCAGCGCGCGGGCGTCAGCCCCGGTACGGTGCGCGTTTCGATCGGCTTAGAAGACAAAAAAGATTTAATCGGAGATTTAAAACAAGCGCTCGCTTAGCTTTTATCGTCCTGGTGCTGCAGAATTTGGCTGGGCCGGAAGCCCGCCGCTAAAACGAAAACGAGACGGCCAACCGAATCCTACGCCTTCGGGACGAGCTCTGGAGAACTCCATTCGTCCTCGGCGGGGAGCAAGGATTTCACGATGTCTTCCAATTCGTGCGAGCTGCTGACATGTTCTGGATAGTTGTGAGCCGTAATGTCAAACGCCAGATTGTGCTTGGCGCGAATCTCCTGCAGTTCCTCCTGCAGCCGGACGGCAATGCGTTTCGCGGTTAGCACGTCGGTCCCAGGGAGCACCAGCGCAAACAAATCCGCCGAAAGCCGGTAGACCGAATCCGTCGGCCGCAGCTTGCGGGACATTGCTTTCGCCGCATCGCTCCAAGCTTCCGTGCTGGGCTCAGCCTTTGCCGAGGCGTTTGCCGGCTTGGCCTTCACCAGCAACAGCGAAAGCGTCTTTTTCATGGTCATGGCCCTGCGGTATTCCATCGTCAATCGATCCCAGAAATGATTCTGATCGGGCATGGTCTGGAGCAAATCCACGCTGGCTTGATGCTGTAAGGTCATGTTGCGGTCCAGCTCCGCCAGCACGTGCTGCTTCAGTTTGCGCACCGTGCGCTGCCGGTCCAGCAAGTAGCCGACAAAAAGCATCGTCAGCGCGCAAAATCCGAAGAACGCCACACGCAGCGTCCACTTGCTCCCCACCGGGTGCAGAAACACCAGCGGGTACATGAATGCAGCCAGGCCGGCGGCTTGCACCAAAACATAAGCGGCGGCCAGAATCGTGAGCTGCAGTTCACGCCGTTCAAGATGATCCAATTCCGTGCGGTTGAGCGTTCCCATAACGTTCTAAGCCGCCCAGACCCCGTCGGGGCCGGCCTTCTCACTCTCCCATCGGCCAATATCCAGCAGCGCCAGGCGAGCTTCGCCTGCGACTGTCCTTCTATCGTCTAGCCCGGCCCCGCATTTCACAATGGGCGCAAAGTACCTGTGTTGCGGAAATGCTACTGTCCTTCCGGAAGAGAATAGGAATTGTAGTGGAGTCTCACTTTGGTTTACTTTCCAGAGGTTCCGTGCGCTCTGCGGTAACGAACGGATTGCGGGCGTCTCAGATTAAATCCTGCTAGATCATAAGCATGGAAGAGCGAAGCAAGTACCCTCGAAATCAGTCGGCGCCGGACGATACGGTGAGAGGCTTCGCCGCACCGCCGCCGAAGCCCAATTTAACGTAGTGAACCCCTTCGACACCGTCGAGGTGGCTCAGTGCGCGCCAGCAATCGATCACCACGCGCGGCTCGGAAGGCCCCAGGCTAACCCACAATGCCGCTTGCAGTGTGCGAAACTCCTGCCAGGGCGTTGCCAGGACCACCACCTGCGACTCCGCGATGCATTCTTGTGCTGAGGAAGCGACGCGAATGTTTTTGTACTTGTCGAGCGCCCGGGTGGCATCTCCCGACGGATCGTAGACCATCACGGGAAGACTTCGAGAAGATAGCTCTTGCGCGAGCAAAAGCCCGAACGATTCTTCGACCACGTCCGTATCCGGTTTGTAGGTCAGCCCCAGGATCCCGACGGTGTCGGATTCGTTTCGATGACTTTCGACGGCCTCCGCGAGCGATTTGATTTGCGCGCGGTTGAAAATGTCGGTAGCCTCCGCAAGGCCGGAGGAAGCGCCTACGCGTGAAGCCAGCGCGGCGAGTGCGCGATTATCGCGGGGGAAGCACGGCCCGCCGTAACTCACTGCACCTTTCAGATATTTGGCTCCGATGCGTGTATCCAGGCCCAGCGCGTCGGTGACCACGTTCACGTCCGCTTCCGGCAACTTCTCGCAGAGGCGCGCGAGCATATTGGCGTAGCTGATTTTCGTGGTGATGTAGGTGTTGACGGAGAGCTTGGTGATTTCCGCGTTGATCCAATTCATGCGCGCGAAGGCGGGAGAATTCTTGCAGGTGCGTTTGTAAATTTCGCATAAAACATCGCCGGCGCGAGCATCCGATTCGCCGATCAAAAGAAAATCCGGATTGTAGAAATCGCGAATCACCGTGCCCAACGCGATGAATTCCGGGTTGTAGCACAATCCAAAATCGACCCCGCAACGTTTGCCGCTAGCGCGTTCCAGTGCTGCTTTGATGGGCCCGCCCAGGGACCCAGGCATGACCGTGCTGGTGACCACCACCACGTGGTAGGCGGACTTGGTGCGCAGCGCGCGCCCAATGGATTCGCAGGAAGGAATCGCATAGCGCAGCGAAAAACCGCCGTCCGCTTCGCTGGGAGTGGCCACCACCATGAACGTCACGTCCGACGCGCCGACCGCCGCTTCAATGTCTTTTGTCGCGGAAATGCGCCCGCCGGATTCGGCGAGGAGCTCGGCGAGGCCGGGCTCGTGGACCGGTGGCACCCCACGGCTGATGGCGTCCACTCTCTCGGGATTCACATCGACCGCACGAACGTTAAATCCGCGCGCGGCAAAGCAAGCCGCCATCGGCGCTCCGAGTTTGCCCAATCCAATCACCGAAACTGAGGAAACCATACGCCTCCTCTAGAGAGAAACCTTAGTTTAGCGTGAGAGAGGCCCAAGAAAATAGAAATTAGCAGCGGCCAATGCACAAGGACCTATGAAATTCCTTCGCGGCAGGAACGCATTCAGCATGCTGGGCATGGGGCTCGCGCTTGCGAGCTTCGTGGGCTGCAGCCGCACCCAAAAGGCACGGGTCTAGAAGACCCGCCACTACACGGAAGTGAGGAAGGAACCGTCGGGTGCGACGAAGGCGTAAGCCATGCGCGGAGTGTTGAAGGCCCAGCCAGGATTGCCGTGGCAGTCGAGGAGGATGAGGCCGCCGGTCGAGTGGGTGCGTTTGGCGAGAAGATGGACGGCTTCGCGGGCGGCGAGATGTGCGGCGGAGGTGCCACAAGAAATGTTGTTGGGCGCGTCCACATAAGTGGCGGGGCGGCGGAGAAAGTCGACAGCGGATTTGGCCAGGACCACTTTCATGATGGCTTCGCCGTAGCCGGTACAAGAAACGCCGCCGGCTTCGGAGTCGGCATAGCAACCGCAGCCGATGAGGGGAGAATCGCCAACACGGCCGGGAAGTTTGCAGCAGGTGCCGCCGGTGGAAGTGGCGGCGAAAAGACTGCCATTCGTGTCGAGAGCGACAGCACCGACGGTACCCTGTTCGTGGCCGCGGTGATGCTCGGCGGCGTGTTTATCGGCTTTGCACTTCCTCCAGGCTTCGTGCTCGGCTTCGCTAACCATTTCCCGGCGCTTCGAGAGTTTGATTCCCTGCTCCTTGGCGAAGCGCTCGGCGCCTTCGGCAACCAGCATCATGTGCGGGCAATGCTCGAGGATGGCGCGGGCAACGCGGATGGGATTCTTGATGCGCTCTAGAGCGGCGGCAGCGCCGGCGCGGAGCGTGGCGCCGTTCATGATGATGGCGTCGCATTCCACGTGGCCATCGAGATTGAGGTGCGACCCGTAGCCGGCGTCGAACACGGGATCGTCTTCGAGGACCGTGATGGCGGCTTCGATGGCGTCGAGAGCGGAGCCGCCACGGGAAAGGATGGACCAACCGGCCGCCAGAGCGCGATGGCAGCCCGATTTGCAGGCGTCCACGGCTTCATCGGGGATGTCCCAGGCGCCGCCGTGAACAATGAGGGCAGGTTTCATCACAAAAGCATCGCAGAGAAGAAGGAAAATGGAAAATAGAAATTCGCAAAACGAAATGCGCGGCAGAAATATTTTTTAGAAAACCCCGTCAAACGCATAGCCGCAGAGAAGAAAAAAGAGTCAGACAAAGAAATCGAGGGCAAAAAGAAGGATGCCAAGAATCAGAAGAATGGCTGGGCCGTTGATGCGACGGCGGGGAAAGCGCGTGATGGAATGAAAGAAAGTAACCGGGATGGCTTTGAAACGGGATTCTCCGCGGATGGCGTAAAACGGGCCGGCCGGAATGTAACGGGAAAAATTACGACGAAAAAAAGAAAGCTCATCGTGAAACCACAGGGAAAAATCGCCGCGGCTGCGCCACATGAGCGCGGCGCCAGTTAGGAACAAGAGATTGCCGAAAACGCTTAGAAGCCCGAGCGCCGGGCCTGCTCCCCAGCTCATAAGTCCTCACAGCTACCGGCCCAGTTCCAGGAGTAGGACGCCCGGAACGGCCGGAAGGTTACTCGCCGTCGTGGATGGTGACGAGGCGGACGAGTGCAAACTCTTTTTTGCCGGCGGGAGTGACGACTTCGATTTCGTCGCCGACTTTGCGATTGAGTAGGGCTTTGCCGATGGGGGAAGTCGTGCTGATGAGGCCCCGTTCGGCGTCGGCTTCCTCGCTGCTGACAAGCGTGTAGTCAATTTTGACGTCGCGCTGCGTGTCCAGGACCGTAAGGCGCGAGCCGTAGCCGGAGCGGTCCTTGGGGATATTGGTGAGGTTCAACATGCTGAGGTCGCCCATGCGTTTTTTGAGATGGGTGATCTTGAGGTTGACGTAGCCCTGGCGCTCCTTGGCGTACTTGTACTCGGCGTTTTCCGAAAGGTCGCCGTGGGCGCGGGCCACAGCGATTTCTTTGGGGAGTTCGACGTTTAGCTCGTGCGAGAGCTGATCGATTTCTTCCTGGAGTTTTTTCTTAATCTTGGCTAGTGGGTCAGACATGGTCGTCGGTTGTGCGTTCGGTAAAAAAAGTTGGCGGAGCCCGAGACCAACGGATGGTCTGCCGGACCCCGCGTAGGAGACATTATAGATGCGGTGGAATTGAAGTCACAAGTGGAAGCAAAAGAATTGGCGCTCCCGGGCGGCCGCCAGGCGGTCAGCGGACTTTTACTTCCAAGGATTGGGATTTGGTGTGGCCGGCGGCGTCGGCGATGCTGAGCGTGTAGGTGGTTGATTTTGTGGGAGTTACATCAACACAGCGGGAATAGGAGGGCCAGACGGGATTGGGCTGAGGTTCGAGGGTGAGGGTTTTGGCGTTGGCCACGCCGTAGCACAACTGGACCGATTCGCCCCGGCGAACGGTTCCTGGATAAGCGTAGAAATTCTGGATAGCTAGTTCTTTTCCGCCTAATCGCTCGAGGGTGATGCGATCCTGCTCCAATTGTTTTTGGGTTTTGTCGCGGTTGGCACGTTCTTCAATTCTGCGATTTTCAAACCAGCGGGAAAAAAGGATGAAGAGCACCACGAGCGCGACGATGGCGAGAACGCCCGAGGAATAGAGGAAAGGATTCTTGAGGGCAGATTTTTTTGGTGGATCCGGTTGCGTCAACATGCACGGTCTCCCTTAGATATGGAAGCTTTCAGATAGAGAAAATAGCGCGGAAAGGTGTGCTGAGCAAAGAAGCGACTAGCTGGAGGCGGGGGGTCAGTGCTGGGGAGCGCCCGCCAGTTCGCGCCAGGTGATGAGCTTGATGTTTTGTTCTTGGAGCAACTGGCGGAAGGCGGGACTGGTAAAGAAATCGAAGTCGCGCTGCCGCCAAGCGGCCCCCCAAGTGTCGCGTTCGCGGGTGGCGGCTTTCATTTCGTCGTCGGCGAAGGCGAGGTGGATGACGAATTCGGTGACGCCGGGTTCGAGATTTTTCAGCGCGGCGGTGTAGAAGTCGGCCCACTTATCGGGTGGGACGGAGGGCGAGATAGTGACAGTGTGATCGAGGACGATGTCGGCGGGAGATAAGCTGGATTCAAGATAAGGATGGTCCGCGAACCAATCGCGCACGACAAAGACAGGCAACTTGTAATCGTGAGCGAGGCCGAGAACAATATCGAACAGATCCTTGCCATTTTCATAGAGGCGATATTGGTGGGAGTCAAGATGCGTGGGACGGATGCCCATGGCGTAAGCTCGGTCAATTTGCGCGCGGAGTTCCAGCGCGACTTCAGCGGGATTAATTTTTGTGGTGGCTGACCAATCGTGATGGAAATAGCCGTTTTCGTCGACGAGGCTGGGTACTTTGTCTTTGGGAGCGACCGGACCCCAGCGGTAGAAGACCCTCTCGCTGGTCAGTGTGAGGTGTAGGCCGAAATCGAGATCGCGGCGAGATTTGGCATAGTCGGCGATTTCCGGGAACCAGGGACAAGGCACCATGATACTGGCGGAGTTGACGAGGCCGGTATCGAGTGCTTTGATAGTCGCGGCGTTGACGGAATGAGTCACGCCCACGTCGTCGGCGTGAACGATTAAGAGTTTTCGATCTCGAGGATAGCCGAGTTTTTCCGCTAGCGATTTGCCGTTACTTTGCGCGGACGAGTTGGGAGATGCAGACAAAATGACCAGGAACAAAAGATAAAGCTGAACAATTTTCATACCGGCGCACCGAATTTCATGCGGTGCATAAAATACATCCGAAGAACCTAGCGCGCAAGGACGGTAAGCGATGAAGTGAAGGAGGCCATGGTGAACTGGAAGAAGGCGGTGATGGGTTGCGGGATGGCAGCAGTGCTCGGGTGCGCATCTAGGGCACCGGCGGAAACGGCGCTGACGGTGAAGAATTTGCGCTGCGAATACAAAGTGGATCCAGCGGGCATCGACGTGCGGAAGCCGCGGCTGAGCTGGGAGTTGGCGAGTGCGGAAAAAGGCGCGCTCCAGACGAGCTACGAGGTGCGCGTGGCAGGGTCGGAATCGGAACTGGCGCGCGGGAAAGTGATTTGGGATAGCGGGAAGCAAGCTTCGGAGCAATCGATTCAGATCGAATATGGGGGCCCGGCAGTCGAGAGCAAGAAGATTTATTACTGGCAAGTGCGCGTGGCGGATAACCACGGCCATTTGTCGGAGTGGAGCAAGACGGCGCGCTGGGAAATGGGCCTGCTCGAAGCGACGGACTGGAAAGCCAAATGGATTACGCCCAATTTACCGGAGGATGAAAAGAAGTCCAACCCGTCGCCGCTCCTGCGCAGAGAGTTTGCGGTGAAAAAGAAGGTGGAGCGAGCGCGACTTTATGCCACGGCGATGGGACTCTATGAGATGGCCCTGAATGGGAAACGCGTGGGAGACGAATATTTCACGCCCGGATGGACGGCGTACGACTTCCGTTACCAATATCAGAGCTACGACGTGACAAGCTTGGTGAAGAGTGGAGAGAACTGCCTGGGAGCCATGCTGGGGGACGGATGGTTCCGTGGAAGGATAGCGTGGGGTGAGAAGAGAAACAGCTACGGCAAGAAAGTAGCGCTGCTTGCGCAACTGGTGATTACCTACGTGGATGGGACCGAGGAGATTGTCGGCAGCGACGAAAAGTGGAAAGCAGCAACGGGCGCGGTGCTGGAGTCCGATATCTACAACGGGGAGACCTACGACGCGCGGCTGGAGCGAGCCGGCTGGAACGAGGCGGGGTACAAAGACAACGAGTGGAACGGCGTGACCGTTCTAGAAGCGCCAAAAGCCAAGCTCGTGGCACCGGCAGGGCCGGGGGTAAAAAAGATCGAAGAGATCAAACCGGTGAAAGTGTTCGAAACGCCCGCGGGCGATACGGTCATCGACATGGGGCAGAATATGGTGGGCTGGATGAAATTCCGAGTAACGGCGCCCGCAGGAACGACCATTACGCTGCGCCACGCGGAGGTGCTGGATCGCGCTGGGAATTTCTATACCGGCAATCTGCGCTCCGCGAAAGAGACCCTCCGCTATACCAGCAAAGGCCAGGGAACGGAAACGTTCGAACCGCATTTCACGTTTCAAGGATTCCGGTATGTGGCGGTCAGCGGCTGGCCGGGAGAGGTGAAAGCGGACGATTTTACCGGGGTGGTGGTGCATTCGGCGATTCCCAGGACCGGCGCGTTTCGAAGCTCCAGTTCCTTGCTGAACCAGTTGGAGCACAACATTATCTGGGGACAGAAAGGGAATTTTCTGGACGTGCCGACCGATTGCCCGCAGCGCGACGAACGGCTGGGGTGGACCGGGGACGCGCAAGCGTTTTCGCGGACGGCTTCCTTCAATCATGACACCGCGGGTTTTTACACCAAGTGGCTGAAGGATTTGGCGCTGGACCAGGAAGAGGACGGAGCCGTGCCGTTTGTGATTCCCAATGTTTTGTCGCACGAAACACGGAAAGGCGAGGCCGCATCGGCCGGGTGGGCGGATTCGGCGGTAGTGGTGCCATGGACGGTGTATCAGGCTTACGGCGACAAGCGGATCCTCGAAGAGCAGTACCCCAGCATGAAGGCTTGGGTGGAATACATGAGGCGGCAGGCTGGAGAGAGGTTTATCTGGAGCTCGGGATCGAGCTTTGGCGATTGGTTGGCGTTTGCGACGACGAATTCGGATTATCCGGGGGCTACCACGGACAAGGATTTGATTCAGACAGCGTATTTTGCCTGGTCTACGGAACTCCTGGCGAAGACGGCGGAAGTGCTGGGGAAAAAGGATGACGCGGCGGAATACGCGGGGCTCGAGGAAAGAATTAAAGGAGCGTTTCAGAAGGAATTTGTGACGCCGAATGGGAGAGTCGCGTCGAACACGCAGACAGCTTATGCACTGGCGCTGGAGTTTGCTCTGCTCCCGGAAGCGCAGCGAGCCGAGGCGGCGGCGCGGCTGGCGGCGGACGTGCGGAAATTCGGCCATTTGACGACTGGATTCCTGGGAACGCCGGTGCTTTGCCAAGCTTTGAGCGATTACGGGTATTTGGACGAGGCCTACATGCTGCTGAACCGCAAAGAGTATCCGTCTTGGCTGTATCCGGTGACCAAGGGGGCGACGACCATCTGGGAAAGGTGGGATGGGATCAAGCCTGATGGGAGTTTTCAGGATGCGGGGATGAACTCGTTCAATCACTACGCGTATGGAGCCATCGGGGATTGGATGTACCGCGTGGTCGCAGGAATCGAGATCGATGAGAAAGTGCCGGGGTACAAACACATCCTGATACAGCCGCGGCCTGGCGGTGGATTGACGCTTGCGACCGCCACACTGGAGAGCATGTATGGGCATGTAGCGTCGGGTTGGGAGATCGCGGACGGAAAGACGACGGTGAGGATTGAGGTGCCGGCGAATGCGACGGCCACGGTGAGATTGCCGAAGGCGAGGCTCGGGGACGTGAGTGAGGGAGGGAAACCGCTCGTGGACCGGGGGGATATTTCCGGCGCGCGGCAGTCGGGGGATGCCGTCGTCGTGGAGGTGGGATCGGGGAAGTATGTGTTTGTGAGCGCGATTGCAGATGAAGGAAAGAAATAGGATCGAGCTGCGGCGGCCAGCTGCCGCACTCCAAGATTAGTTAGTTTTCCAGCTTGAAGATTCTCTCCATTAAGAGCCATTTTTCGCCAGGGCGAGCTTGCGGCAAAGCTTTCTGGAACTTCCACATGAGGTTTTCCCATTCCTGGACTTTGGGATTCGTGCGGTCGGCTGCGGCTTTTTTCTCGAATGAAAAAGATTCATCGACTTCCAGGATCATGAACAAGCGTGTTCCGCGAAGGTAGATTTCCAGATCCAGGACGCCCGCGTCTTTGATGCTCTTGGTGATTTCCGGCCAAATGTTTTCGTGATAGCGCCGGTACTCGGCGATGAGCTTGGGGTCGTCTTCTAAATCCAGTGCGAGGCAGTAACGTATAGTCATGCCGGTGCGCCTTCACTGTTTGTAGAAACGCTTTCGAGCGCCGCCTCGGGCTTGTAACCGGACACTCCGAAATAGAGGATGAAGAGGTAGCACAGCAGCGGGACGATGAAAGCGGTTTGAATGCTGGAGGCGTCCGAAATGCGGCCCATGATGGCGGGGAAAAATGCGCCGCCAAGAATGGCCATCACCAAGAGCGAAGAGCCGCGCTTGGTGAGCGGGCCGAGATTCTTGATGCTCAAAGCAAAGATGGTGGGAAACATGATGGAATGGAAAAATCCGATGAGGACCACGGCCCAGACGGAGATCAGACCGGTAGCCAGCAAAGCCACCGTGGCGCAAATTAAGGAAGCGGCGGCGAACAGGGATAATAATCGGGCCGCGGGAATCTTTTTCATCACCGCCGAACCGATGAAACGGCCAGCCATGAATCCGATCTGGTGGAGCAGCAAATACAGCGCAGCGGTTTTTGCTGGAGTTCCGGGAACGGAGAACTGCGCGTAACGAATGACAAAGCTCGCCACGCCTACCTGTGCGCCTACGTAAAAGAACTGGGCGAGGACGCCTTTTACAAGATGGGGATGAGAGAAGATAGTTCGCGAGTCGCCCTCCCCGTTCCCAGCGCCAGTTTCTCCGACCGTCTCTTGCACCTCCGGCAGATGTGTCAGTTGAATGAGTACGGCGACGACAATAAAAATTCCAGCGATCAGCAAATACGGGCCCTTCACAGTGCTGGCTTCTGACGAGCGGTAGGCGTCCAGTTGGGCGGCGCTCATGGCCGCAATTTGTGCGGGCGTATTCTCGACTCCGGTGAGAATGAAGGTCCGTCCGACTATGGGAGAAAGAACGGCGCCGACGGCGTTGAAGGACTGGGCAAAATTCAAGCGGCGGTCCGCACTTGCTACCGGTCCAAGAATCGTCGCATAGGGATTGGCGGCGACTTCGAGGAAGCTCTGGCCGCAGGCCATTACAAAAAGAGCAAAAAGAAAGAAGCCGTAAATGCGTGAAGAAGACGCGGGGAGAAAAAGCACCGCGCCAACCGCGCACAGAAAGAGGCCGGTGAGGATTCCTTTCTTGTAGCCGATTTTTTCCATCAGTCGCCCGGCGGGAAAAGCAGCCAGGAAATATCCGCCGAAAAACGCCACTTGGATAAACGAAGATTCGAAATCGCTGAGGCCGAAGGCTTTCTTCAAGTGGGGGATCAGTATGTCATTGAGATTGACGCCGAAGGCCCACAGGAAAAAAAGGCTGGTGATGAGAATGAAAGGCACAAGGAAGCGGTGCTCCGTGACGGGAACGGACCGGCTCTGGCTCACTCGTGCGGCTGCTGGAGTTGTCATCGGGCGTCTCCGTTACGTCAGCGCGCGGTCCAGGTGCGTGTAGCCGGCGTCCACGTAAACGTGCTGGCCGGTGATGTGGCTAGCTCTTTCGGAGATGAGAAAGAGAACCATGTCGGCGATTTCTTCGGGCTTGGTCATGCGTTTTCCCAGGGGAATCTTGGAAATAATTCTCGCGAGCTTTTCCTCGGGATTCGGGAACCCGGACACCCATTGGCGATAGAGCGGGGTCATGACTTCGGCCGGGACCACGGCGTTGACGCGAATGCCGGCCGGGAGCAATTCAGCGGCCCATTCGCGCGTGAGGCCTAGAATCGCGGCTTTGGCGGCCACATAGCCGGAAGTGCCTCCTTGGCCGGTCACGGCGGTTTTCGAGCTGATGTTTACGATGGAGCCGCGGGTCTTTTTGAGGGCGGGCAAGGCGTAGTGGGCCATGGCGTAGTAGTGGATCAGATTGAGTTCGAGGGAAGCGACGAATTTTTCTGGAGTGCCGTGCTCAAGGCTCACGTTGTCGTTGGCGCCGACGTTGTTGACCAGCGCGTCGAGGCGGCTGAATCTTTCTAGAACATGGTCCACGGTCTTGCGGCAAGTTTCCGGTGCGGTGATTTCGCCGGAGATGAACTCGCTTTGGAAGCCGGCGCTCTCGAGAGCCGAATGCAATTGCTTTCCGGCTTCCGCGTCGTGGTCCAAAAACACAGGAATCGCGCCTTCGGCGGCGCTGGCGCGCACAATGGCCGCGCCGATGCCTTTCGCGCCCCCGGTTACCAGAACAACTTTTGATTTGAGTTCGAGGTCCACGGTTTAGCCTCGCAAGTTAAAAAAGCCGCCGTCAAGCGGATAGTCAACGCCAGTGAGAAAAGAAGCTTCGTCAGAACAAAGAAACAGGGCGAGAGAAGCGACTTCCTCCGGCTTGCCCATTCTCCCGACCGGTTGTGACTTGGCCAGCTTTTCATACATTTCTTTTTCGTGGCCGGGATAGTTTTTCCTCAGGTAATCATCGACAAAGGGCGTATGGACGCGCGCGGGCGAAATACAGTTGCAGCGAATGTGGTGCTCGACGTAGTCCTTGGCCACCGAATAAGTCATGGCAATGACGGCTCCCTTGCTCATGGAGTAGGCAAAGCGGTCGGCGAGCGCCGCGGAGCCGGCGATTGAAGCCATATTGAGAATCACGCCTCCCCCCTTCGCTTTCATGTGGGCGATCGACTCGTGGATGCCGTTGTAGATGCCTTTCACATTGACGCGAAAAAGGCGGTCGAAATCTTCTTCGGAGGTGGTTTCGACAGTCCCGATATGAGAGATGCCGGCGTTGTTCACCAGGATGTGGATACGTTCTTTCGAAAACATTCGTTGAAAGATTTCGCGGACCTGCCGCTGGTCCGTTACGTCGCAAGCATGGCCGGTGGCCTGCCCGCCAGCGCTCGAGATTTGTTTTGCCGTGGCTTCGGCTTGCTGGGGGTTGATATCGGCGATTCGAACGATGGCACCACTGGCCGCGAAACGCGCGGCAATGGCCTGCCCAATGCCGCTGCCGCCGCCGGTAACGATAGCCACTTTGCCATCCAGCCGGAAGTTGCCGGCGCCGCTAGCTGAGCTGGTCAGAGGGAGATACCTCGTTTCCAGGGGATAAAATCTTCCTGCCCTTTTAATTCCGCCTTGGTGCGAATCTCGCCGCTGGCCACCTGAATCACAGAGTCGAGGATCTCTTCGCCCATTTGTTGGATGGTTTTTTCTCCGGAAATAATTCCGCCCGTGTCGATGTCGATGATGTCGGGCATGCGCTCGGCCAGAGTCGAATTTGTGGAAAGCTTCACAACCGGAGCAATGGGGTTCCCGGTCGGAGTTCCCAAGCCCGTGGTAAAGAGCACTACATTCGCCCCGGCGCCTACTTGCGCGGTCACGCACTCAACGTCACTTCCGGGAGTGCATTGCAAATGAAGGCCCGGCGCGGTCGCATACTCGGGATAGTCGAGCACTGCGGTTACGGGAGAATTCCCGCCTTTCCTTGCCGCGCCCGCGGACTTCATGGCGTCGGTCAATAGTCCATCGCGCATGTTTCCTGGACTGGGATTCATCTCGAAACCGGAGCCCACGGCCTTAGCGCGCGCGCCGTAGCTTTTCATCAATTGAATAAAGCGGTCGGCCACTTCCTTCTGAGTGCTGCGATTGATGAGTTCTTGCTCCACGCCGCACAATTCCGGAAATTCCGAAAGAATGGTTCTCCCGCCAAGCGCGGCCAGGAGATCGGAAGTGTGCCCAATCGCGGGATTCGCGGAAAGACCGGAAAAACCGTCGGAGCCTCCGCACTTCAATCCAAGACACAAACGAGAAAGGGGGATGCTTGTGCGGCGGCATTCATTGGCTTCGATCAAGCCAAGAAACGTGTCGCGAATGGCTTTCGCCAGCATGGCAGCTTCTGTACCGCTTTGTTGCTGTTCCACGATCACGAGAGGCTTCTTAAAGGCGGGGTCACGCTTGCGCAACTCTTCGCCGAGAATGCCGATTTGGGCGTGCTGGCACCCCAGGCTGAGCACCGTCGCTCCTGCCACGTTAGGGTGATGGATGTAACCGGCGATGAGCCCGCAAAGATTGCCGGCATCCTCGCGCGTTCCTCCGCAACCGCCTTCATGAAGCAGAAAGCGAATGCCATCGACATTTTTGAAGATTCGGGAAGGTGGAGGACTTGGGGTGTAATCGGTAAAAGTGCGCGTTTTGATTTCCGCAGCCCGGCCATTTTTATAAAGCTCGGCCAGCTCCGCCACCTGCCGCCGGTAAATTTGCGGAGCCGCAAATCCCAGCTCTTCCTCGAAAGCCTGTTTCAGGACGCCGATGTTGCGGTTTTCGCAAAACACCAGCGGGACAACGATCCAGTAATTTCGCGTGCCTGCTTGTCCGTCGGCACGGCGGTATCCGAGAAAATCGCGCTGCAGCCAGCGTGAGACGTCCGGCGGGGACCACTGGAACTCCCGCGTTTTTTCGTGAAATTCCTGGGCTTGATGATGGAGATTTCTCGTGGTAAGAAGCCCGCCCCGGCGGATGGCTTCGACGGTTTTGCCCACGATCACGCCGTACATCCGCACGGTGGCGCCGACGGGGAGATCTTCGGTGGCAAACTTATGCTTTGCGGGGACATCAGATTCCAGAGTGTAGGTCGCGGAATCAGAAGCGACCTGTTCGCCCCTTCGCAGATCGCTGAGAGCGATCAGCACGTTGTCGTTCAAATCGAGTTTGAGAACCTTATCGGACATGGAAACAAACCAGCGGTTCTTTCCTTTGGCGACCGTGAACGGCGGCCGGTTTTCTTCGGCATTGTAGAACACTGCGGGGAGTTTCGTCGCGCCTTCCTTCGCCCCAGCGGTCAGGGCTCTAATCGCCAGAACTTTGCCGCGTTACCGCCAAGGACGGCCTCGCGGTCATCCGGTCGGTAGCCGCCCAGGTCCAGGTAGTCCCGCACCAAGTTCACAACCTGAGAGTAGGAAGCCGCCACCGTACACACCGGCCAGTCTGAGCCGATCATCAAGCGGCCGGGTCCAAAGCATTCGAACGCCACATCGAGATAGGGCCGGGCGTCTTCCGGCTTCCAGGATTGCCAGTCCGCCTCCGTAACCAAGCCCGATAGCTTGGCAAAAACATTGGGGAAGGAGGCTAAGTCGCGCAAGCCGCGGGCCCAGACGTCCACGGGGCCGTTCTTGATCGGCGGTTTTGCCAGATGGTCCAAAACGAAGCGCTGTCGAGGAAATTGTTTTACGAACTCCGCCGCTACCCGAAGATGTTTGGTGTAAATCAGGATGTCGTAAGCAAGGTCGAATTCCTCTAGGATCGCAATGCCGCGCAAGAAATCCGGTCGAAGCAAGAAATCTTCCGGTTCACTCTGGACAATGTGGCGAATCCCCTTGAGTTTTGGTTTTCCCGCGAACGATCGAAGCTCCGCCCGCAAGCCGGGCGACAAAAGATCGACCCAGCCCACAACGCCAAGGATGAAAGGATTTTTTTCGGCCAGTTCGAGGAGCCAGCGAGTTTCTTCGAGCGTTTGCCGGACTTGGACGAGAACACTCCCTCGAAAGCCGTTATTTTCCAACTGGGGCTTGAGTTCGGAGGGCAGAAAGTCGCGGCGAATCGAAGCCATGGTTTCGTCAATCCAGCCGTATTCATGCTGGTTATAAATCCAAAAGTGCTGATGAGCATCGATAAGCATCGTCATTCGAGATTTCTGGGAAGTTATTGTACGGGTTTCTCGGGATATTAGGTGTTGACTTTTCTAGAACAAACTTTCCTTATAAGACCTCAGAATTAAGGTATTCAACCGTTCTGTTTTTAAAGCCGATACTCTATTGATTTTACGTGCCGTGAGTCTCGAACATCGAAAGATCGTGCTGGCTATGAGCTACAAACAGTTCTTCACTCTCTCAGCTCGATTTTGTCTCGCGTTTGCTTTGCTTTTCTGTGGGTATAAGGCAGGAAGGCGAGGGCTGGGGGATTTCTACTTCCGGAAAGAGTCGCTGGCTTCCATCGAAACGGCCATAAAGTGGGACGGTGAAAATCCACAGTATTACAATGCGCTGGGGACACTCACCCACTTCTACGGGAACAGCAAAGACTTAGACGAAAGCCTTCCGTTTTATGAGCACGCGGCACGCTTAAGCCCCTACGATGCTCACTATTCTAACGACCTGGGGGCGGCTTATGATTGGGCCGGGCGAACCGACGAAGCACTGAGCGCATTCAGGCGAGCGCTCCGCCTTTTCCCACTCTCGCCGGAAATCAATTGGAGATTCGCCAATTTTGCGTTTAGGACTCACCGGATTAGAGAAGGGCTCGCGGCCCTTCGCGTAGTCCTCAGAAGCACCACACCAGCGCACCGCGACGTTTTTCTGCTGGCCACCAGAGCAACACGGGACAACGACGCAATTCTAGAAGAGATGCTGCCCCTTGAAGCTTCCACCTTTTTTGAGTACGTCAATTTTCAAATTGCGACAGGCAACATGGCGGCCGCGGAACAAGTTTGGAAGCGCGTGCTGCAATTGAAATTGCCTTTTGATCTTAGCGAAGCTTTCCCTTATCTCGACGCTTTAATCCAACATAAAGAGGCCGGCCGTTTGGCAGCGGCGTGGGCCACTCTCGCCGAGCGTTTCCCGGCGGAAATCAAACCGCGCTTGAGCCCTCCCAATTTGATTACAAATGGCGGATTCGAATTTGACATTCTCAATGGCGGATTGGATTGGCGGGTCATACCTATGGAGAGCGCAGCCGTCAGCGTGGATTCCCAGGAGGCTCTCGAGGGATCCCGGGCCATGCGAATCGACTTCGACGGGAAGCGCAACCTTAACTACGAGCACGTATTTCAGTTCGTGGCCGTCGAGCCGAATACGCGTTACAAGTTTTCAGGTTCTTTGCGCGCTGACGGAATCACCACCGACAGCGGCCTAAGATTTCAGATTTTCGATGCTTTCGACGTGGGCAACCTGCTCCTCTCGACCGCAAGCGTCGTCGGCACCACCGGCTGGTTGCCTCAGCAAGTCGAGTTCAAAACCAGGGCCGACACGCGCTTGCTGATCGTCAGGATCGCGCGGCCTCTAAGCACCAAACTAGATAACCAGATCCGCGGAACCGTCTGGATCGACCAAGTCAGCCTCATGGCCCTAAATTAGCCACACTCGCTCGAGAATTAGGGCGCGGCCTCGAAGTTCGCAGCCTAGATTTACAAGCGCATGCAGGGTTTTACCTGATTGCAGGAGGTGTGGCCCGGACCTAACATGTAAGTGATTGACGACAGGTTATTTGCGAGATTTCTGTCGAAGAACACTGGCAATGCCGGATACATGGTATAGCAAGGGACGGGCACCCGAAATCGCCGAACGCCGCGGCAGCATTCGGACGCCTGTCACACCTCCCATCTACGTCAACCTGGGCAACTCGAATGGTGGCCTGGTTTTCAATATTAGTGAAAACGGATTAGCGCTGACGGCTGCCATGGATATGGCGGACGAGAGCATGTTAACCATGCAAATTCTCTTGCCTGACTCTCAAGGCTGGATAGAAGCAAAGGGAGCGATAGCGTGGACAGGTAGTTCAAAGAAAGAAGGAGGAGTCCGGTTTACAGGTCTCACCGAGGAAGCCCGAAGCCGGCTAAGCAATTGGATCGCGGCGGAAGCGTCGCGCTGGGAATTTCAAGGGGAAAAAGACGCTGGATTCTTAGGGGGTGGCGGAGAGCACGCTCCAGAGAACGAGGAATTGGACTTCACTCGAAACGCCGCGTGGGGACCTCCGGCCGAAAAGGAGGCCGGCACACCACTCTACGAACGGAAAGAGACTGCCCGCGAGCGGCTAAAAGACTCGATTTTCCAGGAAGCGCCAGGCGGAGAAAGTGGTTTGGCGCATGAGCTCTCCGAAAAGGGAAAGCGCTTTGTGGACATTTCGAGCGTGCCCCCATCGAACAGTTCAATTCTGGAAGCGGCAACTCCCGCGCCGATTCGAGAAAAGCAGGGTGCTAGCGCCCCGGCAAATTCAGATACGGGCCTAAGCGTGCCCACGGTGGATCTCGACAAGCCTCACCTGCGAAACGCGCCAGTTATGCCGGACAGATTTCTGGACCAGAGAGATGTTCTGGAAGTCACTGAACGTCGTGCCGAGAGTCGGACGCGTATCAGCCCCCCGATCTACGTCAGCCTGGACGACGCAAACGGCGGTCTGGCCTTTAACATGAGTGAGGATGGCCTAGCTCTCACCGCCGGTCGATCGATCTCGAGCGACGACAGAATGGCCTTGAGGATTCAAATCCCGGATTCCGAGGGCTGGGTGGAAGTAAGCGGACAGCTAGCGTGGAGTAGTGAATCAGGGAAAACGGCCGGCATAACATTCATCGGCTTGTCAGAAGATTCTCGCCAACGAATTAGAGATTGGCTAGCCACCGAAATCGGGGAAGGAAGTCTTCCGCTCGAAAAGAAGACCCACTCAGAACAACACTCCGTAGGTGATGTGCCGGCTGAGACCCCCATGGCCCCTTTACCGGGGATTCTAAAAGCGAACAGCGCGGTCGAAAAGCGGATGCTGGAGGCGATCCTCGCGGGAGACAGCGGGGCTTCTCTCGACACCACCTCGAAATTCCCAATTTCTCCTCAGGAGCAGCGCGAGCTTCAGGAGGAAACTGTTGAGCTTGCCCGTAGCCCTGCCGAAAAAGTGGAAACGCTGGAAAACTCGAAGCTCATTAACTCCCTAGAAGCGCCCTCCCCGAGCGCAGTTCAAGAAGACGCGCGCCCGGTCCTTTCCCATTTTGCCGTACCTGACATGGGCCGAAACGAGCTACCCACCTCCGTGGACGCATTGGACGCTAGCGGCCGGCCGATGCCGAAGAGGGGCGAATTTAGGTCCAAACCAAGACCCATAGTTCATCGCACAACCTCAAGAATACGAACTGGAAAACTAATGCGCCTCGCCGCGGTAGTCGCACTGAGTGGAGCAACGGCAGCAGGCATTAGATGGATTGCGGCTCAGCCTGGCGTTCGAAATGAGGTGATTGCATTTTTCGCCGAGAATAGAGAAAGCGCGAACAAGCCGACGAAATTGAAAACCACCCTTCCTGCGAACAAGACTAGAAGTGATCCAGCTTTCCGGGAAGAGAATAGCGGTCCCAAGACCCATGAGCTCGAGCCCGTGCCTGTCCAAGTTCGCCCATCGAACACCGAAAAGCGCCCGGCACCGGCCCATCCGCAGGCACGAGACAGCGAGCGTCCGGCTCGCAGGTCTGCTGCTAAAGACGTACTTCGTGCCGCTGAGAGTCCCTTGTTGAAAAGTCCGCCTGCAAGGATTCCCGAGCCGGATGTCGTCGCCACGCCGACTCTACCGGTAGAAAATGCTCGAAACCTAGTTGCGGAAAGTTCCGCTCCTCACCCGACGGAGAGTTCGCCAGCGCCGGCAAAGAGCCCGTCCAAGGACGTCGCAACTGGAACAGCATTGGCTGATGTGAAAGGAAAAGAGACTCCCCCGCCTGTTGCCGAGCCGCCTCGTCCAGCGGTGGCTCCAACGTGGTCGGTGTCGGTGAGCTCTGACCCTTATCCATCGATCCGAATGCCGCAAGAAACCAGCTCGCAAAAACCAGCGAGTTCAAGAAGTCTGGTGATCGGCCACGTGATCTCCCGTGTCGAACCGGTTTATCCCGAGGACGCGAAGCACCAAGGAATTGAAGGAGCAGTGAAGTTACACGTTGTTGTGGGCCGCGATGGATCCGTTCAGAGTGTAGAGCCGATAAGTGGCCCGGGTTCGCTTGCAAATGCGGCAATGAGCGCGGTTCGCGCATGGCGGTACGCGCAAACTTTGCTCGGCGGGCAACCAGTGGAAACAGAGCAAGATATTGTGGTCAAGTTTCGCGTAGCTGGTCCGCCAATCTCGAAGAATTAAACGGGTATGCGTCCGGTCTCGCGGTCTAAAGCAAGCGCTCTCAGGGCGCAGCGGGGCTAATGGATTGCTTTCCGCCGCCGTGGCTTAAACCCAGCACAAGTCCGCTTGCTAGGGCGCCCCCCAAAGCGAGGTAAGCCCAATCCGCAGAACTACGGCTGGGCTTATGCGGTCGCGCTAAGGCTAAGGAAGTTGTGGTTCCGCGCGCCGCGCCAGGCTCCGCTACGGCAAACAACGCTCCGTTGGCTGCAACGCTCAGGGATTGACCAGCCTCGATAAACTGGCCGGAGGAGCCCTGCAAGGCCAGAATCCCCATGGCACCGTCCGAACACTTGACAAGGTAAGAGCCGTCCGGAGCCTTCGCAATCCAGGCCGATGCTATATGCGCTTTGAAGGAAGGAACAACGACATCGCTTCCAACTCGCAAGGTGAACCCGTTCGATCCGCTGACGGAACTCAGCAACACCGCTCCGGTCTCAAACTCAGCCGTGTACTCGTACTTGCCGGAGAAGAGGACTTCACTGCGAGGCGAGATTTTGAGCGAACCCTTGCCGCTCATGTTGAAGGTCGCAGAGCCGGATTCTCCGGTACGCACTTTATCGCCAGAAAATATCGTGATTTCGGCTGAGGCAGGCGAGTCATTTACAAATACTTCTCCGGCGCTAGTCAGGGAACCAAGGGGTTCTCGCTCCTTTTCCGGAGGCGCAGCCTGGGCACGGCTCAGCACGGGGAAGAGAAAGAGAAGCGCAGCAAGAAGCGGAATGAAACCAAGAGAAAGCACACGACGACGCGTCTGTTTTGCGTCCCGAAACGGCATGGTAAGTAGTAGCACCGGCATCTGCCCGAGAGAAGAGTGGACGAGGAGGGCTGACAGAGATAGTTACCACCCCCATGGCTCATTGTCGATAGGGAGATTACCTGTTGTCTAGACCCATAGAAGCCACTGGAACAAGCTAAGGACTACACCCCCTAAACGGAAAAAACGGGTTGTTCTTTTGAAGATTATTCGTCTGCCGAGGCTGGCCTTAGGGTTTTCACCCCTCTCTCGATTACGGACTGGACCCTATCGACTCATTTTCTTGCATTTTCTACGCTTAACCCGGCTGATGCGAAACGGAAAGTAGTGGCCACGCCGTCCCTCTTGGGTCACAAGCGGCGCCGACTAAGCGCATTTTCCAGCAACTCACGACTTCGAGGTGGCCGATTTCATGTCCAGTAATCCTCTCTCTCTACAACCGCAACCCTTTGGCCAACCTAATTCATCACCGGGACATGCCAGGCGGCCTAGAAGAGTCGAACTTAGCGTCCCGCCCGAGCGCGCCATCCCCAAGCCTGGTTCGATCTTGAAGAGAATGGCAGACATCGCACTGTCTGTTATGGCGCTCTTGTTCTTCTGGCCGCTGTTGCTCGTGATTGCTGTGGCCATCAAGCTGGAGTCGCCTGGCGCGGTCATTTACGCCTCGCTTCGCGCGGGAAAAAAGGGACAGACATTTTCTTGCTACAAGTTCCGGACGATGTTCGAGGGGGCAGACCGGCTAAGAGAATACCTGCGCGAATTCAACGAGCGCCAAGACCCCTTCTTCAAAATTGCCGATGATCCTCGCGTCACCCGGCTCGGCCGCTTTCTTCGAAAGTACAGCCTCGATGAACTCCCTCAATTCTGGAATGTATTGAAAGGCGACATGAGCTTGGTGGGTCCGCGGCCCCATCCGGTAGACGATTACGCGCGATACCGGCCAGGAGATTCCAGACGGCTGGATGTAAAACCAGGCATAACGGGGCTCTGGCAAGTCATTGCGCGCACGAATCCTTCCTTTGAGACGTGCATGGCGCTGGATCTGGAATACGTGAAGCGCTGGAACCTGCTGCTTGATTGCAAGATTTTATTATGGACCATTCCCGCGGTACTGGCGGGAGAAGGGCAGTAGGCAAGTTCGCGAGGTGTGGTTTGATCTTTCGGCCCGGACTGCATAAACGAACGGTCCCTTTACGACACGGCGCGCCGCACTTGAGCGAGAATGGCGTGTTGGCGCTCGATGACCGTGCTGGTGTTGTTTTGATCCCCAGACAAATTCGAGGACGCGTTATCAACATTTGGCTCGTGCTCACTGTGGCTCTGGGAGCCGTAATTGCTGTCGGGGATGGGCTAACACGCGCCCCCAATTTCGAGTTGGAGTCGTCGCCGCAACCCTTAGGATATGAACCCTACCATGCCGCCCTTCTACTGGCGGGCCTTACGCTTCCGCTGATGTTGGCCTACGCCAGAAGAGCCCGGGTTTCGTTCACCGAGGGGTTCTTCTTGTGGTTCATTTTTTGCACTACTACGTATACGAGAGATTTTTCCTACCTTCGTTTGCCAGGTACGCCACTTTTTGTAACCGACATTGTCCTGGTCGTTTTGCTTTCTTCGCTATACATTCTGCCGCGAGCACAGAAGTCTAAGCAGCCATTGGCCCTGAATATTTTTCTGATGCTCTTTGTGGCGGCTGGCCTGGTGTCTGCGGCTCGGGGATTCTGGGGAAATGGTGAGCCTACGTTGGTGTTACGTGATTCCGCACTCGTGGTGTACGCATTCTTTCTGCTGATCGGGTATCAACTCTTTCGAAGCTGGTCTTCAATAAGAAGGCTAGCGGTGTGGGCTCTCCTGGGCACGGCACTAAACGTTCTCAACGGAGCGGCTTGGTTTGTCGCAGCTCCAGAGCAGAGGCGCTTCGTCTTTCCCGGAATCTATGTCTTGGTGGCGCTAGTTGTTGTCCTGATGATGATGGCGAACCGTCTCACTCGGAAGAAGGCTGGGTGGGCCCTCGCGGTTGTCTTCTTCGTTGGCTTGCTGCTCGCCAACGCGCGAAGTCTATTCTTATCTCTGGCCGTCGTTTTGTTGTCGGCTCTTTTGCTTCGAGGACTGCTTCGAGCAAAGGTTAGCTCCGTGCCCCTGATCAGAGTTCTTGTCAGCGTCAGCCTATTAGGTTGTGCGCTTGTCTTCTTGTCTGTCCATGTCAAGGCTGAAAGAGACTTTACCTCGCGCGTAGTTGAAGAATTGGAGTCGGGTACCTTACACGTGGGAGAGGACCCAAACTGGCAGTTTCGAGTGGTCGCCTGGAAAGAAGCCTGGAAGCGCTTTGAGGAGAGTCCCCTAGCTGGGGAAGGATTCGGAGTTCCTTTTACGTTTGGAATCTGGGACAACGATGCCCGCCCGCACAATACGTTTCTGACTGTTCTATACAAGATGGGACTGATCGGGTTTCTGCCGCTGTTTGGGCTGCTGAGCTATTTTTTCTGGCGAGGCCTGCAATGCGTTCATCGTAATTTCGAAAACCGCCGTGTGGCCTTTCTGGAAATCGTTATTTTGGCGCAACTTGCCCTTTGCATGTACGGATCGGCAAATCTCCTGCTCGAAAGCCCTTATCTGGCCTCCCTCTTCTGGGCAGGAATGGGCACTGGTTTGCGCATGATTAAGAAGCTGGACTTGGAACGATCGTTGCAGAGCTTCCTAAGTCGACAGAGTCTGGACGGCTCTCATTTTGGCTATCGTGTCTGCACGAACGAATGTGATGCTGGCCGTGCGCTTGGAGGCATCCGATGAGGGATCCATGCCCCCTTTGCGGTAGCGAAACCGTTAGGCACTTGAAATTGCCTCACACATTAGTTCGGAAGTGCCGGGCTGACGATTGCGGCTTGGAATTCGCCTCACCTCAATTAGACGAGCACTGCCTTGCGGAGGCCTACCGGACGCTTCTCTATCCAGCGACGAACGATAACTGCCCGGCAATATGCGTAGGAACTCCCGACTCTGTGCTACGCCAAGTTCTTCCGCAACTGAAGGCTCGTCTAGGAGCTTTGAAAGGCTTGCGGCTCTTGGATTATGGTTGTGGGCCGGGGACGCTTTTACAAATTGCCTCTGAACTCGGGCTTCCGGCGGTGGGAATCGAGCCTGACCCTGTGGCAAGAAGTATCAGCTCGGCGAAAGTCGGAATACCCGTGTATGCCAATCTCCAAGAGCTGCGTTTGCAGCAGCCTCAGACAAAATTTGATCTAGTCATACTCTGGAACGTTGTTGAACACTTGCGCATGCCGTGGCTTGAGCTCCAAGGGATATGCCAGCATTTGCGCCCCGATGGCTGGCTCCTTGTTTCCACGATGAACACTCGCTGCCTCCGCGCGCGAATTGAAAGAGGGAGTTGGGTCATCTACAAGCATCCGACGCACTTGTATTATTTCGACCGCAGATCGGCCGAGCGAGTCCTGCGTTGCGGTGGATTTCGACGAGTGCACGAGTGGAAGCCAAAAATCCATTATGCGCACCACGGACTCCTGAGGCGATGGCTCTACGAGCTTTCAAGTTTATTCGGGGTCTCGGATGGTCTCTACTACTTGTGCTCGACTGTAGCCGAGGGTATGTAGTTGAAGCAAAGCCTGAGATCAACCGAAAGCAGGAGGAGACTCTCGTTCGGGTCGATACAACGGGGTACCACCCGTA
>Ga0307479_10000657_pt1 | contig 31188 bp, 26 predicted proteins | sample atmos_gasesECM4C_FD_203743 | JGI IMG/M metagenome (GOLD analysis project Ga0307479, IMG submission 203743) | Hardwood forest soil microbial communities from Morgan-Monroe State Forest, Indiana, United States - atmos_gasesECM4C_515 | ecosystem: Environmental > Terrestrial > Soil > Temperate...
GCACTCGGGTGGTACTTAATGATCCTCACCGCGGAGGACGCCACTGCTGCCGCCGCTTCCACCGCGTTTATAGGTTGAGCGCACTGGCCCGACTGGGACTGGCCCGAGAAGAGCAGACTTTGAGGCACATTCATAGACCTACTCAATCGCCAAGAAACGAACAGCCGAGACTGAATACTGACAATTCGTTGAATTAGCATCTATAATCTCGAGCAACTTATGGACGAAATTCATCCGACAATTGATCTCTCCTTGAGACCAGCGCGGAAATTCCCAATTTTTCAGGAGTCTACTGGATTCTTATCCTTCCTTTCAGATTGGCTATGCGGACCGATGGTCTTTCGCGCGGCGCGAGGACTCGCCGACGCAATCTGTGTGCCGGATCACTTCGTTGAGATGCTTCTGTTGGTAGAGGACAAACGATTTGTCATTCACTCAGGTGTAGATCCCCTCGCGATAATGCGAGCGTTACTCTTTAACGCTCGCGGTCGTGTCATCCAAGGAGCGAGCACTATCCCGCAGCAGGTCTACAGCATCAGATGGAGCGAGTCCGGTGGAAGATCTCGTGATTGGCGATACAAAACAAAGCAAATCCTCTGGTCGATCTTCCATTCTGCTCTAAATAAGAAGCGCGATATCCTCAAGGAGTATGTAGCTACTGTTTACTGGGGGAGGTCCTATTATGGACTCGACGATGCAGCCCAAGGCTATTTCAACCAAGCCAGGCAATCATTGTCGGTTGCCCAGAGTTTTTTCCTAGCCGAGCGGCTTGCAGCCCCGAATCGTATATCTGTAGGGCGGATTTCAAACCTGCTTAACCGCACCCCGATTGCGGTAAGCCTCGACACCTATGGGGCTACAACACGCGAGGTGCTACGACTTTATGAATACGTCTATGGTTCACGAGGTGACATATGTCGAAGGCGGGAGAAGTAAACCAGGCTACTGGACAGGCCTACCAATACGTCTTCGTAGGAGCTCTTGAGGCGAATATCAAGGCTTTTGAGAATAAATTTCACGTCCACAATGCGCCAGAAAAAACCTCATTCAAAGGCCGGACTGGTAAGAGTTTTTCGTTCGACTTCAACGGGGTCCTTCGTGACTCCTTTAGAAGCGGTGAGGTTTTCGGCGAATCGAAGGGCTACACCAAGGGAGATAATCTGCTATCCGAATTCAGGGTCTTCCTCGCAAAGGCCTACGTAACGTCATTTGACCACGAACGGCATCGTAATGACTATTTCTGGTTCGTCACAAATGTCCCTTTCGGATGTTCCGAAGGTTCCCAAATTCGTAGTTTTGATTTTGTTCGGGCCGCTCTCATTGATGCGAGCAACGCAGAAGTACTCGAAATTCTGGGCAACGGGCACATTGACGATGGCTTTGTCAGGTCGTTAGTTGAGAGGCTTGGGGTCTTTATCCTCACAGACAGCTATCTGATGAACACGGACATCTCATATAGGGTTGTTCCAGGTGATTCGATATGGACCATTGTCAAGAAATTCCATGGCGGGAGAGCACCGAGTGGCTTTGGCCATGTAGCGGGAACTATCGCAGCCAAAAACAGGCTTCCTTCACCGGACGAGATTCGAAGTGGACAAAGAATTAGATTCCGATGGCGCGGACTTAGCCGCAAATAGGGCCAGGAATTGGTCGGCGCATCCGACGCTAAACAGGGCTGTGGGCAGGTCGAAACTTATCGTAATTCTTGCGGACAATTCCAATCTTGGGTACCGAGTCGCTGGAACCCGAAAAAAACCTGCATATATGAAGGGCCTCTAAATCAAAAGTCGGGTTCCCTTTTTTTCAGCTAGAAACCGGCTGCTTGTCTTTGACTGCCATTCTGGGTTTTATTCTTTCTCGATCTCGTGCCGGAGCTTGGCTGCTTGTTTGTCGAGCCCGGCCTTTTGCAGAGCGTACACCGCATCCCAAACGAGCCGCTCAAGTCTCTGAATTTCAGCTTCCCTTTGCGCCACGGCTGCGTCATGTCCTGCCCATTGCCTTATTAGGGCCCATGAAGCGCGGTATTCATTGAGTAGCGGAACCATGTACTCTTCCCCTGGACGCCGAGCCTTTCGCGCCCAATCGCGCTCAGTTGTCTCAACCCCGACTAGGACTGCGGCCGGTTCCGCCGCACAAAACATACGAGCTAACTCAAACGCTTCATCAGACGGCAAGTGAAGTTTCCCTTGCCGATCCGTGTAGGCTAATGGAGACCGTTTGGTTGGGTCCATCGCTGCGCGTGTCTTGACCCGATCTACAGCTTCAGGTGAACCACTCAACACTCCACGATAAAACGAAACGTCGTCGCCTATGCTTTCGAACACTTGATACAAAGCATTGGCTATCGGGGAATTCTCGTCATATCCCGCACGTTCATTGTGCTCCCGAAGAGATTCGGCGCTAGCCTCTTCCTTCAGGAACGCCTTGTGCTCCTTCCACGGAACAACGAGTTGACCTGAATCAACGTAATCAACTAACCCTGGGCTCGGGTCGATCCATTCGGCTCTCCATTTTGTTCCACGCGCATGCTGGATAACCCGCACGCGCTGGAATGGAGTTCCGGGTGAGCGCTGTTCGCGGAATGCGTATTCCGTGCCAGGTTTGATCTGCGACTTCAACATCGGGACTCCAGAACCGTGGTCTAGAGACAGTTTGAATTTTGAAATCCAAAAAAGTCTGTATATAGTAGCGCCCTCAAAGCAAAAAGTTGGAGCACTCATTTCCGGCCAGATACCGGCTCCGCACTCAAGGCCGCGAAGGAGAGGTTAGCCTTCACATGAGCGCGGTGTCTGTGCCACCATCGCAACCGAAGCGGCGCCAAATGTATAGATTCAAGACTGGAAAATTTGCTGGCAGGACAATGGAGCACGTAATGTTGCGCTCCGCGCCCCGACTCTATGGGATGGCGGCATGGGCCAAAGTGAAAGTCTTAGACATGCCCCGGCTCCGCCCACTCTTGTTGGAATTTAAGCGGCTCAGGCGATTGTTGAGGCGCGCACCGATAGTGGTTTCCTGTAGGAGGAAAAACTGCAAACGCCCGGCGAGTAGGATGAGCTTCTACTTTGAGTGGCGCGACAAATATCTAATGCCTGGCGCGAGTTTCTGGTGCAACAAACACGGTCCGTCGAGATATCCCGACGAGGAGGAAGAAGAAAGCCCGGCCCTCCCCCTCAGTTTCGATACAATGAGACAGCCAGGGTACGGGGACCGGCAGAGTAAGAAAGCGATTCATTTGGCCGTCTTGAAGGGTTTAGGAATCAATAAGAAGCCAGCGAGGATTACAGAAGTCTTCGCAAGACTCTACTTTGCAAAGCTCTCCCAATCGCGCGAAGGCTGGTTCGGTTGACTCACCACAAGGCGGGCGCATGATTCATTGAAGGAGGAAAAACATGTCCCGAGTGTCGCATTTCCAGCGTTTCTCACAGCCGGAGAACCATGCCACCAACAACACGCTGCTGTTGCTTCGCTATTTCTACCAATCATCTCCTTTCAAAATTCAGAGCGTTTTAACGTCGCTGCTTGAAACCGATCTTTCAATAGGTCTTACGTTCGATCAGCAGGTCAAAAGTGATGCCAGCGTCCCAGACGCCCTCATCACCCAGGAACCGATGCGCATCTTCATCGAGACGAAACGCGGCGGAGATTTGGACTCCCATCAGATTCGGCGTCACTTCAAGAGCATCGCACAGCACCCAACCGGGGCCAGTCGTGGACACGGCAGCATACTCATTGGTCTTACAAAGGAACCTATTGCGGAATCCGAACGGAAGGCGCTTGCGGCCGATGCCGCCTTGCTTGGCATTACGTTCGCGGTAGTCACGTTCTCACAGATCGTCGAAGCGCTCAGGGCGCAATGCGCTGACTTCGAGCGCGAACTTCTCTCCATTGTCGAGGACTATGAGAGCTATCTCGCTGAAGAACGTCTGCTAGAGGAGCGCAACCAATGGCTCGTTGTTTTCCCATGCGGCACATCAATCGCCGAGAACGCACGCTTCGGGCTCTACTATGAACCACCATCCAGGCCGTGTAAACGCAATTATCGATTCATTGGCGTCTATAACCGCAAGAGTGTCGCGTACGTTGGCGCTGTTGAAGCAATAGCGGTAGCAACCACCTGCGATGGCGTAATCAGTTTTACCGAGGAGGCCGGACAACTAACAGAGAATCACAAAAAACGGATCACCAGGGCAATTGAGGAAACGTCGTATTACGACCTGAAGGCAGAGACACACCGCTTTTACGTCGTCGATTCATTCGTTTCGACTGATGCAAAGAAGACCTCGGCAGGTGGCATTATGGGCCTGAGATATCTCGACCTTTCGAAGATTGCCCCCACTTACAATCCCCGGAAGGATTATACGAGTGAGGAACTGGCGGCAGCACTTAAAGGGACGGCTTGGGAATAAGACGGAAGTGATTCTATCGCCTCAAGAACTCGTCGTCGAAGCGGACCCGGAACTCTTCGAGAGCCTCTTCGAAACGTTCGAACCCTTCCTCCCGCAAGAGTGCAGCAAAGCCGATGCTTCGTTCGGTGCCTATGATAGCTGACCAGTAGTACTGGATCATTCCTGCGGCATCGCGCTGTTCCATTCGCATGATCGTTAGACGGGCTCCCTGCCTGAGCTTTTCGGAAGCCATTGGAGATTGCAGAATAGGATCGAAGACATGTTCGTGCAGGAAATCCATGATCGCCCGCTCTTTGGGTCCAAGCTGTCTCGCGTTCACGATGCTAACGTAGCAGAGTTTTGCGGGCCAGTGAAGTCAGATGCAGCGTAACCCATTGGCAGCAGATCGAGGCCGGATGGCCCATCACGGTTATGACGCTACTTCGTATCTGTGATGTCCTGAAAATTCGGATTGATAAAATCGTTCACGGATTGGACAGAAGGATTTATCGAAACTGACGCTTTCGCATAGCCTCGGGCTCCGAGGCTACGGGCTGGCTAATAATTGCCCACATCAGATTGAGGGGATTGCAGACACGGACGGGAAAAGGGCCACCGCCCTGGCGCACCAGTATTGCCGTCTTTTCTTCGCCCCTCAACGCGCTTTGGGGATAGGGGATAGGAGAGAGTAAAAGTGCCCTTTTTTACTTTACTGGTTACCAGGCACTCGGCTTGACTCGGCCAACAGTTCGCGTTGCGTTCTAGCTTGTTTCCCAAGTTCCACGAAGGTCCGAAGTCGAATAAGGTCCCTTGTACGTGAGTCCAGTACATTCGGGATACAAGCGACGAAACTCGTGAATTAACCACTCACCACCGATGGTGATCGACGATTCATGAGAAGCGTAGACGACCCAGTCTGAGTTTTCGGAAATTGAAAACTGCTCTCCGCCATCACGATAACCCGGCTCAAAGATCCCAAGCTCTACTTCGTAATCGGGGTCACCGAACTCATGAAGAAGAAAGACGGTCGAGACACCGCGCTTTTCTAAAGTATCCCGGAGGATTCTCTGACCGTTGATACTCTGAAAGTAGTCAGTGTGAAGGGCCAGAATGTTTGGGGGCATCGTTCCCTCTTTTAGCGGGAACCAATAGCCGCTACCGATGCTCCATGCTTTCCTAAGAGCATCCCAAAGCCGTTCGCTCTCCTCTGTCCGCAGAACGCGCCTGTGGGGAAGAGGTTTCACTTCCACCAAATCTGTAGGTGTCAAAGCTCCGACATACACCCTGAAATCTTCCGCTTCTTCACGAATCGCCGCCTGAGCCAATTTGTTTGTCAGTTCGGTCTGCAGTCCCGCCTCAGTTTTAGCCGACGCAGCGGTGATTAAATCCCTCATTTCGGGAAAGCTCATCCTAGAATCAACCTGAATTCGCTCAATTTCGATTCGAGTGTTCTTGGCGACCCTGTAGCGCGGGAAAGTCCTGTAGGCTTCATCCGAGTAATCCCATCCCGGCTCGAATAGCTGTTGAACTTGCCGATTCTCTTTATGCTGTAGGTCTTCGTAGACTTGGACCCATTCGCAAAACCGTGCTTCGCAGTACCTACGAGCAGCCGTGTGGAGAGCTGTTATTTCGTCCATGTGATTCATCAACCGGGACAGGTTACTACCACAAGCGACCAAATGAATACCATAGCAAGGTGGGTTGTGCCTGATTTGTCGTGCCAAACCGGACATGTCGCTCTCAGTACCCCATTCTTTTACCGGAAGAATGGAATGACCAATTCCTTGAAACTGACCCAAGCTGCGAACGCAACGAAAAATCCAAACACGCAGAAAAGTATAATTGTCGAGGCTTTGTATGGCCTCTTGGGAAACGCTTGTAGAAGGGGCTTCGATGACTCCTCCCGTGCTAACTCCAATTCAATCTGGTCAAGGTCTGCCTGATTGCGTCGATAACGCTCGACTAGTTTTTGCCAGAACGTTTTCACTTGTGGAAGCACCACAACTTAATTCTAGTCCCTCGGTCAACTCCCGATATGTCGTTAAACAGGACTTTAGCGCGAACTGGCCCCATCATTTCTTGCTAAGCCCCAACGTTAGAAAGTGCTCTTTGCTATTCGGATACGAGCACATTGTTTGAGCGACCTCGGGCAAATACTTTTGCAGAGCCACGAGGATTTCGACGGCTTCCTCCTCCGACAAATCCTCGCAAACTCGAACTGTTTTCCAACCGACATTGCATTTGAGCCCCGAAGGCTCATCTTCCGTGGCTTCTGTCCATTGCAATTCGCTGCAATCCTCAACCTTGTATTCCCTTTTTCGCTCCCAACCACGAATCTCTTTACATGTCGTCAGCCGCTGCTGGTCGAACTCAACGACTTGTGAACCAGAAAGTTGGTAGACCAAGGCGAGTGCCGCACTTATCGCTCCCCCAATGAAGACGGTGTGGAAAAGCAGTGACATCTTTGGCCAACTTCCGTAAATCATGGCCACGAATGCCGAAATTACGCCGATTTCAATCAGAACCACAAACCAACGCGGTCTGGGAGGAATTGTGACACGAAGCATCCCCGAACTGGCCACCACATCAATCTTTGCGCCGCTCTTGGAAGGCCCCATCAATTACTCATCCCTGCGCTAGAGTAGCGAAACAGGGACTCCGACGCCAGCTTGTGCCTGGTTAGTCAAACCGGTAACTTGGGTACTGGCCCGTTTGTCCACGGACCAGCTATGCTCTGGTCTACAGGAAGCCGAGTCGCCTGAGATTCGATTCGAGCAGCTGCTGAGTTCTGCGATGCGGCTTCTTCCTGCCCGCCCGCAACTCTCAGAAGTGATTTCCATCTACTGTCGCGCATCTGAAACGGGCCGCGGATGACAAAAATAAATTCGTCTCGATATCGTTCATCGCCATCGTTCGGCAGAGAAAAGGCGAGTTGTAGTAATTTTCCAGCGACCAGTGACCATGCCGATTGTCTGTCACCGTCGGTTTTGAGTGACCTTTAGTTCAAGTCGTAAATCGCTCGCCAACCTCCTCAATTCCTCGTCTATCGATTTCGGCGGAAGTTCGACTATCGCCTTAATTGCGATATCGCGAATGGTGGTATCCCCAGTTGTAACCGCCAACAGACCAGCCAGTTTTGCTAGATACCATGTGTATTCAGAAGGAACACCATCACGCGGGATTCTGGAGAAAATATCTAGGGCCTCGCTATTTTCGCCCATGCGGAACTTTGCCAGCGCTACGAGTACCTGTGCAATCGGATCGTCCGTGTCCACTCCAAGAACGTCTAATACGGTCGCATATTGTTCTTCGTCCAATAGGAAAGCAGCAGAATTGGCGCGAACCTGAGGGCTTGCTTCACTGATCACCTTGCGGAAGGCTGTGTAGTCTGCCTCGCTCTGAGTTATACGCCATCTAAGCAACACGGCGTGGACTCTCACGGCTTGCAAGTGCGAGGCAGAAAGCGAATCTTTCTCGATCTGGTCCAGGCACTCCAAGGAGGCTTCCCTCTTTCCTTCAGCAAAAAGATGATCCACGAGGGCGAACGTACCCATCAGCTTTTCATCCTCATCTGCAGCCACTTCGATCGAGCGTCGGATCAAGGCTTCCGTACGGTCCGGTGTTAAGCCACAAATCTCGGCCATCGTAAAAAGCGCAAGGAAGTCGTCCACTTTTGTCAGGTCTAGCGTTTCCGGCTGGCCGACGCTGTCCAACTCCAGAATAGCTTCCTCTATTCGGCCCTGCGCTCTAAGCCACTGAGCTGCCATCGCGACTAGTCTCACGCTAAGTCTTGGCAATCCGACGACGGTTGATAGGTTTCTGAGTTGGCTTAGATATCCCTCAATTGTTCTGCTTGCTTTCAGAGCTCGCCACATGAACAAGATGCTTGATTCGAGTGCGAGAGTATCTATGCCTTCTAGTTGACGATAGAGATCTTGCGCCACGTGCATCGTCATTACCGTATGCTGTTTGATCCAGATCACATATTGGGCCACTGTGGCACGAGCATGCGCTTCCGCTCGAACGAAATTTCCGCAATTAAGCTGAGCGATAATCTCTTTACGATCATCAATTAACTTAGTTTCGACTAATGGTTGGCAACATTCGCCAAATCGCTTCGGCCCTCCACAAAAGCAAATGTCTAACGGATCGGGTTGCCAAAGTCTTGGCAGGGATTTTCCTTCTGGAAGCTTGACCGCACCCTGCTTCTTCCACACCTCAATAATGGGTTTACAGTCTGGGCGATACATTCCCTCAGTTTGTTTTGTGTCGCCAATCTTGATTCCGCCAAAGGGGCCGCGCGTAAACTCCGTATAGTAACTTCGCATGATGCCGTCGCGAGTGAGGGCCATTACGAATAACAGCTCTCCTCTTCTTGGGGCGTTCTCAAGGCCTTCAAGTTTCAATCCACGGACGGCTTCAATTGGGGCTGTCCACATCTCACCGACTTCAATTATCGCATCGACTCCTCTGCTCTCAACCAATCTAGCGATGCTTTGCATAAGGAGATGTTTTTCGGAACGATCGTGGGCTATTAGCTGCATGATGGTCCAACTGCCCTTACCATCGCGTATGAACATTAGCCGCGCGTGGTGCTTATCTCTTCGCAATACCTTCTTCGCTTGATCTAGAACCTTTTCCGCGAAGCGTATTGGATCTAATTTTTCCCAATCTGCAAATACGACACCGTTCCCATATCGTTTGAGATGCTCGTCGTCCTCGGCGGCGGTAGCAGGCGGGAGCGCTGCTTCGACTGCGGTCAACATTTCTCCTGTAGATAGTTTGTACAGTTCTGTGCGGAGGTCTCTTGCATCCAACATGCAAGGCAGAACTCCTGTCCTATGATGCCGAGAACAAAAATCGGTGTGGGATTCATTGGAAGATATACAAGCGAGGCCCTTAAGATGGATGTGTGCGTCTAGCACCATTTCGCTTAGGAGCCCATAAACCTTAGCGAGACCTTCGAGAACTTCTAAGTTGTCGAGACCTTCGGCGCGCCAAATTCTTTCAACTGCAACGACCGCTGCCTGATCCTTGGTATCATTTTCCTTGTATTCACTCAGAAATTTGCTTACATCGCGATGCTTGAGAATTTTCTCTGAAACCAGATTGATTGGGACTACAAGATTCGCGATTACCTCGTTGCTGTGCGTTACAAGCTTGACTTCAGCCGTGCTTCGACTTTCTAAGTCGCCTTGGTGAACAACTGTCGTTCGTGCATCATGCAACCATCTGGATATCTTGTCTTCCTTAAGGCGAGCTTGCCACGGCCCATACCAGTTATCAAATTGTTTGAAAGCGCCTTTTTCATTTTGGAGAACAAAAGTGACATTTCGAAGAGATTCGATAGTCGCATTTAGGTTTGCCAAAAAAACTGCCGGGTGCAAATACGAACTAAGAGCCTGATGCCAGAGAACATGGGCTTGAGCAAGGCGACGGTGAGTCTTTGCAATAGGACAGTTGGGGGAATTCTCCGCCGCAGGCTTTTCTACGGGCATATCTATTAATCGTACACGTATTTCCTTGTTTGTTAGTATTCCACCCTCAGAATTGTGAAAATGCGTCGCAGAAACATGGCAGGTAAACAAAAAAGATTAAGAAGAATGCGCATGAAGTTCGTTCTTGTGCTGAAAAGACAGGGGTTATCGCCGCGTGCATTTCGGTCGTATTTCTCACACGTTGTTTTCAGGAATATTACATCGTCGTCGACAAAACGGGCTTGACGTGTAAACGAGATGTTTCCGTGCGAACGAAAGATGCGCAATTAAACGTCCCAATCCACATTTGTAAGAGCGCGAGAATGGGATCGGCAGATCGGCACGCAAAAGGGCACTTTTACTCTCTCCTATCCCCTATCCCCTCAACGCGCTTTGGGGTATGCGTATACGCACGCGAAAAAGGGACCACTCACCGTGAGGGTAAAATCCTGATAGCAACACTTGAGCCATCCTTGACAGGGCAAACCGTGTGGCCTAACGTCTCCCCGTGCAAAACAAGTCTCTTGCAGAAATCTATTCATCCAAGACCGACGACGAACTTATCGCACTAGCGGCCGGTCGGTGGTTCTTCGTCGGAATGGCGTTGGTGATGATTGCCACATCAATTGCCGGATTCCTCCCCGCAATCATTGAACCTGCCAAGAGACGCGCGCCGATCACTCTGCTCGCCGAAGCACACGGGATTGTGTTCTTCATGTGGCTGTTGCTCTACCTGGCTCAAAGTCTGCTGATCGCAAACCGACGCGTGGCTTTGCACCGAAGGCTCGGCCTGACCTCCGTCGTGCTCCTGGCATTGATGATCCCCTTAGGCTTCACCACGACGACTGCCATGATCCGGCGAGGCTTCGATTTGAGTGGTGATCAACACGTCGACCCTCACCCTGACGGCCGAACGTCAGTGGACGCTCCCACTGCTACGGTATTCAATTTTGCCGCACTGCTTACGTTCGTCATTCTCGCGGTTGCGGCAATTGGCTATCGTCGCCGGCCAGCCGTCCACAAGCGGCTCATGCTGTTTGCGAATATCTCGCTCATGGTTGCGCCGATCGCGCACCTCTTGGGCCACATACCGAGCCTTTGGCTATCACCCGCAGCGTTTGCTGCAGCGTATGCAATTCTCTACACCCTGTTCCTCCTAGCGCCGGTCGCCTTTGACTACCTGATTGAGAAGCGGGTTCGATTCCTTACGACGGGCGTGGCAATTGGATTGTTTGCTTCTCAGGTGCTCCAAGCATTGGTGATCGGTCCAAGCGCAGCTTGGCACCGTTTTGCCGAGTGGATGTCCCAATAAAGCACACATCTCGTTTGTTCTAAACGCGTCACGGGCGTACAAAAGAAAAGGATTCGCTTAGCAACATGGTCTTCCGAAATATAAGCCCGGTCCAGGTAGAGTCATTCATCCGCCACGAGCTTCCTGGAAAGCTAGAAAAGGATCTTCGGCTTCTAAATATTGTCAAAGAGGCGGACCTGGAATGTTGCGCTTATTATTTTCTAAGGGAATATTTGAAGCGCGATCCTTCATGGCAGATCCTGGCACACCGGCATAGTAAGCGGACAGGATACTATCTTGACCTTCTAATCTTTCGAACGCTGAAGCCTCGTATTGCCATCGAATTTAAGTGGAATCCGAAAAGTATCTCGGAAAAAGACAGACGGAGCTTAAGAAAAGCAATAAAGAAATTGCAGGTAAACAAAGCCTATTTTATATGCGCAGTCCGAAGTACCTCTGATTTTGAAGAGATTGAACAAAAAACAAAGACAGAAAAATATCGCCTTCATGAAGTTTTTGTTGGGCTAGATCTTCCGCCTGACAAGAGAAAAAGTTGGGAATCAAAAAGGAGAATACTTTATAATCCGCGTCCGCGAAAGTCTCCCGCCAAAGCTTTTCGGAGCTAGTTCCTGAAAGTTGCGTTTAAGAATGGATTCCCAATCAACCGGATGCTACCTTTGTTTCCAGGCCGCGCTTCCCGGAGGGAAACAATGGTCCCCTGAGCCGCACATAGTTAGAACAAGAAAAACGCGGCCCCCGTTGCCGGAGCCGCGTGAGATAACGTTCAATCTTTTCCGCCTACTGCGTGCAGCGCGCTTTCCCGCGCGTCGCGCCTGATTTTCAATACGCGCTCTATGTCGCTTTCCCGGATCATGACCTTCGCGCCGTGCCTTACTCTCGGCAGCAGAATACCGACCTGGCGCAACCAACGCTCGAGCGTCCTGCCCTCCACGCCGATTATCCGGGAGGCTTCTCCCAGCGAGTAGTGTTTCTCCAGCGTCATGTACGCCTCCCTTGCCGCTTTTCCCGTTCAAGATAATCGCGCAAGGCGGCACGCACCATCTGCGCCTTGGTTATGTCCTTGCGGTGGGCGATGGCTTCAACCTTCCTGCAGAAAGAAGATTCCAGACGCGCGCTGAGCACACGCCGGTGGATTGATGAGGACCCGACCGCAGCGATGCAGGGTCCCAAGTATCGTCAGCAACCGACCCTCCCATTCACGCGGGAAGAGATGGAAACAATTCTTGCGACCGTGGAACGCTACCCGGACAAGTCCGGGAGGTTCGGGCTCACGAATTCGGTGCGCCTCCGGGCTTTCGTCCTCCTGTTGCGCTACAGCGGGATGCGGATAGGTGACGCGGTCAGCCTTCGACCGGAAAGGCTCGACGGAAGCAGGTTATTCCTCTTCACGCAGAAGACGGGTGTTCCGGTCTATGTGCTGCTACCGGTGTTTGTGACGGATGCATTGCGGTCCGTTCCGCGCTTGAGCGAACGCCACTTTTTCTGGACGGGCGAATCTTCCCTACACACGGCAATCGGTACTTGGCAGCGAACGCTAAGGAATCTATTCAAACTGGCAGGAGTCCCAGAAGGCCATGCTCACCGATTCCGCGATACCTTTGCGACCGAGTTGCTCCTGAGTGGCGTACCGATCGAGCAAGTCTCGATGCTCCTCGGTCACTCGAGTATCCGAATAACGGAAACCCATTTACAGGCCGTGGGTTCGCGACCGTCAGCGGCAGCTCGACGCGAGTTTGGCGCGAGCGTGGGAGCACGATCCGATCGTCCTCACGGAAGCGGACAAGATGCCGGAATCAGGCGGCAGGAATGAGACAATTCAATAGCTCGAATCCTTTCGATTTGAAGGGGCAAATTTGCCACCAAGCGAGCGTTCCCCTGACTGTTCCTCGATGAAAAAGTTACGCGGCGGTTACGCGGAGCTTATGGAATTTCATCTAAGTACTTTTAGAATCAATGGTGCCGGCGGGGGGAATCGAACCCACGGCCTAGGGATTATGAGACCCTCGCTCTACCACTGAGCTACGCCGGCATAAGGCAACTCTTTATGCTACGGATTCGCCTACAAAGGTGTCAAGGAGTTGTACTCAGGAGCGGTGAGTAACCATCGACCTAAACAGCAACTTTAGTCCGCAAGTCCCGTTGGCATTGGCGAAGCTGAATGTGAAATTTTGGTTTTTGCGCACTCGTCTAGAAACTCTGAACGACGCGGCTCCCTGATCATGAAGATCTAGTAGTCCTATAAACTTTGGTACTAGAGTACCGTTGACCCGTACAGGTCCAAAACCTACTCTAATCGTGTTCGGACACTGTCCCACCTATCGGGTAGGCGAAAGCTTATCGAAACGATGGGACGGGGTGGTGTGTATCGATTCGGAACAGACTCATAGCCTAAGCTACTTGACATTGACGCCCTAAGATATAGACTGCCTGCGGGGTTGTTTCATCCCTCGGAGGCACCATGTCACGTAAACTTACGGTTGTTTTGTTCGCCATGCTTGTGCTAGTTGGCGCGATGAGTCTGAAGACGGTAGTCGTCACTCATAGTGATGGCTCCCTCATCATGGCTAATGGCGGGGCACCACAACCGCCTACACCATGGCCGCCAGCGCCTGGGAAGTAACCTGCTGAACTGATCTCTTGCAGGCAGGACCAGGGCACGGCAAGGATGGATTCGTGCTTGGTCCCTACGAATACGCCGTCTGGCTTTTGTGCACGCTGCTGGAGAGTGCTGTGTTGGTGTGCGCCTTCAAGAGGGGAGCACTCCGGCGTTATCTCCTTTTAAATGTGTACATGGCTGCTTCGGTGCTCGTCAGCCTGGCCCGCTACAACATCCTCAATCACTACGGTTTCACTTCAAAAGAATACCTCTACTTCTACTATTACTCGGACTCTCTGCTCACCATTTTTCTATATTTTGCTTTAGCGAGCCTCTACTCTCACATCTTCTCTGACTTGAATGCCGAGCGATATATTCGGCTCGGAACGGTGATCCTTCTTTCCGGTACCGCGCTGTTTTCATACGCGGTGGTTCAGCAGTTTAGTTCCAAGCTTGTGACCCACTTCGTCGTCGAGCTTTCCCAGAATCTCTACTTTGTGGGCCTAGTCCTCACTTACATCCTTTGGGCTGCAGTATTAAAGATGCGTGAAACGCGCACGCGATTGATTCAACTAGTCCTCTCGATGGGTGTTTATTTCAGCTTGTTTGCAGCTAACTTTGCATTGCAAAATCTTTATCAGAGCCGCGGCTCTTTCTTCGAAATCCTGACGCCCTTGTTCGGCTGCTTTCTCCCGCTGTCCTGGGCCTATACGTTCTGGAACGTTTCGGAAGAAGCTCGTACCATGCCCTCCCGGCTTGCGGTGGTGCCCCGATGATGGCCGGCGTCATCTTGGTTTTCTCCGCGGCGGCTTTGCTGCAGTTTTTCATCTCCTACTGCCGTTCGCTCATCGCCACTTCCTCGAAGCAGACCCTCTCGGCCGAGGTAAAGGACGTCACCGGCATCCAGCGGCTTGCTTCGGGCGACGACTTCAAGCGTGTTATGCAACTCTTGCAGCTGTGCCCCGAGCGCCCGGAAGATCGTAACAGCGTCCAAGCGATTGGCGCCTATTTCAGGCTCTTAAATTTCCTGCGCTCCACGGTTGTTCGGTTCGTTCCTTCGATGCGGGAGTGGACGGAATCGGAACGCGGGCATTGCGCTTATTTCGCGGCGGTCGCCCTGGAGCGGCGCATATCTTTCAGCCGGGACATGCTCGCGCAACAAATGGATGCTTGAATCGCTTCGACGGACCTGCTGTCTTCTTGGCTACAGCCTCTCTTTTTTCTGCGCTTGACATTCCAGATTTGTGTTACCTTCTAGGTGTACCCTCCTCACCGGAGTGGATGCGTCCGCAGCGCAAAACTTATCGGTGACAAAAACTTGCTCTCAGTGTGGCGCGGTATTGCCGTCAAGCGTACGTGCGTGCGATTTTTGTGATTCGTCTTTTTCCGTCGGTCCTTCTACTTGGGAAGATGCCTCGAATATTTCGGTCAGGGAAAGCTTGGCCGCAAGCACTCTCTCCGATAGGCGTGCGCCGCCGGCGCAGCAAGACGCTGCCTGGCGCGGTGAACTCGCTCAACGCCTCGATGCTTATCGCACCCGGCGGCGAAAACTCGCTCCCAATGACGCGCAATCTCAGTTCTCTTTCGATGACTCCGCTGGCCAGCCACCGCCACATGCCTCTGTAGCAGAAGTTGCGGACGCTCCCATAGCCGTTGAGGATGATTTTTCTTTTACTATCGCCATAGGCCGTGCGGCCAAGAAGCACGCTACAGAACAATCGCGGATGGTGATTGATGTCTCTTTGCCACCCGATTCAGAATCCTCCTTGCAACCACCGGTAACTGAAAACGAAAGGAAATCTCAGCCTGGGTTTCACCCCGGTGCCACGATTGACAATCGCCGCCTCGCGGCGCTAATCGATTTCTGCTGTTTGTTTTTTGCATATGGTGGCTTCTTGATGCTCTTTGGCTCGCTCGGCGGTCAATTTACGCTGAGCAAACTGAGCGCCGCTGTTTACGCAATGGCTTTTGCCATTGTTTATCTACAATACTTTGCACTTTTCACGGTCTTCGGTGGCACAACCCCCGGCATGATGATGCGCGGCCTGCAGGTGGTCAGTTTTTCCGGGGAACCGCCAACGCCGAGACAAATGCTCCTCCGTAGCGCGGGCTACATTCTTTCCGCTGGAACTCTTTTTCTGGGCTTTCTCTGGGCGATGTGGGACGAGGATGAACTCACCTGGCACGACCGGCTCTCTCACACGCATCTCAGTACCGTCGAAACCTTTGCCGAGTTCGAAAATTCAAGCGTCGCGCAAAGCCGGTAGGTTTTCTGATGACTGCCGCAAGGTTGGTCCTTAAGGAGATTCACATGGCGCGGCATTCACGAGCGATACGGGTAATCGCATCGAGGCTCCGTTCCACATCTGTGTCGGTCGTCGCCCCGGAAGACACGCTGATCCGCATCGCTGTCTTTCCTTGCCAGACTGTTCCACCGCACCAGCAGGTTCCATCCTCCTGAACCCGCCGAATGACTTCTCGTGTCACTTCTGGCCGGCCAAAGGACACGAGCACCTGGTTGATGACGACATCATTCAGCACGTCGAATCCGCCTGCTCGCAGCGCCTGGGCAAACCGCTGCGCGTGAGCACAAGTTCGTTCGATCAGTTCGCACAACCCTGACCTGCCCAGCGATTTCAGCGCGGACCACAACTCCACACCCCGCGCGCGCCTGGACGATTCCGGAGTGTGATGCATGGGCTCACGGCGCGAACCGGGTTCGAGATACGCCGCTGCTATGCCCATCGAAGCTCGCAGCGCTTCGCCATCTCTGACGATAACCAAGCCGCTGTCATAGCCGACGTTGGGCCACTTATGAGCGTCCGTGGCCCACGAATCCGCCAAATCAAATCCGCGCGTCAAGTGATCGTATTTCCGCGAAATCCGGGCCCACAAACCGAATGCTCCATCCACGTGCACCCATGCCCCGTGGTCTTTTGCTGCCTGACAGATTTCTACGGCCGGATCGAAAGCTCCCGTGTTTACATTTCCCGCCTGAATGCAGACCAAGCTGCGTGCGGATAGGCGTGGCAACTTATCAGCGCGCATGCGGCCTTGTTCGTCCGCTTCCACGATGCTTATGCGTTTTCTGCCGAATCCCGCCAGACTCAAGGCCTTCAGAATGGATGCGTGCACTTCCGATCCAACCACCACATCAATGGGTGGCGCGCCAAACATTCCGTCGGCGTTGACGTCCCATCCGGCCCTGGTCAGAAGCGCCTGTCGCGCAGTGGCGAGCGCCGTGAAATTTGCCATGGTGGCGCAAGTAACCAGGCCGCCCGCACATTCCTGAGGCAAGCCCACGGCCTCACACACCCAGCGTAGAACTAGTTCTTCCAATTCCGCCGCTATGGGAGACATCACACGCAGTGCCGCATTCTGATTCCAGGCCGCGGCTACCCAATTTGCCGCCATTGCCGCAGGAACTATTCCGCCGTTCACGAAGCCGAAGTAACGTCCTCCGGTTGTCGCCACCGTGGCTGCGGAGCCAATTTGGTCAAGCTTCTTGATCACCTCGCAGGGATCGCATGGAAAACTGGGAAACCCCTCGTTGAGTTCCGCGAGAGCAACCAAAGAAGCTGCCGATGGAGACACTCTTCGCTCAGAGACGTCGCGGACATATTCTTGCCCTATGGCTGCCGCGAGACTTAGAACCTTGCTGCTCGGCGACGCCCCTTCCGGTCCGGTATCATTCGGCATTTGGTTCTTCCTTTCCGCTGCGCCCGAACGGCTGCGCGCACAGAAACCCCCAGGAGCCACAGGCCTCGCTTTTACCCAGGCTGATACGTAATTCAGTTTTGGAAAGAATGAAAGAGCCGAATTGTCCGCTTATTTCTTCACAACCGCTTCATCGGAAGCGATTTTGCCGTCGCGGATGAAGATGATGCGGTGGGCGTGCTGGGCAATGTCATGCTCATGGGTCACGAGAATGATAGTGTTTCCCTGCCGGTGGAGATTCTCGAAGAGCGCCATGATTTCCTCACCGGTCTTCGAATCGAGGTTTCCGGTGGGCTCGTCCGCCAACACGATCGACGGGGAATTTACCAACGCCCGCGCAATGGCCACGCGCTGGCGCTGGCCGCCGGAAAGTTCGTTCGGCTTGTGGTTCATGCGTTCCATCAAGTCGACGCGTTCGAGCGCTTTTTTTGCCTTCTCGATGCGCTCTTCTGAGGGTGTTCCGTTGTAAATCAGCGGCAATTCGACGTTGTGGAGCGCGGTCGCGCGCGGCAAAAGATTGAACGTCTGAAATACGAAGCCAATCTCTTTGTTGCGGATGTACGCGAGCTCATCATCATCAAGATCGCTCACCAGCCTGCCTGCCAGCCAATATTTCCCAGCGCTCGGCGAATCCAGGCACCCAATCAGATTCATCAACGTGGACTTTCCCGAGCCGGAGGGCCCCATGATGGCCACGTATTCGCCCTTCCGGATTTCTACGTCCACGCCACTCAGCGCGTGCACCTTCTCCGCGCCCATTTCGTAGACCTTGGTCAGCGCCTCGGTCTTGATGACTACGCCGGAGCTGACCAGGTCTTCCCGATAGGAGTCTGTGGCAGTTGTCTCGACAGGCATTCGGATCTCCCTCGTCCTTGGCTGCGCGTCAGCTCTGCTGATCGTCCTGCTTCTTGGGCGCGCTGTTGTCCACTTTCACTTGCGATTCCGGCTTCAGGGTGCGCAGCGCCTTGTAACTGCCGACGACGATCTCGTCACCAGCTTTCAAGCCTTTGGTGATCTCAATATCGGTTACACCGGCAATTCCGGTTTCGACGGGCAGGAACATTGCTTTATTGCCGTTGACCACAAACACGCCTTGCACTTCATCTTTCTTGGGATCGCCCGGCGCCTGAGGTGGTGGCGCTGCCAGCGTCACGTTTGAACTGCCTTGCTTCTTCGCATTCTTGGCCGCTTCTTCCAAATCCTTCCGCGTTCGCACGGCTAGTGCCTGAATCGGAATCGCAACGACGTTTTTCCGCTCCGCCGTCTTGATCTTGGCTGTCGTGGAAAGACCCGGACGAAGATTTTCAGGCGGATTCGCCAATGTCACGACAACCTTGAAATCCTTCGCTTCCTGCGTGCTCGTGGTGCTCTGCGTGGTGGTGAGTCCCGAACTGCGCAGCACGGCTTGCGAACCGACCTCCGTCACTCTACCTTTGAAAATCTTTCCCGGTACGGCGTCAATCGTCACGTCAGCCTCTTGGCCAATCTTCACGCTGACGATATCCGTTTCGTCGACCTTCACTTCCGCCGTCACTACGGACATGTCCGAGAGCGTCATGATGAAGCTACCTGTCGCGTTCTGCATTCCCATTACGACGTAGTCGCCTACGCGCTCCGGCAGGTAGCTCACGATCCCATTGATCGGCGATGTGTAGGTCGTCTTGTGCAGGATATCCTGCGTGTGCACCAGCACCGCGCGGCCTTGATTTACTTGTGCCTGCGTCTGTTCCAATTGCGCTTTCAGCGATTGCACTTTGGCCTTCGCCGAATCCACCCCTGCCACTGCCCCGTCATAAGTTGTTTTCCGCTGATCGAAATCCTGTTTGGGGATAAGGCCATCCTTGTATAGACCTTGCCCGCGGTCGTAATCCAGCTTGGCTTTCTCGAGATTGGCTTGCTGCGAAATCAAATCCGACTGCGCCATCCTGTAGCTGGCTTCCGCAGCCTGGACGCCGGATTCCGCCGAATTGACCGCCGCCGACTGCGCTTGTACGTCCGCATTCGCCTGCACGTTTTCCTGGAGGAGCAGCTTGTCACCCTTCTTGACGTGGTCGCCTTCCTTTACAAATATCTCGGTGATTCTGCCGTATCCCTGTGCGCTTACGTTGGTATAGGTTGTCGGCTTGATCTCGCCGGAGGCCGTCACCAGAGACACTAAGCTGTCTTGATTGGCCACTTTGGAGGTTTGGACGGTGACCACGCCTTTGTTGGCCTGGTTCACGCTGAATAAAACAATTCCACCGAGCACCGCCACGGCGCCCACGCCAACCGCTACTTTATGCCACGTCTTCATGCGATTCCCCTTCGATCTAACACTCTGCCGTCGTACTTTCCGAGCCTCCGCCGCTTACCTTGTTTCCATAGTTCCCAAGATGGTCTAATCCCGTGGGGACACCTGTGTCCGCCCAAGAGCTCCTACTCTACATACGCCCATTCGGGTCAAAATGTTTCGCGGGAGACTTGCTCCACTTTCGCGTTCGGGCTTCAAAGCAGGGGACTTACTGGAGCCGGCAGTTCCGCCGACGTCAGCTGCCCTCAGGAGAAGGCGCAGCCGCCCCCAGACACCATTCTATGTTTAAAACACCCGAAAGGAAAGAATTCCCATCCCGCCAAGGCGGGATCCTCGCTAACAACCGACCCACTCTCTTTGACGCGAAAAAACGTCAAATATTTCAACCGGAGACAAACATTTCCACTAAAACTGTCCCCTGTTGCGCTCGCAGTTTAATGAAATACTCAAGCCATTGAGGCCGATTTGCTGAGGCCGACCGTCCCCGAGGGGTGGCAGAACGGCTGAATGCGGGGGTTTGCTAATTCTACCCGCCCGATTCGCACTGACCGATATTTGACGTGTTTTGTTTGCCTTAGCGGCTTCTCCGTTGCAGCCAGATGCCCTCATTTGCAGCCTATAGTTCAGCAAGGGTTCAGCAGATTTCTCCTGCCTCAGCGCGGACAGATGTGCAACACTTCCCCCTGAACGCGGTTCCTGCGTGCTGTCGGTATTCAACCAAGGGCCTCGCTGTCTGCCCCGGCACTAGAACTCACTGTAGCCCAAGGAGTACGATCTCGAGGAAGAGAACCAATAGCCTGGCGACTGGAGATCGTTGTTGCGGCTATACGTTAGTGGAGGAAACCATGCATCGAGAGGACCAGTTCATTCCCGAATTGATTGTGAATAACGGGACCGCCGCGCTCGATTTCTACAAAAGTGTTTTTGGCGCCGAAGAAGTACACCGGATGATAAAACCGGGCAGTGAGAAGCTCGTCCACGGCGAATTGATTCTGGACGGACACAAGTTCTTCGTCTGCGATGAGTTCCCGCCGAACGAAGGTGGAACCTGCAAGTCACCGAAAACGCTCGGGGGAACCGCTGTGCGCATCACACTCCTCGTCGATGATGCGAATGGGGTTGTTGAGCGTGCGGTGGCTGCCGGCGCGCGCGTGAGCATGCCCGTGCAGGACATGTTCTGGGGAGGGCGATACGGAAAGATCGTCGACCCTTTCGGCCACGAGTGGGGAATCAACCAACAGCTCAAAGAGCAGAGCCACAAAGAAACTCAGATCGCGGCTGATGACTTCTTCGCGAAACGAAAATAACCAAAACGTCGTTGTCGATTGCGAATCGATTAAGCCGGCGAAGGTTTCGCCCGGGAAACACTCCGTTGGGGGAACCGGGGCACGCCAACTCCCGGATCGCGGGCAACCGTTCCCTAACAACCGTAATGGAAGAGTGCCCTTCAGGCTTTTATTTTAAGCGCTTCCTCGCTGGCGAACGGGGCGCGGGCTTGCGGGTCACAAACTTATAGGCCATGCCTAACAAGTCGCGCAATACATCGGGATTGACGCAAGACAGGCGAACCAGCACGGCGCTATAGCCAACGTAGTGGTCCGTCACGTAGTACACATCGGGGTCCGCAGCGAGCAGCTCAGCGCGATCATCGAAATCGACTCGAACGGCAAGCGAGTTAGACTCGGCAGACCGATTAGCGGGGATACACGCCAAGAGTTTTCCATGGACTTTCAGCGCCGGAAACCCGTATGCTGTGCTTTCTTCAACTCCGGGCAAAGCAAGTCCGATATTCCGTACGGTTTCGAAGTCGATTGTGCTTCTGAGCATTGGTCAGCGCGATTCCGATTCATTGAATCTTCTTTGGCCCAGCAGGGGCATGAACCGGCCCCCGCAGGTTGACGTGGCTGTGATTATCCCTGAGAGCCGGAACCCTTTCAAGGCTAGTCCTGATCGGTCGGGTGACCCGACATGTGCTTTCGGAGTCCGGTGGGCAACCCGGAAGTAATAGCTAGATCGGGACTCCTGTAATCACTCCCGGTTGGTCCGTTATTCACCCGCAGAGGATCTCTTTACTCTTACTTCTGATCCCTGTCTTGTGCTCGAAGATCTGCTTCAATTTCCAGCCTTATCGCGAAGACTACGGCCGTCATTCGTACCTCAGCGCCGTCATCGGATCGACTCTGGTCGCCCGCCGGGCCGGAAGATAGCTGGCGAGCAAGGCTACGAGCAACAAGAGTAGCGAGGCTCCTACGAGTGTGACGGGATCTGTAGCCGTAATCCCATAAACGTAACCCGCCATCACGCGGCTCAGAGCCAGCGCCGTCCCCAGACCGATCGCTACTCCGAGCGCCGTCACGCGAAGTCCTTCGCGCAACACCATCAACTGCACATCGCGGCGGCTTGCTCCCAGAGCCATGTGGATGGCCATCTCCCGCGTACGTCGGCTGACCGTATATGACATCACGCCGAAAATTCCCACCGCCGAAAGTACCAGAGCGAGCGCGGCGAAAATCCACAGGAACGTCATCGGAAAGCGGATCGCGCCATAGGTTTCGGCGACAATCTCACTCATCGTCCGGATGTCGTTCAAAGGCTGTTCCTTGTCGAGAGCCAACACCGCGTCGCGCACGGCCGGCACCACGCTCATGGGCGGCACGGCGGTTCGCACCACTAGGAACGCCGAAGGCGCAGGATGCTGTTGGAACGGCACGTACACGTCAGGCTCGGGATTCCAAAGGTCATCGTTTCTCACGTCCTTCACCACCCCTACGATCTCCAGAGGCTGATCTGCGCCTGACTTCTGGCCCGAGTAGACGCGGGCCAAGACCGTGAGATGGCTGCCCAGCGGATTCGCGTGCGGCCAGTACCGGCGTGCCACAGTTTCGCTGATAATGGTAACCGGGGCGGTGCCATCGGCGTCGCGCACCGAAAACTCGCGGCCCGCCACCAGCCGTGTTCCCATCGCCTGGAAAAAGTCGGGCGTGATGATTTTGAACGCCGCCGTAGGTTCCTGGCCGGGCGCCGCGGGCGGCTGGTCTTGCGGCTGGAAGAAAACATTGGCGCCGCCGCTCTCCGCTCCTGCGCTCTCGACACCCGGCGTGCTCCCAATTCTCTGCAGCAGCTCCCGGTAAAAGAGCGCCTGCTGGGCTGTGGAGGCGTACTTGTAATCCGGCAAACGCAGTCCCATGGTAACCACGTTTCCCGGGTCGATACCCAGGTCGACGTCGACTAGCCGGAGAAATGTACGTACCAGCAGACCCGCGCCGGTCAGCAGCACTAGTGCCAGCGCCATCTCGGAAACCACCAGCGCGTTGCGCATCCGGCGGCGGCCCGATTCCGTCGTGGTACTCAACCCGCTTTCCTTCAGGGCCTCGTTCAGGTCGGCGTTCGCCATGGACCAAGACGGTGCCAACCCGAAGATCGCTCCCGTAGCAATCGTGATCGCCAGGCTGAACAGCAGCACGCGCCAATCGACGTCGATCACTCTGGCGTTTGGGAGAATGAATTGGTAGCGGGTCATCGCGAACGTCAGCAGGCGATCTCCCGCGTAGGCCAGCAGGAGCCCCAGCGCTCCACCGAGCGCGGCAAGCAACAGGCTTTCGGTGAGTAACTGCGCCATCAACCGGCGCCGTGTGGCGCCCATCGCGATGCGGATGGCCACCTCGCGCTTCCGCCCGGTGGCGCGCGCCAGCAGCAGATTGGCCACGTTGGCGCAAGCGATGAGCAGCACGAATAAAACCGCGCCCAGCATGATTAGCAGAGGCATCTGCATCTGGCGATGATAGGCGGCGTGCAGAGGCTCTACCTTGATGCCCCAGCCTTTGTTGGCGGCCGGATACTCCTCCGCCAGGCCGTCGGCCAAGGCATTCATGGCGGCTTGCGCTTGCGGAATGCTCACACCCCACTTCAGTCTCGCTTGCGTTTGCAGATCGCGCGAGGTACCGCGCCCCGCCTCGCTCCGCTCTTCGTCCGTGAGCACCAGCGGTACAAAGACGTCCATTTCCTGGTCCCAGGTGAAGCGGAACGAAGCCGGCATCACGCCCACAATGGTGTAGCGTCTCTCGTTCAGCTCGATGGTCTTGCCCACAACCACGGGGTCGGAACCGTAACGCATCTGCCAGAGGCTATGGCCGATGATCGCTACCTGATCGTGGCCGGCTTGCATCTCCTCGGGCGCGAGATAGCGTCCTAGCTCCGGTGGAATCCCAAACATTGGCAGCAGCTCGGCTGAAGCCTTGATGCCATTCACACTTTCCGGACGGCCGCCTTCCGTGATGTTGAAACCGGACCAGCGATAGTAGGCGACTTGCTGGAATATGCCAATCTTGGCGATGTCCCCGATGTTCGGGGCGGAGACGCCGGTCTGAACATAGCCCTGACCCTCTTGGTTACGCCACTGTCCCAGGCCCACCAACTGTTCCGGATCCGGATAAGGCAGCGGCCGCAGGATCACTGCATCCACCAGGCTGAAGATGGCCGCGTTGACCCCGATGCCCAATGCCAGCGTAAGCACCGCCACTGCCGCGAAGCCCGGATTCTTGGCCAACACTCGAAGGCCGTAGCGAATGTCTAGGAAAAGGGTTCTCATCGCTCACCTCGCTAACTATTCCGACGAAGGAACTTGAGATTGGAAAGGCTGGATTCTACAAGAGTTGGAAGTGCCGTGCCAGATCAACGCCCATATATCAACGTTCCCCATAAACCGCGGAGCGCAATACGTTCGGGCAGTCTCATTCCATTTTGCTGGAGGGCAAGAGCAATCTGCCCGCGATGATGAGACTCATAGGCGATCAGCTAGATCATCGAGCGGAGTGGTTGCCGACCAAACATGCGGATCTTCGCCAAGCTGCTAAGAGTTGCTCCTCAAGAGTCATCTGATCTTCCGGCTTATCTGCAACTAGAATGAACGAACTCTCTTCTCCAATCAATAAGGCGCCGCTCGCGACGCTCGCGAGACAACTCCCGGATGGCAAACAAGAGGTAATTACTTTCCTTCGAGGTTGCCCGTCACTCCAACAATGCGCTTGGTGACAGCAAGGGAATGGCGACGGCTATCTTTTGAATATGGAAGAGGTTAGGTGGGAAGGTTCAAATGACATCGAAGTGGATTGACACCGGGAGGGCCCTGCTGAAGAGTGCAGGTTGGGCAACAGCCCGCGCCTGGGCCGGTGGCCCTTGATGGCCATGCTGTGCCACTCCAGTGAAGAGCGTAGCATCGACCAACCATAGACAAAAGGATTTGTCAGCATACTGCTCCATGGCGCCCGTCCCGAAGAATTGCGAGCGCCATGAAAGAGTTCGCCCGGCCATACGATAGTCCTGGCCTCAAAGAACATTCTCTAGCATTCATCCAGAACCCTGAGGGGGAAACATGTATAAGAGGTGCAAGGGTAGTCCTGAGAATCTCTCACTTCGGCTTGTTCTGATATCGGTTTGCGCCGTAGCTTTCCTTCTGCTTGGCCTGCCCGCACGAGCCCAACGACAAGCGCTGGAAACACGGATCGCGGCACCACCGAACGCGCACGCTGTCGGCCAAATGCCCACGACACAAAAACTGAACTTGGCGTTGACCTTGTCTCTGCGCGACGAAGGACAACTCCAGTTGCTCATCCAGCAGCTCTATGATCCAGCCAGCCCGCAGTATCGGCATTTTCTGACCGTGCAGCAGTTTACGGACCAGTTTGGCCCCACCGCGACGGACTACGACAAGGTAATTGCGTTTGCGACCAAGTACGGCCTAACCGTGACGAACACGAGTCCAAACCGGCTCGTACTGGACGTAAGCGGCACGGTGGCGCAGATCGAACAGGCATTTCAGGTTCACTTGCTGGTGTACCAGCACCCCGCCTCCCTCAAGAGCCGCAGGTACCACGCGCCGGACGCGGAGCCGTCTGTAGACGTGGGTGTGCCGATGCAAGGCGTGAACGGGCTCAATGATTTCGAACCGCCTCACCCGATCGGATTCCACCAAACCTCACTGAAACAAATTGCGCGTGGCACTCAATCCTCTTCGCTGGCTCGTGGTAATCAGACCGGCTCGGGTCCGTTCGGCTTTTTTCTGGGAAGCGACATGAGGGCGGCTTATTACGGTGGAACAGCGCTCACTGGCATGGGCCAGGCCATCGGGCTATTTGAGTTTGGCCCTTACAACCTCAGCGATGTGCAAGCGTACTTCAACTTTGTGAGTCAGCCGCTGAATGTGCCCATTGTGAATGTTCTGCTGGACGGAGTTTCCGGTATCTGCGGCGCAGGTTGCGATGATGGCGAAGAGGTCATCGATATCCAGCAGGCAGTTTCCATGGCGCCAGGCCTTTCGGCGGTGATCGTTTATGAAGGAAACAACGACACGGACATGTTCAACCAGATGGCTGTCGACAATGTGGCCAAGCAGCTTAGCTGCTCGTTCGGCTTTCTTCCGCCGGACCCGCAGTCCGATGAGCCGATCTTTCAGGAATTCGCGGCGCAAGGACAGAATTTGTTCGTAGCTTCGGGCGACGGCGGCGCGTATTTTGGCGACCCGGTGGCCTGCGCGAACTTTAGTAACCTCAATGGGTGCGTGTTCTACCCCGCGGACGATCCGTTTATTACTGCCGCAGGAGGAACGAACCTGACCACAAATGGACCAGGGGGATCGTGGCAGTCAGAGACTGGTTGGATTGGGAGCGGCGGCGGATTCAGCACCAACGGGCTCGCGATTCCGAGTTATCAAGTGCCGGTTATCAATGGGGCGAACCAGGGTTCTTCGACATTGCGAAATATCCCGGACGTCGCGGCGGAAGCCAACACCGATAATCTTTTCTGTGCCAATGGAGGATGCTTTATTGGCGTCGGCGGGACCAGCCTTTCCGCACCGCGCTGGGCGGGTTTTCTCGCTTTAGCTAACGAGCAATCCAACGGGCCCGCAATTGGTTTCCTCAACCCGACAATTTATTACATCGGGCAGGGGCCGAACTACACTTCGTACTTTCATGACATCACCAGCGGAAACAACTTCAACGGCGGGAGTCCGAACCTGTTCAGCGATGTGGCGGGATACGATCTGGTTACTGGCTGGGGCTCGCCAAACGGTCAGGGTTTGCTCAATGCGCTGGGACCGGCATTCACTGGACCCAATTTCGGGCTAACGGCTTCTGTGAGCACTCTACATGTCACGCAAGGAGGCACGGGAAGCAGCACTATCGACGTTAACGCCGCCAACGGTTTCACAGGAACGGTGGACCTCAAAGCCGAAGCGCTCGGGCTACCGACAGGATTGACCGCGACTCTAAGTTCCAGTGCAGTGGCCGCAGGAGGCAATTCCGTCTTGACCATTTCCACCACGAGTGCAACACCGGGCGGCAATTTCCTGGTGGCTGTGACTGGCGCAAGTGCAGGCTTAAGCCACACGGCTTATGTAACCGTAGCATTGCCGGGCTTTACGATCACCGCTCCGAGCAACGTTTTTGTCAACCAGGGCTCGACGGCCAGCGCCACGATCACCATCAACGACGTGAACGGCTTCAATGGCAGCGTGAAGCTCTCCGCTGCGGGCTTGCCCAAAGGCGTTTCGGCCACGTTCAATTCTCCCCACACTGCGACCACCAGCACTCTAACCTTTGCGGCGAGCAGCGCCGCGACCACCGGATTCGCCTCCGTGACGATTACTGGGACTTCGGGCAGCATCACGCAGACGGCCACCATCACCGTGGCCGTAAGCGCCGCGACTGCCACGACAGGAACGGGCCTGCCCGTCGATCTTTCGGCAGCTTTCAACGTGAACGGCATCTATACGGACGGAACGACCTACAAGAATGGGGGTTTAGATGGAGGCGGATTCTCGTACTCAGCAAACGCCCTAACACCTTCGCGTGTTCTGACTGGCATTCAATTCCAGTTCGGGCCGACGAATCAGCCCAACGCGATCGGCGGCACGGGCCAGGCCGTCAGTTTGCCCGCCGGCCACTTCCCGAGGCTGGTGTTGCTCGCCACGGGCGTGCAAGGCAACCAGACCGGACAAACGGTCAGCGTGAACTACAGCGACGGAACAAGCACCCAGTTCATAGAAAACTTCAGCGATTGGTTTACGCCGCAGAACTTCCCCGGCGAGATCGACGCTGTGGTCATGCCGTACCGTAACTTTGCGGACGGCAGCCAGGACCAGCGGCCCTTCAGCCTCTACGCGTACGTGTTTCGTCTCAATGCAAAGAAGAGCGTCCAGAGCATCACGCTTCCGAACAATCCCGACGTGCTGCTCCTGGCGGCAACTTTGCTCAGCGATTGACGGCCAATTTGGTGTGGCGATCACGCGAGCCATCAGTTTGGACTTGATTTATCTTGATAGACCCAAAGTCGACATATTCATGGGAGACGCGTGAATTTCAAGTTTCCGATTACGACTTACCGGGCAAGTAAAACTGGGCCGCCCTGTTGATTGATTAATGCAGCGCGGGTTTTTGATAGTTCGGATAGGGGGGATGCTGCGGCGCCGGCGGCACTGGATTTTTCTTCAGCAGTTCCATCACCACCTCCACGGCCTTTTCAAGCTGGGGATCATGGCCCGTTCGCACCAGCTTCGGATCGTATTCGACATCCACGTCCGGCGGAACGCCGTGATTCTCAATCTCCCACTTTCCGTCCGCAGTGTAGAAGGCTAGGTTCGGCGTCCCCGTGAAACCGCCATCGAGCAAGTCCGCCGGATTGGTGTAGTGGCCCACCAAGCCGCCCCACGTGCGTTTTCCAACCAGCGGACCGATTTGCGCCTTGCGGAACATCCATGGCAGAGCGTCACCGCCAGAACCGGCCATTTCGTTGGTGATCATCACCTTCGGCCCAAAGATGGCTTCGAGCGGTGTCGTGATGTCCTTGCCTTCGCGCATGTTCCAGTAGCTCAGCAGCGGCCGCCGCAAATAATCAATGATGTAGTCGGCGATGTCCCCGCCGCCGTTGTAGCGCTCATCGATGATCGCCGCTTCTTTGCCCACTTGCGCGAAGTAGTAGCGATTGAAGTTCGTGTAACCGCCCGCGTAGGTGTCGGGCAAATACACATAAGCCACGCGGCCGCCGGTTAGTTCGTCCACCTTACGGCGGTTGTCTTCGATCCACGCGTAGTTGCGCAGCCCGGTTTCGTCATCCACGGGAACGACAATGACGGTACGCGACCCGTCGCCATCGGGCTTGGATCCGACCTTCAGCACTACTTGTTTTCCCGCGGTCTCTTCAAAGAAGCTGTAAACGTCGCTGGGCGCGCGCACGTCACGGCCGTCCACCGCCAGCAGATACTCCCCGACTTTCACGTTCACCGCTGGCTGCGTCAGTGGCGCGCGCAGCTTGGGATTCCAGTTTTCGCCGTTGTAGATTCGCGCAAACTTATAGCGGCCGTTCTCGACCGTGTAGTCGGCGCCGAGCAGGCCGGTTTTGACGTGCTTCGGCTCGGGAATGTCGCCGCCGCCGACGAACATATGCCCAACGGTGATATCGCCCAGCATCTCGATGAAAAGATAATTCAGGTCGTCGCGGCTGGAGATATTTTCCAGGTACGGCTCGTACTTTTTCTCTTCCGCCTCCAGGTTCAACCCGTGAAGCCCCGGATCGTAGAGAAAATCGCGCTCGTCGCGCCACACCTGCTGGTACATGTGCTTCCATTCGGCACGCGGATCGACATGAATCTCCAAGGAGTCCAGCTTCAGCGGCCCTCCTTGTCCGGGTTGTGAAGGGCCATCTCCGGGTTTCTCCGCCGGACCGATGACCCACTGGTTCTGCTTGGCGTACAGCATCTTCTCGCCGTTAAATGAAACTTCGAACGCCTTTATGCCCTCCAAAATCTGTTCCGTCTTGCGCGTCTTGAACTCAAATTTGTGTATCTTCGCCGTCGGCCCGCCATCGTCAAAGTCGAACGTTTCGAGTTGCGGGCCTTCGCCAAGAAAAAGGACTCCCGCTTTGCCGGCATACAGCCCGTAATAGTTTCGCGCCGGAATCGGCAGCGCGAGAATGCGTTGGCTGATGTTTTCGAGATCGATCTCGACCGCCACCGGCTTTTCTTCTTTTGCTTTGTCCTTATCCTTATCTTTGTCATCTTTAGCTTTGTCCGCGTCAGGCTTTTTGTCTTTGTCGCCCTTATCCGCTTCTTTGCCTTTCTCTTCATCGCTCTCCGGAGCCAGCGGCGATGGCGAATCTTTCTTCAGCACCATCACGTACACACTCCGCGTAACCGGCCGTTGCAGGCTGGTCATGTCCAGCCATCCCGTGCTCAACGCGGCGTCCGTGCTGGCCGTGAAATATAGCGATTTCCCATCTTTGTCGAACGCCACGTACAGTGCGTCGCTCATCCCATCGGTCAGTTGATAGCTTTTCCCCTGCTCCAGCGAATACGCAAAGACCGCGTGTAGATGATTTGGCAGCTGCTTTACGTAAGCGATCCACCGGCTGTCCGGTGACCAAGTCATCTCTAAACGATGTCCCGGATCGGTGTACGTGTCTGTATCAACGCGCACCGGCGCTTTCTTCTCCAGATCCACGTACCAGAAGTTCAGCCGCTTGTCGGTGTAGGAAATTTTCTTCGAATCCGGCGACCACCGCGGCGTGTAGTAAAAAGTTGGCGGGTTGCCCAGATTGATTTTCTTCACTTCGCCGAGGCCGCTCTGGTCGCGAATGTGCAGCGCGTATTCGCCGGATTCATCGGAGAGATACGCGATGGATTTTCCATCAGGAGACCATGCCGGATCGCGCTCTACCACATCGGTCGTGTTCGTCAGATTGCGGATATCGCCCTTTTCGGCAGGCACCGTCACGATTTCTCCGCGCACGCCAAACACTGCGCGCGCCCCCGTCGGCGAAATCCCGGCCGACCGAATCCGCCGCGGCTCAATCTTCTGAAAATGCGGCCGCACTTCCGCGATGTCTCCCACGATTTGAATATCCAGCGCGCGATCCGCTCCGGACTTGAGATCCACCAGGTGCAGCGATCCGAACTGTTCGTACACAATCGCGTCGGACGTGGCCGAAGCCGACTTGAAATCCAACCCGTCGTTCTTGATGATCTGTTTCACCTGCTGGGACTTGACGTCGTAAGCGAAGAGCGCCACCGGCCCATTGCGGTCCGAAAGAAAATAAATCGTGTCGCCCACCCACATGGGATTGAAGTCGTTCGAATTTTCCCGCGGAATCACAGCTTGCGTGCCGGAATCGGCAAGAGTTGCGATCCAGATGGGCCTGGTTTGTCCGCCGCGATAGCGCTTCCAGGCTTGCTGCCATTGGATGTTCGGCACGTACGCCACTCGCGTCCCGTCCGCTGAGAACGACGCTTCCGAACCTCGCGCCAAGGGCACCTGCGTGGCGTAGCCCCCTTCCCGCGGAACCGTAAAAAGCTGCACCACTCCGCTAGCAAATCCCGTACGCGACGAGTTGAATACAATTTTCTTTCCATCAGGTGTCCA
>Ga0307479_10000658_pt1 | contig 31149 bp, 24 predicted proteins | sample atmos_gasesECM4C_FD_203743 | JGI IMG/M metagenome (GOLD analysis project Ga0307479, IMG submission 203743) | Hardwood forest soil microbial communities from Morgan-Monroe State Forest, Indiana, United States - atmos_gasesECM4C_515 | ecosystem: Environmental > Terrestrial > Soil > Temperate...
GCGCAGGCGCGCGGGCAGATTGAAACCATTCGCAACATGACGCTGCGCATCCACGAGGTGCTGCAGCGTTTTTCGTCCCTGGAAAAGGAAATGAACGTGGTGGCACAACAAGTGGAACGGGACTCGGGCAAGAGCCGGTTCGCAGTGGCTGCGGGCGATTAGAGAACATAGTTTCTTTGCGGCGACGCGGCGGTGTAAGACCGTACCCGGCGCGAAGGCGGGCGAGAATTCATCCTCACCCGGCGACAAGACCGATTGGATAGTTGGCGTGCGAGAGTTTTGGACGCGCCTGGGGAAAGGCCCTATGCATAAGCTGATTGCGACCAGCACCATTCTGGAGCATGAAATTTCCGAACTGCGCCTGCTGGTGGAGCGGCAAGCCGGAGTGGTGCTCGATAGTCCAAACAACGCGCTGGCAGGCCGTGTCGCGGATTTCATCGAGGCGCAGGACTTGGATTCATCCACTACGCTGTTGGAGCGCCTGCGTTCTCCGGAACAGGATCCCTCGATTCTCCCTGCGTTGCTTGAAGGATTGATCAATACGAATACCGGATTCTTCCGTCATCCGGGAGCGCTGAATGCTCTGACGCGGCAGGTGCTGCCGCAACTTTGCGGCCGCAGGTCGGCCGACAATCCCGGGCCGATCCGCATCTGGAGCGCGGGTTGTGGCACCGGGGAAGAAACATATTCCATAGCGATGGCCGTATGCGATGCCGTGAATCCTGCTAATGTGAGTATTGCGAACAACGGCGCCAGTTCAGGCAACGGCACCGGCAAGGCGAGTGCGCGCAACGGCGGCATAGCGGAAAACTCGCAAGGTGCGACGCAATCCGCCAAGCTGAATGCGGGATGCTCGATTCACATCGTCGGCAGCGACTTGTTGCCGGGCAACATTGAAACCGCGGAGCGTGGCGTCTACAGGCAGTCGTCGCTGGACGGACTGCCGCCAGCCACGATTCGCAACTATTTTTCGAAGATCGGCTCTCCCGCGGTGGCGTCGACGAATGCAGGAGTGAGCGAGGCGCTGAGTGAGTCTTTCTCCGGACCGGTCCCGGCCAGCCCTGCACACCTGCTAGTGAAGCCGCGCCTGCGTAGCCTGGTCACTTTCAATTGCATGAATCTGGCGCGTCCGGGCTATATTGGACGCTTTGACTGCATCTTCTGCATGGACGTCCTGCCACACTTTTCCCGCGTGCAGCGTCTCGCGGTACTCGAACGCCTGCATCTCTACCTCGAGCCCGGCGGATATCTTTTCTTGAGTCAAACCGAAAAGCTCTCGTCGCCGAACCTGAACTTCCGCTCGGAAACCTTTGACGGTTATACCTTCCACCGCAAACCGCTGGCGGCCAGCGCGGCTTACGGACGGTAGGTTTTCGGTTCCCCAGCCTAGATGGACTGCGGCTCGAGCAGAAAAGGATTGATGACTTCGATTCCGTCCAGCTTTTGCCCCGGTTGCAGATCTTCAGTCAGCAGATAACGGCAAGACGATGCCTTGGCGGCTGCCACGATCAGCGCATCCCAATAAGAAAGCCTATAGCGGTCTTGTAATTTCCATCCGTGTTCCAGCACCGCCGCATCCGTCACCACGGGATTCCATGCCAGAAGGTCGCGAATTTCTGCGCGTGCTTCGTCACGCGCTTTAGGCAGCAGCCGGATTGCGTTGACGTAGAACTCGCCAAGCACCTGAAAGCTGACGCGGCCACGGCGGCTTTTCCACAACTCGGCGCGCCAGTTTCGCGCCGCGCGCTGCTTTTTTTGGTCTGCCTCGTCAACGGCGTAGAGGAATACATTCGAATCAACGAACACGGGAGCGGTCATGTGCCTCCTCGCGCGTCAGGTAGCGTCCGCTACTGCGGAGAAAGGCTTTGCGTCCCAGCGCCCGTCGCATCGCCTTTTCATATGCGTCCCGGCCTGCCATGCGCTCTTTGAGCAATTCTCCAAGCAGCCGCGAAACGCTGGTATCGTGGCGGGCCGCCTCGATGCGAGCCCATTGCGCGACCTCTTCTTCGAGGGTCACTGTTACATTCCGTAAGCGATTCGTTGTGGACACGGATACAGTGTAGCACGAGATTCGTGTTTGCTCGCGTGGAGCCAAAAACCCGCGACCCGAAAGGCGACAAGTTGCTGGAAGTGGCGGAGTGGGAGGGCGGATCTGATTATTACGGGGATGCGGACTTGCTGGGATGTATACGTGGCGGAGTATCGCCATTTTGTTGCCTGTCGACTACCCCGCGCTGAAACCCCGAACGCCCATCGGCTTAGGTCGGGTTACTCCCTCCTTGGCACACCGGGCCTGACAACGCCTCGATCTCTGCCGGAGTCATGGTCGGCAGCCGCTGTGCGCCCACGGATCCTCCAAACTGGATCAAGTTTCTCACGGCCACGCTTCTGCTGGGGCAGATCTGTTTGATCTGCACCCCGGCACTGGCTGCTGTTAGAGCTACCGATTTGGCTTCGTCCAGGTTGGAACCGTCGCTCCACCAAACGGAGTTCGCCTCGGTCTCCGTGTGCAAAGCCTTGTGGATCTCCACCTTGCCTGCCAGTTGGTTGAGCCGTGCCATCACCACATTCAAATCCACGTCTTGCTTCACATGGGGAAACACCCATATTGTCAGGGCGTCGCGCCGATCCTTTGGAGGGGGATTGACAAGCAGCCCGGCATTCACAATTTCCAGGGCCTGCTGCGGACTGGCATTCTGCGCTACCGTTTTGCGTACGCCAAGTTTCTCCAGAAACTCGTTCAGGGCAGTACGCGTATTCGTGTCGACTTGGCTGACGGTCACGGCGGATTGTCCCTGGACATAGGCGTCCACGCGATCAATCGCGTCTTTCATTCGCTGGCGTTCCTGTTGGTCTGCATAGTTGGCCGAGGCAAAGGCCCAGATCATGCCGATTACAATCCCGACGATGGGAAGCACCTTCCACATCCTCGCCTTCTTGCTTTCACTGAAGGCAGAAAACAGGCCGGAGATGCCACCCATAAGAATTCCGCCATTAGACAACAGCCATTCCCAAAACTGTTTTAGGGCTGACATGGACTCCTCCTGGAAGAGTTCGCAGTCTTGGCCAGTGCTCCGTGATTCCGAGCCGCTCCGATCCCGACACAACCAGGATCTTACGCGAACAAAAACTCCTTAGTCCGCAACTCCTTAATCGTGTCCCTTAACTTCGCCGCCTTTTCGAACTCAAACCGCTTTGCCGATTCGCGCATGTCGCTTTCGAGCTTGACAACATACGCGTCTAACTCTCCCTGCGATTTGAACTCTGGGATGCCTTCGGATTCTCCACCGGTTAGGTCGGTGTAGTCGGCGGCGATAATCCCCGCCAGGGTCATGTCCAGCGGACGCACAATCGATTCCGGCGTGATTCCATTCTCCAGGTTATAGGCGGTCTGGATTTCGCGGCGCCGCAGGGTTTCATCGATGGCGCGCTTCATGGAATCGGTCATGCGGTCGGCGTAGAGAATGGCGCGTCCACGGAGATGGCGCGCGCAGCGGCCTATCGTCTGGATCAAAGAACCCCAGGAGCGCAGGAACCCTTCTTTATCCGCATCGAGAATCGCCACAAGTGAAACCTCGGGAAGATCGAGGCCCTCTCGCAACAGATTGATGCCGATCAATACATCGAACTCGCCTTTGCGAAGATCGCGCAGTATCTTCACCCGCTCCAGCGTCTCGATTTCCGAATGCATGTAGCGGCACTTGACGCCCACCTCGGCGTAGTACTCGGCGAGATCTTCGGCCATACGCTTGGTGAGGGTAGTCACTAGCACACGCTCGCCTTTTTCCACGCGGGCACGAATCTCATGCAGCAGATCATCGATCTGGCCCTTAACGGGACGCACCTCGACCTCAGGATCGATCAATCCGGTGGGCCGGATGATCTGCTCCACCACCACGCCCGCAGACTTCGTCAACTCGTAGGGACCGGGCGTCGCGGAAACATAGACCAGTTGATTGGTCCGATGCTCGAATTCCTCGAAGGTCAGAGGACGGTTGTCCAAGGCCGAGGGCAAGCGAAAGCCGTACTCCACCAGTGTTTCCTTGCGCGATCGGTCCCCGGCGTACATGCCGCGCAACTGCGGAATCGTCTGATGCGATTCGTCGACGAACATCAAGAAGTCACGCGGAAAATAATCCAGCAGCGTTGGCGGAGGCTCGCCTGGCATCCTCCCGGTGAAATGCCGCGAATAATTTTCGATGCCGTGGCAGTAGCCCATCACCTTGATCATCTCCAGATCAAACTTCACACGCTGGTGAATGCGCTGCGACTCGACGACCCGTCCCTGCTTTTCAAGTTCCACTTCCCACCACGCCAGCTCTTTCTTGATCGACTCCACCGCCGACGCGCGCGTCTCGTCTTTCATCACGTAGTGCGTCTTGGGATAGATCGGCAAGCGCATGTACTTCTGCTTCACTGTGCCGAAGAGGGGATCGATCTGCGCCAGCGACTCCACCTGATCTCCCCACAACTCGATGCGATAGGCCATGTCGTCGTAAGTCGGGAAGACTTCGACCACGTCGCCGCGCACGCGAAAGGTTCCGCGTCGAAATTCGCCGTTAGTGCGCTCGTAGAGGATGTCGACCAGCCTGTGCGTGATGTCCTCACGAGTAATCTTCTGGCCCTTTTCCAGGAACATCATCATGCCGTAATAAGCCTCGGGAGAGCCGAGGCCATAAATACAGCTGACGGAAGCCACAATCAGCGCGTCGCGTCGCTCGAAAAGTGATCGGGTCGCGGAGAGGCGCAGCTTGTCGAGTTCATCGTTGATGGTGGCTTCCTTTTCGATGAACAGGTCGGCGGCGGGAACATAAGCCTCAGGCTGGTAGTAATCGTAATAAGAGACGAAATACTCGACGGCGTTGTGAGGGAAGAAATTCTTGAACTCGTGGTAGAGCTGCGCGGCCAGAGTCTTGTTGTGAGCCATGACGAGCGCGGGACGGTTCACCGCCTCAATCACCTTGGCCATGGTATAAGTCTTGCCGGAGCCGGTGACGCCAAGCAAAACCTGATGCTGCTCGCGGTCGTAAACGCCGCGCAGCAGAGACTCGATGGCGCGGCCCTGATCGCCTTGCGGTTTGTAAGTGGAAACGAGTTTGAAGTCCATGGAAGAAACAGCCGCCAACTTTCAGCCATCAGTCTGAATCAGTTGCCGCCCATACAGAAGGCAATGTCGCCGACGGAGAATCTTTCCATTATAACGGTTTGAAAGCAGACGGGACTTACGGGGACACCTCCAACTCCGGACGCTCCACGCCTTACTTACTTATGTATCTCAATCGCCACTACCACCGCCGGATCCCTGCTCGCCGAGTCCACATATTCAACTTTCGCCGGTCTTCCTTCCAAATCTGCGCAGGGCTTCAGGTCCGCTTTCAGAGTGACGCCGAGCGTGCTGTAATCGATCTTGAAATAGTTGCTCGAATGGAACCCCAGCATCTTTCCCGCGGCAATCACATTCAGATCCATCGCCGGAGTATGGCAGTGCACGTTTTTCAGAACACCGATGACAAAATGGTGTGGGCCATTCAGAAGAGGCTCGTCGTGGGCAGCAGAATCTGCAGCGATGTTGCCTTGCGCTACGTTGCTAGTCACTTCGGCCTCCGGCGTTTCCACCTTCATCTCTTCGCCGAGGCGTTGGCTCTGTTCCTGCGCCTGTGCGTATTCCTCCGCATGTCGCAGAAACTCCTGGGCCATGGCAGTCTCCTCTGGGGAGTTAGCCAGGTGCATGGCATTGCGGATTACGGTTGCGGCATCCTTGCCACGCCCCATCTCAAGCAAAACATTGGCTGTATCCATGCGGTAGGTTAAGTTCCCCGGCTCCAGTTGAACGGCGCTCAACGCCATCAGACGCGCTTCGTCCAGGTTGCGATGATGCATCGCCAGAAAGGCCCCCAGCCGGTCATAACTGGGGGCGAATTTTGGATTGAGCTTGATACTGGCGCGCAAGCTGCTCTCCACCTGCGCTTCTCCCGCCGCGTCCAACACGCGGTTCATGGAAATAGCGGCAAAATAGTAGTGCGCCAGGTAACTCTGCGAATCCAGCTTGACGGCCTGAGCGTACCAGTTTCGCGCCTGATCGATGCGCCCCTCGCGAAATTCCAGCAAGCCCATGGTTTCATGCGCCAACACATTGTTTGGATCTTCCTGCAAGATGCGATCGAGAAGCGCACGCGCGTCCGTGGTTCTCTGGTTGTAGGCAAGAAAATCGGCGCGCACGGAATCGGCCTGGGGAGCCGACAACGCCCGGGACTGGAACGCGGCGTCGTCTACATCTGTGGCCCCGGCCAGTCTGAAATATGTAAAACTTGCTTGCCGAACATACGCTTCCAGCGCTGACTGCAACTGTTTCAGGTCTCCAAACGCGCGTGTGGCCGCGGTAATGGCGTCCACATTCTGGGCCAGCAGTTGCGCATAGTCGGTCAGATGTTGAGTCTTGTCGTGATAGTCCTTCTGCTCGAGATAATGGGTTAGCGCCCACGATTCGGCGTAAAAGATCGAGCCTTTGTTTTCTTGGTGGTAATACGGTGACGAATGGTCCACGGCGAACAGCGTCGGCAACGGCAAAAGCCGGTTGGTGAGCAGCAACTGGAGATTCACCGGACTCCATTGACCCAGCGCGACTTCCTTGTCCTGGATGTCTGTGTTTTGGTAAAACTGTGCCAGACCCTCGTTCAGCCATAGGGGCATCCAGTCCGCCTTACTCAAAAGAAAGTGAGTGTACTCGTGATACACCACCGCGTACGGATGTTCGCCCTCGGCATCGAGCCGCAGCAGGACGTAGTTCTTGTCCGGGCCGCGCAGGAAGAGTCCGCCCAACTTGAGCTGTCCCTTGGCCAGATACTCCGCTGGTTCCAGCGCGCGGAAATCCTTTTCGTCTTTGATGGCTAGCACAGTGATGGAGCCGAGGGTATCGATCTGTATCCGCGGGAATAGCTTATGAAAGACGGATCGCATGCGCTCGAACTGATCGGCTACGCGGCGCGCCTGCTTTTCATTCGAGTTGCTGACGACGGAGAAGTGCGAGCTGCGCACCTCGACCCAGTTTTCCGGTTTATCCCGGGCCGGCGCCAGCAGTGGTGAAACCACGACGACCAGAAGGAAAAGACGTCTGCCCATGTTCGGCGTTGCTTCCCAGTAACTGCGCCGAAGTTTACATGCTAATCGCCACGTTTACAACTCCGCCAGCACCCGGTGCACCAGATAGATGGAGATCGATCCTTCGCCCACGGCGGAGGCCACGCGCTTCACATTCCCGGCCCGAACATCGCCTACGGCGAAGACTCCAGGCAGACTCGTCTCCAGCATTAGCGGCACCCGTGACAGTGGCCACTTAAAATCATTCAGGACGGGGTCCAGATCGCGCCCGGTTAGGATGAAACCCTTGTTATCGAGGGCGATGCAACCTTGCAGCCACTCGGTGCGCGGAGACGCTCCTGCCATAATGAATACATGCCGGATGTCATGGATCGATGTCTCGCCGGTGATTTTGTCTTGCCAGGTAACGCGCTCCAGTTGAGTATCGCCGTCAAGGCCAACGATCTCCGTGCAGTAGTGCATCTCGATGGCGGGGTTTTCTTCGATGCGCTGTATGAGGTAGCGCGACATCGTGTCCGACAACTGAGTGGATCGCACCAGCATGTGAACCTTGCTGGCGGTCTGCGACAGATAGACCGCCGCCTGACCCGCGGAGTTCCCGCCGCCTACCACGATCGCTTCGTCTTTCCCGCACAACTGCGCTTCAATGTAGGTCGCCCCGTAATAAATGCCCTGGCCTTCGAACTTCTTTAAGTTGTCAAGGTTCGGTTTGTTGTATTGGGCGCCGCTGGCGATCACTACTGTGCGCGCCCGAATAATCTGGCCGCAGTCTACGCTCAACTCGTAGGGACGCCGCTCGCAATTCAGTTTCATCACGTTATTGGCAATCAGCATCCTGGCGCCAAACTTTTGCGCTTGCGCTGCGGCGCGCCCCGCCAGTTCCTGCCCGGAAATCCCCATGGGAAAGCCCAGGTAGTTTTCAATCTTGGAACTCGAACCTGCCTGTCCGCCGGGAGACTCGGCCTCGATCACCAAGGCATCCAGACCCTCCGACGCGGCATAGACGGCGGCGGCCAAGCCGGACGGTCCGGCGCCGACGATCACCAGATCCCGCACCTCCGAGGCGGTGATGTGGGCGTTCAGCCCCAGGCACCGGGCCAGTTCCTGGATCGACGGCTTGCGCAGCACGATCCGGTTATTGCAAATGACCACGGGAACTTCGCCAGGTGTGACATGGAATTGATCAAGCAAGTCCTGGTAGCTGGTGTCCGTGTCGAGATCCACGTAAGTGTGCGGATGTCCATTGCGGGTGAGGAACTCGCGCAGATGAAGGGTCTGGGCCGAGTGCCGCGATCCCAATAGAACCACATTTCCGTAGCCGCGGTTGATCAACGTCACCCGGCGCAGAATGAAAGCACGCATTAAGATGTCACTCAACTCCGCATCCCTCGCCACCAGCGTCCGCAGATCCCGGTTGCTCATTTGGAGGAAGTCGCCTTCTTCCGTGACCCGACCGCGCACCAGGCAGAGACGGCCGGAGATCGTGGTCATCTCTCCAGTGAACGCTCCGGCACTGTGTTTGACGATTGGGCGCTCGCCATTCCGGTCCGGCTGCACGATTTCCATGCTACCGGAGAGCAGGGCGAAAAATGGAACATCGGCATCCCCCGGCTCAAACAGGATGTCGCCCACTCTTACGTGCCGTACCTTGCTAAGAGGGCGAAGGCGGTTGATCTGTTCCGCAGTAAGTACGGGAAATGCTTCACCGCGGATATCGGAGAGTGGCGTTACTTGGGTTGACATGGGTTCTCCCCAAAAACCGAAAGCAGATTGAGATTACTAGATGACGCAGACAGGGGTTCGGGTTCAGCGCCAGCGTCGGCAGCATCGGAATCGCGCGGCGGGATCGGCTGCGTCCGAAAGATGCAGTTAGTGTTTCTGAACGTCTTCGACGGCGTAAACCTTCGTGGTTGCCCGGAACTTTTTGTAATCGCGGAAAGTTTGCTCGAAGCCGACGTTGAAGTTCTTGAGCAGGGCCACGCGCACGTCTATCTTTGCCGTAAGCTGGCGCGGCAGCCACACCTCGTCATTCACCCGCGTTTGCTCCAGCATGAAGCGCGAACCCTTATGAAAGCGGGCCAGAAACACTCCCCAGGAAAACGTGTCCAGACACTCCACGTCCAGCCTGGCCAGTTGGAGATCGTTCTTGTCGATCCACACCCGCCCGCGGAACTTCGAAAGAAACCTGGCATCTTTCATGTGCGGTACAAAGCCCGGCCGCGGCTCGCCATCGATTACCCAGGCCTCGCGTCCCCCTACCAGTTCGGTTCCGACCAACTTGAAGTTGTAGGCATCGGACACTTCGTGTACGAACTTGCGGCCCTCTTCGCGATCCTTATCTTCTTTTTCCTTGCGCTTCTTGCGGTCGTTCTCGGATTCGTTCTTGCGCTTGTCGATGATCTTCTGGATTTTTTCCTCTTCCTTGGCCGCATCCCTTTCGGAGAGCGGCTTATCGTCCTTTGCAATCAGTCGCTGCACCTGCTCGCCATAAAGTTCCATTACTTCGTAAGTTTTGGTTTCGGTCGACTTTACTTGACCTGTGCCATCCAGTTTGTGTTCCTCATCGCGCTCAATGTAGGTGTAGTCGCGCAGGCGCTTGTCGTTCTCTGCATCCTTGTCGGCGACTACGCGGAGTAGCTGCTGCATCTGTTCCTGAGAGAGCGCGCCATTGGCATCGGGCTTCAGGTCGGGAACCGGGGTTGCCAGAGATGCGGGTTTCGACTGGTCTTCGGTCTGCTGCACCGCAGGCGGGGTCGGTATCGCGGGAGTTTGATTCCCTTGGCCATGGGCCACGCCTCGACCGGACACGAGTGTACAGCAAAGAATAAAAGGGAGACCACGATGCTTCATGACTTCCTCTACGTTGTGCTGGTGCGCAAAGTTCCCGCCGAATGCGGTTACATCAGGACGAAACCCACGCCAGAATCATTAGTCTCGCAAATAAACGAGAGCGCTAACAGTTTTGCTGGGATACTGTCCAATATGAAGGAGATGAGACTCTGAACATCCGGGAGGTCTTGCGGCAAACCGGCAGCTCCATAGCGGCGCACAAGCTGCGCAGCTTTCTTACCATGTTCGGCATTATCTGGGGAATCACGTCGGTCATCCTGCTGGTCGGCTTGGGCAGGGGATTCAGCCGCGATCAGAAAGAGCGGCTGAAGACTATCGGTGTGGATCTGGCCATCGTGTGGGGCGGCCGGACTAGCGAACAGACCGGAGGATACGCCGCTGGGCGTCCCGTGCGCCTCTCCATCCAGGATGTTTACGTTTTGAAAAGCGAGGCCTACCTCATTAAGACGGTCAGCCCTGAACTCCGGCGCAGCGTGGCGGAAGTAAGCCGCTACAATGCAGCGTCGCGCCCCGTGCGCGGAGTGTGGCCGGAGTACCAGCGATTTCGTTCGCTCAAAGTGCAGGAAGGCCGGCTGATGAGCGACGACGACGAAAAGGATGCCCGCCGCGTGGTCGTTCTGGGAGTCGAATCCCGCGACCAGCTTTTTCCTGGCAAGCCTGCTATCGGCGAAACGCTCATGATGGATGGCTCGCCTTACACAGTGATTGGTGTTTTAGAAAAGAAAAAACAAAATGGCAGTTATGGCAGCGGTCCCGACAACACACAACTTTTCGTGCCCTACTCAGCTATGGCGCGTGACTACCCTCCGCCGGAGCGGCCGGGCATCTCGAAGGGATGGATCAACAATCTGGTGGTCGAGGTTGCCGATCCCGAACATCACGAAGAGGCCATACGTCAGGTGTATCAGATTCTGGGACGCGAGCACCGCTTTGATCCCAGCGATAAAGATGCGCTCTTTATCTGGGATACGCTCGACGGATCGAGATTAGTGGAGCGCATTTTCGACGTCATGACGATCTTCTTCGGCGCGGTGGCATTGATGACACTTTCGCTGGGCGGCATCGGAGTGATGAACATCATGCTGGTAGCCGTGACTGAACGCACGCGCGAGATCGGGGTGCGCAAGTCACTGGGCGCCACTGCGGCCGACATTCGCAACCAGTTCTTTGCCGAATCCGCCGCTCTCATGACCATCAGTGGTGCGATTGGATTGATCATCGGCGTGGGCATCTGCCTGCTTGTCAGCAATGTGGAATTGCCTGACATCGTGCCCCACCCCGTGATCTCCCCGGCGGCGATTGTTGTTTCGCTCCTAACTTTAGGGTTGATTACTGTAGGCGCCGGGATGTATCCCGCGCAGCGGGCGGCGGCGTTGAGCCCGATTGAATGTTTACGTCAGGAATAATTAAAGCAGCGCATGCGTATTAAAGAACTAATTCTGCAAAGCTGGGACGCTCTGGCGCGCAACCGCCTGCGCTCAATCCTCACCATGATGGGCATTGTGTGGGGCCTGACTACAGTGGTTCTTCTGCTCGGTTACGGCGAGAGCGTGAGCGCGGGAGTGCTCAACGCATTTCTCGGCATCGGCAACAACGTAATCATTGTGTGGGAGGGGCAAACCAGCATGCAGGCCGGAGGAGAGCGCGCCGGCAAGCGCATTCACTTTAAATACGAGGATATTCAAGCCATCCGCGATGAAGCCCCGCTCGTTCGCTTAGTGAGCGCGGAATGGGACGACGCTGTGGCTTTCAAGTACGGCGACCGCGTTATCTCCGTCCAGACGAAAGCCATGCAGTATGCCTATGGCGAGATGCGCAAGCTGAACGTCGACGAAGGCCGTTACTTCGAGGAAAGCGATTTTACGGAGCACCGTCACGTTCTGATCTTTGGGCCAAACGCCGCCAAGAAAGTATTTGGCAATCGCGATCCGGTCGGCGAACACGTAACCATCAACGGCGCAACCTGGGACGTGATCGGGTTACTCAAACGCAAGATTCAGGATTCTTCCAACAACGGCCCCGACAACGAGAATGTGTTCATGCCATTTGAAAGCATGAGCGACATTGACAACCAGCGCGATCCTCACATGTTTGTGTTTCAGCCGGTCATGCCGTTGCAGCACAAAGCCGCGCTGGCTCAGGTGAGGGAAGTGCTCGCTCGCCGGCACAACTTCGATCCTCGTGACGATAAGTCCAGCCCTGAGTGGGACACGGTGGACGATAGCAAACAGATCGAGGAGTTCGGCATTGCGCTACGGCTCATTCTTGGTTTCATCGGGGTGCTCACGCTCGGAGTGGGAGGGGTGGGCGTGATGAACATCATGCTGGTCAGCGTCACCGAACGTACTAAAGAAGTGGGCTTGCGCAAAGCCCTCGGTGCCCGCAAACGCGACATCGCGCTGCAGTTCCTGATCGAAGCTTTGGTTCTCACTTTCGCTGCGGGCGCGGTGGGCATGCTGGTCTCCATCGGGCTGGCGCACGCCATTCCGCCTATGCCGCTGTACTCGGAAATGTACAAGACGGTAAATCACGAGGGCGACATCTTTCTGAAAACTTCTGCCAGCGTAATGCTCACCGCATTTCTAATTCTCACAATCGTTGGCGTGACGGCAGGCATGTGGCCCGCATGGAGGGCCGCCAATATGGAGCCTGTCGAGGCCTTGCGCTACGAGTAAGCTTCCGCTCCCAGCATAGACAAAAATTCTACAAACTGATTACGCCGCGATGACACGGTCAAATGGGGCCAATTCTAACCTCTACTTGCGTCACAGGTGAGCAATCGCAATGCAATCCTGCGGCGGACGGCCCTCCCACTCTAACTTTGAAGGAGCATTGACCATGTCCCGTTTTATGAGTCGCACATTCGCGCTAACTTCGTTCCTCGGAATGATGCTGATGGTTGTCTCCAGCACGGCCGCGGCACAATATCAACTTACGAATCTAGTATCGAATCAGGTCGGAGCGGCAAAGCACACCGATCCCTTGCTGGTAAATGCCTGGGGACTGGTTTATGGACCGGGCGGGCCTTTCTGGATCAGCGACAACGGCTCCGGATGGTCCACGCTTTATGACGGCAACGGAATCAAGCAAGGATTGGAAGTGCTGGTGCCTTCAGGAGGCGGCGATGCTCCGGGTTCTCCCACCGGAATTGTCTTCAACGGATCGCAGGAGTTCAACGTGCAGGGATGGCCGTCGATCTTTTTGTTCGCAACGCTCGATGGCACGATTAGCGGCTGGGCTCCGCAATCGAACCCCAACGCATCAATTATTGCGGTGACCACTCCGGGAGCGGTTTATACCGGCCTGGCGATCACGGCCAATCCGTCCGGCAATTTTCTCTTTGCTGCCGACAATGCCAATAACAAGGTGGATGTGTTCGACGCCAACTTTAAGTTGGTGAATTCGTTCACCGACACCACTCTTCCTGCAGGATTTGCGCCGTTCGGCATCCAGGACTTTGGCGGCCTGCTCTATGTTTCATTCGCCAGCTCGTCAGGCGCTTCCGGTGGCTATATCGATATCTACAGCGAAGGCGGAGCCTTCCTGAAGCGTCTAGCGCAAGGCTCACCGTTGAATCAGCCCTGGGGTTTTGCCGTGGCCCCCAAGAATTTTGGACCACTGAGCAACACGTTGTTGATCTCGAATAACACTAACTCAGGCGTAATCAACGGATTCAACAGTGTGACGGGCCAGTTTGTCGGTACGGTTACGGATACCAACGGCAAGGCGATCCATATCGACCAGCTTTGGGGAATTGCGTTTGGCGGAGGAACGCCAAGCAACGGCGCGAAGAACCATCTCTACTTCACTGCCGGTCCGGACAACAATCTGGCCGGGACGTTCGGAATCATTGTGCCCGAGTAGTTGGTTTGCTTTGGCAGAGCGGGACGATTCTCCTGAGGGGTCGTCCCGTTGTTTTGTATTTCTGCTTCGCTTCTGCTAAAGTTCGGTACCACTCCTGAAAGAGGCTACCTCCCCGGTCGCTTTTCAGGATGAATTGTCCGTCCGGAGGTTCTCCAATGAACTGCTCCCCACGCCGCACCCTGATCCTGGTGACCGCCGCTTGCGCCTTCCTTGCAGGCGCAGCTTTTGCCAGTGGTCCGCAGGAACATTTGCTCTACACATTTGGCGGGCAACCTGACGGAGCGGGGCCAGCCGCGACCTTGATTGCCGACGCCGCAGGCAACCTCTACGGCACCACTTTCGTCGGAGGAAACGGTCTGTGTATTTGGTCGGGTGGAGCGCAGAACGGATGCGGAGCGATTTTTGAACTGTCGCCTCCGGCCTCTGGAACCGGGCCCTGGACCGAGACAGTGCTTTATAGCTTCCAGGGCGGATTGGATGGAGCGCTTCCGTATGCCGGCCTGGTGATGGACGCCGCAGGAAATCTGTACGGTGCGGCTCAGGTCGGGGGCGAGGGGACTCAGCTTAACGGTACGATCTATGAATTGTCGCCGCCGGCCGTTAGCGGTGGAGCGTGGACCTTCACCAAGCTCTATACATTTCAGGTATCGTCCTCTACGGACGGGGACTTCCCAATGGGCACTCTCGTCTTTGATCACGCCGGTAACCTTTACGGCACAACGCAGGGTGGCGGTACTTCGAACCAAGGCACGGTATTTGAATTAAGTCCGCCGTCCGCTTCGGGAGGTCCTTGGACGGAGACAGTTTTGCATTCTTTCGCCGGGACCGATGGCTGGGGACCCGTGGCTGGGCTGTACATTGACGGTGGAGGCAATCTGTACGGAACCACCGTTTACGGAGGCTTGCACACAAATGGATGCGGCAGCGGATGCGGGGTAGCGTTCAAGCTGCTCCCCAGTTCCGGCGGAACCTGGACCGAACAGCTTCTGCACCGTTTTGACGCTCAGGACGGAGCTAACCCCTATGGAGGCCTCACGTTTTATCGCGGAAACTATTTTGGAACCACCGCGAGCAATACTAAAACCGCAGGCACCGTTTTTGAGTTGACTCCGGGTCATGGCGGTCCATGGACCTTGACCACCATCCACACGTTCAATGACGTGAGCGACGGACGAACCCCCTACTCGGGAGTTACATTCGACGCCAGCGGCAATCTATACGGGACCACATACGGAGGCGGCTTAAACTCTTACGGAACCGTCTACAAACTCTCTCCACCAGTGAGCGGAGGGGCGTGGACGGAGACGCTCCTGGAGAATTTTTCCTACCCGCTGACGATATCGCCGGTCGGGGGCTTGCTCTTGAAAGGGAACAAGTTATTTGGAACCGTCTCGGACTGCAACGGATCGTTCACCGCCGGCTGCAGTATATCGGGCAACGTCTTCGTGATCACTAACTTTTAAGCGTTAACTCTTCAGCGGGGACCTATGAAGTGGTCGGTGAGAACGTCACTGACCACTTCATTTTCTTTGTTCACCGAGTTCGCCCTTCAACGCCTTGCCCAAACATTCCCCTTGGAACAGACGCTCGTCGGCGCGATGAAGCCGCTTGGCCATAGCCGGGGTGATGAGCGGGTAGTGCTTGATATCGAACAAGTGATAGACGATGAACCATACAGGCTTGTCGGTGGTCATCCAATTTTGACGATCGAAGCGCTTCAAGTTAACCGGGACCGAGAATCGGCGGAGAGTGCGCTCACGGCGCAGATTAACATAGGTATTGAAATAGCTGATCGCAAGCTCACGCAGGGTGCGATGGATGGGCTCGCGCCAGCGGCATCCGGTGTAATTCGATTTGGCGACTGCGCCCCAGCAGCCGTTTTCGCGAAAGATGGCGATCACGTGGTCGGTATCGTGTTCGGCTTCAAAGTCGAGCAGCAGCGGGGGATATCCATTGGCGCGCAATGCCGCGGCGGCGAAGATTGCGCCTTCCAGACAGTGCGCCGTCTGTTCGGCCAGCACCCGCCGTGGCGACCAGGCTGTATCGGCGAGGTGATAGGGTGCATCGTCGAGAAATTTCTGAATGCCGTGCGGATCTTTCATGCTGCGCAGCTTGCGCAGCTCCGCAGGTGTGAAGCCGGTTGAATCGCTCATCGTCGCATGAGTTTACATGAGAGCGGCGTGGAAGCGCAGAGACGCTCCGCTCAGGCGAAAAGCTCGGCCAGTTCAGCAGGTGTGTGAACCAGCACGTCCGGCGGGCTGGCTTGCAGCGTGTGGGGCGCAAAGCCGTAATTCACGCCGACAGTCCATACCCCGGCGTTGCGCCCGGTTTCGACGTCGACGTGGGAGTCACCGACGATCGCGGCTTCTTCCGGCCGCACCCCATGTTCTTCCAGCAACTTGCGTGCTCCTTCGGGATCGGGCTTCTTGGTGGCAAAACTGTTTCCGCCATAGACCTGGGTAAAGAACGATCCCAGGCCGAGCGCTTCGACGATAGCGCGCGAAGGGGCGACGGGCTTGTTCGAAAGTACCGCCATCTGACGCGGGTTTTCTGATTCTTCACGCTCGTGGCTGTTCGGAATTTTCTGAACTGAATTCTGAATCGTTCTCAGCGCCTCCGGAATGCCCGCATAGACGGTGGTGTGGTCGAGCTTGTGTTCGCGGTAGTAAGAGAGGAAAAACTGCAGACCCTGGCGCACGATCGCCTCGTCGACCGCTTCTCCACCGAGGGCGCGCTGAATCAGAATCGGCGCGCCGTCGCCGACGTAGCTGGCGATCACGTCATCGGGCAAAGCGGGGCGTCCGATGTGCCGCAAGGCCGCATTCACCGAGTGCACGAGGTCGAGGCGCGAATCGATCAGTGTGCCATCAAGGTCGAAGATCACAAGCTTGATCGATTGCGGATTGAAAGCGCGGCGAGTGCGGATCATCTCTATTTCTAGAATAAACGATCAGAGCCGGTGAGGCTTGGTGGCGTCCAAGCGCGTACCCGTATAATTTCCGCATGGCGAAGAGTTGGAAGACGCGTCTGATTCATTCCGATGTGCAACCGCCGGAGGGCTACAAGTCACTGGCAAGCCCGGTGTTTCGCGGATCGACCACATTGTTTCCCGACGCCGCTTCAGTCGACGATAACTGGGACCAGTTCGAAGTGGGCTATACGTATGGACTCTATGGCACGCCTACCACGCTTGAACTCGCGGGAAAAATCTGCGAACTGGAAAAGGGCTACCGGACCATCGTCACTCCCGGCGGTCAGGGTGCGATTTCGCTGATCAATCTGGCGTTTCTGAAGAGTGGCGATCACATTCTGATTCCACAGAGCGTCTACACTCCGAATCGCAAGCTGGCCAGCCATGTGCTGCGGAGGTTTGGCGTGGAAACTGATTTCTATCGTCCGGACATCGGGGGTGGCATTCAGGAGCTGTTCCGCGAGAATACACGGCTGGTGTGGTGCGAGAGTCCGGGATCGATCACGATGGAGATTCAGGACGTTCCCGCCATCGTCAAAGCCGCACATTCTCACAGTTTGCTGGTCGCGCTGGATAACACGTGGTCCGCGGGAGTGTATTTCGACGCGTTCGCGCACGGCGTCGACATCACCATGCAAGCGCTGACGAAATATGTCGCCGGACACAGCGATGTGCTGCTGGGTTCGGTGACAGTGAAAGAAAAGGGTCTGTACCAGCGACTGGGCGCGACTCAACAACTGCTAGGGAGCGCTTCGTCGCCGGACGACTGCAGCCTGGCCCTGCGTGGCATGCGGACCATGGCAGTGCGTTTGAAACACATCGAGGCCTCCGCCTTGCGAATCGCACGCTGGTTGGCGGCAAGGCCGGAGATCGAGCGCGTGCTGCATCCGGCAATCGAGGGCTCCCCGGGACACGAACAGTGGAAGCGCGACTTCACCGGATCGGCAGGCGTTTTTTCCATCGTCTTCCGACCTCAAGTGCCCAAGAGCGCTGTACTGAAATTTGTGGATGGGCTGGATTTGTTCGAGATCGGCTATAGCTGGGGCGGGGTGACGAGTCTGGCCGTACCCTATGATTTTCATGGGTCGAAGGGGCGTCCGGATTATGGTCACCGTATTGTGCGGCTGAACACTGGGCTGGAAGATACGGAGGATCTGATCGAAGATCTGGATCAGTCTTTGAGGGAAGCATTGGCCGCGTAAAGGGGAAGGCCAGCGGCTAGAACCGTCTACAGGCGCATGTCGCCTCGCTGAAGCTCGCCCTGATACGAATCGCAGTCAACTGTCATCCCGGCCAAAACTTGCCTGTTTTCCAATCCCGCATTCCCATTTACAATGCAACCTGCCCGGTAGCGCGCCGCACCTTACTTATCTGGCGGACATCTAATATGTTTTATCTTTAATATTTAGGGAACCGGATGGCGACGACAAAAACCGACCCCAAGCTCTCCATAACTTCCAATAAGAAGTCCCGCAGCTATGAGGGGCTTACCCGCGAGCAACTCATCGAAGCCTATCGCATTATGTACACCTCCCGGCGGATCGATGACCGGGAAATCATGTTGAAGCGGCAGCAGAAAATCTATTTCCAGATGTCTGGCGCCGGGCATGAGGGAATCGGCGTGGCCGCTGGAATGGCTCTGAAGGCGGGATACGACTGGTTCTATCCTTATTATCGCGACCGCGCGCTGTGCCTGGCGCTGGGCGCCAAGCCGCTGGATATGTTTTTGCAGGCGGTGGGCGCGGCCGACGATCCCAGTTCGGGCGGACGCCAGATGCCTTCGCACTGGGGGTACAAGCAGCTCAATATCGTGACCCAATCGTCGCCGACAGGATCGCAGATCCTGCAGGCGGTGGGATGCGCGGAAGCGGGACGATATTTTACGCGGCATCCCAAAGCCGCGGACGTTCCAGCCACAAACAATCAGAATAGGCCCGACTATCGCCAGGTCAAAGACGTGAGCTTTAAGGGCGATGAGGTGACCTATGTCTCACTCGGCGATGGCACCACCAGCGAAGGTGAGTTCTGGGAGGCGATGAACGCCGCCGCGCTGAACAAACTCCCCGTAATTTTTGTCGTGCAGGATAACGGCTACGCGATCTCGGTGCCGGTCGAAGTGCAGACGGCCGGGGGCAGCATTTCCAGGCTGGTCTCTGGCTTTCCGAATTTTCATTTCGAGGAAGTCGATGGCACGGATCCGGTCGCCAGTTACGGCGCGTTGCAGCGGGCTGCGCAGTATTGCCGCGAGGGGCACGGGCCGGCGTTCGTTCACGCGCATGTGATTCGTCCTTATTCGCATTCGCTCTCGGACGACGAACGTTTGTACCGTCCAGATGCTGAACGCGAGCGGGATGCGGCGCGCGATCCGGTCTCGCGCACTCAGATGTTTCTGTTGCGCGAAGGGGTCCTCGACGAAAAAGGCATCAACGACCTGGAAAAGAAAGTTGAAGAAGAGCTTCAGATCGCCGTGGATCAAGCGCTCGCGGCTTTGCCGCCCGCGCCCGAAAGTGTGCTGCAGTATGTGTATTCGCCGGATATTGATCCCGCATCGGCGGCGTTCGACAGCGAAGCGGTCGTCGGCCCGGATTCCGCCGACGGCAAGAAACCGGTCGCCAAGACCATGGCCGATCTGATCAACGTGACGCTGCGCGACGAGATGAAGCGCGATGAGCGCCTCGTGATCTTCGGCGAAGATGTAGCCGATTGCAGCCGCGAAGAATATTTGAAGCGCAAGCTGGTGAAAGGGAAGGGCGGAGTTTTCAAACTTACCTTTGGTTTGCAGAACGAGTTCGGCACTGACCGCGTCTTCAACTCGCCGCTGGCCGAGGCTGCCATCGTTGGCCGCGCGACTGGCATGGCCACTCGCGGCCTGAAGCCGGTGGTCGAGATCCAGTTCTTCGACTACATCTGGCCCGCGATGATGCAGATTCGCGATGAACTCTCGGTGATCCGCTGGCGCTCGAATAATGCGTTCTCTTGCCCTGTGGTGATTCGCGTGGCGATCGGGGGATATCTTACCGGCGGCGCGATCTATCACTCGCAGTGCGGCGAGAGCGTGTTCACGCATATTCCGGGGCTGAGAGTTGTTTTCCCATCGAATGCGCTGGACGCTGCGGGACTGCTGCGCACCGCGATCCGCTGCGATGATCCAGTTTTGTTCCTGGAACACAAACGTTTATACCGTGAGACTTTCGGCCGTGCTCCCTATCCGGGGACGGAATACATGATTCCGTTCGGCAAAGCGAAGATCGTGAATCCTGGGACGGACTTGACGGTGATCACTTACGGCGCTGTCGTGCCCCGGGCTCTTCAGGCGGCGCAGAAAATTGAACGCGAGCACGGCGTGAAAGTGGAGTTGATCGATTTGCGCTGCCTGAATCCGTTTGACTGGGAGACGATTGCGGCGTCGGTCGAGAAAACGAATCGCGTGCTCGTGGCCTACGAAGATACTTTGAGTTGGGGCTACGGTGCGGAGATCGCAGCCCGCATCGCCGATCAACTTTTCGATAAGCTCGACGCTCCGGTGCGCCGCGTCGCCGCCGCGGATACTTTCGTGGCTTATCAGCCGATTCTCGAAGACGCTATTCTGCCGCAGGCGAATGATCTGTTCAGGGCGATGAAGGAGTTGGCGGAGTATTAACGCCGTGTCCGCGGTCTAGTCTCTAAAGGCGGCCCGCATTCGAAATTTGCCAATTTGGCCGCCTAGAACTAGACTCGGTTCGAGCTTCCTCCCCCTCTCTGATTACATTCTCGCCCGGGGAGAATCTATGCTTCGCAATCTCGAGAGTCTCCTAGACTCCTTTCTTGTATTTCCTCTTACGCTATTTCTACTCACCGCCTGCGCCCTCGGGCAGTCTGGGAGCGTGCTCTACTCATTCACCGGATCAACCGCCGGATACGGCCCGGTGGGGAATCTCGTTTTTGACGCAACAGGGAACCTATACGGCACCACCCTTCAAGGCGGTACAGCGGGCGGTGGGGGCGATGGTGTAGTTTATGAACTCTCTCCCGCGACGGGCGGGGGGTGGACGGAAACCGTGCTGCACGCCTTCAGCGGAGGCAGCGATGGGCGGGCTCCGGTTGCAGGGCTGGTGTTTGACGCGGCGGGAAATCTGTATGGCACCACAGAATCCGACGGCACTTACAGCAGGGGAACGGTTTTCGAATTGTCGCCTGCCTCCGGCGGTGGCTGGAAGGAGAAGGTAATCTACAGTTTCTCTGGCGGTGTCGACGGTGCCACCCCGACCAGCGCATTAGTTATCGATGCGGCGGGCAATCTTTACGGCACCACCATATTTGGCGGTATCCATAGTCTGGGTACTGTCTTCGAGCTGTCGCCGAATGCCGAAGGGGGATGGGATGAGAGAGTCATCCTTGCGGGTGACCAGGCTCACGGCGGCGGTCTTAATGGGAGTGTGGCTTTTGACAGCAGTGGCAATCTTTACGTGACGGCCGCAACCGGGGGAACACAAAATGCAGGGGCAATATACCGCTTGAGGTTTGCGTCAGGCGCATGGACAGGTGCAGTGATCTACACGTTTCAGGGCGGCGTCGATGGGGGCTCACCTTCATCCGGGCTCACTTGGCGTGCCCCGAATCGTTTATTCGGTATAACCAACGAAGGCGGCAGCTTTGGATATGGCACTGCCTTTGAGCTGACTCCGAGCGCTCGTGGGAGTTGGAATAAAGCCATCATGCACAACTTCGGTGGCGCTTCCGACGGTTTGCCCCCCATAAATTCCTTGACCCTTGGGACATCCGGACAACTCTACGGCACCACTCAGCTGGGCGGAGGGTTAGGCGGAGGCACGGCTTTCGAACTAATGGAAACTAGCGGTGTTTGGAAAGAAAGGGTCCTTCACAATTTCACTAACAGGGCGGATGCAGGCAATCCGGACGGTGGCGTGGTCCTGGACAGTTCCGGAAATTTGTATGGCGAGGGGTACTACGGTGGAGCATCCGGACTTGGAGCGGTGTACGAAATTAGGCCGTGACCTTTGAAGTTCAATGCTAGCTTGCCATTCTCCATCTCTACGATGAACTAACTGGTGTTGCAGAACGGCGGGATCCTTCTGCCCGGAGATTTCCTCGGAAGATCTACTGTTCGCACTGGTCAGTGAATCCGCTCTATGAATGATTTGTAAAATCTTGCGCGGATCGCATCAAAGCCTTCCCGGCGAGTATAATTTTGGTGTTCTGCACCGCAGCCCGCCCCCCTTCGTTGACTCTCTATTTCCCTCCGAGGAGGATCTATGTCTCTGCGCATTGCCCGCAACCTTCTGGGCGCACTTTTGGCCTTTGCTTTCACGATGTTTATACTAAGCGTTTCCGCTTTCGCGCAGACTGAGAGCGTGCTCTATACCTTTACCGGCGGCAGTGACGGAAGTGGTCCCACAGGAAGTCTTATCTTCGACGCTGCAGGAAATCTTTACGGCACCACCGATGCAGGTGGCGTCAACGATGGCAACGGCGGAAAAGGTGTGGTCTTCGAACTCTCCCCCGTGAGTGGTGGAGGGTGGACGGAGACTGCACTCTACGCTTTCCAGGGCGGAACCGATGGAGAAGTGGCGGTGGGCGGAGTAACCTCTGACGCCTCGGGGAATCTGTACGGCGCGACGAATTACGGCGGTGCCCACAATCTGGGGACGATCTTTGAGTTGTCTCCGGCTGGGGGCGGCAGCTGGACGGAGAAGGTTATTTACAGCTTCGCGGGCGGAGCGGACGGTTCCTATCCGAATGGCGGACTGGCCTTCGATGCAGCCGGTAATCTTTACGGAACGACCGTGCTTGGCGGAGCCCACAATCAAGGGACGATCTTCGAACTTTCGCCCACGGGCGGAGGGGGGTGGACGGAGAGTGTGATTCTCACGTGCAGCCTGGCCAGCGGAGAAAGGCCCACGGGAAGCGTGGTCTTCGACAGTAACGGCAATCTGTATTCGACCGCTTCAATTGGTGGCTCATCGAATGCTGGCACGGTTCTGCGGTTGAGACTTGTCTTGGGCGTGTGGAAGGCGAAGGTTATTCACACATTTCTAAATGGCGCCGATGGAAGCGAGCCGTTGGCCGGGCTTGTCTTTCAATCTCCGCGTTTGTATGGCACGACTCAGACCGGGGGGAGTTTTGGCTCGGGCACGGCCTTCGTGCTGGTGCCTGCAGCTGGTGGAACGTGGACCAACCACATCCTCCACAATTTCGGGGCTTTCGACGACGGTCTGTTTCCATCAACACCCGTGGCGCTGAACGCAGCCGGGAATGTTTTTGGCGTAACCGGTTCCGGCGGAACTTTGGGCAACGGTATGGCCTTCGAGCTGGCTTTAACCGGCGGCACCTGGGTAGAGACCAACCTTCACAACTTCAATACTGGCACAGATGTTGGCGGTCCAGAGGGTGGAGTTGTGCTCGACGGCTCGGGCAACCTCTACGGCACGGGACACAACGGCGGATCGTTCGGCGCTGGCGCGGTGTACGAGATTGTGCCGTAAGTCTTGCTTCAGCTATTCAGCCCTCGGCGGCGCCTCGAGTGAGTAGCGTGGCCGACTTTTTTTGGTGTTGAACTGACCGTTGCATTGTCAGTGTCTGCGGACATACCCGAACCGCCCACCCTGCAATATCCTGCATCTTGACGCGCTCCTGGCTAAGAGAGAGTATTCTCAGGTTCGAGTCTGCGACCTTTCAGCGTCGGGCCCGCGGAGGGGCCATGCATATTTCATCCGCAAGAATCGCAACGACTGTGGGGTTCGTTCTCCTGTTGATCGCGTTGGCCGCGCCACCGGCCACGGGCCAAAACTATCGCGTGCTCTACACCTTTACCGGTGGCACGGATGGATCAATTCCCAACGGAAACCTCACCTTTGATTCTTCGGGCAATCTTTATGGGACGACCAATTACGGAGGGAATAGCGTGTGCGATTGTTGCGCTAGAGGCTGCGGCGTTGTATTTAAGTTATCCCCGAACGGAGACGGACCTTGGACGAAGACCATCCTGCATACTTTCATCGGCAACAACGGCATTCGGGGCTTCGACGGCAGCTTCCCCAACGGTGGTCTGGTCTTCGATCAGGCAGGGAATATTTACGGCACGACCGCCAATGGCGGCTATTACGGATACGGAACTGTCTTTGAACTTTCCCCTGCGGGCCAGGGATGGAAAGAGACGATCCTATTCAATTTCGGCTTAAAGGGGATTATTCCCGCGGCGGGAGTGCTGATCGACCAGCAGGGTAATCTTTTTGGAACTGCTGCGAGTGGAGGCAAGAACCACGGCACGGTATTCGAACTTACTCCGGGTTCGACGGGACAGTGGACGGAGGCGACCCTCTACAATTTTCTGGGCGCGCCCCGAGATGGTGATCAGCCCAATGGTCTGGCGACCGATTCTAATGGCAATCTTTATGGGACGACTCAATCCGGTGGATCTGGATCCTGTACGTTAGGGTGCGGAGCGGTGTTTGAAGTGCGTCGTTCTGGGAACGGTGCTTGGACCGAGCATGTCTTGCATAACTTCACCGTGGCAGATGGATCGGATCCCTCGGCAGCGATGACCTCTGATGGCACAGGCGGTTTCTACGGAAACACAGCGCTGGGAGGAGCAGCCAACAACGGGACCGTGTTCCATCTGACTCCCAAGCAAAATGGAACTTGGAATGAGAGCATTCTGCACAACTTCCTGGGGTCAGACCACGGCGATCCAGCGCCTGCTGGGAACCTGGTCTTGGATGCGCAAGGCGCGCTGTATGGGAACGCTCCTGGTTTGGACAATTTGGTTACAAACGGGATGATCTATAAGCTTTCCCGAAATGTTGACGGGAGCTGGAGCGAGAGCATCCTCTATGCGTTCACCGGCCACAGCGATGGAGCCACACCGTTGGGAGGGCTGATGTGGGATGCACACGGAAATCTTTATGGCGCGGCCGGAGGAGGCGGCGATAATCTGGGGTCCTTTGGCGATGGGGTCATCTTCGAACTGACGCCGTAGATCGAGAAAGAGACACTTGGAGCCTTCCATCTCCCAGAGTTCCTTCCACGATTGACCGAAGCTGAGACATCCTCCTAGAATCAGTCGCCGCTTTCTGGGGGATTATGAGGCCGCTTCGTCAGTATGCTCACGTCCGTCTGCGGGCAGGATTTGCCAGCTTTGGGTTCATCCTGTTTGTTGCCGCGGCATCCGCTGGCGCGCAGACCGCCGTTACCACGTACCACAATGACAACTACCGCACGGGATGGAATTCGGCAGAGACCGCGCTGACTCCGGCCACGGTGGCCAGTTCTTCATTCGGATTGCTCGCCAAGGTTGCGCTCGACGATCAAGTCGACGCGCATCCTTTGGTGGTGCCGGGCGTAAACATCTCGGCGGGAAATAATCAAGGGATACACGACGTGGTTTATGTGGCCACGGGAAATGACACGGTCTACGCCATCGATGCCAACTCCGGCACCGTGCTCTTGACTCAGAGTCTGGGTAAGCCTGTGTTTGCGCCACTGGGTTGCAACAACAACGGGCCGCATGTGGGCGTCGATTCGACTCCCGTGATCGATACTGCGACGAATACCCTGTATGTAATCGCCTACACCCAGGATAAGACCGGCCCAGCCTACCGCATTCACGCGCTCGATCTCGGCAGCCTGACCGACAAGGTTACTCCCACGATTGTCAGCGCATCGCACACACTCACGGACGGAACGACTTTCAATTTCAACGCGACTTACCAGCGGCAGCGTCCCGGATTGCTGCTGGCGAACGGCAATATCTATGCGGGGTTTGGCAGCTTCTGCGACTACGCCGCGAATGCTTCGCGAGGCTGGCTGCTGGGCTGGAACGCGGCTACCCTCGTGCCTCTCTCGGCCAACGAGATTTTTGACACGCAACCCACTTCTCCCGACAGCTTTTTTCTGTCGTCGATCTGGATGTCAGGCTACGGGCTCGCGGCCGACGACTCCGGCAACATTTTATTCGTCACCGGGAATTCGGATTACTCGGGAACCACCTACGACGGCGTCAGCAACATTCAGGAGAGCGTGGTGAAAGTCTCGGTGAACCTCACCTCGGTGCTGGATCTTTTCACGCCTTCAAATCAGGCCAGCCTCGATCAAGGAGATACGGACTTCGGCTCCGGGGGCTTACTGATCTTGCCGGATCAGCCAGGCTCCCTTCCGCATCTCGCGGTAGCGGCAGGGAAGTACGGCGACATGTACTTCATGAACGAAGACAATCTCGGCGGATATTCCACCACACAGAACCATGTTCTCGGCACTTACTCGGTGGGCAGTTGCTGGTGCGGGCAATCTTACTTCGTCGACGGGAACGATGGCGCCGCGCGGGTGGTGAGCAGCGGCGGCAATCAGGTGAAGGTGTGGAAGCTGCAAACATCGCCCAAGGCGAAGCTAATTTTGGTGGCGCAGTCGCCGGCACTCAAGAGCGGACAGTTCCCGGGATTCTTTACCAGCGTGTCGTCGAATGGAAATGCGAGTCCGATCATTTGGGCGCTGACACGGCCGGTCGGCCAGACGTCCGCCGCGATTGGACTGTATGCGTTCAATCCTGAGGCAGGCGGAAATACGATGAAGCAAGTCTTCCACGCCAACGCAGGCGCGTGGCCGAACCTGGGCGGGGACTCGAATCAGGTTCCGGTAGTGGCGAATGGCAAGGTCTATGTTGCCAGCAACAAGCAGTTGCAGATTTTCGGGCTGAAGCAAGCGAAAAAGAAATAGACAGTAAGAGACTAGAGCTGGAGCAGTATCGCGGCAGTAGACCCTACTCGCCAAACAATGCGCGGTAAATGCCTCCGCCGAGCGCGCCGCCGATGAGGGGGGCGACCCAGAACATCCATAGTTGTTGCAGTGCCCAGCCTCCGGCGAAAATCGCGGGCCGGTGCTGCGGGCAGGGTTCACCGACGTGTTGGTCACGGGAATGCATACCAGGTGAATCAGGGTGAGGCAGAGGCCGATGGCGATTGGAGCGAAGCCTTGGGGGGCGCGGCTGTCGGTCGCAGAAGATTGAGCGCGAACATGGAGTGAAAGTGGAGTTGATCGATTTGCGCTGCCTCAATCCCTTTGACTGGGAGACGATTGCTGCATCGGTCGCGAAAACGAATCGCGTGCTCGTGGCCTATGAAGACACATTGAGTTGGGGCTACGGCGCGGAGATTGCGGCTCGCATTGCCGACCAACTTTTCGACAAGCTGGATGCTCCGGTACGGCGTGTCGCCGCTGCAGATACTTTCGTGGCTTATCAGCCGATTTTGGAGGACGCCATTCTTCTGCCGGCCAACGACCTGTTCCGCGCGATGAAGGAGTTGGCGGAATACTGAGACCGTCGCTGCGGCGTATGCAACTTCCTTCATGTGGAAAAGACATCGCGTTCTGATCTTGACACTCGAAAACCTCGGAACTAAAATCCTTCGCAGTTCAGATCGTCTCCCCCGCTTCGTTTGTACCCCACGTAGGAGGAAAATCGTTATGGCGAGCCTGCGACTAGTCTGTCTTCGTTTCATCGGAACTATTGCGGTGTTGGGGACGCTCTGCGGTACGCTTGCTCACGCCCAAACCGAAACCACCCTCTTCACTTTCCCCGGTGGAACTATCACCACGAATCCCTACACTCTTATCTCCGATGGCCACGGCAATTTCTTTGGGACCGCAATTGGAGGAAACGGTTCTGTGTTCGAGATGTCCCCAGCTACGGGTGGCGGCTGGACCGTGAGCACCATTTACGCCTTCCCGGGAGCAACTGGGCCCTACTATTCCGAAGGCATTGTCATGGACTCCTTGGGCAACATCTTTGTCGCTTGCGTTCAAGGGCCTCCCTACGGCTCGATCGTTGAACTTTCGCCCAACGGCGTGGGCGGCTACACAGAAAAAACCATACTCCAGTTCAATGGCACGAATGGCAGAACTCCTCTGGGCGTGCTGGTGCTCGACTCGGCGGGAAACATTTACGGAACCACCAATGGCGGCGGTCAATGCACCTTCGAGACCACGGGATGCGGGGTCGCATATGAACTGAGTCCGCAGACTGGCGGAACGTGGAAGGAAACGATTCTTTATCGCTTCGGAGCCTCCACGTCAGATGGCCGGTTTCCCGCCAGCGGACTTGCATTCGATAGCAAAGGCAACCTCTACGGCACCACCACAGGCGGAGGGTTCTCCGGTTGCCCGAACTCGAACGTATACTGCGGAACGGTCTTCGAATTAATGCGCACTGCCAAGGGCTGGAAAGAAAAGATTCTCTTCGCCCTCACCATTTCCCAGGGGGAGTATCCCCACGACGTTCCGACCCTCGATGCCGCGGGCAATTTGTACGCGACCGCCTACGAAGGAGGCGGGAATCTTTATGGGACTGTTTTCCAACTGACACCCACGAGCCGGGGCGAGTGGACATTCCATCTGATCCACAGTTTTAACGGTTACACGACGGGAGTGATTCCCGTCGGCGGAGTCACGTTCGACGCAGCCGGCAACCTCATCGTGCCAACACAGAATGGCGGCGTAAAGAGCGCACCCTGCCTCATAAACGGTGTTGCAGCTGGTTGCGGCTCAGTCTGGCAGTTCACTCCTACCGGCACAGGCACGTGGAATTCGAAGCTGCTCTATGTCTTTACCGGTGGCAGCGACGGCAGGGAACTGGACGATTTGAAGCTTGTTCTGGATGGGAGCGGGAATATCTTCGGAGTGGCCGCCTATGGTGGCGACGCGAACAGCGATGGCACGATTTTCGAGATCACGCCGTAAGCACAGAGCCAACCGTACGAACCGGCAAAGTCTACGTTGGCAGCTACAAGCAATTGCGCATCTTTCGATTGAAGCAGCAAAGGAAATCGAAGTCGTGGAACTAACCGGATCCTACTCGCCAAACAATGCGCGGTAGATGCCTCCGCCGAGCGCGCCGCCGATGAGCGGGGCGACCCAGAACATCCATAGTTGTTGCAGTGCCCAGCCTCCGGCGAAGATTGCGGGGCCGGTGCTGCGGGCCGGGTTCACCGATGTGTTGGTCACGGGAATGCATACCAGGTGAATCAGGGTGAGGCAGAAGCCAATAGCGATTGGAGCGAAGCCTTTGGGCGCGCGGTTGTCGGTCGACCCCATGATGACCATCAGGAAGAATGCGGTCAGCACCACTTCGGCGACGAAGCCCGCGAGCAGCGAGTAGCCGTCAGGAGAATGCATGCCGTATCCGTTGGACGCAAACCCTGCGTGCACGTCGAAGCCTTCTTTTCCGCTGGCGATGACAAACAGAACGCCCGCAGCGGCAATCGCGCCCGCGACCTGGGCGACAACATACGCCCCCAAGTCGGCGGCAGGGAAGCGCTTGCCTACAACCAGCCCCAGGCTGACGGCGGGGTTCAAGTGGCAGCCGGAAATGTGTCCAATGGTATAGGCCATGGTGAGGACGGTGAGGCCGAAGGCCAACGCGACCCCGGCGAACTTTATGCCGAGCGTGGGGAAGCCGGCGGCGAGCACAGCCGCGCCGCATCCCCCGAAGACCAGCCAGAATGTTCCGAAGAATTCCGCGATAGCACGCTTGCTGATGGGCATATCGATCTCCTTGGTCAGAAATGAAAGTTGTTTCAGACTTCCGGGTCGCCTTTTTTTGTAAGGCGAGCAGGTTAGCACGAAGTGGTGGAAATCGGAAATCGCATTGTGATGAGGTTTTTCGGCGACGTTACTCTGGCTTTCTCCGCAAGCCGCTTCTCGTTGAACGTTCCTCCCTACGATGCTAGGCTGCAAGGAGTGGGGTCCACAAACATCCAATCGGTGAACGCGGGCGAGGCCGGCGGCGTCGGCGCGGGGGCGCGGCTGCGCTCGCTGCTTCGAGCTTCGTTACGTCGATCTTCATTACTTGGATCGGCGACGGCGGAGGTGTGGGCGAAGTTCTTTCTGGCGCTGGTGGGATTGGGGTTGGCGTTTGGGGCGGCGCTGTTTTCAACCGCGTCGGGTGAGGCGGGACATCTGTGGGCGTCAGTGGCGCTGGCGTCAATTGCGCTGTTGATGGCGGCGCTTGTGGGACTGGTGACGGTGCCGTACCTGGCGCGGCGGGTGGCGCTCGAGCGATTGCGGCAGACGTTTCATTATGAAGTGACGAAAGCGGGCGTGGTTTATGTGCTGGTCACGCTGGTGATCGGCATCGCCGCGATGAATACGGGAAACAATCTGTTGTACATTGTGGTGGCGGCGATGCTGGCGGCGATACTGGTCTCCGGCGTGGTGTCGGCGCTGGTGCTGCGTGGGCTGGAACTGGACGTGCGCCTGCCGGAGCATGTTTTTGCTGGGCGTGCGGTAGTCGGACGAATCGTGCTGAGGAATGCGCGGCGCGTGCTGCCCTCGTTTTCCATTCGTGTGGTACCGGCGCGAAGGGAAAAGAAAATCCGCAAGCATTGGCGATGGGAGCCGACGACGTTTGTTTTTCCGCTGAATCGTCCTCCGGAGAATCAGTGGGTGCGGTTGCGCGACTATCGCGTGCGCCGGGTGCAAGTTGCGGCCGATCCGCCAGGCATTTTCGAAGGCATGATTTATTTTCCCTACTTGCCGGCGAAAGCTGAGCTGGCAGCGGATTTGGAGTTGTGCTTCGATCGCCGCGGATGCTATTGCGAGTCCAGCTTTGGCGTGGCGACGCGGTTTCCATTCGCCTTCTTGACCAAGACGCGGCACGTTGCGCTCGAACGCGAGATTCTGGTTTATCCGCCCGTCGAACCGGCCGACGAATTGTTTGAGATCCTGCCGCTGGTTCGCGGCGAGTGGGAGAGTTTTGTGCAGGGCCGCGGGTCCGACCTGTATCGTATCCGCGAGTACTTGCCGGAGGATTCCGCGCGCCACGTCGACTGGAAAGCAACGGCGAAGTCGGGATCGTTGAAAGTCCGAGAGTTCAGCCGCGAGGATGAACGCAAGCTCTGCATCGTCTTCGACAATCCACCGGCGGGTTTGATTTCACAAGAGGCTTACGAACGAGGTGTGAATCTGGCAGCGTCGCTGGCATGGCACTTCTCCACGCAGGATGCCGAAGTTTCATTTGTTGTATCCGGGCAGGGACGTGGCACGGATGTGAATGAGTTTCTCGCGCGACTGGCAGTGGTTAAGCCGAACGATGGGTCAAACACGGGCTCAGCCGGGAAGCCACAAAAAGACGTTCTTCGAAACCTAAGTCTCGATACACTAAATTTGGACAAAAACGGGGAATACAACATCGTGCTAACAGCGCGGCCTCACGGAAGCTTGCCTACGGCATTGTGGAACTGCTCTTACTTTATCTTTCTAGAGACGGAAACCGTGCCTCATCGCGCTGGGACTCAGGCTCCCTAGCCAGCCTACGTCGTTCCCAGAATGAACCTGCGCGATTTTTTCTCTTCCTCCCAACTGTTTACCTCTTCCCAAGC
>Ga0307479_10000659_pt1 | contig 31126 bp, 23 predicted proteins | sample atmos_gasesECM4C_FD_203743 | JGI IMG/M metagenome (GOLD analysis project Ga0307479, IMG submission 203743) | Hardwood forest soil microbial communities from Morgan-Monroe State Forest, Indiana, United States - atmos_gasesECM4C_515 | ecosystem: Environmental > Terrestrial > Soil > Temperate...
CTTGATCGCGAGTCGAGGGTAGCGTTGGACCGGGCTCTTCGCACGCCTTTGGCTATTGCTATTCTTGCGCGCAGACCGGATATGTCGCGAGTTATTTAGTTCGCGCTTAAGGTCGTGTTCTTAGCCGATAGGGCAGAAAACCTATGGTTGGAGCGGTTGACATTGGAGGAACCAAGTTGGCCGTCGGCTTGGTCGATGAGAGCGGCAAGGTAGTCGCGAAGAACGAGATCGCGACCGGTTCCGAGTCGAGCTATTCCGCGGGACTTGAAAACATCTCCCGCATGTTTCGCGAAATGGAGCGGTACGCCCGCGTCGAGATCACTGGCATCGGCATCGGATCAACTGGCCCCGTCGATCCCCTCTCCGGCGAACTCGGCGATGTGGATTTTCTTCCCGGCTGGCGCCGACAGAACCCTGTGCGAGATCTGGCCAAGCTCTTCGGAGTCGAGGTCGCGTTGGAAAATGATGCTGATGCGGGCGCCCTAGGGGAAGCCGCATGGGGCGCAGGATGTGGCAAGGCGCGGCTGATTTACATCACGGTCGGCACTGGAATTGGTGGCGGCATTATCGTCGATGGACTTTTATATCGCGGTGCGGGCGGATCTCATCCCGAACTTGGTCATCAGGTCGTTGATCCCTCCGGACCGGCATGCTCCTGTGGGTTTCGAGGTTGTTGGGAATCGCTGGCCAGTGGACCGGCTATGGCAGCCTGGGCTCATGAGCAGGCACCGGCGAGTGATTCTTATTGCAAGGCCAAGCAAATCTGCACGCTTGCTCTTGAAGGAGACGAACTGGCTCGCAGAGTCGTTGATCGCGAGGCCTACTATCTCGGCCTCGGCATCGCAAACCTGATCAACCTCTTTGTTCCCGACAGGATTGTCTTAGGCGGCGGTGTAATGCGGAGTGCTCTGCTTTTTCTGGAAGGCATTCGCAAACAAATCACCAGGGGCTGCCGCTTCGTTCCGTTTGAAAAAACCGAACTCGCTCTGGCTTCGCTTGGAAAGGATGCCAACCTTATCGGTGCAGCCCGAGTCTGGCATAACCGGTTCGGTAACGCGGTGCCGCCAACTCCGAGGAGGGCTGTCTGAATCGGGCTGAATCAAGGGCATGCCAGCAGAATTAAAAGACCGGCTCACCAAATCTACGGCAAGAAACCGGTACATGGTTATTCTTGTCCTGGTCACGTTTTTTGTAATCTCACTGTTAACAAATGTTGTCGGACCGCTGGTGCCGGACATCATCAACAGCTTTCACGTGACCCTCACCGCGGCTGCGTTCCTGGCGTTCTCTTTCTTTATTGCTTATGCCGTGATGTCGATTCCAGCGGGCTTTCTGCTGGAGCGACTGAGGGAAAAACCGGTGATGATAATGGCTTTCCTGGCTGGAACGCTCGGCTCGCTCAGCTTCGCCATCTTTCCGCACTATGGCGTGGCAATCGCCTCCTACTTCGTCATGGGCGCAGGTATGGCTGTTCTGCAGGTGGCGATCAATCCCCTGCTTCGGATTTCGGGGGGTGAAGAGCATTATGCTTTTTACTCTGCGCTGGCCCAGTTTGTTTTCGGCGCGGCGTCATTTCTAAGTCCACGCATCTACTCGTATCTTGTGTTGAACCTCGGGACACCTGGCGAAGACAGCAATCTGGTGCTGCGCGTACTCGGGCGGATGACACCGCGAGCCTTGCCGTGGGCGTCGATATACTGGATCTTTACCGTTTCAACCTTGCTGATGGTTGTCCTGCTGGCGTTGTCGAAATTTCCCTCAGTCCAGTACACCACCGAAGAAAGTGTCGGCTCCTGGGAGATGTACCGCAGCTTGGCGCGAGAGAAAGTTGTCTGGATGTACTTTATCTCGATGTTTGCCTACGTGGGCTGCGAACAGGGCACGGCAGACTGGATTTCAAAATTTCTTTCTCAATACCACGGCTTCGACCCGCATACAACCGGGGCAGCGGCAGTTTCGTGGTTCTGGGGTTTGATGACGGCGGGGTGTCTAGTCGGAATGCTCCTGCTGAAAATCTTCGACAGCCGCAAGGTCCTGATCGGCGCCGCTAGCGGAGCATTGCTTTGCCTATCTGCGGCATTGTTCGGACCGGCCCGCATTTCGTTGCTGGCATTTCCCGCGATCGGTCTGTTCGCATCGGTCATGTGGCCGATCGTCATTTCGCTGGCCCTCAATTCCGTGGTCGAGCACCACGGCTCCTTCGCCGGAATCCTGGGAACGGGAATGGGAATTGGAGGAGCCGTTGTGCCCGTTATCGTGGGACGCATTGGGGACCACGCCGGATTGCGGAATGGGATGGTATTCCTCTATCTGACATACGGAATCATTCTCAGCATCGGCTTTTGGGCAAAACCACTGATCGGCAATGAAACAATGAATTTAAGAAAGAGCAAATCGTAGTCTGTCCTCTCGGTCGAGAATCATGTTATACGTTTGGGATTCAGCTCTTTGTACATTGCGCCATCGAGTGGTACACGTGTGATTTGAGACGTATGAGATTTTGATTGCAGATCGGCTCAGATGTTGGGAGATAAAATGCCCACGGAACGTACAAGACGCGACTTCCTCAAATTCTCCGCGGCAGGGCTGGCAGCCAGCGCCGCTACCGAAGCGCTGGGGGCCCGGCCTTCTCGGAATGCGGACAATCCCGGCTCGGGTGAAATCACTGTGCGGGTGACCGATGAAAGACGAGGGTTTAAAGTCGCACCCGCCTCAGCGTGGCGGCCGAGTTCGGGCCGGAAGCTCTCTGGGGACTTCACCACGCTCAACCCCGAAGGGAAGTTTCAGGAAATACTCGGATTCGGTGCCGCGTTTACCGATGCCTCCTGTTACCTGTTCAGTCAGTTGTCCGAAGATTCGCGGCAGCAGTTGTTCCACGAACTCTTTCACCCTTCTGAACTGGGCCTCAACGTCTGCCGCACTTGCATCGGTGCAAGTGACTACTCGACTGAAGTGTACAGCTTTGACGAAGGCGAACCCGATCCTGACTTGAAGCGCTTCTCGATCGACCACGACCGTGGGTACCTCCTGGCCGCGCTACCGCAAGCGCGAAAAGGTAAATCATGAACTGTTTCTGTTTTCGTCTCCTTGGAGTCCACCCGGCTGGATGAAAGCAAATGGTTCCATGCTGGGCGCTCCATGCGGAAAAAGTATTTCGCAAGTTACGCGCAATACTTCTCGAAGTTCCTGCAAGCATACGCTTCCGAAGGTGTTCCCATTCAAGCAGTTACCTCGCAAAACGAAGTGGACACTGATCAGGACGGTCGCATGCCCGCATGCCTTTGGGGACAAGAATATGAAATTGAGTTCGTGAAGAAACATTTGGGGCCGGAGCTAAGAGGCGGCAACATTCCGACGAAGATCTGGCTGCTTGATCACAACTACAACCTTTGGGGGCGGGTGATTTGCGAACTCGATGATCGAGACCTGCACGAATACACCAATGCCGTCGCGTGGGACGGTTACGTTGGCAGCGCCGACATGATGTCCCGGGTTCGTGACGCACATCCCGAGGCTGCGATGCATTGGACGGAGGATGGCCCCGATTACACCAGCCCTGACTATGCCACCGATTGGGCCCAAATGGGGACGCACGTTTACTGAGGCCCTACGCAACTGGTGCCGGTCGATTACGGGCTAGAATCTTGCGCTGGATGAGGGTGGGGTTGGAGTAAAAATCGTATCGTAGTCCAGCATTCACGGTTAAGCGGCTGCTTACTCGCAGGAAATCCTGCACAAACCCCTGTACGGACTGCACCGCTAACACAATCTCACAGCGCGATGGTAGCCTGTGGCCATGCGGTTCTTGAGAGTTCAAGCCGCAGTTTTGGCGCTCCTGGTCATCAGCCTCACCGCGCAGGAGCGCGGGAAGCCGTCGGCATCTCCCGATGTTTTCCTGGTGACGATCGATACTCTTCGTGCAGACCACGTTCACTGCTATGGCTACAATCCGGTTCAAACTCCCGCACTGGATGGCTTAGCGAAGGACGGCGTCCGTTTCGCACAAGCTTTCACGCCTAGCCCTATTACCAATACTTCCCACACGTCCATTCTCACCGGGTTGCTGCCGAGCAGGCACGGCGTTGCGGATTTCGCTGTCCCCTTGGCGCGTACCCACCTGACTCTGGCTGAGTTGTTGAGAAATGCAGGCTACAAGACTGCCGCGTTCATTGGATCAGTGGTGCTTGACAGTACAGAATTTGCCCCTGGATTGGATCGCGGATTTGATTTCTATGATAATTTTCCGCACCCGGCCCGTACAAAATCGCGTTGGGGCCGATTGGAACGCCGGGGAATGGATGTCGCTCAAAGGGCGGAAGTCTGGCTGAACAGGCATCCCGTGGGCCCGCGTCTCGTCTGGATCCATCTCTACGATCCGCACGATCCCTACGATCCGCCGCCACCATATTCGCGGATTTACAAGGATCGTTTATACGACGGCGAAATTGCTTATGCCGATTTTGCGCTGGCGCATTTGGTTTCTTACTTAGGAAAGCGCCACCGGTACGACAAGTCGATCATCATCGCTGTGGGAGATCACGGTGAGGGCCTAGGGGAACATCACGAGCAAACTCACGGTATTTTTCTCTACGACTCCACCACGCACGTGCCCCTGATCGTGAAACTTCCCGAAGGCACTAGTGCAGGCGTAGTGGTGAAAGAGCAGGTGCGGACAGTGGATATACTGCCGACCATTCTCGACCTGCTGCACATTTCGAATCCCGCTTTGCTGGACGGCGCTTCTCTGAGTCCGTATTTCTCAAACGCATCGGAGAATGAACGAACTGTCTTAGGCGAGACTGACTATCCATTACATTTTGGCTGGGCGCCGCTGCGATCGGTGCGTGCGAATGGATTGAAGTTTATCGAAGCGCCCCGGCCCGAGCTTTATGACCTCGGCCGTGATCCAGGTGAAACGACGAACGAGTACGCGCCATGGGACCCGAACGTGCAAAAGTTTCGCGCCCTGTTGGCGACTCGGCGCAATGAGACTCAGGTTCCAAGTGCATCGCCCGCATCGGTTCCGCAAAGCACGATTGATGAACTGATGGCCTTGGGATATTTCACTCGCAATGACGCCGCTAGTTCAACCAGTGTGCCAGACCTTTCATTGTTACCCGATCCCAAGGACAAAATCGAGGACCAGAATCTGCTTCATCAGGCGATGATCTCGATCGAAGGCGGGGAAACCGCCGCGGCCCGTGCCGCACTCGAAACGGTTGTGCGCGTGGATCCCGATTCCTTTATTGCACTGCGCCAACTCGGTCAGTTGGAGCTACAAGCCGGCGACTTCGCAGATGCGGTGAAACATCTGAGTTATGCTCGCGAGTTGCACCGCAACGACCCGTCGCTCGCCTTCCAGGAAGGCCAGGCAAGAGAAAGAACTGGGGATCTCAATGGTGCGCGAGAAGTACTGGCGGACAGCTTGAAGCTTGATCCCACTGATTTTCCTGCGCGCCTGCTCCTCGGACAGATCTGTCTGAGGTTGAAAGACCTCAAGGCAGCGGAAGATCAATTCGCGGCAGCACTGTTGCTGCGACCTGGTGAGGGGCGGGCACAGTTAGGGTTGGTCAAGGTTCAACTTGCCTCGGGCAATTTTCTCAAGGCGAGTGAGATGTTGGAATCGATGACACAATCGCAGTCCGACGATGCAGAAGTATTCGAGTTACTAGCGCAGAGCTATGCTGGCTTAGGCAAGGAGGGGAAGTCGGAACAGGCGGCCAAGAGGGCAAGGACCTTGCGGCGAAGCCCGCAGGAGTGACAGCCCTAGTTCAATTGGCAAGACTATTTTTGCGCGACTTTTCCCTCGGCACCGTCGAAGATCTCACTTAACACCCGCCCGCGCATCTGTTTCGGCGGCTCCACGCCATAAATGTGAAGAACCGTCGGAGCTAGGTCGTATACAGAAGCTTCAAAACCCATCAAACGCAGGCCGTGCTTGACCCCTGGTCCCATCGCGAAGAACGAACCGGGCACGTCATCTCCGTCGGCGAAATCGTGCTTTGCGATGATGGGGCTCGTCCTCTCGTGATCCATGTGCGCATGGGGATCAGTCTCTTCGAATTCGCGCAGTGGCTTGATGCCGTGGTCGGAAACGATAAAGACGTAGGTGTTATCGTCGGTGTGCTTCAAGATCGTGCCCAATACCTTGTCGAAGGCGACGTATTGGTAAGGGAATGCATCCGGGCGAGCACTGTTGATCTGTGGGTTATAGCCAACATTGTAGGGTGCAATGGGATAAAGCCAGTGTCCGGTCCGGTCTTCGCACGACTGAACCAGCCATGTGAAGTCCACGGGGTGGTTGGTCAGTAAATAATCGAAGAGTTGCGTTTGTTGATCGCGGATTAGCTGCACTTTCTTCAGCCAGGCATCAATGACTTCAGCCTCGCGCCCCTTCAAATCGCCCGCTGACGGCATACGTTCGCAGTCGATGTAAAAGTCACCCACGTTCTTGAGCAACTCCGCCTTCATGGCGGAAGGGTATACCGCATCGCCGCCTTCGACCTCTGAAAGCTTGGGAGCACAGAGAATTCCATCTTCGCAGTTCTTTCCTCGAGTCAGCATTCCACTAATCATGTAGCCATTTACCGGCAAAACGGGGAAAGTTGCCGGAACGTTGGCCATGCCGACTGTGACTCCGTGCTTGGAGAGCACGGACCAGAACGGTTCCTGCTTCAGCATGTTTGTATTGGCGGTGATCCCGCCCACGACGAAACCCGTCACGCCGTGTTCTGCAGGCTCTGTGCTAGTGAACATGGTCGAGTAAACCCGCGGGCAGTTGGGCGCGTCAACGGTGCGCAATTTCCCGTGTACACCTTTCTTGATGACCCCCGCCAGGTTCGGAAGGTCCCCCTTCAAGATCAGGGGACGAATGACATCCATCTCCATGCCATTTACGGAGATCACGATGACGCGCGGCTTGGGTTTGGCAGTACTCTGGGTTTGTCCGAAAAGGGAACCGGTCAGCAAAAGAACAAGGAGTGAGAGTGCCGAGAACCTGTGCAACACCATAGGGAGCCTCGCCGTTTCAACAGATGAAAACAATGGCCGCCGTTTTTGGTGGCGGCCATCGGAACAGATTTGGTTCAAGACTGCCACTGGAATCAGAATTCCAGCCGCAGCGCAAACTGGCCGACGCGATTTCCACCGGCGTCACCCGTTCGAGCGGCTTGCACCTGTCCGAATGTGCCTTGACCGTTAACGCTCTCAGTCAGGTTGTTGCGCGGATCATCGAAGTTGAGATGGTTGGGAAGATTGGTAAAGCTGGTCTCGAACTTGAACTTGACTCTCTCAGTGACCTTGATGTCCTTGGCAAGCCCGAGGGAGAGGTTGATCGTTCCGGGACCAACGAGCGATCCAACGGCAGCGTTGCCAAAGCGCCCAGCTAGCGCCAGCAAGTTTCCGTTTTGGTCCTGGGTCGGGCAATTAAGGGTGTTGTTTTGAAGGTCCAGCCCTGCGGGGCGGCCCGGACAGGCAAACACGTTCGGATTCCACCACTGCGTGCGACTGTGGTGAATGTTGTTGGGATTACCCGCAAGGTCAGGCCGATTGAAGCCAAAATTGCTGTTCCCGGTGGAATCAAATTGAATGAACGGAGTATCGAAGGGGCCAGATTGAACTAGAAAAATACTGCTCAGCCGCCAGCCACCGACAATCCCGTTCAATACTCCACTCGCGTTGCCCAAGAGCCAGCGCCCCTTCCCGATGGGAAGCTCGTCCACCATGGTCGTGATCCAACGATGTTTGCGGGTACCGCCCACGTTGCCGTAGTCCCCTCTCAAGTTGTATTGGTTCATCGTGTCGCCCGTAATTTCCCCGGAAAAGCTGGAACGGGGCCACGATTCGGTGTCCGCCAGGTTGCGCGCCCAAGTCCACGTCGATTGGAAGGTGAGCCCGTGGGAATATTTGTGAATCACTTCGGTCTGCATCGATTCATAGGTGCTGATGGCGCCGCCGCTACGGGACCTGATCCTCTTCCAGTTCGGAAAGGGTATGGGATTGGGATTGCCATTCGGGTTGGTAGTAGGAAGCGGCTGATTGAGATTCGGGCTCCAGGTAAGCTGGTCCCCACGGTTCGCAATATACGACACACGCACGGCGGTGTTGCCGTGGAGCGTCCTTTCGACCGACAGGTTCCACTGGATGCTGTACGGGTCCTTTTTGTCCAACTGATTCGCAGTATAGAAATTTTGCGAACCAACGCCAACCCCGTTGGGGCTGGCATTTAGAACGTCGGGGAATCGGAAGAAGCCCGGGTCTGCAGATCCCACATTTGCGAAGTTTCCCTGGAAGCCGTCGTGAATACCTGCCACGGAGAAGAATACGGCTCCCAGTGTCGTGACGTCATAAAGGCCGATGCCGCCGCGAATCACCATCTTATTGTCGGAAAAGGGCCGATAGGCAAATCCGAAGCGAGGGCCGAAGTCTGTGTGAGTCTTGCGCAATTGTTTCGGCCATCCCGCCTGTTTCGACGTTAGGAAGGGTGTGCACGGGATAGTTGGGTCGGGGCCTGCGTAGTTAGGGATTTGGTTTGGTGTGTCGCATGCGTTAACGGCCTGCGCCCACAGAGGCTGCGTTGCTGCTAGAGATCTGGGGTCCGCGGAAATGATCACGCGACCGGTGCCGGGAACGCTGGGGTCGAAATTGGTGAGGTTAATGGGATCGTATAAAGACGGTAACCTCGAAATCCGTACCCCATAGTCCAACGTCAGTTTCTTGGTAGCCCTGAAAGAGTCGGTCGCGTAACCGTAGTAGTGAGTGGTTCTACCATCGATGTTCCTGGGTGGTGTATGGGTGACGTAGGTGTAGTAGGGAACTCCCAGCAGGAAGTCGGCAACGTTATTTCCTGTGTACTGGCCATTAAAGAAAAAGTCTCCGTAGTCGTCTGCAGGCGACGAGCCAGAGTACCAGGCAGTGACAAGGTGGAGCTTGCGGAGATCAAAACCAAACTTCATGGTGTGCTTCCCCGTGGTCCAGGTCAGGTTCTCGTTGATCTGGAAGTTGTGGGAAAGTTGCGGATCAGGCCGGGTGTGAACAATGGCGTCGATGCCACCTCTGGGCTCGAAGACAAAGTCGGGGAAGCCGCCTGCAGGGAAAGGCCCTAGTTGCTGTGAATTCAGCCCCAATTTTTGCATGAAGGCCGGTCCATCGATCGGAAAGGTTCCGCCATGCTGCCCGCGACTGATTCCGCCACGCAGCTCATTGATCAGGCTTGGCTTGATGGCATAGTTGTGCGCGATCACGATCTGATTGTCGTGTTCGAAATCTGTTTCCGCAGGAAGAAGCAGACCTGAAGGGTTGAGCGTCCTCCCGTTTTTGTAGGTCCAGCGTCCGAACACGTTCTGCTTGGAGTTGATGGTGTGGTCGATGCGAATGTCGAACTGATCGGAAAGGATCGGGTTGGGAACGTTTAATGTGTGGTTGAAATGGGCAAAATTGTTGACGCCCCCCTGGATCGGAAGCGGATAGTAGTTGAGAATCGCGGTGGCTCTCGGATCAAAATCGCTGGTTGGGATAATGTTGCCCGGATAGGGTGTTCCGTCCAGGTGGTGCAGTTGGAGGTTGTTGGATGTCGTGCTGTCGCAAATCTGGTTTACGTCATAGTGATCGCAAAATTGGGAGAAATCTCCATTCCGCATGGCCTGGTTGGGTACGGTTTCTTGGCGGAGCGTCTGAGTCCGGTACCGCATGCCTTCGTAGTCGCCGAAGAAGAAGGTGTGGTTTCTAACAATCGGTCCTCCGATGGCACCCCCGAATGTGTTTGCGCTTTTGGCAGCCTTGGGGACCAAGGGCAGGGGATCCACAAATCGGGTGGCATCGAGGGCTGCATTTTGAAAATACTCAAATGCGGCTCCATGGAATACATTCGTGCCCGACTTGCTGGTTGTCGTAATGTCCGCAGCGTTTCCATACTCTGCTCCCCCGCCCGATCCCTGGACCTTCATTTCTTCAATGCTCTCGGCAGAGGGAAACATCTCTCTTTGAGGGCCGTTAAAGCGGATGTTGGTTGTGCTAATACCATCAACCGAATATTCGACTTGAGTGATACCTGTTCCTTGGACCGAGATGTTACCGAAGTCGTCGCCGGTGACGCCCGGGAGAAACGCCAGCAGCGAGTACGGACTGGTGCTGCCAGCGCCTCGATAGTTCGCAGGCAGGTTGAGGACTTCCGTGCTGGTCACGCTGGTTGAAATCGCCTGGGTCTCGGTATTGATGAGATCAGCGTTCGCGACGACCTCAACTTTCTCCGTAGTGGAGCCGACCACCAGTTTGAGGTCCGCCCGGACAATTTGCCGCGCCGTCAACCGGACATCCTTGACTGTGACTTCCTGAAAGCCTGCGGCCTTGACTTCGACGGTGTAGAGCCCGTCCTTGAGATTTTCGGCTTGATAGTTCCCCTGCGCGTCCGTGCGGTACTCACGGGAGATGTTCTCGCCCTGATTCGTGACTGTGACGGCAAGATTGGGCATTACAGCGCCTGAGGAATCGGTCACGGTGCCGAGAATTGTTCCAAAGGTGGACTGCGCAACCCCAGACGTCGTCAAACACACCATACCGAGGACAACGCTGAACGCAATGACGGAAGGTCTAGTTTTCATGGAAGTTGCCACCCAAAACCGGCTCATTTTCTTTATATGAAACCGGTTTCATGCCCCGAGTTTCGCGAAGTCTATTCCACAAGCAAAGTGGTAGTCAAGCCAAAAGAAGTAAAAAGAAAGTCAACGCTCTCGGCTACCCGAGGTAGACTTGCCGACTGTATGCGCTTCGCGAAGCGAGTGTTGCCGTGGATGGTGTCGCTGACCTGCTGGGCGCAATCGGCTACTAGGGCACCTGTTAAGCCCGCCGTTCCGACTCATCCGAGCGTGGTTCTGATCACCTTGGATACTACCCGCGCTGACCGCATGGGTTTCCTCGGATCAGACCGCGGGCTTACGCCCAACCTCGATGCACTGGCCCATCAGGCAACGGTCTTCACTCGGGCTTACTCGCATGTTCCGTTGACCACCCCTTCTCACGCCACGATCCTCACTGCGACATATCCACAGTTCAATCACGTCAACTATATGGGAGATGCTCTGGGCAAGAGTCTGCCGTTCCTTCCAGAAATTCTTCATAGAAGTGGATACAAGACGGCCGCATTTGTCGGAGCGCTGGTGCTGGACCCTGAGAAGTTAGCGCCGGGATTTGACCGCGGGTTCGATGTCTACAACGCCGGATTTCACCGTTGTCGGCCGGGAGAAGATAACTACAAATGTCTCGAACGCCGCGGCGAAGAGGTCTTGAAACGGGCTACGACATGGCTAAGCAAGCGTGCTGCAGGGCCCTTCTTTCTTTGGATTCATCTTTATGATCCGCACGATCCGTATACCCCGCCAGAGCCCTACAGGACACGCTATGCCGTTGATCCGTACGACGGAGAAATTGCATACGCTGACGCGGTGGTCGGCAAGCTAATCGCGGAACTACGCAACCGCAATATCGTCGATGGGTCCGTGATTGCCGTCATGGCAGATCACGGCGAAGCCTTTGGAGAACATGGGGAACGGCATCACGGAATTTTCCTTTATGACGAGACCATCCACATTCCATTGCTGATCAAGCTCCCGGGACAACACGCGACGAAGGAAGTGGATTCCCGGGTAGGACTGGTGGATGTTGCTCCAACGATACTGCGGGCTGTGCATCTTCCTGTACCGACCACGATGCAAGGTCATTCGCTCTTGCCTCTCACAGCGACGACCAAAGGAGCATCGTCTACTCAAACGGAGCATTTGGATTCCCCGAGCGCCGTCTATTCGGAAAGCGGCTACGGACATCTTTCTTTCGGCTGGAGCAAGCTAAAGGCGTGGCGGACCGGGAACTATTTGTATGTGGATGCCCCGACACGGGAACTCTACGATCAGATCGCCGATCCTGGGGCAACGCACAATCTGGCTCTTGATTTGAACGCGGTTGCCGACACTGCGGGTGCGCAGATGGCGGACTTTCGGCGCCAGACCTCAGCCGGGGAGGTAGAAAAAACTCAATTGACCGCCGAACAGACGGAGAGCTTGCACGCGCTGGGTTATGTGGGATCGGATGCTGCAGCTCCCAACGACTCTCATGCTGAGGGAGGAGCCGATCCCAAACAGAAGATTGCGATCGCAAATCTGTTGTACGACGGCATGGTTCACATAGAACATGCAAGGTATAAGGAAGCGGTGCCAATCTTGGAAGAGGTTCTGAACCAGGAGCCTAACGCTCTGACGGCTTACCCGTTGTTGGGCCGCGCCTATGTATCGCTGAAGGAATATCAGAAGGCCATTGCGCCACTTCAGCACGTCGTGGAGCTAACGCCCGAAAATTCACTCGCACAGTATGAACTAGGATGCGCGCTTGTCAAAACTGGGCAGTGGAACGAGGCCATGCCCCATTTCGAAGCTGCTGTTTCTCAGATGAATAGCTCCGCCATGATGCATTTTTATTTGGCGCTGGTATACCAGCAAACGTCGCGCGATGACGATGCTTTAGCCCAGTTCAAGGACGCGCTGCGATGGGATCCCCAGAATTTTCCTGCCAATCTTCTTCTGGGACGGATGTACATCAAACAGCAGAAAGCTGCGGAGGCCATCCCCCTGTTGCGAAAGGCCGCTGCGCTTCGCCCCGACGCGATCGATCCACATCGGCTCTTGGCTGACGCCTATAGTCAATTAGGAGATGAAGACAGTGCGAGCCGAGAGCGTTCTGAAGCAGGACGCGTCCAGTCACAGGGCGGCTCGAGACTAGGCACGCAGCCAGAATAGAACTCAACCAAGGCGAACGTTCTCGCACGAGTGCCCACGTTCCGCAGTTCTAAGACCGTCGACTCAGCCAGAACTGCTCGATTTCCTCCAAGGTCCGGCCCTTTGTCTCAGGCACTCCCCGCCACACAAAGAGGAAGGCACCGATGGAGACGACGGCATACATCAAGAAAACACCTGGCGCGGTAAACACGTTCACGAGCGAAAGAAACGTCAGGGTCACCAATAGCGTCCCGCACCAGAGACAAACAGTGGCGACCGACATCGCCCTTCCTCTTATTCGTGTGGGGCAGATTTCCGCCATCAGGACCCAAGTGCCTGTGCCGACTCCAACCGCAAAACAAGCCACATAAGTGAGGACGAAGATCAGAACGATAATGCCCGACAATTGCAAACGGATGGCGGCCGAGACAACGACCAGGGCTGCGGCCATTCCTCCGAATGCCGACATCAGTAGCACCTTTCTGCCGGAACGGTCGATCAACAGCATTCCTGCAACTGTGGCAACAAAATTGATCGCTCCAATTATGACGTTGGCCCACAGTGCCGTGCCGGGAGTCTGATGCGGAACGTGTTCAAGGAACACCAGCGAGCCGTAATAGATGATGGTATTGATGCCTGTGAACTGACTGAAGAGTGCGATCAAGATCGCCACAGTCAGTGCTTTTCGAAATGCAGGATCGAGCAGGTCTCCACCTTCTTTGGAAATAGCGGCGTGGATCGCCTCAATTTCTGCTGAGGAGGCCTGCGGGCCTATCATCCGTGTCAGAATTTGTCCTGCTTCCTGCTCTCGTCCCTTCTGCACCAGCCAACGCGGACTCTCCGGAATAAGGAACAGGGTCAGCAGGAATGCGGCCGAGGGCACCGCGGCCGAGGCAAACATCCATCTCCAGTTTGAAGACGATGTTCCAGTGAGCAGGTAGTTCACACTGTAGGAGAGCAGAATTCCGGACACAATCGCCAATTGGTTTAGGGAAACAAGGAATCCGCGTTTTTGCGCCGGCGCGATTTCTGCGATGTATAGCGGAGACAATGTTGACGCGATTCCGATCGCGATCCCGCCCACGAGGCGCGCGACTGAGAGTTCAATCAAGTTCCGCGGCAGAGCGGCGCCGATGGACGACAGTGTGAATAGCGCCGCAGCGCCCAATAGAGCCCGCTTCCTTCCAAAGCGGTCGCTGGTGAAGGCGGCCACGCTCGCGCCGAAGACGCAACCCAGAAGGAGGCTGCTGGCGGCTATTTCTGTTTGCGAATCGCTCAGCCCAAACTGCTGTTTGATGAAGACGATCGCACCGTTGATCACGGCCGTATCAAAACCGAACAGCAAGCCACCGATAGCCGCCACCATGGCGGGCCCGATAGCGGAGCGCACTGAAACTGCTGGCAGGCCTGCGTTTGGGAGGGCATTCATTTGGTCGATTTGGACCGTCCGTTCAGAGACTCCGCAAAGAGTAGCGCCTCATCTTCATTTCAAATTGACAGTAGGTGCTGCTTCAGAAAGACCAGTCCCGCCGCCCCGGCCACGCCACCGTAGCCGACCATTTCTTGAAATACCATTGGAACCTCCCGGCCGAGGAGAATTCTTGTTCGGCGAGCGACTTTCTCTTGAATGGGAGCTGTGAGTTGCTGTCCGGCAGCTGCAATGTTGCCTCCCAGGACAAGAAGATCGGGATCGAAGGTATGGAGAAATCCCACTAAGGCAGCTGCCAGGTAGTCCAGCGCGCGATCGACCACATAGCGTGCGCATTCATCACCATCGGCGGCCGCAAGGAAGATGTCCTCGGCATTGGGCATCTCACCACCACTCCCGACGGACAGTGTCGCGGGCGCAGCCCGGTGCATATGTGCGAAATATTCGGATTCGATGGCACGCGAAGAAAAATACGTTTCCAGGCAGCCATAGCTACCACAGATACACAGCCCTCCGCGCGGATCAATCGGTGTGTGCCCTAGATGGCCGGCGGCGCCATTGGTGCCGTGCAACACGACTCCGTCCACCATTACGGCTCCGCCAACACCGGTGCCTAGAGTCAACATCACGACATTGCGGCATCCCCGGGCGGCACCCCAGAGCACTTCGCCAATCAGGGCGACGCGGGCATCATTGTCGGCACAAACCGGGACCTGGCCAGCGCCGATTGCTTCGCTCAGCAACTGCCCTTCGAGGAAGTGCAGGTCACCCGGTAAACTCTTCACCCGGGTGGAAGAGACGTCGATGATCCCTTTACAGCCAACGCCTATTCCGAGCACCGGCGACTGGGCGCACTTGATCACCTCATGAACGAACTCGCGCAGGGAGGAGGTGGTGCGGGGTGAGGGTGCGTGATGACGCTCGAGCAGGTTCCCGCGCACGTCTACAACGGCCGCCTTGATTTCAGTTCCGCCGATGTCAACGCCAATCGCCGGAGATTCATTCGAGTCGGTACGACTGAAGCTTTCGCTCACAATGGTTTGTGCATTATACCCACTTTGTGCAATTCTACTCGGCAACATGTCGACCGCTAAAAGCAAGGCGACGCGCTGTTCGCGCCAACTTTTTTCACACCGCTGTTTCTCGAGAAGAAGGAGTAGGAATTATCTGTGAGTGATCCTGTCCTCAAAAAGACGACTGCCAAGTTCGCGGGCTTAGCCTTCTATGACCGCGCCGTAAACTTGCTGAACGAACTGAAGAACACACAATCAGAGGTAATTCAGAGAGCGGCCGAACTTTGCGCAGAGCGGATTGCGAAGGGTGGACTCGTTTTTCTTTTCGGTAACGGCCACTCGCGCATGATGGTTGAGGAAATGACTCCTCGCCAGGGTGGCTTTCCAGGCTTTGTGGCCCTGGTGGAGACGGCGCTCTCAAACCATGCTGCCATTATCGGAGCGAATGGCTTGCGGTCGTCGCTCTATTTGGAGAACTACGAGGGCTACGCGGAACACATTCTGAACAGCTTTCATTTTGGCCCGCACGACGCGTTCATCATTATCTCTACAAGTGGCATTCGGCCTGTCGTCGTCGAAATGGCAACCGGAGCATGCAAGAAGGGACTGCCGGTAATTGCGATCGTCTCCAAGGCTCATTCAGAAGAAGCCAAGGCCGCGCACTCGTCCGGTAAAAAGCTCGTCGATTGCGCTGACATCGTCATCGATAATCTTTGCCCTCCCGGAGATTGCGTCCTCAAGCTGGAGGGGTTGGAGTGGAGGACCGGTCCTGTTTCGACCATTACAGGTGCCATGATCATCAACATGATCCGCTGCGCAACAGCCGAAGCGCTGCTCGCCAAGGGAATGAAGCCGGTCATTTTGCCCAGCCATCAGTTTGCGGGCAACACCAGCGCGGCCGAGCAACTGGACGCTTTTTACGAAGCATACCGAAAGAGTCTGAGACACTTGTTTGAATAGGACCCAGTGAAAGAAGTTCTTCTCGTAACCGGTTCATCAGGAATCGCGGCTGCTACGGCTCGCCTGTGGGGAGCCGAAAATCCGGTTTTCGTTGTCGGCATCAAGACAGACGAATGCCAAAGCGTGGCGACGTCTCTTCCGGAAGCGGGGTTCTCTACCGCCGATGTACGTGACGAACTTGCAGTGAGAAATGCCGTGGTTGCGTGCCTGAGCCGGTTCGGAAGAATTGACGCCCTCTTTAATGTTGCAGGCATCAGCGCACGCTCTGCCGGTGATGGCCCGCTTCACGAATGTCAGACTGTGGCCTGGGATCTAGTCATGGACGTGAATTCAAAAGGCACATTCCTGATGTGCCGTGAGGTGCTGGGTGTCTGGACAAAGAATGGGCATGCGGGCGTCATTCTTAATTGCGGCAGTGTGCTGGCACAACACCAACAGCGCGATTATTTTGCAACTGTGGGCTATGCTGCCAGTAAAGGAGCGATCGAAGCCATGAGTAAATCGGCAGCAGCTTACTACGCTCCCGCCGGTATTCGGATCAATGTGATTGCTCCGGGCCTGGTGCGTACTCCGATGAGTGCGCGGGCTCAAAACGATCCGCGCATCACCGAATACATCGCGCACAAACAGCCGCTCACCAAAAGCATGCTGAGCGCGGAAGACGTAGCCAAGACGGCTTGCTTCCTTTTGCGCAGAGATTCGGGTCCGATGACGGGCCAGGTGGTCACTGTGGACGGCGGTTGGACGGTCAGCGAATGAAGAGCAAGGACAGGCTGTCTACTGTAGAAGGGAAGAACTCCGCTGCCGTGCCTCAGCATCAAGAGCTTCGCCATCGCCCTCTCCAAACTACGGTGGTTGGCAGTTATCCCTTTCCGGGATGGCTCGAGTTTGCATCGGCCCACCTGGAGCAATTCGGCGCTGCTGATCTTGAGGAGCTCCGCACCGATGCCGTGATTGCCTCGGTTCACGATCAGCTTGCCGCAGGATTGGACGTCATTACGGACGGCGAGCAGACTCGCTATGACTTCAATCTGTCATTCTATGGCCGGCTGGAGGGCCTTGATCCAAAACCGGCGTCCATCCGCCATTTCGGACCCCCTGCTCACGATCAACGCGGAAAATATGAAGTCACCGGCGAGTTGCGCTCCAAACATGGCCTGGGCGCCGTAGCAGAATTCAAGGTTCTGCAAAAGATCGCGCCACCGGGGCCGGTCCTTAAGGCCAGTGTGCCGGGTCCCTACACCCTGAGCGGCCGAATTAATCCCGGCGGTATTTACAAAGACCGTTGGGACGTGACCGAGGCTTTGATCCCAATTGTGCGAGACGAACTCGTACAGTTGGTGGAATCTGGTTGCCATGAAATTACGCTCGATGAGCCCTCGATGAGTTGTTATGCTCATCGCGAAGATCCTCGCCGCTTCGTCAGGATTTTCACTGAAACGATCCAGCCGATCGTCGGACGTTGCCGTCTATCTACGCATCTCTGTTTCGGCAATTACAAAGGCCGCGCCGTTGGTCCGCGACAATATGCGCCGCTATTTCCCGCATTCCTCGATCTACCAGTCGATGAAATGCATCTGGAGATGGCCAGCCGCGAGTTCTCGGAGATTGAAAGGATTCGCGAGATTGCAGATCACGGCATTGACGTAGCGGTTGGGATAGTCGACGTAAAGAGCTACTACATCGAGACTCCGCGCGACGTGGCCGAACGCGTGCATCTTTGTCTTAAGTATGCCCAAGCAGAAAACCTTTCGTTTGCTCCCGACTGTGGGCTTAGTCAGACGGCGCGTTGGGCGGCCAGGCAGAAACTCGCGAACATGGTGGCGGGTGTTGGCATGGTGCGGAAAGAGCTCGGTTTCGCGTGAAGCCAGCGTTCCAATCTCATGACGCGCTGCTCGCCGACATTCAAGCCTCCAACCGGCGTGACGGAGGCTTTCGCTTGTGGTGGATGGGACAAAGTGGCTTCCTTCTGCAATGGCAAGGTGTACACGTCCTGCTCGACCCATATCTATCAGACTCCCTGACCGAGAAGTACAGGGGAACCGACAAGCCCCATGTCCGCATGACCGAGTTGGTGATCGATCCAGGCCGGCTTTCCTTCGCGGATGTTGTAACTTCCACGCATAACCACACCGATCATCTCGATGCGGAGACGCTTTGCCCCATTCTTGCGGCAAACCCAGGTCTGAAGCTGGTGATCGCGGAGGCCAATCGCGACTTTGTAGCGAATCGTCTGCAGATTGATGCTGGATCTGCGATTGGGCTCGATGAGGGTACATCTATCGAGATCTCGGGAATTCGATTTTCCGGCGTCGCATCCGCACACGAAGAGTTAGAGAGCGACGAGCGTGGCCACGCGAAATATCTGGGGTATGTTCTCCAATTCGGAGGTTGGACGATTTATCACAGCGGGGACACAGTTCGGTACGAAGGAATGTCCGCAAAACTATTGCCGTTCAAGATCGATATCGCTCTCCTTCCCATCAACGGACGGGCGCGGGAACGACGCGTTCCGGGCAACTTGTTCGGGCGCGAAGCGGCCAGGTTGGCAAAGGACATTCAAGCGAAATTGGTCATTCCGTGCCATTTCGATATGTTTGAATTCAACACCGCGTCCCCGGGCGAATTCATCCACGAGTGCGAGACGTTAGGGCAGCCATTCAAGGCACTGCGTTGCGGCGAGCAATGGCACAGCTAGTTTTAGCAAGCGCTGGCCACTCGCGCGGTTCCGAGCGAACACTTGCGTGCTGGTTCGCCTAGCGCTTCAGATCGAATGTGCTTTGCAATTCGATCTTGTCGGAAGAACCTCCGGCCAGAATTAAAAACTCTCCTGGTTCGGCCCTCCAGTCCTTCTTGTTTACGTCGTAAAAGGAAAATGCGCGTCGATCCAGCTTAAGAGTGACTCGTTTACTTTGCCCCGGTTTTAAATCAACCCTTGCGAAGCCCTTTAACTCTTTGACAGGTCGGGGGACACTGGAGTGAGAATCGCCAACGTATAGTTCTGCAACTTCGGCGCCTTCCCGATGGCCAGTGTTCTTAACGTCGAAAGAAACGGTGACGGGTTGGTTTCGATCTCCAGCTTGCGGTGCCACCGACAAGTTGGCGTAGGCAAAAGTAGTGTAGGAAAGGCCAAATCCAAACGGAAACAGCGGTTTGATCGTCGAACCATCGAAGTGCCGGTATCCGAGAAATACACCTTCCGAATATTGAACTCGCATTTCGCCTTTCGCAGGATAGTAGTTGTGAAAAACAGGGTTATCTTGCCAGTTTCGTTCGAAAGATACTGGCAACTTCCCAGAGGGGCTATAGTCACCAAATAGGATTTGCGCTAATGCCGCTCCGCCTTCTTGTCCCGGATACCACCCGTGCAGAACGGCAGGCACCTTGTCGATCCACTGCGTCATATCAACATTGCCGCCGGCATTTAGCACCACAAAGGAAGCACATGGCCCTCATTCTTCAGCAGGACCATACCGCTCCGAGCTTCTTCGAGAGCGACCTGACGCCCTTCCTGACTGTAGAGTGGAATGTTTGGTTCGATCTGCGCCCGGTCGACGAACCCGAATTCGATGGCCTTGTGAAGAATCCTTCGCACTTTGTCGTCGATCGTTGCCATGGACACCCCGCCGTCTTGGAGAGCTGGAAGCAGAGTGTCGCGATTCATGAAGGAAGGCGAAGGCATTTCAAGATCAAGGCCGGAGTTCGCGGCGGCGATGCCGTTGTGCGTCGCGCCCCAATCCGACATGAGGATGCCGTCAAATCCCCACTCTTTCTTAAGGATTTCGTCGTTTAGATGCCCGTTTGCGGTCATGTAGACGCCATTGACTGGGTTGTATGCATCCATGACGGCGCCCACTTTGGCTTCCTTTATGGATGCTTCAAATGCAGGCAGATAGATTTCCCGCAACGTTCTTTCATCGATATCAGAACTGAGCGTCATGCGTGCGAACTCGGAATTGTTGCCCGCAAAGTGTTTGGCTGTGGCGATCACGCCCTGTTGTTGGATGCCTTCGATTTCATTCACCGCGGTCCGCGCGGCGAGATAAGGGTCTTCCCCAAAATATTCGAAGTTTCTTCCGTTCATGGGCGCCCGGTAGATATTCATGCCCGGCGCGAGAATGAAATGAACTCCGCGCGCGCGCATCCCTCCCCATCGCCACGCCGAACCGATGCGCAAGGTCTATGTCCCAGGAAGCTGCCAAGGCAATCCCCGCAGGATACGCAGTCGTCAGGCCGTAGTCGTGAACGCCCATCGGCCCGTCGGACATTCTGAGAGCCGGTACACCCAGGCGGGGAATGGCGCGAGTATAGAAATCATTGATGCCTCCAATGATTTCGATCTTCTCGTCAACCGTCATCTTGCCGAGGATCGAATCGACGCGACGCTCTACATCGGTCGTCGAGGGCGCAGTCTGCGCCTGCGTCAGTTGCGCAAGCAAAAGAATTGCGAGTCCTACAACCGTCTTCTTGGTCATAGTAAGTGGCACACGAATGCCTGGCACTCACGCCGTAGAATTAACCGGTGCCGATCTTAGTGTGTGAGAGTTTACGCTTTTTCAGGACGTTCGCGACGGCGACGCATATGCAGATCCCCACCGAATGCCTGGAGACGAGCCAACATCTAAAACGATGTCGGTACAGTCAAGGCGAAAGTCTAACAACGCGTCGGTTGAGGACGCAGACGAGCCTCCAAAAGCGGTCAAGAAACCCTATGAAACGGAGCCCTCCGAAAACGCGCGTGTATGGCAGAGATAACCCTTCTTGCCATCCCGCGAAAATATTGGCTCTCCGACGTCGAGCAGCGGGTTGAAGAATGTCCTGCTCTCAGAACGAAATCCGAGCTGAGACCTGAATATTCCTCGGGGTAGTGACAGTGCCGTTCCAATAGCCAAAGCCGCCAACGCCAGGACTCGCCACGTCGGTGTTGAATGCGCTCCCGCCTGTTCCACCGGAGAGTAAGAACGTTCCTACGTTGTTAAAGTGATGCTGGTTGAAGATGTTAAATGCATCGCCGCGCAACTGGAACTTCATGCGCTCAGTGATTTGCACCGATTTTTGCAACCCGATGTCGAAGTCGCTATAACCCGGTTGCCGGAAGTTCTGAACGCGCGGTCCTTTGCCAGTGTAGAAGTTAAAGCTACTTGCTGGTTCAAACGAACTTACATTCAACACCGGCTGAGTTGTGTCGAAGTGCGCTGGAGACTGCAAGAACGGCGATGCGCCAGTGAGCAGTGCGGGCGAGCAGAAGTTGTTCAGTTGGGCAGGCACATTGCAGAATGATGAAGAAATCTGGAAGGGAATGCCGGACTGGACGCGAAATACTCCATTGAGTGCCCAATTGCCAAAGACTGCGTTGAGAGCACCCTGATTCAGCCAAGGTTTGCCGCGTCCGAATGGGAGTTCGTAGCTGGACGCTATGTTCAGCGCCTGCGGAACGTCCTCGATGGCAAGGGATCGATTGCGTTCCCGATCGAAAGGCGAGAAATACACCGGATTAAAAATATTCTCGGTGTTGTCGGCATTCGTGATCAGCTTCGAGTTGGTGTAACTCAGCAGGGCCCACAGGCCCCGGCTGAAACGGTGTTCTGCTTTCAATTGGAACGCATTGTAGGTGGAACTGCCCTGGTTTTCGTTGAGGCCTGCGATGTTGTTGCAATATTGAGGGAAGGGTAGCAATGCCTGCGCCACCGTCGGCGTACATCCCGTCATGGTGGCTGCGAAGTTCGGGAATGGAGCTGGTACGCCGTCCACCTCAGTGTCACCCGACTGAAACTCATCGTACAACTTCGCGCCGAGGGAGAGAAAACTGGGATTGACTACATTGAGCGGCGCGATATGAGACAACAAGCGCGTGCCCTTGGTTCCGACATAGGAGGCTGACACATAATCGCGATCGGTGAATTGGTGCTCCACCGTCAGATTCCACTGTTGTGTATAGGGGAGCCGGTTGGCGGTACGAGGACGATAATTGGGAGTGTTTCCTCCATTGTCAAAAGTGGGAACCAGATTCGGTGGAACAGCATGGTTGGAGGGGAAGCCATCACTTAACTTGAATGCCGCCTGGGTTCCTCCTTGGGAACTGTGGAACACTGCGGTTTCATTGTAGCCATCTTGTGAAATTCCACTTGCCCAGCCCGGCATGTTGGCGTTGTCGTAGAACATTCCATATCCGGACCGGATCACGGTTTTGGCCGTCACAGCGTACGCCACGCCAATGCGAGGCGCGATTCCGCCGTGCCATGTGTCCTCCGGGACTCGTCTGCCCGAGCGCCCCTGACCACTGCCCGCGAAGGCTACGGCCCCGGGCAGGTTGCCCGCACCGGGGTTGGGAAGGGTGGGATCAAAGTAGGAGAAATGATCATGGGCCTCGTATGGGGCCGGGTCGATCTCGTAATGAAGGCCCGGCGAAATCGTCAGCTTCGGTGTCACACGCCACGTGTCACCGACGAAAAGCATGAACCCGTTTGTGCGAGCGTCGATTTTAGTTGTGGTGTAGAACGTCGTTTGAGAGGAATCCACTTGCTCTAGCAGGAAGCTGGCGATGGGACTGCCTCCCACCAGGTTGCCCTGCTGATCAATGACGCCAGTTTCTCCACGGGCGAAGTTGAAGTTCCCCGACTGGTTCCCCAGAAAGATGGCGGAGTTCTGGGCAAGCCGCATCTCGCCGCCGAAAGAGATCGTGTGCTTTCCGCGGATCATCGAGAGCGCGTCGTTGACAATCCAGGCGGGCGCGAGCCAGGGCTGGATATTCGGGTCGCCGGCTCCCGTGCCGTATTGCTCAAATTCGCCGTTGAAACTTATCACTGGCGGGTATTCGTGACTTGCCACACCAGGAATCTGTGGCAGTTTGTTGGCAAATCTCCCATCGATGCCGCCGCCGTAGGCCTTGTCATCCTGAAAACCGAAAGCCGCGTGGTTCGCGATGTTTGGGCTGAGAGTGTGGTCCCAGTTCAGTCGCAACACCGACGTACGCTTAAATGTTGTGCCGGCGTCGCTGATTACTTGCGGAAGGCTGGTAAACGTGGTTCGCGGCAGATACTTGTAGTAAAACATCTCCGAAATGTGGTCTTTGGATCCGAGGTATTGATCGACCTTCTCCATGACGCTGTAAGCATCTGTGCCCAAGAAACCGGGCTGGGCGGGAGCCAGATAGTTCCTCAAGGGCCCAGGAGATGTGGGATTGGGAAGATACTGGAACCATTGCTTGGCAAGCGAATTTTGCAGGCGCGGATCGTTGGTGCAAATCACGTTGGGCGTGAGGCCGTCGCAGCCCATGAATTGCTGATGGGTGGCGGGATCGTAAATGTTCTCACCCCAATCGCGGAAGTCGCCTTGCCGTTCGGCAAGCGAAGGAATGTTGAGGGTAGGCCGGGTCAGGGCGCCTCGAATCCTGAATATTTCAGTGTTGGCAAAGAAGAACGTCCGGTGATTCTCGTCCTTCCAGAACGGCAGTTTCAAACGGCCGCCAAAATTTCCGCCAAAATCGTTTTCGATGTCCTGTGCCTTGTCAGAAGCGGCGATGCCCCATTGCGTTGCGTTGAGCGAGGAATCTCGATGAAATAAGTATGCGGTCCCGTGGTAGTTGTTCGTTCCCGACTTCACGTTCTCAATGGTGACTCCGCCCGCGCTTCCGTATTGCGCGTCATAGTTCGAGGTCAGAACCTGAAATTCGCTGATCACGTCGGGGGATTGCGGAAAATCGAGCGTGGCGCCAGTCAGACCCTGCGTACCCGACGAGTTGAACAGAGCGATGCCATCGAGCACGACAATCCCGGTCTGCGACTGGCCACCATTGACGTGCGCTCCTGAGACGTCGCCCGAGCCCCGCACCACACCAGGAAGAATGGAAGCGAAGTTGGCTGCCGAACGCATGGATCCGGAAACCAGCAACGGAACATCCTGGATCACCTGCGGATCAATACTGCCGCGAAGCTCCGCGTTCTCGTAGTTCAGCGCGGAAGCATCGGCGGCAACGTCCACGGTCTGGGTCGTGCTTTCGAGCTTGAGTTGCACGTCCTGGCGAATGGGATACCCGACGCGCACCAGAATGCCCTCCTGCTTGTATTGGGCGAAGCCCGGCGCCGTAATTGTGAGCTGGTACGTTCCCGGCAGAACGTTGCGGAAAGAGAAATATCCGTTGCCGTCTGACACATAGTTGGACGTTTGCTGCGTATCGTTGGAGGTCAGCCTGACTTGTGCACCCTGAATCACTGCGCCATTGGGGTCGGTGATGGCGCCGGTGATCGACGCGTTGTTGCTCTGCGCCCAGAGCGTTGTAGCCGTTAGAGTGCAGGCCCCGAAAAGGAGCGCAAATGTCCCCGCTATATTTCGCATATCAGACTCCTGTCACCTGCTGCTTTTTGAATTCCCGTATTCGGTCAGTTAGTCGTGACCCCAGTTCTTCATGCGCGCTTGTGGACTCCCCTCTTGAAGTTATCCAGCATGTGGTCGCAAGTACGCATGGTGAAAGCGACGATCGGCATGGTGGTTGTCTTGTCGGTACAACTGGGAAAAATACTTGCATCGCAGATATAGAGATTTGGAACATCATGGGTCTGTGCCCATTTGTTCGTTACGCACTTCTTACGATCGTTGCCGAACCTGCAGACGCCAGTCTCGTGCAGACTGGTGCCGGGACGGTTGGGTTCGTCATCGGCTCCCCAGAGCTCGCCGCCCATGGCCTTAAACAAATCGATCATGACTTGCTTGCAGTGCTCCCACATTAAGAGTTCATTCTCGCCCCACCGAAAATGGAAACGGAGCTGGGGAATCCCGAAGACGTCTTTCTTCGCAGGATCGATATCCACGTAGTTGGTGGAGCTGGGCAGGGATGGCGCCTGAATGAGAGAACCGATGGTCGCCGGATAGTAGCGCTTGATATCGCGCTTGAACTTCGACCCAAAGCCTTCAATGTGCCCGTAGTAACCGGGGAACTCGCCACAGCCCCCGTACATGTACACCGAGTAGCCTCGGATAAACTTCTCTTTGCGTGGGTCCGTCAGGTTCTGCCACCGCGGCATCCACGCCACGGTGGAATCAGCAATGTTGTCTGGCCGCGCCGGCTGACCCAGTAACTGCGGCAGATGACCGTAGCCCGCGCTGCCATAGAGGTGATCGCATAGGTTCTTACCCAGCTCTCCGCTTGAGTTCGCTATGCCGGTGGGCCAGTGCCGCGACTTTGAGTTCAACATGATGTGCGCGGTTTCAACACACGATGCCGCCAGCACGATCACCTTGGCATACACTTCAACTTCTCTCCGGGTTTTGCGGTCGACGTAGGAGACGCCTCTCGCCATCCCGTTCTCGTCGACCAACACCGAGCGCACCAGAGTATGGGTAAGCAGCGTCAGATTCTTGGTAGCTTCCGCATCCGGGATGGTGAACCAGGTAGGAGAAAAGAAAGCGCCGACATCGCAGCCACGGCTGCAATTTCCGCAGTAGTGACATCTAGGATGTTCGTTATGCGCGACCGTCAGTTGCGCGCAGCGATCGGGCAGGTAGGGTACGCCGATTTTCTCAGCGCCGTTCTGAATGATGTGGTCGATACACCGAAACGGCATGGGCGGCAGATACTCGCCGTCCGGGTTACTTGGCCGGTTCTGGACTGTGCTGGCCACGCCCATGTAGCGCTCGGCCTTCGAAAACCATGGGGCTATTTCCGCATAGTCGACCGGCCAGTTCTCGCCGAAGCCATCCAGATCTGCTGCCTTGAAATCAATATCGCCAAAGCGCGCGGAGGATCGGCCCCAGAAATTCGCCTTCCCGCCGGTCGCCTTGCACCGCTTCCAGTACCAATCCGTTCCTGGAGAATTGGAATAGGCGATGTCGTGTTCGAATAAATCTCTCCCCTCACTGTATTCAGATTCTTCGACCGAATAAGGCTCCTGGTGAGCTTTGCCTCGGAAACGCAAGGAGTTTCCGTAACCGCGAAATTTCAGATCGTATACCTGACGATGCCCACGGTAATCCTGATCCGGATCGATGCGTGGCCCCGAATTCAGGGCGCACACTTGCAGTCCGGCTTCGCACAGAAGCTTCATTGCCGTTCCGCCACCGGCACCAGTCCCGACTACGATTACGTCGAAGGTTTTTGAAGCCAAAACAAGTCCTCGTTAAGCACCACTAGGAGACCTCGGTTCCCGAAGATTCTTGTGTTCTGGATCGTCGCCGTGCGGGCAACCCGGCATCGCTGACCAGAACGTCTCCAGACCGGGATACCCGAGCGTTTGCAGGCCGATCTTTGTGGTGTAATAGCCGACAACGGTGTAGTCACGCATCATCTGAAAAAACGCGCGCCCGGCTTCCGTGGTCGGTTTGAATTTCTCCTTGTACGCAAGGTCCTCGAGCAGGCTGGTCTGCTCTTCTGGGCTGCATTGCATGAACTCGCGCCTGAAAAGAGATTGACTGAGGGCATCGACGTCAGCCAAGCCGGCAACAAATTTGTTTTGGGCCTCATTTCCAGCGGCAATGGCGTCATCGGTGGTGCGAACATCCCGCGCCGTACTCACCGGGACACGGTTTGCCAACATGAAATCAATAAACTCAGCGACGCCGGCGTGTTGGGCTCCCGGGGTATCATCTTCGGGAATGATCATCTCCGCGAGGTGCTCGACGGTTTGGAATTGCTCAGCCGAGAGGAATAGTGGTTTGTACGCCGGCGACTTGGACTGAGGGGAGTGCAAGGCGAGATGCTCATCGGCGCAGGCAAAAGCCCAACGGCTGAATCCAGGGAAGGAAGCCGCTACCGCCGCGATCCCGATGTAGCGCAGGATTTCGCGACGCTCAATGCTTTGTCCGCCCAACATTCCCTCGCTGAAACCGCTTTCTGGAAGCGGTTACATGGGCTGCGTTTTTAGCATTGCTCGAACCCCACTGTCAAGCAGGAAGAGACTGTACCTCTCTGCGAGTCGTGTGCCTGTTTGACGCAGCAGGAGGCACGTGTTACAGATTCTGGCCATGGAAGGGCTGCGCGCAAATCCCCCAAGCCGTCGAACGTTGTCGATCGCGTTTTTCCTGACAGTGACGGCTCTTCTCAATCCGGTGTTTGCTCAACAATCACAGCATCCGTTGTTTAATGGGAAGGACCTTGACGGCTGGGAGCACGTTGGTCCTGGATCGATGGTTGTGCAAGACGGGATGATGATGACTCAGGGTGGAATGGGCCTGCTTTGGTACGCACGCGAAAAAGTTGGTCGTGCCAGGCTGCGCGTCGTGTTCAAACTGACCGGAAAGGAATCCGATTCCGGAGTTTTCATCAGGATTCCTGAAAAACCGGCCGAACCATGGATGCCCGTGAACCGTGGTTATGAGGTCGAGATCGGCGATTGGCCCGACGATTACTCATGCACCGGGGTGCTCTACACTTTCACAAAAGCCCTGGCTCGCCCAATCAGACCGGTCGGTGAATGGAATACGATGGAGATAATGATCGATGGACCGCACACCGTCGTAAATCTGAATGGAGTAAAAGTCACGGACTTCATCGAGGGGCAGCCAGTTCCGCCGAAACACGCGGGCTCCATCGATCCTGATCGCGGATCTCGGCCGGATTTCGGCTATATCGGATTGCAGAACCATCCGGGCGCGGCAGTCTATTTCAAGGAAGTCAGTGTTTATCCACTGACGAAATGAGAGTTCACTGCTCAACGATCTCGTGATAGCGATTGATCTTGAGAGCGGTCGCATTCTGACGCGCACCGCTTGGCCAGAGAATTTCAATATTGACAGTCCGGTTAGCGGCCAACCCTCCCAGACCGAAGAGTATCCGCTTGTCGTGAGAAGAAAGATAGCTGGACCCGCCCGTCAGCCACCGCACGAGTTTGCGATCCGCGAGGCTGAGGGTTAACTGTGCTCCGATTGCATCGCGATTGCTCTTGGTTCCGGTCAAGTGGACACCAATCCAGGAATTCTTCCGCCCTAGGTTATTCCGGAGGAGAATCGGTGCGTCGCCGATACAGGTGAAGATTGCGTCGGGTGCGCCATCGTTATCCCAGTCCCCGACAGCAAGGCCACGAGCCAGATAGCTTCTCGAAAATGCTGGGCCGGCTCTCAAGGTCACGTCCTCGAATTGACCCTTGCCCACGTTATGCAGAACTATGGGCCGTTCCTTGTATTTCACCTGCGGCTGCATGGATTCAACGACCTCGTTCACATGGCCGTTCACTAACATGAGATCGAGAAGCCCATCATTGTCAAAGTCGATAAAGTGAACGCCCCACCCCACGTCGTAGCGTGCAGAACTGGCGATTCGTGCTGCGCGAGCCCCCTCATCGAAGAGTAGACCCGGGCGGCTGAAAAATAGCGACGGGTACTCAAAACTGAAATTCGTCACCACGAAATCGGGCCTGCCATCAGCGTTTATGTCGCCCGCATCCACTCCCATGCCCGCTTTCGCATTGCCGTTGCTGTCGTATGCAATTTCAGCCTCAGCTCCGGCATCCACGAAGGTGCCGTCGTGCTTGTTTAGTAGCAGGAGATTCGAAGATGCATCGCGAGTGACAAACAAGTCCTGCCAGCCGTCCCCGTCAATATCGAGCGCAACGACTCCAAGCGCTCGGCCTACGAACCGGTCGAGGCCCGAGCTCCGGCTCACATCGGTGAACGTGCCATTGCGATTGTTGTGGTAAATGCTTAGGGGCATGCCCTTATAGGCACGTTGTTCGCAGTAGGTCCGCACACCGAGGTAATCGCACCGCGGCGCGGGACCTTCAAAAGACAATTCTGCGTAGTTGCATATCACCAGGTCAAGATACCCGTCACGATCGTAGTCGAACCAGGCGGCGCCGGCGGCCCATCTCCCGGCATTGCGAAGGCCCGCGTCCTCGGTGACATCCGTGAAAGTGCCATCGCCGTTGTTGTGGTAAAGCAGAGAATTTGGAAATCCTGTGATGAACACATCCTGATGGCCATCGTTGTCAAAATCTGCGATCGCAACACCGACCCCATAGGTCTTGACTTTATTCAGCCCCACCTCGGCTGCGACGTCCACAAACTTGCCATTGCCTAAATTGCGATACAGAGCGTTCTGAACTGGCTTCGCGCTCTTGCTCCGCGGAGTATCACCTCCGTTCAACAGAAAAATGTCCAGTTCCCCGTCGTTGTCAAAATCGAATAAACCGACACCGCCTCCCATGGTTTCGATCAGATATCTGTCAGGGGAAACTCCATTGAAATGTCGCCAGCGGAGACCCGCTTCGGCTGTTACATCGGAAAAAATGAGAGTCGGCGAGCTGTCGACTCCGAACAGTTTTGATGGAGCGAAGTGACCGACAGCGGCCATGGCGAGCGCTGTAACAAAGTCGCGCCGCGAGAGCCCGGTGCCGGGACCGCCAAGGCTCCCAACTATTTTTTGCCCAATCCTCACCGCGCTCATTGGGTTTCGGGAGTGACGAGTCCGGCGGTACTGGCGCTGTCCTCCCGTTCCTTTAACTTCTGAAATATTGAGAATTCCTTCGCAGCTTGATCGGTGCGCTCCATCCGCCGATAAACGCGAGACAGTGCGAAATGTGTCTTGCTTCGATCGGGATCGGACTCCACTGAGCGCAGGAGATCTTGTTCTGCCTCTTGCAGTTTTCCCTCCTGCAATGCGATTTGACCGAGGAGATAGTGGGCTTGCGCAGACTGAGGAGCGAGCGTCAAAGCCTTTTGCAGGAGATCTTTCGTTTGCGCGTGCAAACGAAGGGCATCCGGGGAACCTAACAACATCTCGGCATACGAAATATAGAAACGCGGGTCACGCGGAAACCGGGAAATTCCGGCCTTACACTCCGAGATGGCTGCCTCGCCCTGACCGGTAACGTAGTAGGCTCCCGCAACACCGAAGACTGCGTCCGCGTTTCCTTTGTCCAGTCGCACCGCACGGGTGTAGCTGTCCATGGCCTCTTTGTAAGCATTCCGAGCCAGGTCCACATTCCCTTTCCACACCCAGGGGCGGCTGTCATTCGGCGCAACCGTGAGAGCCTGTTTCGCAATGGGAAGCGCATCCGCGGCTTTGTGCTGGTAGAGCAACAGTGAGATCAGGTCTTCATACAAATCGATTCGTGAAGGATTTGCCGCGATCGCGCGTCTATAGGCCGCTATCGCCTGCTCTGGCTGGCGTTCGGACTCGAGGCAGTTTCCGAGCAGGCTCTCAAGGTCGGGGTTTTCCACCCCCTGAGACTTCAGTTGCAGCAAAAGTTCTTTTGCCTGTCCCGGTTGAGTATGGTCATAGAGAAGTTTCGCCAACTGAAACCCTGCCGCAGGCCGGACGGGGTCATCGAGTGGAATCAGCGAGAACAACGCTTCCGAGGTTTGCAAGTCCCCGCCTCTCATTGCCAATTCTGTACAGCTGCTTATGGCGCGAGCCCATGATTTTTCGTTAGCGTGAGCCTTCAGAACGTCAACAATTTTCGCGACCCTGCTGGCCTGTCCACTCTCGACGACCGCGTGGAACAAAGCCACTGTGCGTTCAGGCTGCGTTGCCACCAATTCGAACTGAGAGTCCAGCAGTTGCGCAGCGCTCGCGTAGTCGCCGGTCTTTTCCTTGACGAGGCCCAGTAACAACAGAGCTCCAGAATCGCCTGGATGTTTTTCCAGAACGTACCGAAGGTTGGTTTGGGCTGCCGGCAACAGGTTTAACTGCCATTGCACGGCAGCCGTTTCTCGCCGAAAGTCCAGGTTCCCCGGAGCCAGTTGAACGGCTTTCTGAAAGTATTCCAGGGCGTCACGCCATTTCCCCTGCAACCCCAATATGGATGCCAGTTGAGCACGGTAGACAGCGACGGAAGGAGCCTCGCTTACCGCCGCTCGGAGCTCGCGTTCCGCCTCAGGCAGATTTCCCTGCCGCGCAAGCGAAATCCCTTTGGCGGCTCTGTCCTGAACGGGGACATTCTGCGCGACAAGACTGGACGCGGTGAAGATGACTGACAGAACAAAGACAATGGTCGAGGACATCAAGGCCACGTGAACCTATGAGCTGGTGGTTT
>Ga0307479_10000660_pt1 | contig 31094 bp, 21 predicted proteins | sample atmos_gasesECM4C_FD_203743 | JGI IMG/M metagenome (GOLD analysis project Ga0307479, IMG submission 203743) | Hardwood forest soil microbial communities from Morgan-Monroe State Forest, Indiana, United States - atmos_gasesECM4C_515 | ecosystem: Environmental > Terrestrial > Soil > Temperate...
GCCCGATTCTCCCGGAGATCCGCGAAGGCATGCTCGCGGCGGTCCTGTATGGCACCGGCAAATCGAGTTTCGACCGCGGCGGCGACGAGATGCCGGTTGGCAAGACGGGAACTTGCGACGACCACACGACGCCATCGAAAATCGGCTGGTTCATCACTTACGCCGACGACGCGCACGCGAAGATCGCATTTGCAGTTCTCCTCCGTGGAAACACGCGGAGCGTGAAAGGTCCTATGGCCGCGGTTGTTGCGGGCCGGATCTACCGCAAGCTCCGGGAACAAAATTATTTTGGGGACTCCGCGCACGCCGTGGCTCTCAACACCGGCAACTAATCAATTCGAGCTTTCCTGGTATGGTTTATTCGCGCTGCGGAGGATTTCCGCAGCGCTTCTCTTTTAGGCGGGCATGACCACCCTCGACCGACTTCTTCCAGGACCGGATTTCCCTGCAAATCGTCCGGCGCTGCACATTGCAGTTGTTAATAGATGATCGGCAGTTTCGAGAAGTCGGAGGACTTGTCGTCGGTCACCCGCAGCACGACCAAGGTGCGATCGTCGTGCGGAGCAATGCCTGCCCCGCTGTGGCCGTCTGTTGCGGCCAGGATTTGTTCGGTGATCTCGCGAGCCGAATGCACGCGGGAAACGGAAGCGAGAATATCCTTCAACCGTTGCGGGCCAAACTCTTCCTGCGTGGGATTCTCCGATTCCAGAATGCCGTCGGAAGCGAAAACAACGACATCTCCCGGCTCCAAGTCGATGGTCGTCTCATCATATTGAGTATCGGGAATGAGCCCGAGCGGCACGCCTTCCAGGAGGATGGCTTCCACCCGGCCTTTGCGGACCAGGAGGGGATACGGACCGCCGGCGTTGGCAAGCGTGAGTTTCCGGCTCGATGCGTCATAAACGGCGAACAGCATGGCGATGAATCGCGAGTCGAGTCGCGCGGCGAGCAACCGCTGATTCAGCAGCGCGAGCAAGCAGGCCGGCTCGCAGGCGTGATCAAAGACGATTTCTCGAACGGTGCCCATCGCCAGGGAGCCGTACAGCGCAGCGGCGGTGCCTTTGCCGGAGACATCGCCCAGGGCTAAGGCCAACCGGCCCTCGCCGTAGGGCAGAAAGTCGTAGAAGTCTCCGCCCAACTCCCGCGCGGGAACATACCCGGCTGCCAAATCGAGGCCCGGCACTTCGCGCGCACCGGTGGGCAGAAGCTGGCGCTGGATTTCGCGAGCCGTATCGAGATCGTGCCGAAGGCGCCGCTCGCTCTCGCGGGCTTCTTCATAGAGCCGCGCGTTTTCCAGCGCGATGGCGATATACGAGCCAAGAGTGGTAAGCATGCGTTCATGTTCCAGGGTGAATGCGTGAGGCTCCGAGCTCTCGAGATCGAGAACTCCGATGAGGCGGTCGCACAACAGAAGCGGCACGACGAGTTCGGAACGCGCCTCCACCCCGGTTTCACAGTGGATGTAGCGAGCATCCTCCGTAACGTCATTGATCCGGAGGACGCGGCGCTCGCCCGCGGCCGTCCCGGTGAGCCCCTTGTGCAGAGGCACGCGCGAGCGGGCGGGAATGGCATCGCCGCAGCACATGGCGAATATGCTTTCCAGATGCCGGGTCTGCTCGTTCCAGAGCATGACGCTGAAAACGTCATATTTCACAATTTTCTTGATGCGCTCGGCGACGCGACGGAGAAGCTCCTCCCGATCCAAGATGGACGTGACTTCGCGGCTGACTTCGTAGAGCAGAGCGAGCGTATTGGCCTGCTCCGGGTGGGAAAGGAACAGGCTCTGCGGGACGGGGTCAGCATCACCCAACAGCGCAAACGAGCCGATATTTGAAAGGTCTTCGATCACGGCCAAGGCGCTCCGCCAATGCTTCATTTGATGTAGCAGATTGAGTTTGGTTGCGCAAATCAATTTTGGGCCAGGTGCCGCACCCTGGAAGCAGCTTACAAGGGCGGGGCTTGATCAATCTCGACCTTAACGTCGAGCGTGACTTCTTGTTGATGAAAGGGAAAAAAGAAGGTCCGACACTAACGGTGGGTTTGAACTCATTTAATGTGCTGAATCACCAGAACGATGTAGCCTACGTCGGCGTACTTTCTTCCGCCTATTTCGGCAAAGCCGTAGCGCCTCTCCCGCCGCGGCGGATGCAACTCAATCTGCCATTCAAATCTTGAAGGACCTGCTTACCTGGAGTGTTCTTTCTGAAAGAGGCCCTTACTGCACTCGCGCAATGAGAAAAGCTCCGTATCCTCCAGTCCATAGCGGCCGATGGCTGCCCGGTAGCCGTTCCAGTTGAATGGGCGATGCCGCTTTGCCATGGTCCGGAAAAACCGGTCAAAAAAGTAGAAGGCGATGCCGAAATTAGTGTCCATAAACCCATCGCTGTTCACGCTCCGGTGATGGATGTCGTGCAGTCTTCTGGCTTTGAGAAACCAGGATCGGAAGACCGGGACTCGCGTCATCCAGAAGTTCTCGACGTGCATCCTGTCGTGCAGGTAGCTGAACATCAAGATGGGCCAGCCTAGCAACGTGCACAACGCGAGCACCTGGTACACGTGGGGCACGCCGAGAAGCGCCATCACTCCCCAGCAAAACAGCAGAATGATCGCCGAAGGTACCAGCCATTCGATCCCCACATTGCCGACGGAGAAGCGGTTATCCGTCGCGTCGTGGTAACCACCTGCGCGCATAGGTTGCCGGGGGCCATAGAGCAGGAAGTGATGAATCAAATGGCCGCGGCTGAGGGCTGGGAACTTGTCGCTGTGCAAGAGCCGGTGCACCCAGTAACCGGCAAATTCCGCGACGACCACGGAGTCCACCAGCGTCGCGACGACTCCGACGAATGTGACGTGAAAGCGTTCGTAAATCATGGGTGCTTCTCCTTCGCCTGCCGCATCGTCCAAAACGAAGCGCGACACGGCCGTTGAGTTGACCTTACGGAGCGCCGAGGGAGTGTTCAAGCGACAAGGAACGCCAAGCCACCGCAGAGGAGAGATGTCGCACTATGTCGTGGAGGGATGATTCCTAGCTGGCTGAAAGGAAAGGACTTGCGGAACCGAACGGCAGGCTTGGCGCGTCCATAGGAGAAGAATTTCCTCCTCAGGCGCAGAGCCAATTATCACAAGTAATTAAGCACGGTGCCCCCGGGGGCACCGCGCTCTTGGACATTTCCAGAGAAAGCCATGCGTTCCAGGAATTGAAGGCTACTTCACTTCCCAAGTGTCGCCCGCGCGAAGGAGCTTGCTCAGGTCGCCACGGCCGCGCTTGGCGATGACATCCTTGATCTGCTGGTTCATCACGTCTTCGTAGCGCGGCACGTCGCCCCACGCGCGGAAAACGCCGATGGGCGTCGGGAAGTCCGGACGGTGCTCCATGTGCGAGAGCTGGAAGGCATACGCCGGACGCGGGTGGTGCGCGTCGTGAACGATCAGATCAGACTCGGCGATGCCGTTCCCAAGCTGGACGACTTCCATGTCGCCGTCGGATGTCCGGCGGATACCCTTGTCGCGGTTCTTGCCGAAAATCATCGGCTTGCCATCTTCGAGCTGGAGGATGTGCTCGCTGCGAGCGTCGCGGTCGGTCAGTGAGAACCATGCGCCGTCGTTGAAGATGTTGCAGTTTTGCAGGATTTCCACGTAAGCCGAACCCTTGTGCACGGCGGCGTGTTTCAGCGTCTCTTTCAGGTGCCCCTGGAAGACGTCAACGGAACGGGCAACGAACGTGGCCTCGGAACCGATGGCCAATGAAACGGGATTGAACGGCCTGTCCAACGACCCAAAAGGTGTCGATTTCGCCTTTTTGTTGAGCTCCGAAGTCGGCGAGTATTGCCCTTTCGTCAGCCCATAGATCTTGTTGTTGAACAGCAGCACTTTGATACCGACGTTCCGGCGCAGCATGTGGATCGTGTGGTTGCCGCCAATCGAGAGCGCATCTCCGTCGCCGGTTGCCACCCAAACTTCCAGGTCGGGACGAATGGCTTTGAGACCTGTCGCCACTGCCGGTGCGCGGCCGTGAATCGTGTGGAAGCCATACGTGTTCATGTAATACGGAAAGCGGCTGGAGCAGCCGATGCCGGAGACGATGACAAAATTCTCCTTCTTGATCCCAAGTTCCGGAAAAACGGCCTGCACTGCGGAGAGAATCGCGTAGTCTCCGCAGCCGGGGCACCAGCGCACTTCCTGGTCGGTCTGAAAATCTTTTTTCGTGAGAGGCGGTGGCAGCGTCGCAGTGCTCATCGTCGATTCTCCTAGAGTCCCAACATCTCCTCGATCTTTTGCTCCAGCTCCGCTTGCTTGAACGGCCGGCCCTGAATCTTGTTAAGACCGACCGCATCCACGAGAAACTTCGCGCGCAGAACCCACAAAAGCTGGCCCATGTTCAGCTCCGGCACCAAAATCTTCTTGTAGCGCTTGAAGACGTCGCCCAGATTCGACGGAAGCGGATTCAGATGCCGCAGGTGAAGATGGCCGATTTTGCGGCCCTTGGCACGCTGCGCTTTCAGCGCTGCGGTAATCGATCCGGAGGTCGAACCCCATGCCACGATGAGCAGGTCGCCTTCCAGATCGCCTGCGGGAAGCACATTGGGAATGTCCTGCGCAATCGCGGCGACCTTCGCCGCCCGGATGCGCACCATATTTTCGTGGTTCAGAGGCTCATAGTTGATGTTCCCCGTGGGGTCCTGCTTCTCGAGGCCTCCGATGCGGTGCTCGAGACCGGGCGTCCCCGGAACCGCCCAAGGGCGCGCCAGCGTCTGCGGGTCTCGCTTGTAGGGAAGAAATCCGTTGGGATCGCTCGCGAATTTCACCGGGAAATCCGGAATATCGCTTAGCTCCGGAATCCTCCACGGCTCCGCGCCGTTGGCGAGGTAGCCGTCCGAGAGAATGATAACCGGCACCATGTACTTGACCGCGATTCGGCTTGCTTCGATCGCCACCCAGAAACAATCTGCCGGAGTCGACGCCGCGAGCACGGGGATAGGCGCTTCGGAGTTGCGGCCGAAGAGCGCCTGCAGCAGGTCGGCTTGCTCCGTTTTGGTTGGCAACCCCGTTGACGGCCCTCCGCGCTGGATGTCGCAAATGACCAGTGGAATCTCCACTGCCACGGCAAGCCCCAAAGCTTCTGTTTTCAGGGCCATTCCAGGGCCTGACGTCGTTGTAATGGCCAGGGCGCCGGCGTAGGCCGCGCCGATCGACGAAGTTATGGCCGCGATTTCGTCTTCGGCCTGAAATGTCATCACGCCAAAGTCCTTGTATTGTGAAAGTTCGTGCAGGATGTCCGAAGCGGGAGTAATGGGATAACTGCCCTGAAAGAGCGTCAGGCCCGACTTCTGCGCCGCCGTGACGAACCCCAGCGCCAGCGCCTGGTTACCGCTCATGCTCCGATAGAGTCCGGGGGTGAGCTGCGCCGGCGGAATCTCATAACTGATCTGGAACGCTTCGGTCGCTTCGCAGTACGAATAGCCGCCCTTGAGCGCGAGCTTGTTCGCTTCCACGAGCAGCGGCTTGTTCTTGAACTTGTCCTCAATCCACCGGACGGTCGGCTGCATCGAGCGGTTGTAAAGCCAGTAACACATGCCCAGCGCGAAGAAATTTTTGCAGCGGTCCATCGACTTGGCGTCGAGGCCCAGATGCTCGAGCGAACGCCGCGTCAGCCGCTCCAGCTCGACCGAAAACAACCGGAATTTATCGAGCGAATGGTCTTCCAGCGGATTCGAGGTCATCTGCGCTTTGCGCAGGTCGCCTTCTTTGAAACTATCGCTGTTGACGATGAGGATGCCGTTGGCCTTCAGGTCGGCAACGTTCACCTTCAGCGCGGCCGGATTCATGGCGATCAGCACGTCGATGGCGTCGCCGGGCGTGTAAACCTCATTCGAGGAAAAGTGCAGTTGGAAGCCGCTGACCCCGGGAATGGTCCCGGCAGGGGCGCGAATTTCCGCGGGATAGTCCGGGAACGTGGCAATATCATTGCCATAGAGCGCGGCAGTATTGGTGAACTGACTCCCGGTAATCTGCATGCCGTCGCCGGAGTCGCCCGCGAAGCGGATAACCGCCTGATCGAGCACTTCGCGCTTGTTTTTTACCGGTGGAACTTCTGCGAGCGTAGACATTCTTGTCCCAAGCCTCCGCTGACCGTTGAACTCCCCCTACCCCAGGGGTGTGTGGCTCAATCATAGGATGAGGCGGTGCAGTGGAAGGATGGCTTCTAAGACAGCCCGCCAGGAGCCGACACCCCGAGGATATCACACCCGCGCGCGCATGGCAGGGAGAGAGGCCCTTGCAATGCGATGTGTCCTATTGGGAAAGACGCCTCGAATTGATCGCCAAGTCCGGGCCCCGCGCAAGAGTGGCGAGAGGCCGCAACGCGGATAGCCTTCCCGGAACGGCGCGCCATCAGGACGCTGAAGCGGCTCTGGAAGCCGCCTCGAGGAAGCGTGGCCGGTAGTACACGAGCAAACCGAGAATCGCGCCGGCGAAAACGAGTCCGCCAAACATCATCCAGCCTAAGTGCTGGGCGAAGTTAAACGGAGAGGCGTATGTTTCAGGCAGATGAAACGACGCCTGTACGTCCTTCAAGAAAGAATCCAATACGGCGTTGTAGTTTGGGCTCAGCATGCTCACGGCCGTACTCGCAAGCCAAAAGACTTGAAGGGCCATTGTCAGGGAGTAACTCCATGGCTTGAGCTTTAAGAGGCCGACACCACTGACGACGAAGGTAAGGCTACTGAGTATAAGCACCGTCAAACCCACGCTTCCGGGAAGAACTCGCCCGAAGACGAACACCGGCACGTAGAATGGAAAAAGGGGGAGGAAGAGCAGGTTCAGGATCGAAGTGATGTAAAACCAGGCGAGCACGGCGATGGGGAGAGGGCATCTGGGTTTCCGCGGCAGACCTGCATCGGCAGCAACTGTCGTGCTCCTAAACTGTGCCTTGATTGGTCCGCGGTTGAAGAGGATGAGCCACCAGATGCCGATCAGAAGGGGAATGCCGTAAATCACGAGCAAAACCCAGCGAACCGTTTGCATGCTCTCGGCAGGCAAATTGGGGGCGTTTGGAGTTTGAGAAAACGGCATCAGAAGCGCAATCGGGATCCCAATGACACCGAAGAATGCGGAAAAGCCACCCCAAATCAAGATCGAGATGCGCGCCCACTTGCGAAGATAGATCAACCCAATGCCTGTGGCGATACCGAAGAGGGAGAGACAGGTCATAAAACCCTGGGTGGCAAGCCCGAGAGTTCTCACAGATGACGGGAGTTCCGAGGAAGTGCCAGGCAACTTGATCAGCAACATTCCCAAAAATGCAATCGAGCAGCCCACCGCTACTAAGGCGCTGCCCAAGATGGCCACGACCGCCGCGGCAGTCACAGAGGCTGAGCGTTTCGGCAAGGAATCCATCGAACGCGTGTATATCACTTCCAGACTTGGCATGGAAGAAGGCGGTGAAGGTAACGCGAAACAAAAAAGAAGCTTGACGTTCGCTTTCTTTTCGCCTAAAGTGCCTGTGGAAAAGATTTGCAGACGGAGGCGCGCACATGGCTCTAACCAAACGGCAAAAAGAGGTTCTCGATTATCTCGTGGCGTTTGAGACCAAACACGGCTATGCGCCCAGCTTCGAAGAAATTGGCAAGGGCCTCAAGCTCACTTCACTGGCCACTGTTCACAAGCACATCACGACGCTCGAGAAAAAAGGCTTCATTCGCCGCGGCTACAACCAGAGCCGCTCCATCGAGATCATCCAATTGCCGAAGTCCGTCAAGGATCAGGTCAGCGATCGCAAGCTGCAGGAACTTCCGCTTGTCGGAAGGATCGCGGCGGGGCGCCCGCTGGAAGCCGTGGAAGAACGCGAGACGATTTCGCTGGGCGACTTTGCGCGTGGCGGCAATTCCTTTGTTCTGCAGGTCAAGGGCAGCTCCATGATCGAAGATCACATCGTGGACGGTGACTACGTAGTGTGCGAGCAAACCCAGGTCGCCAATGCCGGTGACATCGTCGTGGCCTTGATCGGCGGCGAAGAGGCAACGCTTAAACGCTTCTATCGCGAAGGCCCCGGCAAGATACGTTTACAGCCGGCAAATTCAGAAATGGCGCCGATCATGGTGGCCGCGAACGACCTAAAAATTCAGGGCCGCGTAATCGGCGTCCTTCGCAAATACTAATCCTCAATCATCTGAATGTTTTCGCCTGCCAGCCATGGCCGCTGTGTCTTGGAACGGACTTGTCCGTTCGGTGTTCAAGCTGCATAGGCCGCCCCGTCGTGCTTCCGCGGACAAATTGTTGATGCCAGAATCCAGTCGCGTGCATCAGAAGTATGTCCACGTTATTCTAGTGAAGCCTTCCAAGGCATCGCGGCGAGAAAGATAAAGCCGAAGGAAGACTTGATGGGAAATCCAAAGCCTGTGAGGTCGCGAACTTGTCCTCGAAACGCCAAAGCATCCTGATTGTAGATCCCGACTCGGCATCACGCCGCGTACTTGAGGAATTGGTTCGATCGGCCGGCTATGATGTGGCGGTCTCCTCCTCCCAGGCGGAAGGTTTCAAGTTTGTCCAAGATGCCAGCATCGACCTCCTTATTCTCTCCGCCGACCTTGCCGACATCCAGTGCTGCGATGCCCTGGCCGAAGTTAAAGGCAATGCGGCCACCGCGGGGACACGCGTGATTCTCCTCACGCAAGGCGGCGGAGCTGAGCGAGCTCGCGGCCTCGATCTCGGCGCGGACGAGGTCCTTACTTCACCCTGGGAGGCCGCGGAACTGCTCGCGCGTGTTCGTGTTCAGTTGCGCGAAAAACACGCGTTTGACGAACTGCTGGAGAAAACCCGCATCGCCGATGAAGGCTACGAAATGGCGCAAACCGCTTTCCAGGCGCTCGCGGTCACCGAGAAGATGACCCGCGATGCTTTTTCCCTGGGGCGTGCCCTGAAAATCGGCGTGTCCGCCCTCTTCGCCGTTGCCATTCTGATCGCCGGAATCTTTTTTCTCTATTCCCGGCGTGCCGACAAGGAAGCTAAACGCGCTTACTCCATGATCGCCCAGCTCGAACGTGGCGCCCACCGCCAGGAGCAATTGATGGCGGAAGCCCGCAGCGCGCGCGCCGCTCTTCCGCAATCCGATGTTCTTGCGCAAAAGCAGCAGCTCAAGCAGCAATCGGATGAGTTGCGCCAGAAAATCTCGGGCGCCGAACCCGGCGAAGTGTCCGCGCTTCGCAAGCAGCTCGAGGAAACGACCACTCGGCTCAAGCGCGTGGAGACCGAGTCGCAATCCGCCGAACAAGTGATTCGTGCTTATGCGCCAAGCGTCTGTCTCCTCCATGTATCCGTCTCCTTCCTTGACCGGGCTTCCGGGCGTCCATTGCGTTACGGCGGGATCAATCCGGATGGCGAGCCGCTCCACGACAGTGATGGCAACCCGGTGTATACCTTGGAGGGCCGCGCACCCGAGGTTCGCGCTGATTTCTTTGGCACCGGATTCATCGTCGGCGAAGGCCGCATTCTCACCAATCACCACGTGGCGCAACCCTGGTGGAAGAATGACGAGCTTGCCGGCGTTTCCAGCCAGGGGCTTAATCCTGCCGTCGCGGATCTGACCGCCTATTTCCCCGACGCGACTGCCGGCGTTCCCGTGCGCATTTCCGAAATTTCCGAGGAGGCGGACCTTGCCGTATTGAAAGGCGACTTGTCTGGTTTGAAAAAGCCCATCCTGAAAATGGATGCCCGCAAGGAAGCGGCGGTCAGTGGCCAGTCGCTGATCTCCCTCGGTTACGCCACCGGCATCAGCGCCATTCTCGCGCGCGCGGGAGAAGATGCTGTCGACGAAATCGCCAAGTCCACCGGCGGAAAGCCGAAAGAGGTTGTAAACGAGCTACTCCGCCGTAAGCTCATCCGCCCTCTGGTTACCCAGGGCCATATCGGCGACGTTCTCCCGGACAAAATTGTCTACGATGCGCAGACCACTTCCGGTGGCTCGGGCGGCCCGCTCATCAATCGCGATGGAGAAGTAATCGGCGTGACCTTCGCGGTGGTCAAAGGTTTTGGCGGTTCGAATTTTGGTGTTCCCATTCGCTTCGCCCAGCCGCTCCTTAAGCCATGAGGACGCGTGTTGTTTTGCTTGCGTCTAATCCTGCCAATTCTGCGCAAAGGACCATGCCCGAGGGACCGAATACTCCATAGGTCAGGCAAATCCCGCGGGGACATCTCTCTCGGTCCATAAAAAGTTTGGCTCCTCTAAATCGAAAAAACTGCAACTCAGTCGCTTCACCGCCGTGAAACAATGTAGAATTTCGCGCGGCGCACTGTTCGCTCCTGAGATGAAGAAAACCAAACCAATCCGCAAACTGCTGGCGGCCAATCGCAGCGAAATCGCCATCCGCATCTTTCGCGCCGCCAACGAGCTCGGCCTGCGCACCGTGGCCATCTATTCGCAGGAAGACCGGCTCGCGTTGCATCGCTTCAAAGCTGACGAAGCGTATCAGGTTGGCGCCGGCAAAGGCCCCGTGGAAGCCTATCTCGACATTGCGGGAATCGTCGCACTGGCGAAAGAGAAGGGCGTCGACGCCATCCACCCGGGTTACGGTTTTCTTTCTGAAAATCCTGCGTTCGCCCGTGCCTGCGAAAAGGCCGGCATCATCTTCGTTGGCCCGCCGCCGAATCTTCTCGAATTGCTTGGGGACAAGACTGCCGCTCGCAGACTGGCTGCATCGGCGGGGGTGCCTGTTCTTCCAGGAACCGAGAATCCCGTCAAGTCGGCGGCGGAGGCCCAAACGATCGCGCGGGAGATTGGCTATCCCATCATTGTGAAAGCGGCGATGGGCGGCGGAGGCCGCGGCATGCGCGTCGTTCATGACGCCGCGCATCTTGATGCGCTTCTGGAGGAAGCTCAGGGCGAGGCGCGCTCCGCCTTTGGCGATGCGTCGGTCTTCCTGGAAAAATATCTGCCGCGCGCGCGGCACCTGGAAGTCCAGATCCTCGCCGACCACCACGGTAACTTGCTGCATCTTTACGAACGCGATTGCTCTGTTCAGCGCCGCCATCAAAAGGTCGTCGAAGTCGCTCCCGCGGCGAATCTCTCCGCGAGTATTCGCGGCGAACTCTGCGATGCCGCGGTGCAGCTCGCGCGCCAGGCCAGCTATCGTAATGCGGGAACCGTCGAGTTTCTCTACGATGTTGATTCGAAAAAGTGGTATTTCATCGAGGTCAATCCACGCATTCAGGTCGAGCACACCGTAACCGAAATGATCACCGGCATCGATCTCGTGCGCTCGCAGATTCTCGTCGCGCAAGGCCACAAGCTCCACGAGCCCCCGATGGCGCTGCCGAAGCAGGAGAATGTTCCGCTCAACGGCGCGGCTCTCCAATGCCGCGTAACCACTGAGGACCCGGAGAAAAACTTCGCTCCCGACTACGGGAAAATTTCCACCTATCGTTCTCCTGCGGGTTTCGGTATTCGTCTCGATGGCGGCACCGCTTATGCCGGCGCGATGCTCGCCGCCTATTACGATTCGCTGCTCGTCAAAGTCACGGCCTGGGGCGCGAATCTTCCCGAAGCCTGTCAGCGAATGGACCGCGCCCTCCGCGAATTCCGCATTCGCGGCGTGAAAACGAATATCCCCTTCCTCGAAAACGTCGTAAACCACCCGAAGTTTCGCGCCGGCGAAGTCACGACCTCTTTCCTCGACGAGTCGCCCGAACTCTTCCGTTTCCCCAGCCGCGGCGATCGCGCCACCAAGCTGCTTTCCTATCTCGGCGATGTCATCCTCAACGGCAATCCGGAAGTAAAGGGCAAGCCGATTCCCAAGGAAATCGAAGCGGCAGTCATCCCGGCAACACCCGCCGGCAAATTGCCTGCCGGCACCCGCCAGCTCCTGCAGAAGCTTGGACCGAAGAAATTCGCCGCCTGGGCGCGAAAAGAAAAACGCTTGCTGATTACTGACACGACTTTCCGCGACGCTCATCAATCTCTGATGGCCACGCGCGTCCGCACGTTTGACCTGCTCGCCACCGCCACCGCTGTCGCGTATCGCCTGCCCAATCTTTTCAGTCTCGAGATGTGGGGTGGCGCAACCTTTGATACCGCGATGCGCTTCCTGCACGAGGATCCCTGGCAGCGCTTGCGCGAGCTGCGTGAGCGCATCCCCAATATCTGTTTCCAGATGCTCCTCCGCGGCGCCAACGCCGTCGGTTACGCCTCCTATCCCGACAACGTCATCATTGAATTCGTCCGCGAAGCGCACGCCCAGGGCATCGATATTTTTCGTATCTTCGATTCGCTCAATTCCATCGAGAACATGCGCGTTTCCATCGATGCTGCCCTCGAAGCCGGCGCCGTTTGCGAAGCCGCCATTTGCTACACCGGAGACATTCTCGACCAAAGCCGTCCGAAATACTCGCTCAAGTACTACGTCGCGATGGCCAAGCAACTGGAAAAACTGGGCACGCACTTCCTCGCTATAAAAGACATGGCCGGGCTATGCAAACCCTACGCCGCGTTCGAATTGGTGAAGGCGCTGCGCGAGGGAGTCGGCATTCCCATCCACTTTCACACGCACGACACCAGTGGCATCAACTCGACCTCCGTGCTGAAAGCTTCTGACGCCGGAGTTGACGTCGCCGACGGAGCCATCGCCGCCATGAGCGGAGGCACCAGCCAGCCCAATCTCAATTCCATCGTCGAAGCCCTCCGTCACACCCCGCGCGACACGAAGCTCGATGTCGACGCTCTCAACGAATGTTCCGACTATTGGGAAACCGTTCGCACTTACTATCTTCCCTTCGACTCCGGTCCCAAGGCCGGCTCGGCGCGCCTGTACCAGCATGAAATTCCCGGCGGCCAGTACACCAACTTGCGTGAACAGGCAGCCGCCATGGGCCTCGGCCACCGCTGGCGTGAAGTCGAAAAAATGTATGCCGATGTAAACCAGCTTTTCGGCGACATCGTCAAAGTTACTCCTTCCAGCAAAGTCGTCGGCGACATGACTCTTTTCCTGATGGCCAAGGAGATGCAGCCGGCTGACATTCTCAAGCTCGACGAAAAACACGATGTCTCATTTCCAAATTCAGTTATTGAAATGTTTTCCGGCGTCCTCGGCGTGCCTCCCGGTGGTTGGCCGAAGAAGCTGCAAAAGATAATCCTGCGCGGCCAGTCGCCTCTCCGCGGCCGCCCCAGCGCAAACCTGGAACCAGTGAAATTTGAGGAAGAGCAAGACTCTCTCGAGAAAAAACTCGGTCACACCAGCAAACGCGACGACTTGCTAAGCTATTTGCTCTATCCCGAAGTTTTCGCCAAATACGACAAATTCCGCCAGACCTATTCCGACGTAAGCGTTTTGCCCACGCCAGCATTTTTCTATGGCTTGAAGTCCGGCGAAGAAGTCACCGTCGAAATCGAATCCGGAAAGTCTCTCATCATCAAGTTTCTCACCATCAGCGAGCCGCATCCCGATGGCACGCGCACGCTTTTTTTTGAGCTGAACGGCCAGCCTCGCGAAGTAAGCGTCCGCGACCGCGCCTTGCGGGTAGTCGAGCGCGCTCATCCGAAGGCCGACCCCGCCGATCCCGGCCAGGTCGCCGCCCCAACCGCCGGCGTCATCAGCGGTATCGCCGTGCAGGCGAATCACACCGTGGAGCGCGGCGCAAAACTTCTGACGCTTGAAGCCATGAAAATGCAGTCCAATATCTATGCGCCAATTTCAGGGCGCATCGTGAAGCTGCTGGTGACCTCCGGACAGCACGTCGAAGCGAAAGACCTCCTGGTGACCATCGCACCGTGAGTCCCGGACAGCTCCGCAAACACGAACAATTTCGCTCGCGCTTTCTCCGCAACCAGCGCGACCTCATCGTCTACACTCCGCCCGGTTACGCCAGCCAGCCCGGGCGTCGTTTTCCCGTCCTCTATCTACAAGACGGCCAGAATCTTTTCGATGGCGCGACTTCCTTCATCCCTGGGCAGGACTGGCACGTTGGCCAGACCGCGGATTATGGCATTCAAGCCGGCGCGGTCGCTCCTCTGATCATCGTCGGCATATACAACACCAAAGCGCGCATTCGCGAATACACTCCCACCCACGTCCCCAAACTCGGCGGTGGCCGCGCCGACCGCTACGCAAAATTTCTCATCGAAGAAGTAAAGCCGTTCGTCGATCGCGAATACCGCACGCTCTCCGACGCCCAACACACCGGCATCGGTGGCTCCTCGCTGGGCGGCCTCGTTTCACTCTATCTCGGCCTCAAGCACTCGAGCATTTTTGCCAAAATTGCGGCCCTATCGCCTTCCGTGTGGTGGAACCAGCACGTCATTTACCGATTCGCGCGGACGGCAACCGTCGCGCCCCGCCCGCGCATCTGGCTGGATATCGGCACTCGCGAAGGCCCGCGCATTGTGCAGGAGGTCGAAAAAGTTCGCGACGTGCTCCTCGAAAAAGGCTGGCAGCTCGGGCGCGACTTGCACTACGAGCGGGTCGAAGGCGCCGAGCACAACGAAGCCGCCTGGGCGCAGCGCGTCGGCCCGTTTCTGCAATTTCTTTATCCCGCGCGCGAAGCCGCTGTATAATCCGCCCTCAATTCACTCGCGCACCGGGGAGCGTCGCATGCCGCAGGACCGGCCTCTCACCATTCTCTGCGTCAGTTCCTACGAAAAGGGCCAGGAGTTCATCCGTACCTGCAAAGCCATGGGCTGCGTCGTCCTGCTCCTGACCGTCGAAAAGCTCCGCCACGCCGATTGGCCGTTCGAATGTATCGACGAAGCCTTCACCATGCCCGAAGACCTTCCCCTGCAAGGTCTGATTTATGCCGTGAGCTACGCCGCCAGGTCCCATTCCATCGATCGCATCGTCGCGCTCGATGAATTTGACATGGAGAATGTTTCCGCCCTCCGCGAACATCTCCGCATTCCCGGCATGGGCCTCACCACTGTCCGCTACTTTCGCGACAAGCTGGCCATGCGCGCTCGCGCCCGCGAAGCCGGCATCCTCGTCCCCGAATTCGTCCACGTCCTCAATTACGACAAGCTTCGCGAATTCATGTCCCGCGTTCCCAATCCCTGGTTGCTCAAGCCTCGCTCCCAAGCCTCCGGCATCGGCATGAAGAAAGTTAATTACCCCGACCAGTTATGGCACTGGCTCGACCAGCTCGGCGACCAGCAATCCTTTTACTTGCTCGAACAATTCGTTCCCGGCGCGGTCTATCACGTCGATAGCGTGGTCTCCGACCGCAATGTCGCGTTCTCCGAAGCTCATGCCTACGGCACGCCCCCGCTCGATACTTCGCATCAAGGCGGCGTATTTACCACCCGCACTCTTCCTCGCCAAGCACAAGAAACCAAAACGCTCCTCGAAACCAATCGCAACCTGCTTGAGGGCCTCGGCTTCGTGCGCGGCGTAACGCATGCCGAGTTCCTGAAGTCCCACGCCGACGGCAAATTTTATTTCATCGAAGTCGCCGCCCGCGTCGGTGGCGCCTATATCTCCGATGTCATCGAGACCGCCACGGGGATCAACCTCTGGCGCGAGTGGGCGCGCCTCGAAGTCGGGGCGGGGAATCAGCCTTACCAGCTCCCGTCTCCGCGCAGTGACTACGCTGGCGTCATCCTTTCTCTTGCACGCCAGGAACATCCCGACACTTCCGCCTACAACGACCCCGAAATCACCTGCCGCGTCACGAAATATCACCATGCCGGCTTCATCCTGAAATCCCAAAGCTCAGAGCGCATCCAGCAGCTCCTCGATTCCTACGCCGCCCGTTTCCAATCCGATTTCGTCGCCACCCAGCCAGTCCCCGACAAACCAAGCTCTTAGCTCGACCTCCTGCGTCATTACACATGGTCATTTACCGATTACCGCGTCAGTGAGGAGTTGGCGGAACGGTACTATTCTTTAGAATCCTGTCGAAAATGTCAGCGAGGTTTCCGCTGGATATGTCTGAAACATCCACACCGTAGATATGGCGAATTTTCTCGGTCAGGCCTTCGTTCGTTTCCTCCCCATGGAAGTCCCAGAGGCTCGATTCATCAGAAATCCATGCCCAATCGGTATCAAGAACACGTTTGACAAAATCCTTCGCTAGCTCCGAGTGCTGGTCGACACGCGTGCTGGCGGCAAACTCAATCGGGACTTTGGTGCCCGGTCGCGGTAGACTCGGCTTCGTGGCTTTAAACCGGTCGAAATTCTTGCGGAGTTCTGCAATTGCTTCTAGCCTCGAATTTGCACTTCCCGACATACCCGGCCAATTAACCACGCTAGCTGTCCACTGAAGTGGTTTCAGCCGAGATTTATACGAAGGCTCGGCAACTGGCTGGCGCCAAACGCTTATCGGGTAGTCGTCCACTGTCCATTCGTGTTTGAACATGGAAGCGAGAAGCGACCAGATCGCTCGGGCTTGCCAGGCAACATTTCTAAGTTTGGGCACGACCTTTTTACACTACATCGGTGTTAGTGTCTAACAAGTTGGATTATCGGAATCTGACCAATCACCCCGCCTCACACTCCGCTTTACATTTCCCGCCGATTCCTGCACTATTTTCTTGGTTTGCCCTCCAGCCCTGGCACGCCCTGTACCAAAGTCTAGTTACTGTCTGGAACAGCGTCTTCATCCTTTGTTTGCCGCGCGACCTTCCGAGGAATACAGTTTGCATTACCCCGGCCGGAGTTCTGCGTGGGGTGGTGCTGTCCCTTTGGGAGGTACGATGTGGGGCAATAAGAAACCGGATGCACCGCAAGCAGGGCAACCGGAATTTAAAAATTTAAAAACGAATCAGCCGCCGAAGCCTGCTCCGGCGGCTTGGGAGGATAAACCCGCGATGAGTACAGATGCGATGCGTCCATTGGGTGCAACCGCCGACCGCGCCACGGCGCGCCTCGGGGCCAGCCTGCAAGTGAAAGGTGAAATCTCCGGCAACGAAGATCTGTTGATCGACGGCTCGGTCGAAGGACTGATCACGCTCGATGAGCGGAAGCTGACTATCGGGCCTTCAGCAAAAGTAACAGCCGATATCATTGCCCGCGAGGTGGTGGTGTACGGCAACGTCAAGGGCAACCTTCGCGCGAAAGATCGAATTGAAATCAAGAAGGATGGTTCGGTCAACGGTGACCTCACCACTTCCCGCATCATGATCGAGGACGGCGCCTACTTCAAAGGTTCCATCGAGATCGACAGGACTCCAGAAAAGGAAACCGGCCCGAGTACTTTCGCCCGGGCCTCTTCGGCGCCCTCGGGTGCGGCGGCGGCCAAGACCATTTAACTTTCGTCCACATTGCAATCTCTTTTCTACAGCGGCGCCCCGGTTCGGTCGGGGCGCCGCTCGTTTTGGGAGTGCGGCGGCTTGCCGCCGCTTTTCCTCCATTCTCCACGCGAACCACACACCGCGTATTCTCAAGGCCGTTCCCGCCGCCATTGTCTTGGTTAGCTACCTATTTTACTCTCTCCTAAAGTATGTGTTAACTTGACAATTACAGGAGTAAGTGTATCGTTGTCTCGGGCACTCTCTCGGGGCAGCGCGCTGACCGGTCTTACTGTCATTAGTCTTGGAAGCACCAGCCGTCCGCGCGGAACGTAAGCGGGGTCATCTCATGGGACGGTTACGTCACGGCGTCCCGCTGGCGATTCTCCTTCTGCTCGCGCTGGCATGCGCGGGATGCGGCAGTACCTCTTCAGCCCCTCCTCCTCCGCCACCTGCCGCTGATTTCACCCTGAGCCTCTCGTCCAACTCAATTTCCATCACCCAGGGCGCCGCAAGTCCGGCCGTCAACGTCTCCGTGAACCCCATGAACGGCTTTTCCGGCCCCGTTCAGGTATCGCTCAATGCCCTCCCTGCCGGCGTCACTTCGAATCCCGCGAGTCCCTTCAGTGTTCCCCCGGGTACCAGCACCCCCGTCGTCTTTGGCGCTTCCGCAAGTGCGGCTACCGGGAATTTCACGGTCTCTTTGCAGGGCACGAGCGGCGCACTCTCTCATGCCGCCAATCTCGCTCTCGCCATTCAAAGCTCCGTGAACTCTCCGCTTCCACGCACGGCCTATGTAAGAACGGATTCGGCTTCAGCTTCCGATGATCCTTTTGGCGAGCCGCATCATCGCCACATCGCCTACGATCCCGCAAACAAGCGCGTCTTCATCGCCAATCGCGCCATGAATCGCGTGGATCTCTTTTCCACCGTTGGCCAATCCCCCGCCGCGCCAATCTCCATTCCCGGGGCCAGCAGCGCCGACCTGTCCGCCGATGGCACAACTGTCTGGATTGGCACCGCACTCGAGCGGATTGTCGCCATCGATACGTCCTCCTTGCGCGTTAGAAATCGCTACTCGTTGCCGGGACTCACTCCTATCCCCGGCGCCATCTTCAGCCGTCCCATCGAAGTCCTTTCTCTTTCGAACGGCAAGTGTATGGTGCGTTTGCGGCAGCCTGCTTCCTCGGAAGCCCTCCTGGCTCTCTGGGACCCCGCCTCGAATTCGATAACCGATCTTACTTCCACCGCCCCTGCCCTTTTCCAACACGGCGTCGGCGTCCTGGCCCGCTCCGGCGATCATTCGAAAGTCCTCGCTGCTGCCAACGACTCCAGCGGGGAGATCGCCCTCTACGATTCAGGAGGCAACCTCGTCGGAGGTCCGCTTTCCCTCGGCACGGGTTCCATCCTCATGATCGCCGCCGACTCCGGCGGTAGCCGCTTTGCCGTGCTCTTTGCCGCCGCCGGCAGCGCGCAACTTCTTTTGCTGGATGCTTCCCTGAAACAGCTTGGCGCCTATGTTCCCGCGATCGCTCGCGGCCTCACATTCTCTCGCGATGGAAAATACTTGTATCTCAGCGAGTCTGCTTCCGAAGCGTCTGTCGTCACCGTTCTTGACGCCCAAAGCGCGCAAATCATCGGCCGCGTCCCGGACGCCGCGATTCAAGGCGTCTCCTCGGAAATCGAGGACGTCGACGAAACGCGACTCCTCTTCGCCCTTTCGAATCGCGGCGTCAGCTTTGTCGATGCAGCCGCGCCATCCTCTTTGCCTTCGACGGCGCCGGCCCTCGCCGCTGCCCCGAGTCTTCAACCTTCGGAGGGCCCCCTCGCTGGCGGAACTTCTGTGATCCTTGCTGGCCAGAACTTCAGTTCCTCCGCTCAACTGACGTTCGGCGCTGAGTCAGCGCCGAACGTCACCGTTTCCGGCCCCACTCAAATCCAGGCGGCCTCTCCGCCAAGCGTCGCCAGCGGCGCTGTCAACCTGACCTCCTATTTCCAAAACGGCTGGCTCGCCATCGCCCCGGACGCCTTTAGCTATGGTCCGCAGATTCTGCAGCTCCTCCCAAACGCCGGCGCGAATACGGGCGGCGACTCGGTGCAAATCTACGGCTACGGCTTCGGCTGCGATCCAACAAAGATCACCGCAAAGATCGGCGGCGCAAACGCTAGTGTGCAAAGAGTAGAAAGCGTCACAAGTATCACTGCTTCCCTCGGTCTCGACGCCAGTTATCCTTTTTCAGTCGAGCGCATCACCCTGCAAACTCCCGCGGGTTCCTCGGGCAAAGCAGACGTTTTCGTTTCAACCCCTGCGGGTTCCACGACGTCAGCCAAATCATTTCAGTATTTGCAGGGTGTTCAATCGTATGCGAAATCCGGTTTGTTCAAGTTCCTGCTCTACGATCAGCAACGCCAGCGCATCTATTTATCAAACATCGATCACCTCGATGTTTTCGACCTCCAACAAACTATATTCCTCGCCCCCGTCTACCCCCCCGGCGGCCCTCCCCCCAATGCCGGATTGCGCGGCTTGGCTTTGACTCCCGATGCCTCTCAGCTCATCGTCGCCGATTTCGGCGCTCAAGAGGTCTATCTCCTTGATCCCGTAAAGGGAACTGGCACAACCGTGCCTGTCGGGGGAGTTCCCGGCTTCACCAATTCAGGTCCCGCGCGCGTCGCCGCCACCAGCACGCAAACAGTCTTCGTCGGTCTCAGCGGCGAAGGCGGCTCTTCCGGCGCTTGTTCCGCCTGCCTCGCGCAGATGAACCTGATGGCCAGCCCTCCAACCATCCAGCCGGCTCCGCAGCCCCAAGTTACCAGCCTCACCGGCGCCCCGCTGGTACAGGGCACCGCCGCGGGCGATCACGTTTTTGTTGCCTTTGGCGCTGCTCCCGGCGGTCCCGTCGCTGTCTGGAGCGCCAGTGCTCCGAATCAGTTCCTCACTTCGGCCGCCTACGCCTCCACGACGGACCTGGGCGCTTCGTCCGACGGCAGCATGTTTGCCTTCCAGTCGAAAGAGACGACCGAAATTCGCGCCGTGGATCTTTCGCTTACTGCCGTCCCGACTTCGGCTGAACTCCAGCAAATCCCGGGCCGTGTGTTGGTGTCCGGTGTCGCTTTGCATCCGTCTGGCGCCTTGCTCTATCAGCCATTCCTCACTGGTGCGCCCGGCAGCGCGGGAGTAAAGGGCGGCATCGACATTCTCGACACGCATTCGGGCCTGCTGCGATTACGAATCTTTCTCCCTCAGCCGTTCATGACCGATGTCGACGGCCTTCATGGCAGCTTTCTCACTACCGACGAAAATGGCCAGCGCCTCTTCGCCATCACTTCTTCAGACGGCACACCCCAAAACGCTGCTTTGACCGTTGTGCAGCTCGCCGCCGTTCCCTTGGGCATCGGCACGATTTCCCCTTCCACCGTTGCCGCAACCGGTGGCGCCACGCTTACCATCCGGGGCAGCGGCTTCCAGAGCGCCACCACTCTCACCATCAACGGAAAATCGGCCACGGTCACATTCAAGGATGCCAACACTCTTCTCGCCGTAACTCCCAGTCTCACCCCCGGCTCTCAGCAGATCATCCTCACAAATCCCGACGGTGAAGCCGTTTCGTTGGATGCTGCCCTCGTCGCCAATTAGAGCGCTGCTTGTCTCATTCCTTCATCCGGATACCTTCTAACTTTTTTTGCCGCTTCTTCATCAAACGTTAGGAGTATAAAAAAGACAGATTCGCTGCGGGAGAAGTTTGCCCCGCGACAAAAGAAGAGGCGCTTGATGGAAACGCGAAAATTGGGAAACTCGGACATCAAAATAACGCCCGTCGGTTACGGCGCCTGGGCCATCGGCGGGTCCGGCTGGGAATTCGGCTGGGGCCAGCAGGACGACGCCGATTCCATTGCCGCCATTCATCGCGGGCTCGAGCTTGGCGTCAATTGGATCGATACCGCCGCCGTCTACGGCATGGGCCATTCGGAAGAAATCGTGGCCCGCGCGTTGAAGGAATGGCGCGGTCCCCGCCCCCATGTTTTCACCAAGTGCGTCCTTCGCTGGGACGAAAAAGGGAACATTCGAAAGGAATTCAGCGCCGCTTCCATTCGCCGCGAATGCCAGGACAGCCTGCGTCGCCTGCAAGTGGAGGCCATCGATCTTTATCAGATCCATTGGCCTCCGGACGACAACGGTCCCGGCCTCGAAGAAGCGTGGCAAACTCTTGCCGCGCTCAAGAAAGAAGGAAAAGTTCGTTGGATCGGCGTTTCCAACTTCAATGCTCAGCAGATTCGGCGCGCCGAAAAGATCGCCCCGGTAACATCTCTTCAGCCTCCTTACTCGCTGATCCGGCGGCAGATCGAAGCGGAAACTCTGCCTTACTGTGAAAAGCAGGGAATCGGCGTAATTGTTTACTCGCCGATGGCTTCCGGGTTGCTCACCGGCGCCATGACTCGCGAGCGCGCCGCCGCGCTGCCGCCCGATGATTTTCGCAGCCGCATGCCGGAATTTCGCGAGCCGCGTTTGTCGAAAAATCTCGAACTCGTCGACCGCTTGCGCCAAATCGGCGCGCGCCACCGCCGCACTCCCGGTGAAGTCGCCATCGCCTGGACCCTGCGCCATCCCGCTGTCACTGGCGCCATCGTTGGTGCCCGCAACGCCAAACAAGCGGAAGGCGTCATGCGCGCCGGCGAACTGAAGCTCTCCGCGGACGAGATCGCCGAAATCGAAGGCGTAGCTGCCGCTGTTGGCGTGCGCTAACATTCCACGCGCATCGACTTGGAGTCCGGAAATGGACCTGAAGATCAACGGCAAGACGGCGGTTGTGTCAGGATCAACCGCCGGTATTGGCTTCGCCATCGCCGCAGTGCTCGCGGCGGAGGGCGCCAAGGTCATCGTCAACGGACGCACGCAAGCGCGAGTCGACGCCGCTATCAAAAAAATCCGGACCAGCGCCGAGAATGCGGACCTGCGAGGCGTTCCCGCGGACCTCGGTACAGCCCGAGGTGTCGAGACATTCCTCCAACAAGTGCCCTACGCGGACATTCTCGTCAACAATCTCGGAATCTTTGAGCCCAAGCCGTTCCTGGAGATCCCTGATTCCGACTGGCTCCGCTTTTTCGAAGTGAACGTCCTGAGCGGCGTTCGCCTTTCGCGCCACTATTTACCCGGCATGCTGAAGAAAAACTGGGGCCGCATCATTTTCATCTCCAGTGAATCGGCCCAGCTCATCCCCGCTGAAATGGTCCACTACGGAATGACCAAGACCGCCCAGGTGGCTGTCTCTCGCGGTCTGGCGGAATCCGTCGCGGGCACCGGCGTCACCGTGAATTCCATTCTCGCCGGTCCAACGGCTTCCGAAGGCGTGGGCGTTTTCGTCGAAAGCATGGCCCAGCAGCAGGGCGTCACGAAAGCCGAAATCGAAAAACAGTTTTTTTCAACTGTCCGTCCCTCTTCGCTCCTGAAACGCTTCGAAACGCCCGAAGAAGTCGCCGCCGTGGTCGCGTTCGTTGCCGGCGCGCAGGCAACTTCGATCAATGGCGCCGCGGTTCGCGCCGAAGGCGGCGTCATCCGCAGCATTTTCTAATCGCGCGTGAAACTATGCGCGCAGGTAGTCCGGTTTCCAGTTTTTGACGAGTTGCTTGATGGCCTTGCGCTCCGTCAGTTTTTCGTCCAGAACTTTTCTCGCCAGCGCCGGCAGCTCCGCGTCACACGCAAACCGTAGCGAAACAACTTGGTCGATCGTCAGCTCGCCGCACCTCGCCTGCAGATCCGCGGGCAGCACCCGCTCGTAACGCAGCCGTTCTTCCAGTCGAATCACGCGGTCCTGCACCGCCAGCGCAAACAGCCGCGTCTTCAAGACCAGCACGAGGAACGCCGCCGCCAGAATCACTCCAAAGACGCCCTCGAAGGAAATCCCCAGGTTCTTCAGCCGGTACAGCGACCATAAGAAGTTAATGGCAAAAACCGGGACCACAAAAAAATGGTACGAAGGTACAAACTTTCCATGATTCTCAAAATTCTGTTCGATCATCGCTTTCCCCCCTTATGCCGCCCGATTGTTGCAAACCCCCAGCGTTCTTCCCCAAGTCTCACTTTGTGCCGATTCGTTGGCTTGCCTGATTTTTGAACCGATTTCAGCCGCACGCGCATCCAATCTTTAGGCAGTATCATCGCTGCGGCAACATCCTGCTTTACAGCAATCCTTCTGCGGAGGAGGCGCGCAAAATGGCCAAGGCATTCTGGGGCGGAAGAGTCCTCGCAGAAAGCAGCGCCACCGTCGTTGTCGAGGGCAACCGGTATTTCCCGCCCGAAAGCGTTAAACAGGAATTTCTCAAGCCCAGCAATCACACCACCGTCTGCCCGTGGAAGGGAACTGCCCGGTATTTCCATGTCGCGGTCGACGGCATGCAGAACGAAAACGCCGCCTGGTATTACCCTGCCCCGAAGCCCGCAGCGGCCGAAATCAAGGACTGCATCGCGTTCTGGAAGGGCGTCCGCATCGAGGGCTGACTCTCCGTGCCGCCCGGCCTACTTTGCCATCTCATTTTTGAAGACCGCTCCATTGTGCATCACAAAACGCACGTGCTCCAGTTCTTTCACGTCCTTCAGCGGATCTCCGGCCACGGCAATCACTTCCGCGTAAGCACCCGCGGCGAGGACCCCAATCTCGCCTTTCATGTCCAGCATCTCTGCGGCTCTTGAAGTCGCTGCTTGGACCGCATCCATCGGCGACATCCCCAATGACACCATTCTATTGAACTCCTGCGCGATCGGCTCCGTCCACGGAATCCCGCCCATGTCCGTCCCGAAGACAATCTTCAAATGCGCTTGCAGTGCTTTCTTGAAACTGATTTCATGCACCGCTGCCCGCGCGCGGTCGCGTTTTCCCTCCGGAGTCTCCGCCGGCGCCCAATCGTCGTAATACGGCGAAAGCGTCGGGCAATACCACGTGCCTTGCCGCTGCATCTGCGCGATCTGCGCATCGGTGATTTCCAATCCGTGCTCGATGGAATCGCATCCGCCCTCCAGCGCCCGCTGCAGCCCGATGCCGTTGTAAGCGTGGCACGCCACTTTTTTCTGCCATCCGTGCGTTTCATCCACGATGGCCTTTAGCTCTTCCACCGTTAGCGTCGGCTGCGAAACCAGGTTCCCCTGCTTGTCCACCCACGACCGGTGCGTCATGTAGACCTTGATCCAGTCCGCCCCGTGCTCCAATTGCTGCCGCGCCGCCTTCCGCGCTTCCACCGGCCCATCCACAAGCTGCGCGCCCTTGGGCATTTCCAGTTCCGGCGCATACCCTTCCAAGTTGTACCCGCCGGTCGTCGAGATCGCCCGCGTCGCCCCAAAAATTCTCGGCCCCGGAATCGTCCCCTCTTCAATCGCTTGCTTGATCTCGATGTCCCCGTAGCCTGCGCCTTCCGTCTCCAGATCGCGCAGTGCCACGAATCCCTGCTCCAGCGCCCGCCGCACCGCATAGGTGGCCCGCGCCGCCCGCAGCGCGATCCCCGCCTTCAGGATATTCGCGTCGTAACCGCCCTTCTTCGGATCCTCGCCCCACAGGAAAATATGCGTGTGCGCATCGATCAGCCCCGGCAGCACCGTTGCGCCAGAAAGATCGATCACTTTCGTCCCCGCCGGAATCGCCGCCGAGCCGTCCGACACTTTTTCAATGCGCTCCCCGCGCACAAAAATAAGCTGGTTCCTCCGCGGCGTCTCGCCTACCCCGTCAATCAGCGTCCCCGCGCGGATGACAGTGAGTGGCGCTGGGGGCGCGGACTGCCCCCGTGCGCCAACACAGCACAAAACTAGCGCGAGCGTGAGATAGGCAAGGTAACGACGCATGGTGAGCTCCTCGACAGCGTCCGGTAGCTTGCCGCAAAGGAGCATCCGATTGCAACAATTCCGCGTAGGCCGACACTCATGACGGTTTCTTGCTGGGGTCGGGCTCCTGGATCGCGGGATCCCAAGTATTGGCCGAGTCGGAAACCCGAGGCTTGTGCGGGGTCGTAGAAGAAGCTGCGGGTGGCTCTGGAGCGGGATCGAGTTCAGGGTCCTCGTCGGAGCCAAGGTCCTTGTCTGGGACTAAAACGTCTATAGGCACGGGTTCGGTGGGGTAGGTGATACCGGCAGCATTGTCGGCGTTGATGGCGGGCAGGGTGCGCAGAAGGAGGCTGCTGATGTACGCCAAAACGGCGGCGCGGCGAGGGGAGATGCGGTTCTGTGCCAGGAGCTGGTAGAGATTCAAGAGGGAATAGTTGATGCCCTGTGCGGTTTGAAAAAACTGGCACTTTGTAGTCAAGTGCTGGAAATGATCGGAGGCCAGCTCTCGTTGCTGTTCGGCAAGATGGCGTGGACAGAGACCAGAGCGCCGGTCCAGAGCCAGGGTACGGCATTGCCGACCCTTGGGGTCCCGGTGGCTACAGCGAGCGGATGGCACGACGGAATTAGCAGTTTGTGGTTTCATTTTGATCCTCGTAGAGGGGCAGGAGATACCCCCACCCCGGGTGTTTTTGTAAAAGAGTTCGGATTTGCTTGAAAACAAAAGGGTTGAGACTTTGGAATGTGCAAAAGAGTTTGCAAACAACAGAAAGGGAAGGAGATAGATGAGGTAAAGGAAATAAAGGAGCGGAGAGCAGCAAAGCGAACGGGCTGGCTTGGCGATAGTGTCGTCGATCAATCACGACCCATGCTACCATAAATTAGCTTATTTGTCAACTACAATTATAGTACAAATAACGCATTTAGATTGAGCGAATTACGGAATCGTTCGAATGGCCGCGTAAGCGAAAGAAAACAAAGGGGTAGAGCTCACTGGTGGCGGGGGAAATGCTGGAAGGCGGAGGGAGGGCGCGAGCGGGAGGTGATTTTCAGACTGTGAAGATTTCGATCACACGCTGCGGCGTGCGAAGCTCGTGCTTGAAAATCCGCATCACGGACCGGTGGAAAAGTCAAAAGCCCTAGGCGCAAAACCAGCGCCCGGGGCATCCGGCCCGATTTGGTTTCCGATTACTGCGTTTTTGGACAGAAGTGGATTGCGGTTGACATCGCCCGATTCGGCAATTATCGTCGATTGGCCGCCCCACTCAAAGTTAAGTTTTAAGGAGAATATTCCTTTGATTCGCCTTCGTTCTTGGACTCTAACAATGCGCTTGTTGCTCTTTGCCGTTTTGCCTGCAGTTGGTTTGTTTTTATCAGCATGTGGCGGCGGTTATGGAGGCAGCAATCCGACGTCACCTACTGGCCCCAATGCCGTATTGAATGGGAGCACTCTCGCTACAGCCACAAGTCATTGGGTTTCATCAGCGTGCAAAGTCCAAGTTGAACTCACTAGTGACTATGGCTTCTGGTCAATCGTCGTTGATACATCCGGCGCCACTTCCTCAGGTAGCGAAACATGGGCTGTAGGCCCTGATCCGAATAGCGTTACAGTAGGTCCTGGATCAGGCATTGCAGGATTCTTTTGGGTATCGGCGCTGACAAATATAACTGGGTCAACTTCCTCTCAAACTTTTAATGCCGGTGTCACCGTGGATGACAGCTCAAACACTCACCAGAATTTAGGTACCTGCACATTTGCTTTGCAGCAAGGCAAACTATCGTAGCCTTCTGCAGCGGAAAACGAAGGCTTTCCAGGCGGTCATTTCTCTGGACTTGCAAAACGGTTCCTATTATTGCGAAGGAGCGGGCTTTTTGAGGACGGGTTTTTCGCCGGAGGCGGGCGGGGGGACAGTTATGGCGGGCTTCGCGGCTGGCGTGGTGACGGGGGCGGTGACGGGGGTTCCGCCTTCGGAGTAGGGTTTCTTCAGGAAGCTATCCGCGACCAATTGCGCGCCGCCGGTGTCGTCGTTGGTTTGTTTAGCTTTGGAGTATTCGTTGACGGCGCGTTCGCGCTGTCCCAGCATGTCAAAGATTTTTCCGAGATAGACGTGGCTCCAGACTTCGGTCCATTTTTCCGAGGGCTCCGGAACGGTCTGCAAGGCTTCGCGGAAGGCGTTGGCGGCGGCCTGATAGTTTTTCTGGTAGAAGAAGGCCTCGCCCATGCGGAAATTGGCCAGCGGCCGGCCTGGTTGAATCGAGAGCGCCCGCTGATACTGCGAGACCGCATCGTAGAAGCGGCCTTGTTCAGCAAGATCCTCGCCGCGCGCGATGGCCGCGCGGGCGCGCAGCGAAGTGCTGCCCTTGAGGATGACATTGTTGGGATCGATCTTGATACCACCAGGTTTCGGCCGGCCAAACGTTTCGACGGTGAATCCGGATTCCGTGCCGATCACGTCGACGGTTTTCTGTTCCGGGTTTCCTTCGGTATCGATGCGCAATTCCACGGGCATGCGAAAGGTGTCCAGCGGCTGCTTGATTTTGCCATTGATGCGAAATCCCTTGGGCGTGCGGTAGACGACGTATTCTAGCGAGAACTCCGGAACGCCCGTGGAATTCAGCCACTGGGCGAAGAAGGCGCGCAAGTTCGGCGGGTCCTGCGACGACTTCGCGGCGGCCTGGGCGCGGCGTTCGGCGATGTTTTCAAAATCCTCGATACGCGCGGTCTTCTCGGCAAATTGAAAGTAAAAGTCGCGCAGGGCGGACTTGAAGGCTACGTCGCCCATTTGCGCGCGCAACATGTGAAAAAGCATGGCGCCCTTGTTCTGCACCACCGAACGGTAGTCGGGGGAGTAAGGAACCAGGCGCGCCGCTTGGGCGATGGGGGCGGCATCTTCATACATCAGCGCGCCAACGGCGAATTCGTCCACGGCGCGGAGTCCGGCTTCCTTGCCGGCGTTTTGCTCGGCGTAGAGCGCTTCGCAATAGCGAGCCAGGCCATCGCTGATCCAGACGTCGCTGGGCGTTGCCGGCATTACCTGGATTCCCCACCATTGCGAGGCTACCAGGCGCGCGATGGTCCTGTCCGCGCCTTTGGGGTCCCAGATGCGCTGGCTGAGGAGCAAAACTCCGGGGGCGGCGAAATCGCGAAAAGTTCCGTCGGGAAGCTGGATCAAGGTGAAAGTCGGATCCGGGATGGGGCCAAACATGTCTGAAAAAATAATCGCCGAGCGGGCCACATCGGCGGCAAATGCCTCGGCATTCGCGGATGCCGCGCGGGGGGCGTAGACGGCAACGTTGATTCCTTCGGCCTGCTTTGGATTGAGCTGGAGATTGCCGGCTACGAACGTGCCATGAGGCGCGAGGCTCTTGCACTCAAAAACGTAGAGAAGCCGGCCGCCTTCCACGGCGTTCTTCGCCGGCATGGGGGTCGGAGCGGAGGCTTTGCCGGTTCCGGCGACGGCGAAGGTGTCCGGGACGTTCAGGCGGAATGTGGCCGTGTAACGGTTCGACGGAAAATTGGTAAGCGGAAACCACCTGGCGGGGAGCAACAAGTAAGCGCCATCTTTGTTGATGAGCGCGGCGCGCGTACCCGGCACGGGGCTGTTCTCTTCATTTACGAGCAGGCCCGCGTAGGTGTAGGTGAGGATGACGTGGCCGGCGGTAGCCACGGGGGTGGGCAGTTGGACGACGACGAAGAGCGGATTCTGATTGTCGCGCTCGAAGGTCAGCGGCTTGCCGTCGGCTCCTTTTACCTCTTTCACGATCAGATTGGGGTGGAGTTCGACGCGCACGCTGCTGGAGGCTTCCACGGCCTTGAAATCAATTTTTGCGGTGGCGGAGATCGATTGCCCGATGGCGTCAAGGGACGCGGAGACGTCGTAATGGTCGGCGAGGAAATTCACGGGGCGCGGAACCTGCGCTCGCAGCGGCGCGGCGGCACAAGACAGGAAGCTCAACGCAACGAGGAAAAACGCAACAGGGACTCTTGGGCGAAGGGCCATCGGACCCCTTTCGATTGGCATCAATTCTGCACCAATGTAAATGTACACCTATAAGATAGCAAACTCATCCCATTGCGTTGCTTCGGGCCGCGTTCAGGAGCTTTGCAATCTCATCCGCGGCTCTTTCGACCGCCCCCGGGGGGCCCAGCAGGCTTCGCACTTCTTCCAACCCGCGGCTCAACACTTCCACTCGATTCTTGCCTTCTTGCGAGGCCGAGAGCAGATTCGCCGCTTCCGCGGCAAGGCGCTGCGGCGTGAAGGCGTCCTGGATCAATTCGGGAACGACGGCGCGGCCGGCAATCAGATTTACCATGCTGAAAAACCTGGTTCTCACAAGGGGCTTTGCGAGCCGCGCCGTCAGCGGGGAGAGACGGTAAACGACAATCATTGGTTTACCGAGCAGCGCCGTTTCCACGGTGGCGGTGCCGCTGGAAACGATCGCCAAGTCCGCGGCGGCCAGGGCGTTGTAGGTGTCTTCCTTGATAAAACGCACATGCCAATCGGAAGGGAATTTCGTCTCCAGCCAAGGGCCATCCAGCCCCGGGGCCACGGCAACCACAATTTGAGGCGGACCTGGCAGACTTTGGCGGATTTCGCTTAGAGCTCCCACCAGCACCGGAACGTGGTGCGCGATTTCTCCTCGCCTGCTGCCCGGCAGGATGGTGACGATCTGGTTCCCCTGTTCGAGAGCGTATTTTTTGCAGAAAAATTCCCGCGTCAGCGTGGCCTTCACGTTTCCGACGAGCGGGTGGCCGATGAACTTCACCGGCACTCCAGCATCGGCGTAAAACTTTTCCTCGAAATGGAAAATGCACAGCGCCAGCGCGAACCGCCGCCGGACCAAATTCACGCGCCACGGGCGCCACGCCCAGAATTGCGGGCAAATGTAGTAGACGTTTCGAATGCCTTTGCGGCGCAGCTTGCGCGCAAGCCGGAGGTGAAAACCGGGGAAGTCGGTCAGAATCGCAAGGGGGGGCCGCCGGCGCTCCGCTTCGTCCACGAGGCGGCGCATGGCGCGGAACAAGGACGGCAAGCGCTTCAGCACTTCGGTGATTCCCACGACGGAAACTTCGGAATAATCGGTGATGATTTCGACGCCCGCGGCGCGCATTTGCGGGCCGCCCATCCCGAAAATCGCCACGTCCAGGCGCTGCTTCAGCGCCCTCGCGAGGCGCGCGGCGTACATGTCTCCGGAAGCTTCGCCGGCGGAGAGAAGGAGCGGTATGGGCGGCATGTGTGGACGGCGCAGGCGTCAGTCGCTGGCCGGTAACACCGAGGGTTCAGCCGAGCGGTTGGATTCGATCGGCAGGTGCAGCTCCTGCTCCTTGTATTGCAACTGGTAGAGCCGGTAGTAAATTCCGCGCTGTGAGAGAAGCTCCTGATGCGCGCCCTGCTCACGCAAGCGCCCTTTGTGAAAGACGAGAATGCGGTCCGCGTGCTGAATGGTGCTCAAGCGGTGCGCGATGACCAATGCGGTTCGCCCGGAGAGCAGGCGGTTCAACGCTTCGCGAATCAGCAGTTCTGTCTTCGTGTCCACGCTGGAGGTTGCTTCGTCCAGGATTAGGAAGCGCGGATTGTGGGCCAGCGCGCGCGCAAAATTGATGAGCTGGCGCTGGCCGACGGAAAGCGTCGAGCCGCGCTCGTTTACGCTGGCGGCCACTCCCTCAGGCAAGGAGCGGACGAATTCCCCAAGCCCAATCTCCTCGACGGCGCGCTGGACCGTGGCGCGGTCGATGCCGGGCGTTCCGAGGCGGATATTCGTTTCGATCGTGCCGGTGAAAAGAAAGGGATCCTGGAGCACGATGCCGAATTGACGGCGCAAATCCTGCAATTCGATGAGGCGAATGTCTTTGCCGTCGAGAAGGATTTGTCCGCGCTGAACGTCGTAGAAGCGCAACAGCAGGGAAATCAGAGTGGTTTTGCCCGCGCCGGTGTGGCCGACGATGGCGAAGGTCTGCCCGGGCTCGACGCGGAAGGAGACATCGCGGAGGACCCAGTCTTCGTCGGCAGGCTCAGGGACGTTGCGGTAGCTGAACCATACGTTGCGAAATTCAATCTCACCGCGAGGTTGGTCGAGCGGAATGGC
>Ga0307479_10000661_pt1 | contig 31082 bp, 28 predicted proteins | sample atmos_gasesECM4C_FD_203743 | JGI IMG/M metagenome (GOLD analysis project Ga0307479, IMG submission 203743) | Hardwood forest soil microbial communities from Morgan-Monroe State Forest, Indiana, United States - atmos_gasesECM4C_515 | ecosystem: Environmental > Terrestrial > Soil > Temperate...
AAGATCATGCTCAATCAAAAACCTAGAGCGCGATGGTGATTCAACTTAATCCCATCGCGCTCTAGAAAACCCCCGCAAACAGGGAATATCAGAATGCCGAACGCCCAACTCCAACCGGTCCTGGACCGCATCGATGCCGATTTCGACAACAGCCTGGAGCGGCTATTTTCGCTGTTGCGGATCAAGTCGATCTCGGCCGATCCGGCCTTTGCCGGCGATTGCAAGGCGGCGGCCGACCATCTCGCTAAGGATATTGCAACGCTCGGCTTCGCCACCGAGGTGCGGCCGACCGCCGGCCATCCGGCCATCGTGGCCAAAAGCAACGGTCACGGCGCCTCGCGGCCGCACGTGCTGTTCTATGGGCATTACGATGTGCAGCCGGTCGATCCGCTCAACCTCTGGCATCGCCCGCCGTTCGAGCCGGTCGTGACCGACCACAAGGATGGGCGGAAGATCATCGTCGCGCGCGGCGCCGAGGACGACAAGGGGCAGGTCATGACCTTTGTCGAAGCCTGCCGGGCCTGGAAATCGGTCACCGGCTCGCTGCCGATCGACATCACCATCCTGATCGAAGGCGAGGAGGAAATCGGCTCGAAGAATTTCGTGCCATTCCTCGAGGCGAACAAGGGCGAGTTCAAAGCCGACTTCGCGCTGGTCTGCGACACCGGCATGTGGGACCCGAATACGCCGGCGATCACCACCTCGTTGCGCGGGCTGGTCTATGAGGAGGTCAAGATCAAGGCCGCCAACCGCGATCTGCATTCCGGCGTGTTCGGCGGCGGCGCGCAGAACCCGATCCGGGTGCTGACCAGGATTCTCGGCAGCCTGTTCGACGACAACGGCCACATCACGATTCCCGGCTTCTACGACGGCGTGAAGGACTTGCCGCCGGACATCCTGGCGCAATGGAAGAAGCTCAATCTGACGCCGGAGTCCTTCCTCAAGCCGATCGGGCTTTCGGTTCCGGCCGGCGAGAAAGACCGGCTCCTGATCGAGCAGATTTCCTCGCGCCCGACCTGCGACGTCAACGGCATCGTCGGCGGCTATATCGGCGAAGGTTCCAAGACGGTGATCCCGGCGCAGGCTTCCGCGAAAATCTCCTTCCGCCTGGTGGAAGGGCAGGACCCCGGAAAGATCCGCAAAGCCTTCCGCGACTACGTCACCGCGCGGCTTCCTGCGGACTGCTCGGCCGAATTCGGCGACCATTCCTTAGCGCCCGCGATCGCGCTTGACTGGAACATGAAGCCGCTCGCCGCCGCCAAGCAGGCGCTGACGGAAGAGTGGGGCAAGGAAGCGGTCCTGATGGGGTCGGGCGCCTCGATCCCGATCGTCGCCGATTTCAAGAAGACGCTCGGCCTCGATTCGCTGCTCGTCGGCTTCGGTCTCGACGACGACAATATCCACTCGCCGAACGAGAAATACGACCTCAAGAGCTTCCACAAGGGCATCCGCTCCTGGGCGCGCATTCTCGGGGCATTGGCGGAATTGCCGCGGTGATCTTCAGGACACGACAGCGCCGTTCCGCCCGTCATGCGCGGGCCCGCGCATCCATCGAAAGAAAGTTTTCTGCTCGGGTGATGGATTGCCGGGTCATAGGCGAGCGGACGCGACGCCGTCCTTCGGACGGCTATGCCCGGCAATGACAGCGCAGCAAAGCAAAAACGCCGCCCGGGATTGGGCGGCGTTTTGATTCGGAACGTGTAGAGGGTGTGTGAGGAACGTTTAGCGCATTTGCTCGGTTCAGTCCACCGCTGCCCATCCGACGGACAACGCGGGGTCACTCCACCGGGTACGGGCCGTCGCTGAAGACGCGATCGTGGTAGCGCTTGCCGCCGATCTCGAGCGCGAGTGGGCTAAGGATATCGTCGTCCGTCTCGAGACGCGCAATGAGCGAGCGGAAGTCGTGGCGCGGTTGCCAACCGAGTTCGACCCGAGCCTTGTCGTTGACGTAGACCCGATCAATGCGGGGAGCCATAACCCAGCCGCGGCGGGCATATTGCTGCTCGTACTCGGGCACGTAACGACGGACCACTTGGGGCGCGTGGCTGCGCAATTCCATCACATCGTCGCGCGAAAATGGTGTCGTGGCGCTGATGATGTATTTCGCGAAGCCTGCTGATGGCGCCTGACCGGCGGCTGCAAGATGCGCGCTGACCACGTCCTCGATATCGACGCGGCGATAGAGAAACTCGTTGGCCTTGGCATTGGCATCGACATATGCCTCGCGTGCGTTTGGATTGTCGTCCTGTTCGGGAAAGAAGCGCGAGGTGCGCAGCACGATTGTGCGAAGCGACTGGTTCCGCGCAAACAGTTGGCAAAGATCCTCCGCAGCCGCCTTGGTGACACCGTAGATATTCTTCGGTACCGGAATCAGGTCTTCCGTTACCCAGGCCGCCGGCTCACCGGGCCGGGGTGCCAGCGTGTCGCCGAACACGCTGGTGGTGCTGGTGTAGATAAAGGCCGCGACATTTTCTGAAGCCGCTTCCTCAAGCAGGTTGAGCGTGCCGGTGATGTTGACGTCAACGAAATCCTGGCGTCCGTGGGTTGCCACGTGCGGCTTGTGCAGCGCTGCTGTGTGCAGCACAGTCTCGATACCTTTCATGCAGCGGCTCACAAAGCCGCGGTCGATGATCGAGCCAACCCGATGCGTGAAAGCGCCGGGGCGAATGTCGATACCGATGACGTCGCGCCGTTGAGCCTGCAGGGTGCGGACCAGTGCCTCGCCGAGATGTCCGGAGCTGCCGGTCACCAGAACTGTCACGCGGTCTTAACCTCTATTGCCAGCCCTCAAGTCTTATAGCTCGGGTCGATGCGGTCGAGCTTGCGCAGCAAAGGCGGCCAGACCAGGTTGGTCGAGCGCAGCTCCGCGCGGTCGGCGTTGTGGAACATCGTCTCGTTCTTGTCGATCACGGCCGGCTCGACCGGATAGGCTGAAGGCCCCAGCATGCGAGTGCGCACCTGCATCGAGCAGGCTCGCTCCAGGTGATACATGCGTTCGAAGGCGGAGGCTACCGAGCGGCCGACGGTTAGCGTGCCGTGATTGCGCAGCAGCATGTGGTTCTTGTCGCCGAGATCGCGCTGCAGGCGCGGCCGCTCATCGTGATCGAGCGCCACGCCCTCATAGTCGTGATAGGCGAGGTCGTGGGTGACGAAATGCGCGGTCTGGTTCAGCGGCAACAGCCCGTCCGTGCAGCTCGAGACCGCCGTGCCGTCGATGGTGTGCAGGTGAAGCACGCAGCCGGCGTCTTCGCGCACTTCGTGGATCGCGGAGTGGATGGTGAAGCCGGCCGGGTTGATGCTGTACTCGTTCTTGGAGAGCTGGTTGCCGTCGAGGTCGACCTTCACCAGGCTCGAGGCGGTGATCTCGTCGAACATCAATCCGTAGGGGTTGATCAGGAAATGATGATCGGGTCCCGGCACGCGCGCCGAAATGTGGGTATCGACCAGGTCGTCCCAGCCGTAGAGCGCGACCAGGCGATAGCAGGCGGCGAGGTTGATCCGCTGGTTCCATTCGGCCTCCGTCATATCCGACGGCGCTTCCTTCAGGCGTGCTTCCGCAGGCGACATGACCGCTTTCTCCCGTGTGGGTCGTTCGTTTCGTTAAGCTGAGCCTAAACCCGCGCCCGCCTTGCAGCAAGGCGCTGGGCATAGCTGGCAGCTTTGCCTTCGCCCTTCGGTTACGGCGGCGGGATCGACAGCAGGCTTGAGATGCCGCGGCCTCGGATGTCGTAGACGCGCGCGTACACCACGTCGTCGCGCTTGATCTCGACGATGACCGGCGCGGTCAGGCCCTTGCAGTAGAACTCCCCAAGCGTCATGGCGAAATCGGCGGCGGGGCTGCGCCAGTCGATGGTGAAATCGGGACCGAGCGCGACCTGCGCCGGGCGCTGCGGGCCGCAGACCGCGACCTTCCATTTGCGCCCTTTCGGCGGGACTTCATGCTCTTCCGCAAGCTGTTCGCGCAACTCGTCGGAAGCCTGTTTGAAGGCGAGGCCCCAATAATCCAGCATGAAGCGGTCGTCGGCGCCGCGCACGGTGCCGGCGATGTGGTTGAAATGGGTGTATTGATACGGATGCAGCCGGATCATCTCGCCGAGCGGCAACAACAGGCCGAAGGCGAAAACCGCGAGCGCCACGGGTTGCCAGCTGACGCGGTTTTCCCCGAGCCAGTTCATCGTCCAGGCGAAAGCCGCGCCCGCGATCACGGTCATCGGCGGGATCACGAAAATGAAATGCCGGATGCCGTTGTAGAGCGCCGGGCGCTTCACCATCGCGATCAGCAGCGGCAGCGTGGCGGCGAGCGTCAGCATCAGGAAGATAGTTTTGCGCCGCGCCGACACCTCGCGGCGCGTCAGCGCCGCCAGCATGCCGGCGACGCCGGCAATCGAAAGCACGAGCAGGACTTCCGGCATCTGCAGCGCGAACAACGTCGGCAGGTAGGACCACGGCATGTCCGGCACCGACACCAGCGCGCCGTCGAACATTTCCTTCCACGGCTTCTCGAAGAAATGCGAGAAGTAGGTGAGCGCCGTGAGGGGATTGCCGGGCTGCATGATCGACCACGGCCAGATCAGCCCCATGATGAGATAGCCGAGGATCAGGCCGGGCATCAGCAAGTAGAGGACGTGGATGAAGCGGCGGATGGCGTCGCGTACGCCCTGCGCGCGGATTTCCTCGACGAACAGCGGCAGGAAGCCTGCGAGCGCATAGACCAGTGCGAGCCCGCCGAGAATGCGCGAGCCGATCGACAGCCCGGCGCCAAGGCCGACGATCAGGACGGTCCGTGGCGAGGCCTGCGGATATTCCTCCGCGAGCCGCACCAGGCCCATCATCAGGATCACCATCGCGACCGCAAACGGCGCATCCTTCGGATTCATGAACATGTGCCCGTAGTAGATCGGGCATAGTGCGAGCAGCAGGAGCGAAGCTAACCCGGCGAGCGGACCGCCGACGCGGCGGCCGAGCCGCCACGTCACCGCTAGTCCGATCACGCCGACGAAGGCGCCGACCAGCCTGCGGGTCTCGAACAATTCGAGCGGAATGACCTTGTGCAGAAGCGCCGCGGCCATATCGAAGCCGCCGCCATACATGTAGAGATTGGCGAACGACAGCGCGCCGGTGTCCTTGAAGCCGGAACCGTACATGCGCAGCAGAAGGTCGGCGTATTCGGCGTGGGTGTAGTCATCCCAGCCGAGCCCATAGTCGCGAAAGGTGAGCGCTGCGATCAGCGCAACTGCCGCCAGCACCAGCAGGGCGACGTCGTCACAAGTTCGTTCCAGCGAGCGCCGCGACGGCGTATCGATGGCCGAGGTCGCGATGGATGACATGGCTATTGGTAACCCGGCGTCCCGATTGGCCCAATTGGCGCTTTTGGGCCTCAATCCCCCGGCATCCATATAGCGCAGTTCCAATCCCAAGTAATTGCGAATTGTGGCGCAATTTCCCCATACTGCAACGCACAATGGACTGGCTCCGCGTTAAATCTTGGCAAGGTGATGCTCGCGGGACGCGAAATAAGTTGCGGATTGTATTCCTTTTTCGGAACAGGGGTTGGGATTGCTGGTTGGCGATGCACACAATATGACGGTATCGTGGCAAGACGGTTCGCGCGAGGCTCAGCGCTGGGGTTCAGGTTGATGATGATCGTCTTGTTGATCGCCGGGATTGGCGCCGTGGTGGCGGGTATCGTGGCGATCATGGTTGGACTCCCGGTGAAGGAGTTCAGCTTTGGCAACACCGAGATCTTGGCCGGCGTGGTGGGGATTTGCACCGGGATCATCGTGCTCGCGCTGGCCGTGGTGGTGGGCGAACTGAAGATCATTGCGCGCCGTCTGGCCGCCGGGCAGCGGAGCCCGGCGGAAACCCGTTCACGACCGGCGCTGGCGTCGGTATCGGGCGCTCCGGCCTTTCCCGATGCCGGGGACGACGAGTTCTCATTCTCCCGCGATCAGGGCGCGCCTGATGAGGCGGGCGAGATCGAGCCCGCAGCGCCGGGTTCGCTGCCATGGCGTGGCGAAGCCGCCCCACGGGGACGGCAGGACGCCCCATTCGCACCGGAAGGCGCCGAATCCGCGCCTGCTGCGAAGCCGCGGCGCAACCTGATGTTCTCTTCGAGTTCGCGAAAGGAACGCGAGCGCGCGCAGGCGCGCGTCGCCGATCCGTCATCTCCGGAGTTTCGACCTGCGCCTCCGGTTGCCCCGCCGGTTCCCGAAGCGGACGAGACGCCGCCGGCGACGTTCGACGATGCATGGCCCAAATCGGAGCGCATGTCGGAACGCTCGCGGGCCGAACTGCCGGCGCCTCGGCGCGGCAGGGCGGCGCCGTCGTCGACCTTCGCTGAGACCAATCCGCTTGCGGGCGCCGCCGATCGCCAGGCGCCGCCCGCGCGCAATTTGGATGAGCCGTCGGTGACCGTGCTCAAATCGGGCGTCGTCGACGGCATGGCCTATTCGCTGTATTCAGACGGTTCGATCGAGGCGCAAATGCCCGAGGGCATGATGCGCTTTGCGTCGATCGACGATTTGCGCGCGCATCTGGACCAGCGTCTCTAACGGCCGTGGTTCGATTGAACCGGGACGGACGCGCCGTTGTTCTTGTGCGTCGGCAGTAATCAGCTCATATTCGATAGATGTCGGAACTCTAGCAAGCGTATTGGCGATGCAGAAAACCGTTCGAATACGTAAGAATGCTTGCGCGATGGCGATGCGCGAAAGGCTCGGTTCATGACGGATGCCCCCGGCAAGAGCTTCATCGATCTGACCGCGAATATCGTGTCGGCCTATCTCAGCAACAACCCGACGCCGGCGTCCGAAATCCCGAACCTGATCAGCCAGATTCACGCGGCCCTGCTTCGGGTCTCGAGCGGAAGGAACGAGGTTGCGCCGGAGCCGACCAAGCCGGCCGTGTCGCTGAAGAAATCGATCAATCCCGACTATCTGGTGTGTCTGGAGGACGGCAAGCGCTTCAAGTCGCTGAAGCGGCATCTGCGTACGCAGTACAACATGACCCCGGAACAATACCGCGACAAATGGGGCTTGCCGGCCGACTACCCGATGGTGGCGCCGAACTATGCGGTGGCGCGCTCGCAGCTTGCCAAGAAGATGGGGCTTGGGCAGCAGCGCCGGCGCCGGAAATAATCAAGCATGATCCGGAAAAGCATGCCCTCGGGCCACGACCCGATGGGTGGACACCGGTTTTCCGAAAAGATCCTGCTCAAACAAAAGCGTAAAGCGCGATCGCGCTTTACGCTGCGGCCAGTGCTTCGCGCGCATCGCTGCGGATGCGCTCGACCATGGAGCGCAAGCCGTTGGAGCGCTGCGGCGTCAGGTGGTCGCGGAATCCGAATTCGTCGAACACGGCTGGTGCATTGGTTGCGAGAATTTCCTGCGGCGTGCGGCCGGAATACAGCGTCAGCAGGATCGCGATCAGGCCGCGCACGATATGCGCGTCGCTGTCGCCGAGATATTTCAGCACCGCTTCCTGGCCGCCGCTGCGGTCGACCCGCTTCGACAGCCAGACCTGGCTGGCGCAGCCCTGCACCTTGTTTGCAAGGGAATGCTCGGCCTCCGGCATCGGCTCCAGGGTGCGGCCGAGCTCGATGACGTACCGGTAGCGGTCGTCCCAATCCTCCAGCAGCGCAAAATTATCCCTGATTTCGTCGATGGTCATGATGGCCTGCGTTCGATCCTGCAAAGCCTTATATAGGATCTGGCGCCGCCGAAAGCGATATGTCCGTGGAGGTACGGGAAAGTTCCGATCCGGCCGTCAAGGCGCGCCGTGCCACTCCGCTACCAGATCATTCGGCGTCAATGTGTCGCGCGGCGCGGCGTTTGCCGTCTCGGGATAGTCGTCGTCGACTTGGCCGATCGAGCCGGTGTGGTCGGGGGACTTCTTGTCGGCGTCTGGCGCCTTCTTGTCGGTGATGGTCTGATACAGCTTGCGCGCGCCGTCCTGGGCGCGCACGCCGATCACGGTCGCGGCCTGGCCGCCGACCTCGCAGGCCGCCGGTTGGCGCTTGCAGAACTGGCTCATGTCGGTGACCGCCGCGGTCGCAGCCTGCACGGCCTGGGACACGCCGATCTGCGGCAACTTTTCCGATTCCGTTGTCTTGTCCCTCGGCAGCAGCACGAGCACGAGCCCGAGCCAGAATGCCATGCGCAGCAGAAAAAACATCTTGCAACCCCGGTCGTCCCTGTTCGTCGTTCTGATCTCAGAGATCACCGCTCAACTAGCAGTCATCGATAAATCGCAAGTGCTTGCGTTGGCCTTAATTCGTCGAAAATTTGCCGCAAAAAAATCCGTCGATTCGTTCTGCTCGTAAATTTTCGATTGCTGCAGGACTGGCCCCATCGCGCGTCCACCATTTCGAAACCATAGCTGCGCGCCTTTCGGAAACCCTCCATTCACCATGCGCGTCGATTGGTGCCCCAGGGCTTTGCGAAAAGCCCGCGAACACACGGTGTTTGGCCTCGGTGGCGCGCGCCTTAGCGTTCGTTTAATTCCGCTCTGACACGGTGGCGCAACGACAAAGGGGGGCGTTGCGGCACGTCTGATCGACGACAGGCCGAGGCGCGAGAGCCGTGACCGTGTTCAATATTTTTCGTGATTGTCTTGACGCGCTGCTGCATCCGTCGGCGCGATATGACGTGCTGACGCGGGCGCGCCATCGGGCGTTCATGGCGCCGCGGCTCGTCGGCAGTCTCGCGGCGTTTGCGGCGTTTCCGGTTTATCTCGCCATGCGCGGCGCGCCCAGTGCGCTGGAAGTCGCGGCATTCGCGTGGCTGATCGCGCCCATCCTGCTGTCATGGTTCCTGTCGCGCACCGGACGCTACGAGGGTGCGCATGCCTTGTCGTCGATCGCGCTGGCCGGTCTGGTCATGGCGGTAGCGATCACCAGCGGCGGCATCGAATCCTTTGTCGCGATCTGGCTGGTCGTGGTGCCGCTCGAGGCCGCCCTGTCGGCCTCGCGCCGCGTGGTCGCGTTTGCCTCGGTGCTCGCGCTGACGTGCGTCGTAGCGCTCATCGTGCTCGGACAATTCGGCCTGTTGCCGCCGCCGGAAACCGTCCCGGCGCGGCACGGCATGCTGACCGCGTTCGGCGTCGCGTCGGCGACGCTCTATGCCGCGGGCCTTGCCTTTGCCGCCGAATTGCTGGCGCGCACCAGCGTCTCGCTGCTCTATCTGGAGGAAGACCGCTATCGCCTGCTGGCGCGGAACATGAGCGACGTCATCTCGCGTCATCGCCGCAACGGCGCCGTGCAGTTCATTTCGCCCGCGGCGCAAACGATGCTGGGCGCGCCGGTCGCGCTGCTGCTCGACCACGGCCTGTTCGACCGCGTCCACGTCGCCGATCGTCCGGCGTACCTGACCGCGCTTTCCGACGCCGCGCGCTTGGGCTGCTCGCGCAGCGTCGAATTTCGCGTAAAAAGGGATATTTTGCGCGGCGAGCGCGGCGCGAACGGGCTGGTCGAATTCATCTGGGTCGAGATGCGCTGCCGGCCGCTCGAACAGGCTTCACAGACTGCGCCCGAGGGCGAGGCGGAGGTCGTCGCCGTGATGCGCGACGTCACCGACCGCAAGGTCCAGGAGCAGGCGCTCGAGCTTGCCCGCAGCGCCGCGGAAGCCGCCGACGCCGCCAAGACACGCTTCCTCGCCACCATGAGCCACGAACTGCGCACGCCGCTGAACGCCATCATCGGCTTCTCCGAGATGATCGTTCAGGAGCAGGCGCTGATGCTGGACGCGGCGCGCCGCAAGGAATATGCCCAGCTCATCAACGATTCAGGCCAGCATTTGTTGTCGGTCGTCAACGGCATCCTCGACATGTCGAAGATGGAGTCCGGCAATTTCGACATCGCGCCGGAGCCGTTCGCACCGCGTGCGGCGCTGATCAACTGCTGCAACCTGCTGGCGTTGAAGGCGCGGGAAAACGGCATCGATCTCGTGACCGATGCCCCGCAGGATTTGCCGGTCATGACCGGCGATCCGCGCGCGTTCAAGCAGATCGCGCTCAACCTCGTTTCCAATGCGATCAAGTTCACCGAGCGCGGCGGCAAGGTGACGGTTTCCGCCGGCGTCGAAGGTTCGCTGCTGATGCTTCGCGTTGCCGATACCGGGGTCGGTATCGCGGCCGACGATCTGAAGCTGATCGGCGCGCCGTTCTTCCAGGCCGGCAAGACCTATCAGCGCCGCCACGAAGGCACCGGCCTTGGGCTTTCGATCGTCAAGAGCCTGATCGCGCTGCATGGTGGCGAATTAACCGTGCAAAGCAAGATTGACGAGGGGACCACTGTCACGGTGGCGCTGCCGCTGGCATTCTCCAAGCCGGAGATGCCGCAACCGGGCAGCAATGTCGCTACATTGACGCCTGCCTCGCGGGCCGGAGCGCAGGAACAGACACTTCAGGTGAAGAAAAGTGCCTAGAAAAGCAACTTCAGATGACGAACTGCCGCGCCGCCGCCGCCAGGCCGCCGTGACGGTTGACGACGTAGCGGCCGAGCGCGGCTTGCTGCTGCGCGTGCTGCTCTACAGCCCGAAGGATATGGTGGCAGGCCTGCTGGCCTTCGCGGCCACCAGCGCCATCGTCGCCAATGCGCTGTTCCTGCAGACGGGTCCGCATCCGGCGCCGATGTTCGGCTCGGTCGTCATGATCCCGCAGGCCTCGTCGACCGTTGCAAGTGTGTTACCGCGGTCGCGCCCGGCCGATGCCGATGCGTTGCTCTCCGAATCCCGGCTGGCCGACATGAAAATCTCCGAGCCGAGGCTTGTCGAGCCGAGGCCGGTCGAGTCCAAGCCCACTGAGTTCAGGACGGCCGAACCCAAAACGGCTGCCGATCCTCTGACCAGTCTGGTCAAGTCGACCGGCGCGGGGCCGACGGGGTCATTGAACGTGGTCCGCCCGCCGGCGCCGATTCCGCCTGCAGCCGGTCCGACCGTCGGCTCGCGCCGTGTCGCAGCGGTGCAGCGCGCGCTGACCGAATATGGCTACGGCCAGTTGAAGCCGACCGGCACGATCGGCCCCGATACCCAGGCCGCGATCCAGAAATTCGAGCGCGAACGCAGGATACCGGTAACCGGGCAACTGTCCGATCGCCTGCTGCACGAACTCGCCGCGGCGATTGGTCACCCCGTCGACTGACGCGGGTGTTATCCGACTCAAACCTCGATTTCGGGCGTCTGCCCGTCGGCCGTGGCGATCAGATGCTTCGGCACCAGCAGGAGCGACGGCAGAAGCAACGCGTAGACAACCGTGATGGCGACGACGCAAACGGTAAAGCCGCCGTAGCGATCGTAAAGGTGGGTTCCCAGGACATCGCCAAATCGCACGGCGCCGAAGTAGAGACTGTACGACATCATGAGCATCGTGCCCTGCAAACCCCGCGGGCAGGACCGGATGATCAGATCGAGATAGGCGCCGGTGGCAAGGCCTCCCATCAGGCCGATCGGAACGGCTGCGATCAGCGCCTGTTGCACCGTCTGAATGAAGAGCAGCGGAATCATCTGCGGGATGGCGACAACCGTTCCCCACAGCAATAGCGTTTTCAAAGGAAATCTGCGGCAGAGCATTCCGTACACGATGAAGGTCGGAATGAAGGATGCGGCGAAAATCGCGTTCCATTGACCCCATTGCGCATCGGTCGCGTGCAGGGCGTTCTGAAGATAGTATTGCAGCGGCGTGGTCGAGCCGGGCGCGAAACACCATAGCAGCCAGATCAGCAGAGCCGGATAGATCGGCCGGTGTCGCACCAGCCGTATCAGGTCTTTCATCGGGTGGCCGTCGGCCTCGGCGCGGACGTTGTCGAACACCGCCTTCGGCCGCCAGAGCGCGTAGAGAGCAATCGCGGCCATGACCGAGGCGCCGACAAGAAACAGGATGCGGATCGCCTGATCCGGATTCTCCTCCTCGAGCATGCCTGAAAGCGCACCGCCGATCAGCAGCGCGGCCACCGCCGGGATCTGCAGAAACACGTTCCATACCGCGCTGACTTGACCCGTCATCGCATGTTGCTGGCCGATCGTTGAGGTCAGTCCGTTCTGCGCGCTCCAGATAAAAAGAAACGAAGCCGTCAACAGGAGCAGCGCGACGAGCAGCTTCGCGTAGGTCATGGGCGTGAATGCGAAGAATAGATAGAGCAGGGCCGTGGTGCTGCCGAACACCAGCATGAACCCGCGATCTCTCAACCCGAGCGGGTTCCACATATCGCGGATAAATCCGAATACGAAGGCCAGACAAAGGGGGATCGCGACGACCAGTTGGAAATTGGCGACCTCATGCGCGGTCAAATGCAGCCTGTTCTTGAGGAAGAAACTGATAGGAATATCGATCAGTCCTCCCCAGGGGCTGCCGAAGGCCAGCAGAACGATCAAGACGCCCAGATAGCGGAAGATGCCGTATCGCGCCGAGGGCGACAAGTCGGCAGGCGCGGCCGAGGCGTCCGCCGCGGGGTCCGCGAGATGGTCAATCGTCACGCGATCGGTCCTTTGTAGCCGACGGCAACATGTCCACGGGCAGCTATCCTTCATCGAAGCAGGGCTATCGCGACATAATTGCACACTGACAGAGATCGGAATCAATCCGGTCTGGCGTAGCGGTCGTATCGCTTGAGGCGATAGGTGAGAAACGATATTCCCCAGCTTACGACAAACAGCGCAACAATGCCGTAGCCGAGTACGCCGAAACTGTCGTTCAGGCCCGAGATGGCCTTCCAGAAGATGCCCTGCAGATGAAATTGACCGGCGAGCAGGCCGAGCGCTTCGATGCCGCCGACCACCAATGCCACGAGCACGGAGACCGACGTGATGGTCAGATTGTAGAACAGTTTCCGCGTCGGGTTGCGATACGCCCAACCGTAGGCACCCAGCATCAGAACGCCATCGGAAGTATCGACGAGCGTCATCGCGGCTGTGAACAGTGCAGGGAATATCAGGACCGACCAGTTGGAGACTGCATTGGAGGCTTGGGCCGCCAGGCCGAACAGGCCGATCTCGCTCGCGGTCTCAAAACCAAGCGCGAACAACAGACCGATCGGATAAAGATGCCAGCTTTGCGAAACAAACCTGAATAGCGGCCTGAACAGTCGCGCGAGCCAGCCGCGCTGCTGAAGGAGCGTGTCAACATCCTCTTCCGTCACGCCATGGCCGCGCTGCATCAGGCGAAAGGCACGGTATACGCCCCGCAACACGATCAGGTTTGCGACGGCGATGATGAACAGGAACAAGGCTGACGCCGATGTTCCGACAATGCTGGCGATCTCGCGGTAGCCGGTGAGCGTGTTGCTCAATGCAGTCGTCGTCAGGGCCACGGCAAGGGAGGCGAGCACGACCACGGTCGAGTGCCCCAACGCAAAGAAGAAGCCGACGGCGACCGGCCGCTTTCCCTCCTGCATCAACTTCCGGGTCACGTTGTCGATGGCTGCAATGTGATCGGGGTCAATCGCGTGACGAAGCCCAAGGCTGTACGCCAGAACAGCGGTGCCGATGAGCACCGGCTGATCGGCAAATGCAACGAAGGCCCACACCCAGGCCGACGCATTGGCGACAATGAGAATACCGTAGATCGCGGCAATACGGCCCCGAATGCCGAGCAATTCGGGGATGGATGCGTTCTCCACAACGATCGATTTCACAGGCATGGCCACGGCGGTCCCTCCATCCGCAAGACATTTCAATCATGTCACCGCAGCGAAAGAACCGCCCCATGCGCGCGCACCGCACGCCGGAAGGATGACGTGTCCAGGCCGGTCTCCTGGCTCGCGGGTCATAATCCTTCTTCGCCTTCCCGGGCCTTGTCCTAAAAGCCCAGTGGCATTTTCGAAGAAGGACTCACCGCCTACAGTTGCGGGCGCAGCTTCGGATTTGGTTCGCTATCAACATTTGAATCGTTGTCAACAACGTGCGAACCGCACCGAATTCCCTTTGCCGGTCGATATGACCAGCAGTCCCAAACGCAAATAACTGAAACCATCCCTCACTTCTTGTCAAGACAGGCAGACGTTTCGCTTCGCGCGCGCCGGGCTGGAATGCCTTGCGGACTCGAGCACGATCTTGACGGCTGCTTGTGGCGGGACATTTTGTTCGCGACGCCGGCACTGGCGTTCGCTCGAGCGCTGGCCTATCGTCCAACCCATGCGATTGAAATCAAGCATTTGGGTTGCGGCTTATCTGCGCCGCTGCCAGACCGCGGGCGCATTCGGCGCGGTGCGCCGGCGCGGCGCGGAAGAGGCGGGCGCGGTCTTTGTCAAGATCGCAACGCTCGACGGCAATGCCATGCTGTATGTGCCGGCGCCGCAAGCGGTCTATGACGACAGCCGGCCGATCGAGCGTTTCTTCACGCCGATCTCGCCGCAGCTTGTGCCGGAAGCCGCAGTGGAGGAGCGCCTTGCCAAGGAAGTCCGTTTCGATCCCGACGCGTGGATCGTCGAGATCGAGGACAAGGCCGGGCGGCATTTTCTCGATCTTGCGGCGGCCTAGCTACCAGGAGGTCATTGCGAAGAGCCTGTCATCGGGCGCGCGTTCGCGCGACCCGTTGGCTCGCAATGACAGCGTAGTTAGCGACTCGAATCATCCGTTCCCGTGCGCACCCTGCTGCCAAAACCCGGCTGCACCGGGGATCGCGCTTGCGCGGATCCGGAGCGGGCGCGCTGTCGCTCGTCGTCGTACAGCGTCGGGCGAAACTTGGCCCGGGCGGTCGCGAGCGTCGAGCCGCGCCAGGCCGCCAGCATGACCAGCGCCGATCGCTCGCTCAGTCGGTCGTAGAGGCGCGATAGGCGATAGACGGTGTGCACCGAGGTGCCGACATCCGGCTTGAGGAATAACAGCACGCGCTGGAAAACCGGGCTCGGCATGTCCAGCGCCCGCAGCGCCGTAGCGAGCGGCTCGCCGCCGGGATCGTTCACCAGCTGGGCTGCGACCCGCGCCGGCAGGATGAGCGTTTCGCCGAGCTCGAGCGTGAAATTTTCGACGTCGGCGGCGAACGCGGCCATCTCCAGGGTTTGGATGGCGCGCAAGGCGCGGGCTTCCGGAATCCGTGGCGCGGCTTTCAGCGGGGTATCGGCGAGGCTGTGCAGGATCTCGACGCGCTCGCCGGCATTGGCGCGGAAAAACATATCGTAGATTTCGGCGGCGTCCTTGGGCTGCATCGAAAGACCCGTTGCCAAGCGCAGCTCGGCTTCGGTCGGCGGCCTGAGCTCGGGCGCGGCGAGGGGCGGGGCGGCAATGGCCTCGGCCATCGGAACGGGCCGGTCGGGCGCCGCTGGCCTGACCCCGAGCTTCTTCAATATTTCAGCCGGCGTGCCCGGGTAGATCGCAAGCCGCGCCCGCACCGCGGCGCGCGTCGCATCGTCGACCTCGTCGATCAGGCGGGACGTTAACTCGACGAATTGGCGTGCCTCGTCGGATGAATGCGCGCTCGTCTGCACGTAAAGGTCGGTCAGCACGCGCAGCAAAGTGGGACGGATATCGACGCCCTCGCGGCGGGAGAGCGTCATCAACCCGTCAAAGCCTGGAAACAGCGGAGCTTTGGTCATGTCAGCGTTACGCAACTTCGATCAACTTTCGCGTAACGCTACGCCAGCTTGCTTTAACATTGCGTTAAGGAAAACAAATTCTAAAGAACTGCCGGCAAAATACCGGTGATATCGCGCGGCAACAGCGAGGAGGATTTTGCGGCGCCGGAGGGGCTGTCCCGCAAGCAAATTAAGATGCCGTTAACCACGTCCTGATCTTAATGAACCCATGTCGCGCGAGTTCGCAAGCGGCAACTAGAGAGAACCGACATGGGGACCATCATCGAATTTCCGGCGTATGCGGCGTCGCGGCGGCTGGGACCAGCTACGGATGGCGCTCGTTGTGAAGGCATGGGGACGGTCCTGATCCTTCCCGTCGTCCGGATCGAGCGCGATTCCGATGGAACGAGCGACGGCCGGGGCCCGGAAGAGGGCACCGCACCGGGGCGCCGTCGGCGCCGACGCTGAACGAACCGGGAATTTTCAAATGCCGGGGGCGCAGTATCCGATCCGGCATCTATTGCTGGTCCCGCTGCTGATTTCGATCGGCTTGGCGCTCAGTGCCTGCAGCGGCGGCGATTTCTATCGCACCCGCGCCGATTTCCGCAACGACGATATGCACAAATGGGTCGGCCGCGAGGCCACCGCAAGCGTCGGCGTGCTTCCGTCGCAATACCAGCTCACCGACAACGAACGCCAGCTTCGCGACCTTGCCTATCCGCTGATCGAGCCGCCGCATTCGCGGCCCGCCTGGAAGAGCGTGTTCGGCGATTTCCAGCCGATTGCCTCGCCCTGGCGGCAGACGGTGGTGTTCGATCGCACGGCTTACGGCCGTGCGCTGATCGACGAGCCGCACCGCTCGCAAATGTCGCGCTACCAGCAACTGATCGAGGACGTGCGCGACGACATCACCCGCTTCGAGCCGTTCTTTGGCTCAGCCATCCGCGTGATCGAGCTCGACAAGAAGCGCAACGCCAGCCTCGCCTATGTCTCCGACCTGTCGCCGCGCGAACGCGCCGACGCGGTCGCCCGTATGCAGGAAAATTCCCTGATCGTGCAGTGGGTGCAGCAGTGCCTGGAGCGGCGGGTTTCCTCCTACCGCTGGGCGCTGGAGCGGATGGTGGTGCAGGCGCCGGACAACATCGCCGCCGATGCCGACCGCCTGATCGGCGAACTGGCCTCGCAGACCGCCAACCCGCCGGTTGCGGCCCGGCCCGTCATCGAGCAGCCGCTCACGACGCGCGGCTAGCGGCGAGCATTTGGCCGCTGCTTTTGCAGCTTGGCGATGAAATCCTTCAGCACCTCCGAGGGAGGTCTTGCCGCGCTGTAGGCAAGCCCGACCTGGCGCCTCACCTTGACCTCGATCTCGCGCACGGCGACATCCGGATTGGCGCGCGCGACGCCTTCAGGCACGATCGCAACGCCGACGCCGGCAGCGACCAGGGCCATCGTCCAATCTTCCGATTCCGCAATCGCGACGGGCTTGCGCGGCGACGTGGTGCGGCCGAACAGTTCGCTCTGCTCGCAATGACAACGATCGATCATGGCGACATCGGCGAAATCGGAGGTGCGCAGGCGGTGCTTTGCGGTGAGGGGATGCGATGGCGGTAACGCCGCGACGTAACGTTCGATCCAGAGCGGAACGAACTGTTCGTCGGCGCTGACGATGTTCTTGGAGACGATCCGCGCGTCCGCGCGCTCGCCGGCTCCGACGAGGCGCAGAGCGATGCCGGAATTATCGGTCAGCGGCTTCAACAGGGTGACGATCCGGGGCACATCGAGCGTCCGCATCAGCCCCAGCGTCAGCGCCGGCCGCGCCAACGGCTTGCGGAACAGATTTCGCGCCGAATCCGCCTCGTCAATGATGCGCCGGGCGAACGTATGAAACCGCTCCGCCGACGCCGTCGGCGCGACTCCCTTCTTGTGCCGGATGAACAGCGTCGTACCCAATTCCGCCTCGAGATTGGCGATCGCCGCCGAGATCGAGGGCTGCGAAATGAAGCAGCGCCTGGCGGCGGCCGTCAGGTTGCGTTCGGCGTATACGGCCGTGAAGTAACGCAGTTCCCGGATTTCCATAGTCATGTCCTATAGATGATATCGGATATCAATATTTTACCTATGGCTACTGCGATGGCAAGCAATGCGCCGGTCTTCAGCAAAGGAGCTTGCGATGCGCATCCACCATCTCAACACCGGCACCATGTGCCCGATCGGACGGCGTCTGGTGAACGGCACGGGCGGTATTTGGCAGCGGGCACGAATGGTTTGCCACTGTCTGCTGATCGAGACCAACGATGGTCTCGCGCTTGTCGACACCGGCATCGGGCTCGATGATATCGCGCAGCCGCACCGCCTCGGCCGCCGGTGGGTGCGGCAGACCGCGCCTCGGCTCGACCCGGCCGAGACGGCGCTCCAGCAGGTGAAGGCGCTGGGTTATTCGCCGGATGACGTGCGACATCTGCTGCTCACGCATCTCGACCGCGATCACGCTGGCGGAGTTCCGGATTTCCCAAGAGCGAAAGTGCATGTCCATCGCAGGGAATACGAGATGGCGGTCACCCATCAGCTTCCGCCGCCCGCGGGCCGCTATGTCGCCGATCAATGGAAGCACGGACCCGATTGGAAATTCTACGGCGAAGGCGGCGAGCACTGGTTCGGCTTCGAGGGTGTGCGCGCGCTTGACGATCGCGAGCCGGACGTCCTGATGATTCCGTTACACGGTCATACGCTGGGTCATTGCGGCATTGCCGTGCGTGGCAAGGACAAATGGCTGCTGCATGCGGGCGATGCCTACTTCTTCCACGGTCAGTTGCAGCCGAAGCCGCGAATGCCGCTGGTGCTCGGCCTGTTTCAGCGCCGCGCCGACATGGACCGCCCCGCACGAATAGCCAATCAGGAGCGGCTGCGCCGGCTAAAGGCCTCGCACGGCGGCGAAGTCATGATCGTCAACAGCCACGATTCCGTCGATTATGAAAATTGCCGTTGCGGCAATCACTGACGCCCTGGGCTCATGGCCTTATCATGGCCCTTGGGCGCATGTCGCAAGACATTGTTACCGCCTGGCTTGCGGCGCTTCGGCCTGCTTGGCCGGCATCTCGGTCTGCACGTTGCAGCTCGAAGCGGCGAGCGAGGCCTGCGCCTGCGGCATCAGGCCGGGCTCCGCCGCCAACGCCTTCATCACGATCAGGCCGGTCGCGGTCGGTGAATCGATGATCAGCCGGTCGGCGGCGGTGACGTCCTCGTCCTCGGGCAGATCATTATGCTGCGCCTCGGTCATCAGATCGAGCTCGATCACCTTCTTTCCGGCCGAGCGGTCGTTGATGGCGTAATAGGCGAGCTCGTTGCGGGTGTAAAACGACACCGAGGTATAGGCTTGGCTGACCGGAACCTTGAGCTTAAGCGCGCCGCCCGACAGGTCGTAGCGGCAGATCGCGACCGCAAACGCAGGGTCCATGTACGGCATCAACGCGTTGGTTGGATCGGCCGGCGCAAGCTGGGTCACGGCGTTGAGCTTCGTGATCGGCGTCAATCGCGAATAGGCGTCCTCGGTGGCGATCCTGGGCAGCACCAGCACGCTGACGAGATGTACGATGCCTCCCAACAGCACGCCCGCGATGATCGTGAACACCAACCGGATCATGGGCACCCCACGGTCGCAACCGCCGGCATCGGCGCGTCGCGCTGTGTCCGCGTCGCGACGCCAACCGGCGTGTCGTAGAGGCGAAGCATCAGCTCATAGCGCTCGATCCCGCCGGTGGGCAGCCAGTTGCCGGAGCGCGAGCGCGAGGCGATGCGGATTTCGAACGCGCCGTCCGCACCGCGGACGATCTCCTGGCTGGTGAAGCCGAAGCGCTGCAGCGAATTGGCGACGAGGTGGCCCTTGCGGTCATACAGCGTCAAGGTCCAGAACCGCGCCGCAGGCGTAACGCCGCTGACCACCACGTCGCAGCGCCCGTCGAGCGGTTTCTTGCCGTCGTCCCTTGCTGCCGCGAACGCCACGCCGTCGCCGGTGCCGATCGGCAACTCGCCGTTGCGCGTGATGGTGGCGCGCGAATAGGGATCGACGTCCGACGTGCCGGTCCGGGGACGGGCGGTCCAGGCGCCGATCGTGAGCGTGCCGAGTTCGGTGCCGCGCGTCGTCGTCATCCAGGTCGCGCCGATGCCGACGGCGGTGGCGATCAGCAGCGCCAGCAAGGTGATCAATATCAGCCGCACGGGCCAATGCTCCGGTTCGGCGTGTCAGTTCTTGCGAAGGGCGGGGGAGGCCGTTGTGCCAGTCGTCGCCGCCGCGTAATTTTCGGGGAAGGCGAGCGCGCTCGACGACACCGGATTTCCGGGCGCGGCCTGCTCGTTCGACGTGGTCTTGCCCGCGGTCTTGCCGGCATCGTCAAGCAGCTTCTCGACCTGCACCAGGATATCCGCGCCGCGCTTGGTGAGAACCGGCGGCGGTCCCGGCTTGATTTCCGGCTGCTTGGGCGCGCCGACGGCCGCCATCGTCGCGGGCACGCCTGGCTGCGGCGCCTTGGTGCCCATGCCGACGCCCGCCAGCTCCTTGATCTCGACGCCCTGATGCGCCGCGACCATGATGTCATGCCAGGTCTGCGCCGGCAGCGAGCCGCCGGTCATGCGGTTGGTCGGCGAGTAGTCGTCGTTGCCGTACCACACCGCGCAGGTGAAGTTGCCGGTGTAACCGACGAACCAGGCGTCACGGTAGGCGTTGGTGGTGCCGGTCTTGCCGGCGGTCGGGATGCCGTCAAGCCCGGCTCGGCGCGCGGTACCTTCGCTGACCACATGGCTCATCATGCCCGCCATGTCGGCGGCGATGTTCGCCGGAATGGCCTGCTTCGGTTTCGGACCGTCGCGATCCCAGCGCCAGACCAGATCGCCGGAACCAGTGCGGATTTCCAAAACCGCGTGCGGCGTCACCGCCTTGCCCTTGTTGGGGAAGGTCGCGTAGGCGACCGCGTGCTCGATCACCGTGACTTCGTCGGCGCCGATCGGCAGCGACGGCGTATCCGGCAGCGGTGCCTTGATGCCGAAACGGCGCGCAACCTCGACGATCTTGGCGCGGCCTCTCTTGGCGGACTCCCACTGGTTCTTCGGATTATTGCCGATCGCGATCGACAGTTTTACCGGCACCACGTTGATCGAGCGGGTAATCGCCTGCGTCAGTGTCACCGAGCCGGAGTAGGAGTGGCCATAATTTTGCGGACACCAGTTGCCGAGGCAGACCGGGCCATCGACCACGATCGAATTCGGCGTGAAGCCGTTCAAGAGCGCGGTGGTGTAGACGTAGGGCTTGAACGAGGAGCCGGGCTGCCGGTAGGCGTCGGTAGCGCGGTTGAACTGGCTTGCGCCGTAGTCGCGGCCGCCGACCATGGCGCGAATGCCGCCGTCGAGATCGGCGACCACGCTCGCGGACTGGGTCGCGTGATAGTCGCGGCCGAACTGGCGCAGCTCGTTTTCGATGGCGTCTTCCGCGGCGTGCTGCACGTTCATGTCGATCGCGGTGCGGACCACGAAGACGCGCTCGGTGTAGGATTTCGGAAAGGTGTCGACAAGCTTGTGCACCTCGTCGAAGGCATAGTCGAGATAGTAGTTCGGCGAGTTCTCGTCGCGGCGGTCGACGGCGAAGGCCGGATTGCGCCGCGCGCCGAACACCTGGCCCTCGGTCATGAAGCCGGCATCGACCAGATTGTCCAGCACCACGTTGGCGCGCGCACGCGCCGCGGGGAGATTGATGTGCGGCGCGAACTTGGTCGGCGCCTTGAACAGGCCGGCCAGCATCGCGGCTTCCGCCAGGTTGACGTCGCGCACCGACTTGTTGAAATAGAAATGCGCGGCGCCGTCGACGCCGAAGGTGCCGCCGCCCATGTAGGCGCGGTCGAGATAGAGCTTCAAGATTTCGTTCTTGGAGAGCCGCGTCTCCAGCCAGATCGCCAGGAACGCTTCGTTCACCTTGCGCTCGATGGTGCGCTCGTTGGAAAGGAACAGGTTCTTGGCGAGCTGCTGGGTGATCGAGGAGCCGCCCTGCCGCACGCCGCCGGCCTGGGCGTTGGTGACCAGCGCACGCGCCGTGCCGGCAATGTCGATGCCGAAATGATCGTAGAAGCGGCGGTCTTCGGTCGCCAGCGTCGCCTTGATCAGGTTGTCCGGAAAGTCCTCGAGCGGGATCGAGTCGTTATGCTTGATGCCGCGGCTGCCGATCGGGTTGCCGTAGCGGTCGAGGAAGGTCACCGCGAGATCGGATTTCTTCAGCCAGTCTTCATCGGCGGTTTCGCGAAACGCCGGTACCGCGAGCGCCAGAAGCAGGATCAACCCGCCGAGGCCGATGGTGGCCGCCTCCGAGAAGGGCTCGATGAAGACCCAGCGCTTCCAGCGGCCGACATAGAAGCGGTCCATGAAGGTCGAGTAGCGCTCGTAAAGCTCGCGCGCGCCCTTGAGAGTCGAGAAAAGGCTGGAATCGAACCGCGCGTCCAGATCCAGACGGAGATTATTGAGCCGCCTTTTCCAATCGTCTGGGATAATCTTGCGCACGGGTGCTCTTGGTCGGTTCTAACGCGCTCAACCACGCAGGCGCGCGCCGTCGAGACGTTTTGCGGGAATGTTACGGCAAACCCAAGGCGCTTTTGCAGCTCTTGGGGACTCACGCTCTATCTAGCCGAGCAGTGGCCATAAACCAATGGTCCGGCTCGCGATTCTCACGGGCACGGCTAACGCCGCCAGGGGCCTGTGTGAAGCGCTTACTTGAAGCTTGGCCGGCCTTCCTCCTAAGAAGGGACTTGCTCCTAAGAAGGGTATCTGGCTCACTCGGAACCAACGGGATCCATGACCGCACCGCCCAAGCGACCCTCGACCCAAGAGGGATTTTTCTGGAAAACCAAGACGTTGGAGGAAATGTCCGACGTCGAATGGGAGAGCCTGTGCGACGGCTGCGCGCGCTGCTGCCTGGAAAAGCTGGAGGACGAGGATACCGGTAAGATCTACTTTACCCACATTTCCTGCAAGCTTCTGGATGCTGGGCTATGTGCCTGCAAAGATTACCTAAATCGCTCGGAGAAGGTTTCCGATTGCGTCCGCCTGACGCCGGAGAATGTGCGGACCATCAACTGGCTGCCGCCGAGCTGCGGCTATCGCCTCGTGGCCGAAGGGCGCGATCTCTATTGGTGGCATCCCCTGATTTCGGGCGATCCCAATACGGTCCATGATGCCGGCGTGTCGGTGCGGGGAAGGGTGCAGGGAACCGAAAGCGAGATCGCGACCGCCGATCTGGAGGACCACATCGTGCGCTGGCCGATGCTGCTGCCGAAGCGCGCGCAGCTGAAAAAGCGTCCGAAGGACTGAAACTAGCTCCTTGTGATCGATCACGTTTTTGCGAAAGCGCTTCGCGGGACCCACCCATGCGCCTGACCCGCTGCCGCGCGGGGGATTCGCCCTCTAAATAGCTCCCAACCCAGCGAATCTGCGCCCGTTCTGCGGCGCTCCGGATAAAAATATTCCACATGAACAAGTTCGAACGGCAGAGCCGTCAACCTGCCGACCACCAGCCGTTGCCCGCGGAAATCGCGGCCGAATTGCCGGAACTCACGACCGAGGTGCTCGCGATCTCTGATGCGCCGTCGCTCGCACCGCGGGCGCCGCTGACGCATCGCGAGGTCCGCACCATCCTGATGAGCCTGTTGCTCACGATGTTCCTGGCCGCGCTCGACCAGACCATCGTCGCAACCGCGCTGCCGACCATCGGCCGGCAATTCCATGACGTCACCAATCTATCGTGGGTGATCACGGCCTACCTGCTGGCATCGACGGCGGTGGCGCCGGTGTTCGGCACGCTCAGCGACATCTATGGCCGCCGCGGCATGATCATCACCGCACTGGGCCTGTTCATCGCGGGTTCGATATTGTGCGCCGTGGCGCCGAACATGACGGTTCTGATCCTGGGGCGCGGCCTGCAGGGGCTCGGCGGCGGCGGCATCATGCCGGTCGTGCAGACCGTGATTTCCGACGTGGTCAGCCCGCGCGAGCGCGGCCAGTACCAGGCTTATTTCAGCGGCGTATGGATGCTGGCGGGAATCGGCGGGCCGATCCTCGGCGGCGTGTTCGCCGAACACCTGCACTGGTCGATGATCTTCTGGATCAACGTGCCGCTCGGGCTCCTGTCGCTGGCGATGCTGCTGGCGAACATGGGCAAGATCCCGGTATTTCACCGCAGGCGCAAGGTCGACTGGCTCGGCGGGGTGCTGCTGATGGCGTCTGCGGTCGTGATCATGCTGGTGCTTACCTGGGGCGGCACCCGCTATCCCTGGCTGTCCCCGACCATCATGGCCATGATCGGCGCGTCTGCCGCCCTGAGTTTCGCGTTCGTCTGGCATGCCCGTGCCGCCAACGAGCCCTTCCTGCCGTTGTCGCTGATGGGCGGATCGGTCGCGCCCTTCGCACTGGCGGCCGGCGGCTGCGCGTTCGGCGCCATGCTGGCGCTCACCGTGCATCTGCCGCTGTACTACGAGGTCGTCTACCATCTCAGCGCCAGCGAGGCCGGACTGGCGCTGATTCCGCTCGCCGCGATCTCAACCGGCGGCGCCGCGATTGCCGGCCGGACCATGGCGCGCGCCAAACACTATAAGAGGGTCGCCATCATCGGAACGACGTGGGCGGCCTTGCTGGCATGCGTGATGGCGCTGACGACGCTGCCGCTGTGGGGTCTCTTGGCGCTGTTGTCGTTGTTCGCACTCGGCCTCGGCACGGTGTTTCCGGTCAGCGTGGTCGCGCTACAGAATTCGGTGGCGCGCGCACAGGTCGGCACCATCACCGGCGCGATGAACTTCTTCCGGGCGCTGATGGCTTCCTTCATGGTGGCGGCGTTCAGTGCGATCCTCTTGATGGCGCTGGGGGCGGATATCTCGCTCGCCGGCGAGCATAGCGGCCCGGTGAACTCCATACCGGTAACCGACATGATTACGGCGTTCCGCTATGTGTTCGGCGCCGCCGCGGCACTGCTCGCCTGCAGTGCGCTCTGCATGGTCGCGATGGCGGAGAAGCCTCTGGCCGGCCCGCCGTCGCGGCCGGTCGAGCTGGCGGAGTAGGGCGCGCACGGCGGTGCTGCCGGCTCCTTGGCTATCCATCGGCGGCGATTTGATTTAACAGCGGCGCCAGCGCGTCACATCGTAGTCGACAAGGAGTCTGCCATGAGCAAACCCACCATCGAGCAAATCCGGATGGGCAGCGAGGGCATTGCCTTCTGCATCGCGCGGACCCTGATCGAACGCGACCCCTCGCTCAAGGCGCCGATGCGCGCCAATTTGCGCAAGATGTGGGAGCTCTTGGAAGAGCGCGAGGATCACGGCGCCGCCGACATGGTCGACACCATGATCAAGGCTCTGAACGATCCCGCGTTCTTCAAGCCCTAAGTCTTTCGTTCAAGTGGCGGGCGGCGCGTTTCCGCGGCTCAGGTTCCCGGCCGCGAGACCTCGGTCTCCTTGCTGGTGATGAACTCCAACAGCACCGGGATGCCCTCCTTGGTCTTCTGGATGCCGCGCCGGATCGCGGGCACGATGTCTTCTGCCGTGGTGATGCGCTCGCCATAGCCGCCAAAGGCCCGCGCCATCGCGGCATAGTCGCCGGAAATGTCGGTCGAACGATATTTCTGGGTCGAGATCGGCATCACCTTCAGCTCGATCGCCATGGAAAAGTTATTCAGCAGGATCGACATGATCGGAATCCGCTCGCGCACGGCGGTTTCGAAATCCATGCCGGTAAAGCCGATCGCCGCATCCCCCCAGACGTTGATGCAGAGCTTGTCGGGTTTTGCGAGCTTGGCGCCCATGGCAAGCCCGAGGCCGTAGCCGAGCTGGGTGGTCTTGCCCCACCCGATATAGGACAGCGGCTCGACCGGCTTCCAGAACGGCGAGAGCTGGTCGCGCGGGCTTCCGGCGTCATGGGTGATGATGGTGTTGTGGATGTCCACGGTGTGCTGGAGATCCCAGAGCACGCGATAGGGATTGAGCGGCGAGTCGTTGGAGGTGAGTTTTGGCATCCATTTCGCCAGCCATTCCTTGTGCGAGGCGGCGATTTCGGCCGATACCGCCGAGGCGTCGCGATCGGAAGTGACGGTCTTGCCGATTTCTTCCAGCAGTGCGTCGAGCACCAGACCTGCGTCGCCGACAAGGCCGATTCTGGCCTCGACATCCTTGTTGAGATGGTTGGGGTCGAGCGTCGAATGGATGATGGTCTTGCCCTTCGGCATCGCGATGCCGAACGACGTCTCCGTGAACGAGCAGCCGATGCCGAAAATCACGTCGGCTTCGCCCAGAAATTTCGGCACCGCGCGCGGCACCGCCAGTCCGCCCGAGCCCAGTGACAGCGGATGCGTCTCGGGGAACGAGGATTTGCCACCTAAGCTCGTGGTGACGGGGATGGCGAGCCGTTCGGCCAGCCGTTTCAATTGCGGCCACGCCTTGGCGTAGTGGACGCCCTGGCCGGCATAGATCACCGCCCGCTTGGCGGCGACCAGTAGGGCGGCGGCTTCCTTGACGTGGATGGGATCGGCGCCGTAGCGCGTCCGCAACACCGGCGTGTAGGTGAGGGGCTCCGGCACCTCCTCGTTCCACATGTCGGCCGGAATCTCGACGATGACCGGTCCGCCTCGGCCGTTCTTTAGCTTGGTGAAGGCGCGGCGGAAGATGTTGCCGACTTCGGCGGCGAGAATGATCGGCTCGGACGATTTCGAGAACGCCTTCATTGCCTGGCTGGAATTGAAGTTCGGCTCGACGTTCGAGATTCGCCGGGCATAGCCCATCGGCAGCACCAGCACCGGCACGGATTCGCCGAAACATTGCGCCACACCGCCCATGGCGTTTTCCGCGCCGGGACCGTGCTGCATGCAGAAGGCGCCGGTCTTGCTCCCGGAGGTCACGCGCGAGATAGCGTCCGCCATGTGAAGGCCAATGCGCTCCTGGCGGACCATGACGGGTCGGATATCGGCGTTGGCCGCGTACTCGATCAGGTGGTTGACCGGATAGCCGCAGAGAATTTCGATACCCTCGCGCTTGAGGATTTCCGCAATGGCGGTGCCGAGTTTCATGGCCGTCTCTCCCAGAATTGGCCGATGTTGGCCTCGGCCTGAAGCATCATTTGGATCAGGAATCGGGGGATCGGTAAAGCGCGGGCGGCGTTCTCCGTGGGTAGTGCTGATATCCGCTTTTCGCATCACGGCCCGGGGGCCAAGGAGCGTCCAGCGGCGCCTTGGCCCGTGTCTCGCCGGGTCAGACCAGCCGGAAAACGGTGTCGCGCTTAACGAAACTTTCAGTGTGTTCCTCAATCCGCCGGCAACCAATCCACCTCTAAATTGCGTGCCCGGCATCGGCGTGGGAGAATCCCGACTAGCGCGCCCCGACAGGAGTTTTGCATGCATCGGTTGGTTTTGAGATTCCTGGCGGATCAATCCGGCGCGACGGCCATTGAATATTGCCTGATCGCGCTCGGTATCAGCATCGTCATCGTTGCCGCCGTCAATGGCATCGGCTCCACGCTCAACGGCTCATACTCCTCGTTGAATAACTCGCTGAAGTAGCGGCGCGGGCAGGCCTGGCGCATCAAGCCGTCCAGCACCGCGCAAAGCGCGAATAGCTCTGCTATCGCGCCTTAGCGTGTTGTTTGAGCACGGTCTTTTCGCAAGGCGGCCTGTTCAAGCAAACGGAATTGAACCGGAGATGACACAGCCTTTGATAGAACGCGATGGTGCAATCCAGGCGGGACGCGCCAGTCAGTGCATTGTGTCGAAACGGTGATTTTTGTCGATCGGACAAACGGCCTGATACAGCTGGTGAAGTTCAGCCTCTAGGAACTCATTGACGAGCAGCAGAGCCTCAAGTGCCCCGTGAATGTTACCATCGCAAGCCGCGATGATCTTTTCGATAGCAATTTCAGTGCGCTTAGACGCCATTCTTGATCCCCTGCGTATTCACCCACATCCAGTATCCGTGGTGAATTGAGGCTAAATTCTGGGGACGGCGAGAACATTTGGTGGCGTTGTGAAATTTCCACACGTTTAGGTCAACTAAACCACAGGTCGTCGCCAAACGCCTCGATGCTCAAACGACAAGCCAAAGCGCGATAGCGGCTCGCAGCTACCGCGCTTGAGGCGGCCTGCCGACCGGCTAGCTCGCCTTCCTCGACCGGGCAGGGGCGCGGACCGGCTTCTCGGACTTCTTCGGCTCTTCGGCTTTCTTCGGCTCTTCCTTGGCCCGCTTGCCGCTGATCGGCAGCAACATCTCGCGCTGGCCTTCGACGCGTTTCTTCGGCTTCTTGCCTTTGGCCTTCACCGCGGCCGGTTCAGCCTGCTTCTCGCCGGCGAGGCTGCGCTTCAGCGCATCCATCAGGTTGATGACGTTGCCGCCCGTTTTCGGCGCCGCCTTCGCGGTGACGCGCACGCCGGCGCGCTTCTTGTCGATCAGGTCGATCAGCGCCGCCTCGTAATGATCCTCGAAGTTCTCCGGCTCGAAGGGGGCGGATTTGCTTTCGACGATGTGCTTGGCGAGATCCAGCATGTCCTTGGTGACTTTGACGTCCTGGATGTCGTCGAAATAATCCTTCTCGCCGCGCACTTCGTAAGGATAGCGCAACAGCGTGCCCATCAGGCCCTTGCCCAGCGGCTCCAGCGCAATGATGTGCTCGCGGTTGGTGAGCACCACACGGCCGATCGCGACCTTGTTCATGCTGCGGGCGGTTTCGCGGATCACGGCAAAGGCGTCATGGCCGACCTTGCCGTCGGGAACGAGGTAATAGGGCCGGATCAGGTAGCGGCTGTCGATGTCGGCCTTCGGCACGAACTCGTCGATCTCGATGGTGTGGGTCGATTCCAGCGCGATGTCGTCGAGCTCGTCCTTGCTCACCTCGATATAGGTATCGGTATCGACCTTGTAGCCCTTGACGATGTCTTCGGAGGCAACCTCCTCGCCGGTATCGGCGTCGACCTTGGCATATTTGATGCGGTGGCCGGTCTTGCGGTTGATCTGGTTGAACGAGACCTTTTCGGCATCGGAGGTCGCCGGATACAGTGCGACCGGGCAGGTCACGAGCGACAGCCGCAGAAAACCCTTCCAGTTGGCACGGGGGGCCATGGGATTACTCCGAACGCTAACGACAGACGACCGGGAACGATAACACCGGGGGGCCCCAAGACAAACCCCAAGATAGGCCGGAGGCAGGCAAGGGGCCGGGATTCTACTAACGGCGTTAACCGGGAGTCGGTTGCACCTACCGAGCCGCCAGGGCTCCCGCACCGGACCTGGCGCGCGGCCCCGCGAGTTGGGGGGCGCAGCAGGGAAAAGCGGAACATCGTCAACGATCCCGCGTTGCCATGGGACGGATATGTGAGGCTGCGAGGACACCCAGGGATTGAGGACACCATGGCAATACCGCGAGAGCACCATCAGATCGTCGAAACGCCGACCGAGGCGCGCCAGGCCGAGCCCGGACCGTCGGTGCTCGCTTTGCTGGCCGTCTCCACCGGGCTTGCCGTACTGATCCTCGGCCTGGTCTGGTTCGTGTTCTTTCGCGGCTGAGGAAACCCTGGACGGGCGGCCGCGCGAGCCGGCGCGCGGGCATGGCGCCGCGCCGTCCGCGGTCGCGCGAGGGGCTTCCGACTCGGCGCGTCAGGCGCTTAAATCAGCTATGTTGATAAGGGATTGGCAGGGGATGGTGCGCTGCGCCGCCGAAATCCCGACGTGTCATTTGTGGAGAAAAAGTAAGGTTGTGACGGTTGTTCCGTTCATAAACGGTTCACGCCGAAAAGCATCATCATGATAGCGCATATTGTGCAGTTCACCTTTGGAGGCAAACGTGCGCCTGCTGGTCGTTGAGGACGATCCCGATTTGAACCGTCAGCTTACTACCGCCTTGAGCGACGCCGGCTATGTGGTGGATCGCGCATTCGACGGCGAGGAGGGGCACTACCTCGGCGACAGCGAGCCCTACGATGCGGTCGTGCTCGACATCGGCCTGCCGAAGATGGACGGCATCTCGGTGCTCGAATCCTGGCGCCGCAACGGGCGCGCGATGCCGGTCCTGATCCTCACCGCGCGCGACCGCTGGAGCGACAAGGTGCAGGGCTTCGACGCCGGCGCCGACGACTATGTCGCCAAGCCGTTTCACCTCGAAGAGATCCTGGCCCGGATCCGCGCGCTGCTGCGCCGCTCCACCGGCCACGCCCAGAGCGAATTGACTTGCGGTCCGGTGTCGCTGGACACGCGCACCGGCCGGGTAAGCGTCTCCGGCAATCCGGTCAAGATGACCTCGCACGAATACCGGCTATTGGCCTATCTGATGCACCATACCGGCCGCGTGGTGTCGCGCACCGAGCTGGTCGAGCATCTCTACGACCAGGACTTCGACCGCGACTCCAACACCATCGAGGTGTTCGTCGGCCGCATCCGCAAGAAGCTCGATGTCGATATCATCCAGACCGTGCGCGGATTGGGCTATCTCCTGACGCCGCCGACCGCCGGCGCTTGATCGGGCGCGAGGTTTGCTCTTTAGAGCCGGGCATGATGCTGTGGGCCAAGGCGCGGATAGCCCTGCTATCGCGCCTTGGTTTGGTACGGGTCACGCCCTGATGCGCCGTAATTCGCTCGCCATCCGGCTGTTCGTGTCTGCCAGCGCCTGGGTGGTCGTCATCCTGGTCATCACCGGTTTCGTGCTGTCCTCGGTCTACAGGGACGCCACCGAACGGGCATTCGACCGACGGCTCAACCTCTACCTGCGCACCCTGATCGCGGAGGTCGCGACCCCCGACGAGCCGCCCGATCGCCAGTTCCAGTCGCTCGGCGAGCCGCTGTTCGAGCTGCCGTTGTCGGGGTGGTACTGGCAGATCACCCGCACCGACACCGACAAGCCGGACGTGCGGGCCTCGCGCTCGCTGTGGGACAAGAAGCTGCCGAAGCTCGAAGATCAGGGCATGGAACTGACGCCGGCCGGCATTCGCGCAGGTTATGTCGAGGGCCCGGAGGGCCAGAGCCTGCGGATGGTGGAACGTCCGGTCGATCTTGGCACCGACGGCAAGTTCCTGGTCAGCGTCGCCGGCGACGCCTCCGAGATTTTCGACGAAACGCGCACCTTCGACTACTACCTCGGCGGCACCTTCGCTGCCCTCGGCATCGTGCTGCTCTTGACCACGATCTTCCAGGTCCGCTTCGGGCTGGCGCCCCTGAAGCGCATTTCCGAATCGATCGCCGATATCCGCTCCGGCCGCGCCGAACAGCTGGAGGGCGAGTTTCCGGTCGAGATCGCACCGTTGGCGCGCGAGACCAACGCGCTGATCGATGCCAATCGCGAGATCGTCGAGCGGGCGCGGACCCACGTCGGCAATCTCGCGCATGCCATCAAGACGCCGCTGTCGGTGATCGTCAATGAAGCTTCCGCGCACGGCGCCGATCCCTTCGCCCACAAGGTGCTCGAGCAGGCCGATGTGATGCGCGACCAGGTCGCCCACCACCTCGAGCGCGCCCGCATCGCGGCGCGCGTGACCATCATCGGCACGGTGACCGAGGTCGCCCCCGCGCTCGAGGCGTTGCGGCGCACCATG
>Ga0307479_10000662_pt1 | contig 31059 bp, 20 predicted proteins | sample atmos_gasesECM4C_FD_203743 | JGI IMG/M metagenome (GOLD analysis project Ga0307479, IMG submission 203743) | Hardwood forest soil microbial communities from Morgan-Monroe State Forest, Indiana, United States - atmos_gasesECM4C_515 | ecosystem: Environmental > Terrestrial > Soil > Temperate...
GCGTTCCCAGCGAAAAAGGATTGGCCCCCGCGTCCAGGGCCTCCTGATTCTTGTGGACGATGAGTTCCGCGCCAATCTGCCGCGTGTACGCGTCACGAAACTCGATCATCTCGGGAAATTTGTAGCTCGTGTCGATATGCAGCAGGGGGAACGGAATCTTGCCCGGGAAAAACGCCTTCTGGGCCAGGCGCAGCATTACCGAGGAGTCTTTCCCGATGGAATACAGCATTACCGGGCGCGCAAATTCAGCCGCCGCTTCTCGCAGGATGTGGATGCTCTCCGCCTCCAGCGTCCTCAGGTGATTCAATCGCCGCGGGACGAGCGTCGTCGGACGCGCTCTGTAGGCGGAAGCCGCCGCCAATTCAGAAAACAATACTTGCGATGTGTTCGCCATGGACCTCGGTTTCCAAATAAAAAACCCACCTGCCAGAGTTTCCGGCGGTGGGTTGGCTACAATCTTGCAGTAAAAGGCTTTTTACAAAGCTGGCTTTTCACCCTTACAAGACACAGCGGCCCTCGCCGTCATTTGTGGACGGCAACAACAGGCAGCGGTCGTTGAAGTAAAGCCAGTCACAAGAGGAATGATACCCGGTACGTTTAGACGCTTCAAATCATCTTTTCGCTTCCGCACTATCAGTATTTTCGATGGCTGAGACGCTGGTTTGGTTACTGCCCAGAGCTGTCGTTCTCCAAAACTCCCGATGGCCCTGAATCGTCCCGTGTCTCGCTCAGCCCTGCTTCCTGTCGCACGCCAAGAACGAGGGATTGGTGTGGCGGCAAAGTTGGAAAGTGCTTTAGAATCAATACTGCACTTCATGTCGGGGCGTAGCGCAGCCTGGTAGCGCGCCTGCCTTGGGCGCAGGAGGTCTGGAGTTCAAATCTCCACGCCCCGACCACTTACTCCTGTGTTTTCAGTGCACTGATCATGGTGCTACTACGTCGGTAGGCGAATTGGGTCCAACTTGGGTCCAGATACAAGCCTCTTGACGCTTTCCACCGCGCGACGCTGCTCTTCCGGTATCGCATGCAAATAAATGTTACGTGTGATGCATCAACTGGCCCCAGTGCTCGATCTCATCCAACTCGACTGCCGCATTGCGATACCCGGCTGCCAGGAGCGGCTCCCAAAGCTGGCAAATGGCGACTATACCCCGAACGGCGGGGCTGCTCGGTGGCAGGACGACCGCGTCTGGCGCATACGACCCGAGGATTGTTTCTACGTCTCCCGCACTTAAACGCGCTTGCCGACTGAGTCAGACTCTTGCAAATCTCCGCCCTGACACCTTCGTTCCGGATTAATGGCGGCCGCGCTGCAGACGCTTGGGACATGAATCCTTCTCTCTCTTTGGGAGGAGCCCAAAAGCAAAACAGCCTAGCAATCAAACCGTCAAATCTTGGTTGCGCCGCTACGGATGACCTAGCTACCTGCAAGAAATTTGCCACGGAGCCAGATTCCATACCTTTCGGGGTGAGCAAGAAATTAGTCGCATTTAGAGATAGGTTTCAAGGGCCGCCGCAATGTCCCACCACGCCTCGCATTTCCCCCTCGGCTCTCAGATTACGAAACGAGATACTTAATTCCCCGTAGCTCGTACAGATCCTGACATCTCTCAGGTAGGGAATTCCCCAAGCTATTTGTCGGGGTTTCTCCTTATAAGAAATAGGTAATTCACGGGCTAGCGTTCTGATGCCGAAAGGCTATGCTGCGATTTCTGAAACGTGGTCATAACTACGGAGCGTGTCCACTTTGCAGGCATTCTTTAGCACGAGCAGATTTACACACTTGATCGGTGTGCTTGGCGATCCGCGCGGAACGGCCGCAGCGAATTACACCGGGAACCCGATCAAGAATTTTTGCTGCTCGTGAGATTTTTACAATCGGATCCCTGAAAATGGGATTCAAGGGGCGGTAGCTTGGCCACATTAAGCATGGAAGCCGGAAGCATAGGATATCCGTGGTACGCGCTGCGGGTTAGAAGCCGATGCGAGCATACGGTTGCCACACATTTACAAGGAAAGGGCTACGGATCGCTTCTGCCCCTGTACAAGTGCCGACGCCGGTGGTCTGACCGGTTTAAAGAAATCGAGCTTCCACTTTTTCCAGGGTATGTGTTTTGCCAGTTTAACCCACTGAATCGGCTGCCAATTCTTTCGATCCCTGGGGTTGTTCATGTCGTGGGAGTTAGCAAAACTCCCCTCCCCATTGATGAAAGCGAAATTGCCGCGATTCAGGCCGCTGTCAAGTCCCGGCTGCCCAGCCAACCTTGGCCCTTCCTGAAGGTCGGGCAGAGGGTGAGAATCGAGTATGGCCCTCTCTGTGGGCTGGAGGGAATCTTGCTGGATTTTAGAGGGCGTCAACGCCTCGTGATATCTGTAACGCTTTTACAACGATCAGTCGCGGTTCAAATTGACGGGTCCTGGGTAGGACCCATGCCTCAGCAGCAACAGGCTTGCGGTGGTCCAGTGACCTCTCAAGCTCGTTCGTGGCAGCCCACGGCCTAGCCACACTTGGTGTTCCAGCGTCCGTCGCTACCCAGAACTATAACGGCGCGCTAGCGGCCGGAACTTTTTTGGACCTCCCGGTCCAAGGGCAGTGATTCATTTAGCGATACATCGGAGAGAAATTCCATGAAACGATTGTTTGGCCTAACCATTACAATTTTCATACTGTATTTCAATGTACTCTCTTGGAGGCATAATTACATTGTTGCTAAACAGCGATACCTGGAGAACGGCGAGCAAGATTTTGACCGGGGGAAACACAGCCGCACAAACGTCGAGTTGCGTAACGCGATCCAGATTGATCCCGATTTAAGCTACCCGGCCGTTTTGACAGACAACGGGCTTCGGCCCGAGTCCGATGCTTATGGCGCTACGACGGAAGTTGTACAGTTGTACCCGCAACACCTGCAGGCCCGCCTTGAGCCAGCACGGTTCCACGTGGCGACGCATCCACGGGAGGATGCTCGCCATAAGGCGTCCCCACTACTGACAACCGAGGGAGAAGCCGCGAGAAAGCGCAGTCCGCTCAGTGAGCCGGTCATGGCGATTGGCGAGCCCGCCTACCTCGCATTGTTCGGCTGCGGCCTGACCCTTATAGGAGTTGTTCTTCTCCGCCGTTCCCGGCTGACCAAACCGTCCAAGATCACGACAATGCGAACTACGCCTTCGAGAATTTACGTGCAGCTGGGCGGCAATTCTGGTTCGCGTCTGTTACTCACCTCGGAGTTTCCTCACTTCCTAGGACTTACGGTTAGCAATGCGGAGAGAGTTGAACGTGGTTCGATTATTTAATGTCTATTATCCGCTACGTAGCTTTCTGTTGTTGATCGGGGAAGCGATAATTGTCTGCGGTTCCTTCGTTGTCGCATCCCGAATTGAATTCGGTGCGGAATCATATTCTGTGCTCAACTTCGAGGACGGCTACTACAAGATTCTTGCGGCGACCGGAATTGCCATAGTTTGTTCGCATTATTTTGACCTATATAACCCAGATCGTTTGGCTGAAGGTAGTCTCATATATTTCCGGCTTATGGTGGTGCTTGGGACCCTTGCAATTATTTTAGCTGCACTCGGCTATTTCTTCCCCGGTTTCATGCTGGGAAAGCATGCCCTGCTGCTAGGACTGGTTATTTTGACGGTTGCCCTCATCACATGGCGGTGCGGTTATGGCTGGCTAATTCGCGGATCTTACCTCACAGAACGCATTTATGTCCTTGGTGATGGTGACGTTGCTCAGCGCCTGGTACAAACGATCCGGAATCGACCGGAGTTAGGCATGGAGGTCGCGGAATGGTCAGGGGTCTCATCGAATGAATCGGAAACGCAAGAAACAGTGGAGAGCAACATTGCGGCCATTCTTAGGAGCGGTCAACGAATTACTCGAATCATTCTTGCGTTGCCAGATAGGCGAGGGACCATTCCGGTACGGGAATTACTAAACCTTCGATTTAGTGGCGTTAAAGTGGAGGATGCGACAGCACTTTTCGAGAAAATATCGGGAAAGATCGAGATTGACGGCCTTTTTCCAAGTTGGCTCATCTTTTCGGATGGGTTCCGGGTCAATCCAGCATTCTTCATCGGGCAGCGTCTCATTTCCATACTCATATCTCTTTCCTGCCTTGTTGTCGTACTTCCGCTCATACCACTGATCGTTTTGGCTATCAAAGCCAGTTCACCTGGCCCCGTGTTGTATCGACAAAAGCGCGTGGGTCGCAATGGGCTGGTCTTCACTTGCTACAAGTTTCGCACCATGAGACCCGATGCGGAGGCCGACACCGGCCCTACGTGGGCGGGAGATGATGATCCGCGGATAACGCCCGTCGGCCAAGTGCTGCGCAAGACCAGGTTGGATGAACTCCCGCAACTATGGAACGTGCTAAATGGTGATATGGCTTTTGTCGGCCCACGGCCGGAACGCCCAGAGTTCGTCGAATGGCTGATTCGAACGATCCCTTATTACAGTCTGCGCCACGTGATTCGTCCCGGTATCACGGGCTGGGCACAGATCCAATACAAATACGGCAACTCGGTTGAAGATGCGAAAGAAAAACTGAAGTACGATCTCTTTTACATCAAAAATATCTCCCTAGGCCTGGATTTCTTGATTTTCTTCAACACGATAAAAACCGTCTTGCTCAGGCGGGGAACATAGACAGCTTTTGCGCTTTTCGCTGCGTCGGCTCATTCAAGCACACGCGATCGATCCATGCAGTACGGGAAACTGTAGCGATGATCTGACTGCTGTGCTTACGGACTTTCGATGAATATTCGCCCATGCTTCAAACATTTCGAATAGTTTTCGACGACCATGGTTTTTCTTCTCTGTGGCAGCCATTGGATCTGTTTTCGAACCGAACCGGCTAGTCCGTTCGGTTTAGATGACCAACGCTCAAAGCAGACTTAACGTGGCGGGACCTCGCACGTACTGTGATCGTCGGGTAGGCGCCGCAAACACAGAGGTTCTTCCCTCGCGAGGTTAGATTGATGATCATCACGAGAGTTGTCATGGTCGGCCTGGCAGTTTTCTTCCTAATCGTGGGTGCTGCTGCACAAGTTCCCTCGTCGCCGGAGTCGGCTGAACTGAAGGCGAAGTGCGGCAGCCAGGTTCACTCCACTTACCTGCTAGGACCTGATGACCAGCTGGAGATATCCGGGCCTGAACTGACTGAGCTCGCCAATAAGCCCGTTCGAGTTGACGGCGACGGCGACATAGAAGTTCCGCTAGGGGGACGCATCCATGTGGCCGGGTTGACGGCACAGCAGACCGAGCAAGAGGTCAACAAGGTCCTGAGCACGTACATTCGTCACCCGCAAATAGTCGTGAGCGTCGCGGAAGTCCGGAGTCAGCCGGTTTCTATCCTGGGCGCTGTAAACGCACCTGGCGTTCACCAAGTGCAGGGGCACAAGACGTTGCTGGAAATGCTAGCACTTGCCGGCGGGATACGTCAGGACGCAGGGTACAGCGTTCGCATCACCCGGCACCTGGAGTGGGGTTGCATCCCACTGCCAAAAGCGGGGCTTGACGCCTCGGGCCAGTTCAGCGTGGCCGAACTGAACTTGAAGGAAATCATGGAGGCAAAAAACCCCGAGGAGAACATTCAGATTCTTCCGCATGACGTGATTTCCGTCCCGAAGGCGGAAATGGTGTACGTAATTGGTGAAGTGAGACGCTCTGGGGGATTCGTTCTCGGCGAACATCAGTCCATGTCCGTGCTTCAGGCGCTCTCGCTCGCTGAGGGGCTCAACGGAACTGCTGATGCACGGCATGCCAGAATCTTGCGGTTGAAGCGCGACGCCGATCAACGTGAAGAGATGGCCGTTGATGTTAAGGATGTTCTTACTAACAAAAAACCAGACGTCGCACTTCAGGGCGATGACATTTTGTTTATACCCGGCAGCACGGGCAAGAAGGCAGCCCTGCGCGCCCTCGAGGCAGTTATTCAAACGGGAACAGGTTTGGCCATCTGGCGCACGCCTTGAAAGCTTCCCCAAGGAACAGAAATGAAAGATTCCGAATTCCCTCTCGAGAAAAATGACGGACGTTTGACCGAATTCAGCCCACGGGCGGATCAGCGTCCTACGGTTTATAGGTATGTGGAGTCGCCTTCGGCGGAGGTCTCTGCCTCGCCGGGTTACGACAGTCTCCTGGACTACTGGCACATTCTGTTCCGTTACAGAAAAACATTGTTAAACTTTGCACTGGCTGGGCTGCTTGGAGCGATCGTAATTAGCCTGGTGCAGACACCGATTTACCGCGTCAGGACCTCCCTCGAGATCCAAGGTACCAGCTTCCCGGAAACAAAGGGCCCCAACGACTTCAACGGCAGCTACGCCTCACCAGAGTCGTACGTGGAGACGCAGGTCAAGCTTCTGCAGAGCGAATCCCTATTCGAGCACGTGATCGACAAACTGAAGCTCCAACAGGAGCCTGCAACCGGATGGCGAGCGTTAACCTCGCGCGTGCGGCGCATTTTCGAATTGTCCAAGACCTCGCATCTGCCGGAAAAGGACGAATTAATCCGTAAGATAGAGCGCAACCTGACTGTGCGGACATCCGGTAACTCACACTTGCTGGAGGTGTTGTATGAGTCGCCGGATCCCAAGGGGGCCGCGGACTTCGCGAATACGCTGGTCAGCGAATTTATCGAACTAAGCCAGGAGGAGAGGTGGAAATCCGCCGAGGGCACTGCCGAGTGGCTAACGAAGCACCTGAACTTAATGAAGGCCCAACTGGAACAGTCAGAGGCACAGCTCCAGGATTACGCGCGCACTTCTGGGCTGACATTTACCTCGGAGAAGGAAAACCTGGCGGAAAATCGGCTGAAAGAATTACAAGACGAGCTATCCAAGGCCCAGGCCGACCGCATCGCCAACCAGGCGAAATTTGAAGGGGCGAAGAGCAAGCCAGCGGACTCCCTGCCGGAAATTTTGGAAGACCCGACAATGCGTGAGTACCGCCAGAAGCTGACTGAATTGCAGCGGCAGTACGTCGAACTCAGTGCAACGTTGACCCCGGAGCATTACAAGGTGCAGCGCGTGCAAGCGCAGATCACTGAACTGCGCTCCGAGATGCAGAAAGAACGCACCAACGTCATGCGGCGCATCGGCAACGAATACGCAGCCGCGCTCCGCCGTGAAACACTTCTGTCTAGGGCTCACACCGAGCAGGAGAAGGTCGTGGCCGACCAATCCGAGAAGGCGATCCATTACGACACCCTGAAGCGCGATGTGGATTCGAACCGCCGGCTCTACGAAGTGATGCTGCAGAGGGTGAAGGAAGCCAGCCTGGCCACCGCTATGCGGGACAGCAATGTATTAATCGTTGACCGCGCTAGACCTCCGCTGCTCCCCTACCGTCCAAGTCTGCCGACGAATTCTGGGATTGGCTTGTTCAGCGGCATGCTCCTGGGTTTTGGATTCGTGCTGCTCCGGGAGCGTCTTGATCACAAGATACGGGTGCCGGGCGATGCGCTAACCTATTTGAACTTACCCGAGCTGGGCGCTATACCACTAGCCGAACTACCCGCTACCCAGCAAATCTCTAAGGGTCTCTACGCTCGCCATAAGCTGTCGCATCCTTCTCAGTGCGACCAGGTATCTTCGCCTGATGATTGTCCGGAACTAGCCACCTGGCAGCGCAAGCCATCTTTGTTGGCTGAATGCGTTCGTACTACCCTGATTTCCATTCTTTTGCCTGGCCAAAACGGAGACCATCCTCGGGTCGTAGTCCTTACGAGTCCTTGCCCGGGGGATGGGAAGACGACGGTGGCGAGCAACCTCAGTATCGCTATGGCCGAGATACGCCAGAAGGTCGTGCTGATCGACGGTGATTTGCGCCGTCCGAGATTACATAAGGTTTTTGGCATATCGAATGACTGGGGTCTAAGTGATGTATTACGGGCAGACACTGCTCTTGAAACGGTTCCCATCGCGAATCTAGTTTGCAAAACCAAAGTCTCTGGTCTTTATGTGATGGCCGGCGGCAGAGGTACGATAACCAGCTCGACCCTCCTTTATTCTGCCCGCATGACCGGGTTGTTGGATCGCCTGCGGGATGAGTTTGATATGGTCCTGGTGGACGCGCCTCCCGTGATCCACTTGGCGGATGCGCGCGTGCTGGGCCGTCTCGCGGATGGCGTCATTTTGGTGATCCGTGCCGGGCAAACTACGACCGAAAGCGCGTTATTCGCCAGTCAGCGTTTCGCCGAAGATGGAACCCGCGTGCTCGGCACCGTTCTAAACAGCTGGGTTCCGACCGACAGTGGGCGCTACGGTTACGGAAGTTACAGCGACTACCAGGCGTATGTCAGACAGTAAGTCAAGAAACTGAACTCCGTTACTTATCACCATGCTCTTTGACTCCCCTGCCTATTTTCTTTTCCTGATCCCCGTTGTGCTGGCGTATTGGCGCTTGAATCGCCGCGAACAAAACGTCTTTCTACTGCTCGCGAGCTACTTTTTTTATGGCTGGTGGGATTGGCGCTTCCTTGCACTCATGATCGGCAGCACAACGATGGATTTCCTGATTGCGCAGAAAATCGCCCCAAGTCGCTCAGACGCAAACCGCAGGAAGTGGTTTGTCTTCTCACTGGTGCTGAATTTTTCCATTCTCGGAACATTTAAGTATTTCAATTTCTTCGCGGACTCGTTTTCTGTGGCCTTAAATACATTGGGTATCCACAATATTCCTTTGCCCCTCATCCGCATCATTCTTCCACCGGGCATTTCCTTCTATACGTTCCAGGAAGTTGCATACATCGTGGACGTCTATAAGGGGAGACTTGAACCCGCGAAGTCGTTTGTCGAATACGGCTTATTCGTCAGTTTGTTCCCGCACCTGATCGCAGGCCCGATTCAAAGACCGGGGCACCTGCTTCCTCAGGTCCAGCGGGATCGTACCTTCGATGCGGACCGATTTTTCGATGGTCTGATGCTAATTTTTTCCGGCCTGGTGCGCAAGTGTGTGATCGCAGACAATTGCGCGCTGCTGGCGAACGCGGCCTTTGGCGGGCAATTTGGAAAGCCCAACTTTTGGATCGTGCTGCTCGGGACCTACGGGTTTGCGTGGCAGGTCTACGGCGACTTTAGCGGGTACAGCGACATTGCGCGCGGCAGCGCCCAATTGATGGGTTTCCACTTCATCGTCAATTTCCGCCAGCCCTATCTCTCCCGCAGGCTCCAGGATTTTTGGCGCCGCTGGCACATTAGCCTGAGCACCTGGCTGCGCGATTACCTGTACATTCCTTTGGGTGGCAGCGCCAGTGGGCGCTGGAAGACCTCGCTGAACCTTTTGACGACCATGGTCCTGGCGGGACTCTGGCACGGCGCGGCCTGGACGTTCGTCATTTTTGGTGCGATTCATGGCGTCGTGCTAAGCGTGGAGCGCTATTTCTGGCCGACAGCAAAGATGGCCGAGCCGGTCCAGCCTCGCCGCTTTATTGGATTTTTTTCGCTCTGGGGTCAGCGCATTTTGACCTTCAACGTTTTTTGCTTGAGCTTGGCTTTCTTCCGGGCGCCGTCGCTCAGTGCAGCGACGCAATTCCTGGCGGGAATGTCTGACTTCGCGTGGCGGAGCGAATACGCTTCGGCCTTCGCCATGTTGGCCCTTTTCGCCGTCCCTCTGTTCGTTGTGGATTTGTTGATGGAGGCTAGCAACGAGGAATACCCGTTTGCGAACGCTTCCTACGCATTTCGGACAGCCTTGGCGGCCACCGCTCTCGTTGTATTAGCACTCTTCTCGGGGAACAATCTCAATGCGTTCGTCTATTTCCGATTCTAAGTCCACGGCTCTGGCCTACGCTAAGGCCGTGGCAGGGATCTGCGCGATTCTCATGGCTGGTCTCGAGATCTCCTCCGCTTATCTGCTCAAGCATCATTCGCCCACGTATGCGCGAATTTCTCGACAATTTGACGAAGCCGTTAAGATGCGCCCAGCTGGATCTGGCGAACCCTCAAGTGTGCTGATGGTGGGCAATTCCTTACTTCTGCATGGAGTTGAACTGGATCGCTTGCAGACCTTGACATCCGCCCGCATGCGTATCTATCCCGTTTTCCTTGAGGCTACCGGCTACTATGACTGGCTGTACGGGCTGCGGCGGTTGTTCCGTGAAGGTGCAAGACCCCAAGTGGTCGTCGTCGGTGTCGGTGTGAGTTACTTTCTCGAGAACGGTGTGCGTCAGGATTATGCTCCCATGTTGTTCTTTGATGCCCGAGACACCCTCGCCCTGGCTTCAGACTTACATCTGGATCGCACCGCAACAAGCAATCTCTTGCTTGCGCACTCAAGCACGTTTTGGGACACGCGCAGCGCCGTTCGCACACAGGTTCTTAGCCACGTGGTTCCCCATCTTGAAGACCTTTTCTTGCTCGTAAATTCACGACCGGCCATTCCGGAGGGTAGGGCGTTTGAAGAGATTGCGATTCCCCGCTTGCAAAGGATGCACGAACTATGTGAAGCGCATGGAGCCAAACTGATTCTTCTGGTTCCGCCGACTCTATCCTCGGAGAGTGCGGTCAGCCAAATGGCCTATGCTGCACACACCGTCGGAGTGGATATATCGGTACCGATTGACCCAGCGGCGCTTTCGGCAAAGTTTTACCAGCCCGACGGAATGCACCTCAACCGGGAAGGAGCCGTGCTTTTCACCTCAGCGCTGGCAAAGGATCTACCCGAGAGGGTCTTGACTCACGACACAATAGCCTCCCGCCTCGTCCGATGAATATGCTCACCTCTAAATGCCACTCTACAAGTTGCAGACCGTGAGCGCCGAAGCCCAAAGCGTATTCGCCGTGCAGCAAGGCAAACGTCCTTCCTTGTGCGCGGATTTCAGTTGGACGTTTGTGGGAAATGCCATTTATGCGGGCGGACAGTTCGCGACGCTGATGCTGCTCGCCAAGCTGGTTCGGCCGGAACTGGTAGGTCAGTACGCCTTAGGCCTCGCTGTCGTGTACCCGGTGATGATGTTCACCAACCTTCAGTTACGCGCGGTTATGAGTTCAGGCAGCCACCAAAAAATTCATTTCGGCAATTATCTCAGTCTGCGCCTGCTGACCACAGCGCTGGCTTTCGTGATCATCTTCGCCGCTACGCAAATCCTAGGATATGGCCGGGAATTGACGACGGAGGTTCTCATGGTGGGCCTGGCGTACAGCATCGAAACTTTCAGCGACCTCTATTACGCCCGGCTGCAATTGCACGACCGGATGACGGAAATAGCCAAGTCCTTGATCGCCAGAGCGCTGCTGTCCGTGCTTGGACTGGCAGTCGTAACCTACCTCACCCGAAGCCTTCTGTGGGGAATCGCAGCCATCGTGCTGGCGCGAGTGATGGTTCTGTTCGGGTACGACACCCGTGGGCGTACCCACGGTCTGAGCAAGCGATCCAAAGATTTCTCTCGAAACGCGGCATTGGCCCTGCGTTTCGATGCAAAAGCGCTGCGCGAATTGCTGTGGGTGAGTCTGCCTCTCGGAATTGTCGTGCTCCTAGGCTGCTTGAATTCCAGCATCCCCAACTTTTTCATCAAGCGCGCGCTCGGAGATCGCGATGTGGGCATTTTCGCGGCGATCGGATTCATGGTTTCGGTTGGAAACATGGCAGTGGTGTCGCTGGGACAATCGGCATACACCCGGCTGGCCAGATCGTGCGCCGCGGGAAACCTGGCGGCGTTCAGCTCGCTACTCGGGAAGCTTCTCTTCTTTGGAGCCGCCGTCGGGGCGAGCGGAATGATCACCTCCAAATTGGCAGGACGCGAGATTCTTACCATCCTTTTCCGTCCCGAATACGCCGAGCGAGCAGACCTTCTTCCCTGGATCATGGCGGCCGGTGGCGTCCTCTTCATGGCCCAGTTTTTGGGATTCGGGATGACCGCGGCCGGTTATTACAACTCACAAGTCACCCTGAATATTTTGGCGAACCTAAGCCTTTTCGCAGCCTGCTATTGGTTGATCGCACGGCAGGGGCTCCTGGGGGCGACCTTTGCGATGCTGATCGCCGCAATTGTGCAGCTTGCCGGGAGCGCCCTGGTCCTTGTCATAGGCATGCGAATGCATACCGCCGTACGCGCCGAACAGGCGGAAACAGCCTGATGTTGTTGCTGCCGGGACAAATCCAATTTCACTGGAACGGAGAGGAGGTGACGAGTGACTGAGCAGTGGCACCTCCTCGCATCCCTTCGTCGGTGGAGAGCAATTGTTCAGCAAGCCGCGCGAGGGTATTGGTTGTGCCGCCAGGGAGTGTTAGGGCCGGCGCTGCCTCGGCCCTGGGCTTCGCCGCGACCTGACAAGAATGGAGCCCCCCTCTCTCTCGTCGAAGCAGAAGAGTTTTCCGGCCTGGGCAAGCTTGCGTTCGCTTCCCTTTGGCTCTTGGTGTTCGCCATTCCATGGGAAAACGCGATCACGATCTCCGATTTTGGCACAAGCGCACGTTTGATCGGGATGGTCACCGGCGGTCTTGGTGTCTTGGCCATCATCGAAAAAGGGAGAGTCAGACGCCCGGCCCCGGGTCACGTCATCATGATTCTATTCGTGATGCTGGCGGCGGTAAGTTACTTGTGGAGTCTTTATCCCGAGGGAACTCTAGACCAGGCTTTCACCTACATCCAGCTACTCACGATGGTGTGGCTGATATGGGAACTCGCCTCTCGGGGCCGAGAGCAGGTGCGGCTGATGCAGGCCTACCTGCTTGGGACCTTAGTCTCCGGGATAGACACAGTATACCGGTTTCTCTCTCACCAGGAGTCCGTTTATCAACGGTATGCCGGCGCCGGTTTAGACGCCAATGACCTGGGACTCATCATGGCCTTGAGTATCCCCGTCTCATACTATTTGCTGATTCAGACCAAGGGGCTGATGGCCTGGGTCTACAGACTGCAACTTATCTTGGCAGGAACGACCATCTTGCTGACTGCCTCAAGGGGAGCCACGCTAGCGACTCTTGTGGCCCTCGCTATCGTCCCTTTGACTCAAGCGCGCTTGACTGGCCGTCAGAGAATTGCACTGCTCTTGACAGTATCATTCTTCGTGTGCGGCGCTCTTCTCTTCGTGCCCGCAACCTCATGGGAACGCTTGTCCACGACGCCCTCCGAATTCGCACAGGGTACCCTGACCGGACGCACGATCATCTGGAAAGCAGGGTGGGAGATTTTCCCCGCGCATCCTTTCCTGGGTATTGGAGCAAATGCTTTCCGGCTTATCGTCAGCCGTGTTTTGGCTGAACCGATTCGCCTTGATCAAACCCTTTTTCTGCCTCCAGCGCCTCCTGCACACAATACATTCCTGTCGGTCCTCGTCGAGCAAGGCGTAGTTGGTTTTACGCTCTTTTTCGCCTTGCTAGGTGTCCTAGCGTTGTCACTTAGGGTGTTGCCTCCCTTCCCGCAGAAGCTGTGGATTGTGTGTCTGGGGGTTTGGGTCGTAGGAGTATCCAGCTTAACTTGGGAAATGCGGAAACCGACATGGTTTTTCTTTGGCCTGTTAATGGCGCAATGCGGCAGCGTGGTTCAGAAGCGGCCGGGCGCAGAATCATGCCTCCGGGCTCGCCAAAGCTCGGCTGCCACTTCGGCGCGCACTCTGACTGTGGGGATGCCCTATTCGAGAAGCGCCATTTCGAACCGATAAACGAAAATCCGCTCATGAACAAGATCAAAGTGCTTCATATCGTTCCGACGCTGAGCCCCGGTGGTGCCGAGCGCGTGACAGTTCACATCGTGACGAGATTGAACCGTCAGAGGTATGAAGCAGCAGTCGTTTCGCTCGGGAGACGCCAGGAATGCGACCTCGACCGCTTGCTTGAGGAAGCTGGGGTGGAAGTTCGATATCTTGGCAAACCGCCGGGATTCGATTACCGCATGTACTACAGATTGCATCGTGCTCTCAGAGATTACCGACCGGATGTTGTCCACACTCATATGCAGGTCCTTCGCTATGCTTTGCCATCCATGCTGCTACTCAAGCGCGCTTCATTGTTGCATACAATCCACAACTTAGCCGAGCGCGATGTTGAGCCTAGGGCCCGCTTTATTCAGCGTTATGCGTTCAATCACGGAGTCGTACCCATCGGCGTTGCGACAGAGGTGGCGCTCAGCGTTGAGCGCCTATATGGAATTCAAGAATGCCGCGTGATCTCGAACGGTATTCCCACGGACCGCTATGCTCGCCCGCAGATCTCACGCAAGGAATGGCGGGCAAGGGAGGGCTTCGGTGACGACGACGTCCTCTTTGTCTGCGTGGCACGTTTCGCTCCACAGAAAAACCACGCGCTGCTCCTCAAAGCTTTCGCCCAAGGTCCCGCTTCCGATCCGAACGCCCATTTGGTCCTAGTGGGCGAGGGAGTCTTGCGGCAACAACTGGAAGGGCAAGCGAAGAGTCTCGGTCTATCCCGCCAAGTCCACTTCCTGGGGTTGCGGACCGATATTCCCGACGTGTTGGGCGCAATGGATGTTTTCGTACTGAGCTCAGACTACGAAGGCAACCCGCTCTCTGTGATGGAAGCCATGGCCTCTGGTCTGCCTATCGTGAGCACCGCCGCGGGTGGTGTTCCGGACCTCTTTGAATATGGGAAGGAAGGTTTTCTAGTGCAGCCGGGAGATTTTCAGGGTCTCTCCGACTCCATGGCCGCCCTCTTGAGAAATCGAGAAGCCAGGCAGTCGTTGGGGATGGCAGCCGCGCGGCGAGCAAGAAAAAACTACGACGTGTCGACGATGGTCCAGGCCTACGAGGAAGTGTACGAGAGTCTGGTCGATCAGGCGCATGGTGTGAAAGCGGAAAGCGTGCTTCACCGGCATGGTGTGCCGCTGCGACAAATTTGAAGGGCAATATGATCAAGGTCATGCACGTCATTACGACCCTCGGCCCAGCGGGGGCCGAAACCATGCTCTGCCGGCTTGCATCTGGCATGGATGCTTCGCGATTTGAAAACGAGGTGGTTTCCCTAACCGGCATATTGGACCTCGCGGACCGAATGCAGCGAATCGGTGTGCGCGTACGCACACTGGGGATGAAAGCGAGTGTGCCTAACCCTTTGCTGGTGCTTCGTCTGGCCCAATGGATCCGCAGCTCCAAGCCCGACCTCATTCAGACCTGGATGTGCCACGCGAACTTCGTCGGCGCTTTCGCAGCGCGCCTGGCTGGAAATGTCCCGGTCGTTTGGGGCATCCACGACAGCGGACTTGACTCGAGTATGGGCAACCTCCGCACCATGCTCGTCAATCGCGCGTGCGCCCTATTGTCGCGAAAATATGCGGCCCGCATTGTGTGTTGCTGCGAGGCATCGCTGCGCTTCCACAAAGAGCTTCACTACGCCGCCGAAAAGCTAGAGGTTATTCCCAACGGCTTCGACGTCGAGCAATTCAAACCTGACCCCGCGGCGCGCGCATCGCTACGTGAGGAGCTGGGCATCCCGGCAGATGCGATCTTGATTGGGATGGCAGCCCGATTCCATCCTCATAAGGATCATGGCAACTTCATTCGGGCAGCCACGCGGTTACACAAACAAATGCCTGAGATTCATTTCTTGCTCTGCGGGCTGGACATCACCTGGCAAAACTCGCAATTGGCGAGATGGATCGAAGAGGCAGGCATACGCGACTGCTGCCACCTCTTGGGAGTACGCCAAGACGTATCTCGCCTTTTTGCTGGGATGGATATCGCCACTACCGCTTCTTGCTGCGAAGCCTTTCCCATTGTAATTGGTGAAGCCATGGCGTGCGGAACGCCCTGCGTCGTGACCGACGTGGGGGATTCCGCCTTGATCGTTGATGAGACCGGTATCGTAGTGGCACCCGGAGATCCGGATGCGCTGGCTGAAGCGTGGCGGAAGCTCATAGAAGCCGGACCGGAAGTACGGCGCCGCCTCGGAATGGCGGCCAGGCGCCGCGTGCAGCAGCATTTCGCGCTGCCAGCGATTGTGGAGCGCTATCAGGCCATCTATGCGGGTTTGGCAACCGAAAGATTACAGAGTGCCCCTTCCCCGAGCCTCTCGGAATGTGCCCGGTAAGTCCGGCAAGTATAAGAGATATTCTGTTGGGAACCGTAGGCTGTCCGATGGCAGCAAAAGTGACGGATTCAATCGCCTAACTGGCAAGTGGAGGAAACATGCGTAAGCTAAATGCTCTGCTGATCCTGTGTTTCGCGTTGCTTCTTGCTTCGACAGTTCACGGCCAGACCGGCGTGAACAACGCCGAGATGAATGGCAGTTACGCATTTACCTTCACCGGGATCAGCGGGAATGGGACTGTGTCATCCGTTTTTGGGGCCGTAGGACGATTCACAGCGGACGGAGCCGGCAATGTCGCCAACGGCGAACTGGTCACCAACGGCGTAGGTGCCGGAGCGGGCGCTCAATCGTTCACCGGCACCTATTCGATCGGTGCAGACCATCGCGGTGTGATGACTCTGAGTATTGGAGCGAGGCTCGCCTTCGCGATGATGGCCAACGGCAACGCCGAGTTCATCAAGTTCGATGCCTCAGGAGGAGCGGGAACGATTGGCTCTGGGACCATGGAAAAAGCGGATACCACCGCGTACAGCACGGCCCGCATCACCGGGGACTACGCCTTTGGCGCCGCCGGTTTTGATAACGCAAATAATCGCGCCGCGATCGAGGGGCGATTTACGTCGAACGGGTCAGGCACGCTCAGCAACGCCGCGGGAGACGTCAACGGGTATGGTACGGATTATCCGATGACTTTTACCGCCGCGAATTACACGGTTTCCAATACCGCCACGGGGCGGGGCACCATGAACCTCTCTTTCACGTTTGGCGGAACACCCGACAGCCTGAATTTCGTCTTTTACATCGTGAATTCAGGAAAGCTGTTTGTGATGGAGAGTGACGCGGTCACGACGGCGACCCCACTGCTGAATGGCGTCGTGGTGCAGGAGCAAATTCCCGCGGGAGGTTTCACCAATGCCTCGCTGAACGGCAACATGGTGATTTACCTCACCGGACTCTCCATGTGCGGTAGTGGATCACACGTACCCAAAGCAGGCGCAGGTTTGCTTACAGCCAACGGCAGCGGCGCCCTTTCCCTAACATGGGACGAGAACTACTGCAGGGCGCCCGGTTCCTTCACCGGTGCGCCGGGTACTTACAGTGTGGCCAGCAATGGGCGGGCGTCGATCACTATCGGGGGATACCACCTAGTCGCCTACTTGGTGAACTTGAATCAAATTTTCCTCTTCGTCTCGGATTCCAATGTTTTGTTCGGTTTCGGCGAGCCCCAGGCTGCGGTCTCGTTCACCAGTAGCATGCTGAAGGGTACGTATGCCGGGTATACGACCAATCCCGTGGATTTCGGAGTGGTTGTTTTTTCTGGCGAATTTACGGCGGACGGCGCCAGCCCGACGGGCACGGTGACTGGTACCGAAGACATCGGTGCCCCGAGCGGACCGGTTTCCGGGGCTGCGTTCAAAGCCACGTATTCCGTGTCCCCATCGCCAACAAATGGCAGGGGAACCATGACGGTCACTTCCGGCACCGGCGGCAACGCTGTCATCTATATGATTTCTCCTTCGAAGTTCCTGGCCATTTCGCAGAACGATCCCAATCCCGCCGTTTTGGACTTCGAGCTATCCTCCTCAGCTCCCGCGCTTGTTTCTCTTTCGTCGCTCTCGTTGAACCCCACGAGCGTCACTGGTGGGAATTCCTCCACCGGCACAGTGACGTTAAGCGGACCAGCCCCCTCGGCTGGCGCGCAAGTCACGCTCTCCAGCAGCAACACGACGGCAGCTAGGGTCCCTTCCAGCGTGACGGTTGCAGCCGGAGCCACCAGCGCAACGTTCACGGTCAGTACCAGCGCCGTCGCGGCATCAACCACAGTCACCATCTCGGCGACTTACAGTGGCGCGATGAGATCGGCCTCGCTCACCCTAACGCCAGCGCCTCCTCCGCCTCCGACTCTTTCGTCGCTTTCGCTGAATCCGACGAGTGTTGTCGGGGGTACGCAATCCTCCACGGGAACAGTCACGTTGAGTGGACCAGCTCCCGCGGGTGGCGCGACGGCCACACTCTCCAGCAGCAATAGCGCAGCCAGCGTTCCATCCAGCGTGACCGTTCCTGCCGGTGCAACGAGCGCATCCTTCACGGTCAACACGAGCGCCGTCGCCGCTTCAACCACAGTCACCATCTCCGCGACTTACAGTGGCGCGACCCGATCGGCTTCGCTCACAGTGACGCCTGCGCCTGCTCCACCTCCCACTGTCTCTTCACTGACGCTGAATCCTCCGAACGTTTTTGGGGGCCAATCTTCCACGGGCACCGTGACCCTGACCGGGCCAGCCCCAGCGGGTGGCGCCCAAGTCTTTCTTTCCAGCAGCAACGGAGCGGCCAGAGTGCCTTCGAGCGTGATCGTTCCTGCGGGCGCCACCACCGTAACCTTCACGGTCAATACGTCCTTCGTTCTCATCTCAACTTCCGCCACAATCTCAGCTTCGTACAACGGCACAACCCGCACGGCAACTCTTGGAATTCTCTTGTAGCGGGCGTGATGCATCGAAAGGCAAGTGGTTGGGTAAGTTTCTGGCCTGCTCAATAGATTGCAGACGAACACAAAGATGAATGGGAATTTAGCACGACCACGCTTGGTCTTTGTGGTGAGTTCGTCGCTCGCAGTCGGCTACCTACAAGGACAGCTGCAGTATTTTCAGAATAAGGGCTTTGATGTGACCGTTCTTTCTCCAAAGCGACGCGACGGCGAGTGGGAAGTGCCCCAGCCCGACGGTATCCAGTTCATCGAAGTGCCCATGGCAGAACAGATAGCTCCGCTGCGAGATCTTGCATCGCTTTGGCGCTTGTGGCGCACCATGCGCGCGCTGCGCCCCACGGTCACGAACGTGGGAACCCCCAAGGCTGGGTTGCTGGGTGGATTGGCTGCGTGGCTCAACCGTGTACCCTGCCGGTTCTATACGCTGCGCGGTTTGCGGTTCGAGACCACCAAGGGACTGAAGCGGCGAATCCTCATCTATGCTGAGCGTCTGGCTTGTCGTTTTGCCCATCGCGTCATCTGTGTAAGCAAAAGCGTGCGGGAGATGGCCGTGGCTTCCGGGCTCACAAGCTGGGAGAAAACGGTAGTTTTCGGATGCGGCGGCAGCAACGGGGTGGACGCTTCGCGCTTCGCGCCCACGTCGGAAAGGATTACGCGAGCCGCCGAGTTGCGACGTGAACTGGGCATTCCCCCTTCTGCACCTGTGATAGGCTTTGTCGCCCGGATGACCCGCGACAAAGGCGTTCCCGAACTGGTGGAAGCTTTTTTGCGACTCGGTAATCAATTCCCGGATCTGCGGCTACTTCTAGTGGGATGCTTCCAGGACAAAGACCCCCTTCCCGTCGATACTCGGAGATGTGTGGAGACACACCCGCGCGTGATCTTCGCGGGGGCAGTGCGGGACGCCGCCCCTTACTACTCGCTGATGGACGTCTTCGTCGTACCTAGCCACCGGGAAGGCCTTCCCAATGTGATCCTGGAGGCGCAGGCCGCGTGCAAGCCAGTGGCGGCCGCACGGGCGACCGGGATCGTAGACGCAGTCGCCGATGAGGAAACCGGCCTGCTTTTTCCTGTGGGTGACACGGAAGCCCTTACGGGCGCGGTGGCAAGGCTTCTCGGCGACAAAGCCCTGGCTAGGAAACTGGCTTGCGCCGGCCAGGAGCGAGTCAAACGTGAGTTTCGACAGGAGCAGATCTGGGAGGCTCTCTACCAGGAGTACCAAGGATATATGCGGACGAGAGATCTACCGCTACCCGCGATGTCTTCACTGGAGACGAGCACGAGCAGCCGATCTCAGAGTTCGGTCCCTGCGGGCTGCCGATGAGAAACACATGTGCGGTTTTGCGGGCATCCTCGAGCGTGACTACCAGACCAGCGAATCGGCATTGCGGGCTATCGCAGCTCGAATGGCCGATACCCTTCGCCATCGCGGTCCTGACGACGCAGGGGTCTGGGTCGAGGCAGCCGCCGGTGTAGCCTTTGGCCGCCGCAGCTTGTCTATTTAGCGGGCGCCCCCTCGCCACAATGGCTTCGCGCGCTCTTAAGGCCCAAAATCCTCAGCAAAATGCTCCAGCGGAATATCTACACGAAATGGCGGACCCCACAGATTGACAGAACGAGTTAGTCTCATGGATATCGCTACAAAGATCGGATACGTCAGAGAGTTGTTTGAACAACCGGCGCGGTATTTGAGCCGGTGGCGGTACAACATCCGTATTCGCGCCGAAACTGTCAGAGAATTTGTGAAGGGTCTCAAGTATGAGTCTATTTTGGACGTCGGGTGCGGTGACGGGTCCATATCGGTGCCTCTTCTAGCCTCTCGCGTTCGTCTGACTTTGCTCGATATTTCAAGCAACATGTTGACGATCGCGGGGTCCCGAGTTCCTGCAGAATGGTTGCCGAACGTAAGTAAGGTCAATGAGGATTTGCTCACCGCCAAGCTAGAAGCAAACGCGTACGACTTGATTCTTTGTCTCGGCCTGCTGGCACATGTGGACTCCCCGTCGCTCGTAGCCGCGAAGATCGCCTCCCTAGTTAAGCCAGGTGGGACAGTGATCGTCCAAAGTACGGATACTACGCATGTAGTCACATATCTGGTTAGATTGTGTCATCTCTTGGTTGGCCTAGTAAGACCCAGGCCGTATTCGGGCAACCTCCTTTCCACCGAGGATGTTGTTCAGATGTTCGCAAAACACGGTCTCAGGTTGGTAGCGGTCTACCGATACAGCTTGCTTCTGCCGGCTATCGGGGGTGCGTTTACCAATGACCGGTTGTACGCTATGGTCCGTGCCCTGTTTGGCCGATATCCGCTGGCTCGGCACTCATGGTTGGGAAACGAATGCCTGTATAAGTTCGTTCCAGGCCGTGCACTCTCTACAAACTCAGGACCATGACCGATGCCTGCGACCCCGAAGGGAACCTCATCGCGATTCGCGAATGCGAGGTGGGAAACGTCCGCTGGCGATTGTCCGGTGATCCCACACGACGGGACCAATATCCCGGCGGCGGACGGATCTATAGATGAGGGACGCAAAGGAGGAGTAGCCAATAAACTCGGGATTGCAGGCCAGGAACAAGTCAAAACCAAATTTCGACAAGAGCAAATTTGGGACTCGCTATACCAAGCTTACTTCGCAACTCTGCAAATGAAGGAACCGCCGACATCGTTGATACCTTATACCGGGAAGAGCGGCGGATTTGTGGCTGGATCCAACGAATAGCCGTGCTCCAGAAGTATCACAAAAAAAAACCAAGTCCGTGTCCGTTTTTTCATCCCCCAGCCCGAAAATAAACTTGGGAGGGCGCCGGAATGTTAGCGAATATCTACGACGAACCGGTCAGGCGAAACGGGGAACATGCGCGCAGGACCTTTCCGCGCGCTAAGGGTCTGCTGTTGGCGGCAGCCGTGCCCGTCGTTCTCACAATCTTGATAGCATTCAATACAACATCAGAGCCGGCGTTTCCGGTGTGGACGATGTCCGGCCTGGTCCGGGTGGGAAAGACCGACGCCGCCGGCACGGCTTCTTCCGTCAATCTATCCAGCGCACGCGGCGAGACGGTGGACACCCAGGTCATCGTGCAGGCCCCCCCGGGTGGCTTGACGAACGTGAACTTGAGCGCCTCCGCACTCACCGGTCCAGGCGGTGCTACTATCCCGGCATCCAGCGTGACGCTGTACCGCGAATACTACCTCAGTGTCACCGGTACCGCGAGTTACGGCGGCGGCAGCAATCCCCCGCTGGGCTCGGGCACCTACCCTGAGCCGCTCATCCCCTTCAATGATCCGGAAACGGGTTTGGCTCTGTGCGGCACAGCCGCCACGCTCAAAGCTTGCAATGCGACCATCAGCGCGGGGCAGAATCAGCCTTACTGGATCGACATTTCCGTGGCGCACGGGGCCACGAACAGCCCGCCGGGAACCTATACGGGCAGTATCTCCATCACCGCCGATCAGGGCACTGTAACCATCCCGGTCACTCTAACGGTGTGGAACTTTGAGCTTCCCGTGCAGCCCTCGGAACTTTCCATCTGGTCGCTCTGGCCTCCCGCCGCCGGCAATACGATAACCACCTTGGCTCAAGCTTTGATGCGGAACAAAGTAACGTATGATGTTGCTGCCAACGCATCCTCCGACGTGACCAATTTTGGCCTCAATCGCTCTGGGCTGAACGGCTACTATTTCATCGGGATTCAGTGCAACGGTTCCTACAGCAGCCTCCCTTCGACGAGTCAAATCAACACCGCGGCTGCCAATTTTCCGGCAGGCCTTGGTCTGGACTTGTACGTCGCGGACGAATTGAATGGCTGCTCCAGCGCTTACCCGGCCCTCAAGACCATGGGCACCAACGCCCATGCCGCGAATCGCAGCGTCAAAACCATCATGGCCATCAATACGCCCGACCCGAATCTATACAATGAGGGGGATGGGCGCAGTGCAATCGACCATTGGGTGCTGCTCGATTCTGCGCAACAGTGGCCCGCTCTGCCGTTTACCGGTGCGGGCGACCTCTGGAGTTATACCACTTGTAATACGGGGTTCGGTAACGCTCCGGAATGGCTGGTGGACTATCCGCCGATCAACGAGCGTATCCAAGCCGGCTTCTTGAACTGGACGCAAGGAGCGACAGGAATCCTTTACTATCGCTCCGACGGATGGACCGCCGGGAACACCATCGGCAGTTGGAACAATGTGGATACGACCGCTTGCGGCGGCGGCCTGGGCAGACCGGGCGACGGAATCTTCCTCTATCCGCCGGGTCCGATCGCCTCCACCGAATCCGCTCCAGGGATACGGCTGAAGGCCATCCGTGATGGCATTCAAGACTACGAATACGCCCAGATTCTCAACAACCTGGGGCAAGTTGCCTTCGTGAACTCCACCATCCAGCCGATTGCCACGAGCTGGAGCAACTGGAATCACAACCCGAACACCCTGGAAGCCGCCCGGCTGCAATTGGGGCAACAACTCCATCAGCTTTCCCCTCCCTAGGAAAATGCTTTCCTAGAGGCCCATTCCTAGTTCTTCTAGAGCATTTTGGTCCCAGTGGAAGGGCAAGTGGTGATTCCTTTCATGCGAGAAGTCTGTGCTCGATAACATTTCTCACTGCAGGGATTAGCATCACGACTTTTCCTACACGGACAGTACGAACGTAAGAATTCGAGTTACGGGAGCGAAGAATGACAAAATGTGATGTAGCAATCATTGGCGCCGGCCCTTATGGTTTATCTGCGACCGCCCACTTGCGCACAGTCAGAGGTCTGGATGTGCATACGTTCGGAGAGCCCATGTCTTTTTGGGAACGCAATATGCCCATGGGCATGCTGCTCCGTTCTGGTTGGGCCGCGACGCATATCGCGGACCCGAATCAGTCCATGACCCTGGACGCGTTCCGAGCAGCAAGCCGCAATCACTTTTCTAGCCCTGTGCCACTCGACCGCTTCGTCGACTATGGACTTTGGTACCAGCGTCAGGCAGTGCCCGACCTCGATCGGCGCAAGATTGCCCGAGTTGAGTCAGACACACGGGGCTTCCGACTCAACCTCGAAGAGGGCGAGACGGTCCTTGCACGTCGTCTGGTCGTTGCTGCCGGCATCGGGTCGTTCGCCTGGCGCCCGTCAACATTTGCGGGCCTCCCGAGTTCGTTGGTTTCTCACACATCTGAGCATCGCGAATTGCAAAGGTTTGCTAGAAGACAAGTGCTGGTGATCGGAGGCGGCCAGAGCGCACTCGAATCGGCCGCGCTCCTACACGAGGGCGGCGCCGAAGTCGAAATCGTAGCTCGCACGCGTCAGATTAACTGGCTTGGGGGATTAGTCGCCAGGACTTTTCAGTACGGTTTGGGCTCCACGGTTTCAAAACTCCTCTACGCACCCACTGACGTAGGTCCTGCTGGCATCAGCCAGGTTGTGGCGCGGCCCGACTTGACAAGGCGGTTGCCCCGTCCGGTTCAGGACTGGCTCCGGAAACGATCGATCCGGCCGGCCGGCGCGCGATGGCTGGTGGAGCGACTCCGGGAAGTGCCCATAAACCTCGGCCGTTCGGTTGTTTCCGCTGCTCCGGTTGGCGAGCGGATAAAGGTCCGGCTGTCTGACGGAAACGAGAGAACCATCGACCATGTTTTTCTGGGGACCGGATATCGAGTGGACGTTTCGAAATATGATTTCTTTGCACCGGAGCTGGCGCAGTCCATAAGCCGCTTCCAAGGATATCCGCGGCTCCGTGAAGGGTTCGAAACCTCCGTGCCAAATTTGCACATTCTCGGAGCGCCTGCCGTTTGGAGTTTCGGCCCGTTGATGCAATTTGTCGTTGGAACGCACTACGCCGCAAGCGCGTTGCGGCGCTGCATCGCAGGCAAAGCTACGAGCGATCGGGTTATGGTCCGCGAACCCCTTGTCGCGGAGCTCCGATAATTCTGTCCTCCAATGAAACATAGCGAAGCGCACGCGGCCATCAAGGATGCACACTCTCTTCCATGACTGAAACGATTGGCGCACTGGTCATCGGCGGCAGCCTCAACGGCCTTTCCATAGCGAGGAGCCTGGGCCGCCGCGGCGTGCCCGTCTGGGTGACCAGCCCGCCAAACATAAAGCTGGCGAGTTTTTCGCGCTACACGCAACGCACCTTGCCCTGGCCAAACCTGGAAGACGAGGCTCAAGCCGCGTACCTCTTGGAGATCGCCGAACGCTACGGGCTTGATCAATGGGTGTTGTTCCCGACCACCGACGAGTCCGCCGCGTTGCTGTCGAAATTCCATGCGGTGCTCTCAAGCCGCTTCCGCGTGTCGACGCCTACTTGGGACATCCTGCGCTGGGCTTACGATAAACGCCTCACCTACCGGCTGGCGGCTGAGCAACACGTTGACTATCCCTCAACGATTTATCCCGCCACGGAAGCCGACCTTACAGCCGCCGATCTTGGCTTTCCCGCCATCCTGAAGCCGGCAACGCACGCGATCATGAATCGGTTTACGTCGGACAAAGCTTGGCCCGCGGCCGATCGCGAAGAACTCCTCGCGCGCTACCGTGAGGCCCGTGAACTGATTCCTCCAGATTTGATTCTTGTTCAGGAGCTGATCCCTGGCGGGGGCGAGTCACAATTCTCATACGCGGCACTCTGCTGCGACGGACAACCGATTGCCTCTCTCACGGCGCGCCGGACGCGGCAATACCCGATCGACTTTGGCTATTCAAGCTCCTTTGTCGAAACGCTCGACGTCCCTGCGATTGTGGCCCCTTCACGGCGTCTGCTGGCTGCAATCCGGTACACCGGGCTTGTTGAGGTGGAGTACAAGCTTGACGGTCGAAATGGGCGCTACAAACTTCTGGATATCAATCCAAGGCTTTGGACATGGTCAGCGCTGGGCGGTCGCGCGGGCGTAGACTTTCCCTATCTTCTCTGGCAAATGATGGTAGGTAGGCCTGTGCCGGAACAGACCGGGTGCACAGGCGTTCGCTGGATCCGCATGAGCACGGATGTTCCGGCCGCTATTCACGAAATGCTTCGCGGTCGCTTGAGTCTCGGGGCATACTTGCGTTCTTTGCGCAGCCCTGTCGAGTTCGCCCTGATGGCTGCAGACGATCTGCTGCCCGGACTGCTGGATCTGCCCCTATTTGTCTACAAGCACTCTTGTAACGGATACGAAGGTCTGCGAAAGGGTGTCCCGTCTGCGAGAGGGTGTCCTACCAAAAGTTGAAGCGTTGAGCGCCGGTTCGGGCACGATTCGATAAACAACGCATGCCGCCAAGTACAGGCGCCGCGCATGATTGTTCCTGCCATTCGCAACACTCATCAACGAAATGCAATTGCCCATTTTAGTGGCACGACCAGAACCGGAAAATAAATGACCCAACCAACGGTTGTGATTAGCTTAGACTTGGAACTCAGTTGGGGCATGTTCGATCTCTCATTTGGTGACCATCTGCTGAAGATGGCCCAGTGGACGCACGACGTCGGCGCGCCTAACTTGCTGAACCACCTTACAGCCAACGGCCTATCCGCAACTTGGGCGGTGGTCGGTGCGATGATGCGTCCGTCACTGCCTGACGTTTCCGGACTGCCGGAAGTCAATTACCCCCATTTCTCAAAGCCTTGGTTCAGTTACGCTCCCAAAGAAGGCGACGAATCGAGTTATCCCGAATGGTTTGGCGCGAGCTTGGTACAAATGATCAAGAGTGCAAAGCCGGAGCAAGAAATCGGATTCCATTCGTTCTCGCACGCCCCCTTTGCCTCGCCGGGTATGACACGGGAACGGGCTATCGCGGAATACCGCTATTGTGCACAGACCGCCAAAGAACTAGGGTTCGGGACGACGAGTTTTGTGTTTCCACGGAATTTGGTGGCTCATCTGCGCGAACTGCGAGAGGCGGGCTTTACGTGTTTTCGAGATGCAGATGAATTAGCGGTGGGTTCCCCGAATAGCAAGCTGGGCTCACTTTACATGGTTATAGCGGACTTCGTCGGATTAGCGCCGCGCGTGGTCGAGCCTTCGCTCAAGGTAGGAATGGTTTCCATTCCGGGTTCGCTATTGATTCGATATGCGGCCGGATGGCGCAAGTACATACCGGATTCAAGCCGTTTGCGGCGGCTGAGAAAAGGATTGGAGCGCGTGCGGCGAAACGGCGGAGTGTTCCACGTTTGGTTCCATCCGGAGAACCTCTATGCAGAGTGGCCGCGGCTTGAAAACGTCGTCGCATGCTTTCTCGACGAGCTTGGAATCCTTGTGCGGAACGGAGATGTAAGGTGCCTGACCATGGGGCAGCTTGCCCACGAATTCCTATCAAAAGTAGCTGTTGCCAAACAGCCGTGTAGTTCGATTCAGCCGCATGCGGAGCCCGCATACGCAACTTGTGCCACGACGAAAGCCGAATTGGGCGCGCATGCCGATTAATCCATGTCTGCGCGGGCACGTGCGGAGTGTGCCGGCGGCTGAAACAATGGATCGGCTCGCGCCAAAGCCATTCAGTTACGGGTGGAGCAGATGAAGTTGTTGCCCCAATTGCTGCCGCGCATTTTCAAGCGCGGTGGGATCGTGAGTCCAGTTGGTCCAGTTCGTGGCGATGGGCACGATCACGGAGTTCAGGAACGGCACTTGCCCAAGGTTCTTGAGAATCTGAGCGTATTCGTAATCTTGAATGCCGTCACGGATGGCCTTCAGCCGTATCCCTGGAGCTGACTCGGAAGAGGCGATGGGGCCCGGGGGATAGATGAACACGCCATCGGCTGAACCTGGAACGCCGCATCCTGAGGTATTTAGATTCTGGTATGATCCAATCGCATTTCCGGAGGACCAGCCGTCAACCGTCCAGTAGAGAAGGCCCGTGGCCCCCTGAGTTTGGTTGAGAAACCCAGCCTGAATGCGTTCGTTGATCGGAGCAAAATCGATGTCCCATCTCGGATTGCTTCCGTTTCCCGCATTGCAAGAAGCGTAGGACCAGAAACTTCCCGGAATCCCAGCGAGACTAGCGGGCCAATTGACCGTAAGCATGACCCAATAATCCACGTAATTATATAGATTGGTATCGGGGGGAACGGTGTCCAGTATCTTCACGCCTGCAGCGTGAGCATTATTGGCGAGTAATCTGATATTAGGATACACCGCCGAACTTCCGGCACATTCATCGGACGCGTATAGGTCTAGCGGCATACCGACAGGATATGTCGCCGCGGCCGCGGCTAGCGCGGATTGAGAAGGTATGGGATTAATCAACGAGCCGTTGCAGCTGACGAAGTTCCAGCCGAATGATTCTCCAAGAGACGAGCGGTTCAACCCATCCGAAGTTTGAAATGATGCTGCTTGAGCTGCGGACCAGTTCATGCCGAATATACGGTTGCGAGTCAAAGACCGTTGCTGCGCGTTTGTGGGATTGCCTGGGTTCACCGCAAGTACGAAATGAGTCAGCTCCGACGGTTTCAATGGCAGCTCAAAGTTCCACAGTGTAAGAGTCACAGGAACAGTGACGTTTCCCTGGTTGCTGGTCACCGTGATGGTACCGCTATACGTTCCGGGAGGAACACTGGTGGCGCCCCTGGGGATATTCAGATCAATCCAAAAGGGCTGGTTCTGGTTGGCGACTATAGTAGCCGGAACCGCTTGAAGGCTGCCGCTCAGCGCTGCACCCGTTTCCGGGTCAAGGAAGGGGATCAACGGCTCGGGATAGGTTCCTGGACCCAAGGGCGGGTTGTTTCCTCCAGCGTTGAAACTGCCCTGCACGGTCACGTAATATTCGCGGTAGAAGACAAAGTTGGACGCCGGGATGGTAGCACCGCCGGGACCAGTCAGCGCGGAGGCACTCATGTTGACATTGGTCAAGCCGCCAGTGGGGGCCCGGACGATGACTTGGGTGTCCAAGGTTTCGCCGCGAGCGCCGGAGATACTGATGAGACTGGTCGTGCCGGGAGCGTCCGCCTTTCCCACTCGGACCAGACCCGGTGCTACCCAAACAGGAAATGGCGGCGGTGCCGTTTGTATGCCTACTCCACTAAGTGCGACCGTAGCCGGCGAGTTGGTGGCATTGCTTGCCACAGTGACGCTGCCAGTGAAGTTTTGAGCTACCGTTGGAGCGAACGCAACACTCAACGTAGCCGATTGGTTGGGTGCCAAAACGGTGCCGGACGTGACACCGCTGGCGCTGAATCCTGTGCCGGTGGGAGTCACACTAGAAATCGTGACATTCGAGTTTCCATTGTTCGTTAGTGTCGCACTCAATGACCCCGTGTTCCCCACGTTTACATTTCCAAAGCTAAGGCTGCTGGGGTTGGCGCCGAGCAAGTAAGTCGCAGCAATCCCAGCTCCGCTGAGACCCACGGAAGTGGGCGAAGTGGGAGCATTACTCACGATGGAGATGTTACCGGACACGGTGGCTACTGCGGTCGGCAGGAAAGCCACCGTGATCGTGGTTTGTAGCCCCGCACCCACGTTCAAGGGCAGCGAAAATCCACTGACGCTGAAGAAGGCTGAGCCAGTTGCAGTGATTTGAGTGATTGTCAGGGTGGCTGTGCCAGTGTTCTTGATGATTAGGGGTTGGGACAAGTTAGTTCCGACCGGGTCGTTTAGAAAGGTGATAGATGTCGGATTTGGTTGGATTGCTGGGGCGGGTGCCGGGGTCACCGTCAGCAGCGTCGCGCCACTGATGCTGCCGACCGTGGCCGAGATCGTGGAGGTCCCCGCGCCTACGGTGGTGGCTAGACCGGTGTTGCTGATCGTGGCTACACCTGAAGTTCCCGAGGCCCACACCGCGTTAGTAAGCACCTGCGTCGAGTTGTCGCTGAACGTCCCCGTGGCCGTGAACTGTTGCGTCGCTCCCTTGGTAATCGAAGGATTCGCCGGGGTCACGGCAATCGATACCAGCGTCGCCGGAGTGACCGTCAGCAGCGTCGAGCCCGTGATGCTGCCGACCGTGGCCGAGATTGTGGAGGTCCCCGCGCCTACGGCTGTGGCCAGGCCCGTCGCGTTGATCGTCGCCACCGTCCCCGTTCCCGAGGTCCACACCGCGCTCGTGAGCACCTGCGTGGAACTGTCGCTGAACGTCCCGGTGGCGGTGAACTGTTGCGTCGCTCCCTTGGTGATCGAAGGATTCCCCGGGGTCACGGCAATCGATACCAGCGCCGCCGGGGTCACCGTCAGCAGCGTCGAGCCCGTGATGCTGCCGACCGTGGCGGAGATCGTGGAGGTCCCCGCGCCTACGGCTGTGGCCAAGCCCGTCGCGTTGATCGTCGCCACCGTCCCCGTTCCCGTGGCCCACACCGCGTTACTGAGCACCTGCGTCGAGTTGTCGCTGAACGTCCCGGTGGCGGTGAACTGCTGCGTCGCTCCCTTCGTGATCGAAGGATTCGCCGGCGTCACGGCAATCGATACCAGCGTCGCTGGGTTCACCGTCAGCAGCGTCGAGCCGCTGATGCTGCCGACCGTGGCCGAGATCGTGGAGCTCCCCGCTCCTACGGCAGTGGCCAAGCCCGTCGCGTTGATCGTCGCCACCGTCGGCGTTCCCGTGGCCCACACCGCGTTACTGAGCACCTGCGTCGAGTTGTCGCTGAACGTCCCGGTGGCGGTGAACTGTTGCGTCGCCCCCTTCGTGATCGAAGAATTCGCCGGGGTCACGGCAATTGATACCAGCGTCGCCGGATTCACCGTCAGCAGCGTCGAGCCCGTGATGCTGCCGACCGTGGCGGAGATCGTGGAGGTCCCCGCTCCTACGGCAGTGGCCAAGCCCGTCGCGTTGATCGTCGCCACCGTCCCCGTTCCCGTGGCCCACACCGCGTTACTGAGCACCTGCGTCGAGTTGTCGCTGAACGTCCCGGTGGCGGTGAACTGCTGCGTCGCGCCCTTGGTGATCGAGGGATTCGCCGGCGTCACGGCAATCGATACCAGCGTCGCCGGGGTCACCGTCAGCAGCGTCGAGCCCGTGATGCTGCCGACCGTGGCCGAGATCGTGGAGGTCCCCGCGCCTACGGCTGTGGCCAAGCCCGTCGCGTTGATCGTGGCTACACCGGGAGTGGCCGAGGCCCACACCGCGTTAGTGAGCACCTGTGTGGAGTTGTCGCTGAACGTCCCGGTGGCCGTGAACTGTTGCGTCGCTCCCTTGGTGATCGAAGGATTCGCCGGGGTCACGGCCATCGATACCAGCGTCGCCGGGTTCACCGTCAGCAGCGTCGCGCCATTGATGCTGCCGACCGTGGCTGAGACCGTGGAGGTTCCCGCGCCTACGGCAGTGGCCAAGCCCGTCGCGTTGATCGTGGCTACACCGGGAGTGGCCGAGGCCCACACCGCGTTACTGAGCACCTGTGTCGAGTTGTCGCTGAACGTCCCGGTGGCGGTGAACTGTTGCGTCGCTCCCTTGGTAATCGAGGGATTCGCTGGGGTCACGGCAATCGATACCAGCGTCGCCGGGTTCACCGTCAGCAGCGTCGAGCCGGTGATGTTGCCGACCGTGGCCGAGATCGTGGAGCTCCCCGCTCCTACGGCAGTGGCCAAGCCCGTCGCGTTGATCGTCGCCACCGTCCCCGTTCCCGTGGCCCACACCGCGTTCGTGAGCACCTGCGTCGTGCTGTCGCTGAACGTCCCGGTGGCCGTGAACTGCTGCG